>TARA_B100001093_G_scaffold41010_1_pt1 | contig 45860 bp, 54 predicted proteins | sample TARA_B100001093 | Tara Oceans TARA_B100001093 (sample SAMEA2623116) | marine metagenome | biome: marine biome (ENVO:00000447); feature: surface water layer (ENVO:00002042); material: "saline water (ENVO:00002010), including plankton (ENVO:xxxxxxxx)" | depth 5 m | reverse complement strand
ATTGTTCCTCCCATTGATAAGAGGATTATCGACCAAATAAATAAAACTCATTATTCTGAAATCAATTTCTCAAGAAATGATTCTATCATTAGTGTTGTTGATGAAAAAGTTGAAAATAAATTCAAAAAACTTAGTATTAAAACTGCAAAAATTGGCCAATCAGATAGATCAAAATTAGGCATAGTTTTTACAGCACTACACGGAACATCTTATAAATTAATACCGGATTTACTTCAATCATCAGGTTTTTCTAATGTTAATTTTGTAAAAAACCAAATGGTACCAGATGGTGACTTTAAAAATGTCAACTCTTCAAATCCAGAAGATCCATCATCTTTAGAACAGGCTATTAATCTCGCTAAAAAATTTAAATCTGATTTAGTTATAGGAACTGACCCAGATGCAGATAGATTTGGGATTGCAGTTAAAAATAATAAAGATGAATATGTTCCAATAAATGGAAACCAAGCTATGGTAGTTATGACTGACTATATACTAGGTAAAAAAATAAATTTAAAAAATAAATTTATAGCTTCAACTGTAGTTTCAACAACTATGATGGACAAAGTTGCTCAATTAAATAATATATTATTATTTAAATCTTTAACAGGTTTTAAATGGATTGGAAAAATGATAAATGATAATAGTAAAATGGAATTTCTTGGTGGTGGCGAAGAAAGTTTTGGATATCTAATTGGTGATTTTGTGAGAGACAAAGATGCTCTAACTTCATCCTTATTGATTTCTGAAATTTGTTCAGAACTAAAATCTCAAAATAGTAGTTTTTACAATAGATTAATTGATTGCTACATTAAATATGGTTTTTATAAAGAACGTTTGTTTACTTTAAAAAAAACAGGACATGATGGTGAAAAAGAGATAAAAAAAATTATTAATGATCTTAAAATAAAGTCTCCAAAAAAATTATTAGATGAAAAAATATTATTTATGGAAGATTATTCTAATTCTGTTAAAACTAACTTTTTAGATGGAACTAAATCAAAGATATATTTACCTAAAACTAATATGATTATTTTTGAATCATCTAATGGTTATCGGGTAGCAGTTCGGCCTAGTGGAACTGAGCCTAAAATAAAATATTACTTTAGTGTAAATACAAAATTAGAGAGCAAAGATGAATTTGAATTAAAAAATATTGAATTAGAAAATAAATTAGACAAACTAACAGAAGATTTTACAAAATATTAAAATGTATTTTAAAAGAGTTTTAAGACATGTTTTTGGTTACAAAAAAGAATTTATTCTTAATATATTCTTTAGTGTTTTGTATGCTTTCTTTAGTGCCATAGCATTTTTATCATTAATGCCAATGCTTGAAGTATTATTCAATGGTTCAAAAAAAATCATAGATAAACCATTATTAGAAAAATCAGAAAGTCTTGGAAATTTTATTGAAAATTGGCTTAATTTTCAGGTTAGTTCATACTCTGGAAATGACAACCAAAAAGCTATTCTTTTTGTGGTTGGAATTGTTATAGTATTGTTCTTATTAAAAAATGTCGCAAGTTATTTTGCTTTGTTTTTTTCAACCATAATTAGAAACAGAGTTATAAAAGACTTGAAAGAAAGTATTTACAATAAAATAATAGTATTACCGATAGAGTATTTTTCAAAAAATAAAAAAGGAGATTTAATTGCAAGAATGTCATCTGATGTTATGGAGTTACAAAATTCATTTTTATCAATTATCGAGATTTTAATTAGAGATCCACTAACTATTTTGTTTACTCTTAGCGCAATGTTTATTATTAGTTCTAAGCTTACATTTTTTGTTTTGTTTTTTATTCCAGTTTCTGGATTTATTATTTCCTACATAGGTAAAAGTTTAAAGAAAAAATCTTTAGTTGTTCAAAAAGAACAAGCAGAACTTATATCAATTACAGAAGAGACAATTAATGGGATAAAAATAATCAAGACCTTTTTATCTGAGAATTTCTTTGTAAATAAATTTGATAAAACTAATACCAAGTATTTAAATTTTTCAAATAAATTAATTAACAGGCAAAATATTGCAGCTCCTTTAAGTGAATTTCTAGGTATTTTAGTCATTGGAGTTCTTTTGTGGTATGGTGGAAAATTAGTACTAATTGAAATGGAATTAAAACCTGCTGCTTTTATTACTTATATGGGATTGGCTTATGGTGTTTTAACTCCAGCCAAATCTATAAGCAAAGCTTTTTATTCATTAAAAAAAGGGAATGCAGCAGCAGAAAGAGTATTTGAGATTATAGACATGCAGAGTGAATATCAAGAAAATGATAAAGATTTTGATGTGGAAGAATTCAAAAAAGAGATTGAATTTCAAGACGTTGATTTTAAATATGATGAGAATTATGTTTTAAATAAAATAAACTTTAAAGTTAAAAAAGGTGAAATGGTCGCGATTGTTGGTGCATCTGGAAGTGGAAAATCTACACTAATTAACTTAATCCCTAGATTTTATGAACTTAACAACGGAGATATTTTGATTGATGGTAAAAGTATAAAAAGCTTATCTCTAAAAAAATTAAGAAACCTAATTAGTATTGTTACTCAAGAATCCATTCTTTTTAACGCATCAATTGAAGAGAATATTCTTTTAGGCAATCAAGATCAACATAAATTAATAGAAGCTTCAAAAATTGCAAATGCATATGAATTTATTAATGAATATGAAGAAAAATATAAATATAATGTTGGAGACAATGGATCTAATCTTTCAGGTGGACAAAAACAAAGAATAGCCATTTCAAGAGCTGTTATATCAAATTCCCCTATACTTATTCTAGATGAAGCAACATCATCACTAGACTCAGAGTCAGAAAAGTTAGTTCAGGATGCTTTAGATAAATTGATGAAGAACAAAACTTCAATTGTTATAGCTCACCGATTTTCAACAATCAAAAATTCTGATAAAATCATCGTTTTAGACAGCGGTAAAATTGTGGAGAGCGGAAATCATGATGAATTAATTAAGAAAGATGGATATTATTCCAAGCTTATTAAATTACAGTCATTTAATTAAACTAAACCAATTTTATTATGTCAAAATCAAAAAGTATTTCCTTGAAAGATTTTGAAAGTAAATTAATAAAAGACCTAAAAGATCCTTTTAAGCAAAATAAAGCTTTTGAAATTTTACTCGACAAGTATAAAGAAAAAGTATATTTTCAAATAAGAAGAATTGTTTTAAATCATGATGACACTGATGATATTCTTCAAAATGTTTTCATTAAAGTATTTCGTGGAATCAATGGTTTTAAAGGTAAAAGTAAACTTAGTACTTGGATTTATAGAATTGCTTATAATGAATCAATAAACTTTTTAAAACTAAAAGAAAAAAAATATTTTTATTCATCTGAAATCATGATGAATACTATGGTTAATAACTTAAGAGAAGATCCTTATTTTGATGGTGATGAGGTTGAATTAAAGTTACAGGGCATTATATCGAGATTACCTAAACAACAGAAAATTATTTTTCAAATGAAATATTTTCAAGAATTGAAATTTAGAGAAATTTCAGACGTACTTGGTGTTACTATCGGTGCGCTTAAAGCTTCTTATCACCTAGCAAAGAATAAAATAATTAAAGAATTAAAATTAAATCAAACCTTTTAATAAAATCATTGTCAATATATTAAATGAAAAAACTAAATAAAAAAGAAAATTTTAGATTACCAGAAAACTATTTTAGTGATTTCAATAAAAAAATCTATTTAAAGCCTGGTATTAAGGAAAACTTTATTGTTCCTGAAGGCTATTTTAATAATTTAACTTTATCTAAAATAAATAGTAAAAATAAAAGTGTCTTTAGTATTCGTGCAATTGGCACTATAGCTGCATCATTAATTTTTATTTTTCTTTCATACAATATGTTTGTTAAATCAGATCGGCTAGATTCATTTGATGAGAATCTATTGATATTTAGTGATTATGATATATTTAATTCATTGTACTCTGATGATATTAGTGCTAATGATATGATTGATAATTCAAAAAGTTATGATTATTTAATTTCTACAATGACTTATCAAGATGATTTATTAATTTTAGATTGATATTATGAAAAATTTTATTAAAATTTTTTTTATGCTACTTTTTCTATTTTCTTTCTCACAAGAAAGAGAGCGAATGTCAAAAGAACAGTTTAGAGCATCTCAAAAACTATTTATTCTTGAGAAATTAAACCTAGATCCTGCAAATGAAAAAATGTTTATTGAAATATATTTTAATACTCAAGAGAAAGTCATGGAGAAAATGGTTTATTACAGAAAAATAAAAAGAGATCTTTATAAAAATGACTCGGCTGACTCTGATGAGTGTAATTCTCTAATTAAAAAAATGTATGACATTAAGAGAGATGAGCTTGATATTAGAGAGGGCATGATGCAAGAACTTTCAAAAATAATATCTGTTAATAAAGTTTTAAGACTTCCAAGAATTGAAGAAGATTTTAGAATTACAATGATAAATAAGATTAGAGGAAATAATAATTAGTTTATTTTTGAGAAAATTATCTCTAATTGAAACTCCATTCCAATCTACTATATGGTCTTTTTGATTGTTTAAATAACACATTAAACAATAAATATTATGCTCACAAATCAATAGAGTTAATATTTAAGAAAAATAAAAAGTGGGGCTCAAGAGATAGAAGTTTTGTAGCTGAAGCAACTTATGATATAATTAGATACCTAAGACTTTATGATAAGCTTTCTAATTCAAATTACAGTTATACAATAAATAATATATGGAAAATTATTTCTCTATGGTTATACTTCAATAGTTACTTGGAACCAAAATTTAAAGAATTATGGGATTTTGACAAAGAAAAAATAAATAAGATTAAAAAAATACTTCTAAAAGAAAGAGTTTACAGAGAAAGTATTCCAGATTGGATTGACCAACTGGCAATTGAGGAAATAGGTGAAAAAAAATGGGAAAAAGAGATAAGCTCCATGAATAATAAAGCTGATTTAGTTCTGAGAATTAATCCACTAAAAACAACCAAAAAAAATCTTATAAAAAAACTTTATAACCAAAATATTCATAGCGAAGAAATTACAGATCGCCCAAATGCTTTAAAAGTTTTAAAAAGAGTGAATATTTTTAGAACCATTGAATTTAAATCAGGTTTTTTTGAGTTACAAGATGCATCATCACAACTTGTAGCTAAATTTTTAGATGTAAATGCTAAGCATAAAATTTTAGATGCATGTGCTGGTGCTGGTGGTAAAACTCTTCACATTGCAAGTATACTTAATAACAAAGGAAATATTGTTGCAACAGATATTCATGAATATAAGCTACAAGAGCTAAAAAAAAGAGCTAGAAGAAATGGAATCCACAATATTACAACAAAGGTTATAGACAATAAATTTTTAAAAAAGAATAAAAATAAATTTGATAGAGTTTTAATAGATGCACCATGTTCAGGATTTGGTGTTATAAGACGAAATCCTGATTCAAAATGGAAATTAAATCCAAAGGATTTTAATTCAATACTAAATGATCAAATCAAAATATTAAATGATTATAGTAAGCTTGTAAATGATAATGGTATCATGCTATATGTTACATGCTCAATTTTTCCATCTGAAAACGAAAAACAAATTGAATTGTTCTTAAGTAGTGAATTTGGAAAAAAATTTAAAATTATTGAAGAAAAAAAAATAAGCCCATATGATTCAGGATATGATGGATTTTATTTGGCGAAACTTAAAAAAAAGTGTTAATAACAATTCATTAATATTTATTAATCTAACAAAATTTACTTCACAAATTAATCTAAATTTGTTTAAAGGAAATGATTTATTTTTTTTCTAAAAATAAAGAAGAAGTATTTGCTGTTGCTTCAGTAAAAAAATTGTCTGCTGAAGACATTAAAAAACTGGAGTGGTTATTTTCCAACGCCTATTTTCAGAAAAATCAAAAAATAACAGGAAATTTTATTGGCCCTAGATCTTCAATGCCTTCACCTTGGAGTACAAATGCAGTAGAAATAACTCAAAATATGGGAATTGAAGATATTTCGAGAATTGAAAAATATGTTAGAGAAAATCTAAATTCTTTTGATAAAATGACTCATCAATTTTTTTCTTTTTTAGACCAAAATATTTTTAATGTTGAAAAAAAACCTAATCCTATTAAATTAATCGATAATATTAAAAAATACAACGAGATTGAAGGGCTTGCATTAAGTGATGAAGAGGTTGATTATCTTGAAGAACTTTCAAAAAAAATCAAAAGAAAACTAACTGACTCAGAGGTTTTTGGATTTTCTCAAGTAAACTCAGAACATTGTAGGCATAAAATATTTAATGGCGAGTTCATTATAGATGGTAAAAAGATAGATGATAGTTTATTTGATTTAATTAAGCTGACAACAAAGAAAAATCCAAATAGTGTCATATCTGCATATAAAGATAATGTTGCTTTTATCAAGGGTCCAAAAACTGTTCAATTTGCCCCAAAAAATGGTGAAATATCTTCGGAATATGATTTTTCAAATTTTGATTCAGTTATTTCTTTAAAAGCAGAGACTCATAACTTTCCTACCACAGTAGAACCATTTAGTGGAGCTGCAACAGGATCAGGTGGTGAGATAAGAGACAGGTTAGCGGGAGGTCAAGGATCATTACCATTAGCTGGATCAGCTGTTTACATGACTCCATATCCAAGGATTGATAATCAAAATATTGGATTTAAAGAAAGAAAATGGCTTTATCAAAAACCTGTTGACATCTTAATTAAAGCATCCAACGGTGCTTCAGATTTTGGAAATAAATTTGGTCAACCTTTAATTTCCGGTTCACTTTTAACATTTGAACATCATGAAGGTGATAATTTATTAGGGTATGATAAAGTAATAATGCTGGCGGGTGGAGTTGGATATGGAAAATTAGAACAATCAAAAAAAACTAATATAAGTGAAGGTGACTTAATTGTTATTTTAGGTGGAGATAACTATAGAATTGGAATGGGTGGTGCAGCGGTATCATCAACTGAGACTGGGAAATATTCATCAGGAATAGAATTAAATGCAGTTCAAAGATCTAATCCTGAGATGCAAAAAAGAGTTGCAAATGCAATTAGAAGTGTTGTGGAGTCTGAAAATAATTTTATAAAGTCTATTCATGACCATGGAGCTGGTGGTCATTTAAATTGTATCTCGGAGCTTGTTGAAGAAGTTGGTGGAATCTTAGAAATTGATAAACTTCCTGTTGGGGACAAAACCCTTTCGTCAAAGGAAATTATTGGTAATGAGTCACAAGAAAGAATGGGGCTAGTAATTTCAGCTAATGACTTTGGAAAATTAAAAAAAATATGTGACAGGGAAAGGGCTCCGATATACAAAGTTGGGATTGTAAAAGAAAATTCTAGATTTTTAGTGAGATCTAAAAAAAATAATGAAAACTCTATTGACCTGGAGCTCAAAGATTTTTTTGGTAATTCACCAAAAACAATATTAAGAGATAATACAGTTAACTATTCATATGTTGATTTCAAATATGAAAACAATGATATCAAAAAGTATTTAAATGATGTTTTGATGCTAGAATCTGTGTCTTGTAAAGACTGGTTAACAAATAAAGTTGACAGATGTGTAACTGGAAGAGTAGCAATGCAGCAATGTACAGGCCCTCTTCAGGTTCCTTTAAATAATTTAGGAATTATGGCCTTAGACTACAATGGAGATAATGGAATTGCTACATCAATTGGTCACTCCCCTATCACTGGATTAATTGATTCTGGAATTGGATCTCGAAACTCAATTGCTGAATCATTAACTAATTTAATTTGGGTACCATTGAATGATGGTATCAAATCAATTTCTCTTTCTGCGAATTGGATGTGGCCAGCAAATAATTATGGAGAAAACTCAAGGTTATATAATGCAGTAAAAGCTTGTTCAGAATTTTGTATTGATTTAGGAATAAATGTACCGACAGGGAAAGACTCGATGTCAATGAAACAAAAATATACTGATAAAGAAGTTATTTCTCCAGGTACTCTAATAATTTCAGCTACTGGAACTACTAGTGAAATAAAAAAAGCTGTTGAACCTTTTTTAAAAACAGACAAAGGCTATATTTATTATATAGATTTTTCCAGTGACAATTTAAAACTTGGAGGGTCTGCATTATTTCAATCTCAAAATAAAATTGGAACTAATGCCCCGGATATAAAAGATTCTATATATTTTAAAAAAACATTTAATACTGTTCAAAACTGCATCAGTAAAGAATTAATTTATGCTGGTCATGATATAAGTTCGGGAGGTATTATCACTGCACTTCTTGAAATTTGCTTTCCACAAAAAACATATGGTTTGGATATAGATTTTTCGGATTTTAATTACGATTTAACAACCATACTATTTAGTGAAAATAGTAGTATAGTTGTTCAAGCATGTGAATCAATTGAAAAGATTTTAAAAAAGGAAAATATTAATTATAAAAAAATTGGATCAGTACTTAAATCTGAAAAAATTAGTCTGAAAAATAATGAACAAATTTTAAATTTAGACATAAATAAATATAGAAATACTTGGTATAAAAAATCATCATTATTAGATGAGAAACAAAGTGGTAAACAAAATTCACTAGAAAGGCTGAAAAATCTTTCTAAAAATAGTCTTGAATTTAATTTTCCAAAATGGTTTAATGGTGAATTTAAAATTAAATCAAAAAAAAGAAAAAAAGCTGCAATAATTAGAGAAAAAGGGAGTAACTCCGAAAGAGAGATGGCTTATGCAATGCATATAGCAGGGTTTGACGTCAAGGATATTCATATGAGCGACCTTATGAGTGGTAAAGAGACATTAGAAGATATTAACTTTTTAGTAGCTGTTGGAGGTTTCTCAAATTCTGATGTATTAGGATCTGCGAAAGGGTGGGCTGGTTCATTCATTTATAATAAAAATGCAAAAATGAGTTTAGAAAAATTCTTTTCTAGAAATGACACATTATCTCTTGGTGTGTGCAATGGATGTCAGCTTTTTATGGAACTTGGATTGCTGTATCCAGAAATGAAAAAACACCCAAAAATGCATCATAATGATTCAAAGAAATTTGAATGTCAATTTACTGCATTATCAATCAAAGAAAATAACTCTGTAATGTTTAAAAATTTTGATAATAGCGTCCTAGGAATTTGGGCAGCCCATGGTGAAGGAAAATTCAAATTTGATGAAGATGAAAAAAATTACAATATTGTTGGCAAATACCATAATAATAATTTTCCTGGTAATCCGAATGGCTCAGAATATGATGCTGCTATAATTTCGAGTAAAGATGGTAGACATACTGCAATGATGCCTCATCTTGAAAGATCAACTCATCCATGGAATTGGGGTTATTATCCACATCAAAAAAAAGCTCATAAATATTCTCCATGGATATTTGCATTTTATAATGCTTATCAATGGGTTAAATAATTAAAAAAAATTTATTAATATACTATGCACGCATAGTATATTTTTGTACATTTAAAAAATGCCAATTAAAACTTTAGAACATGAACTGAGATATGTATGGTTATCTGTTTCCAAAATGTATAACGAGGAGGCTTCTAAATATGGTGGTAGTATGGCAATTGGTTTTGCTTTATTAAGCTTGAACCCAAAAGAGAATACCCCTTCAACTTCACTGGGTCCAAAAATGGGAATGGAGTCAACAAGTTTGTCAAGAACTTTAAAATTCATGGAAGATGAAAATCTTATTAAAAGAATACCAAATCCTGATGATGGAAGAGGCGTTCTAATTAAATTAACTAAAAGAGGAATTGAGTTTAGAAACTATTCTAAAGAACTAATTATAAAATTTAATAAAATTATTAAAAGAAAGGTCGGAAAAGATGCTGTAAGTAATTTCTATTTGGTTATTGATGAAATTAATAAGGTAATAAAAAATAAAGAAATTTTTAAATGAATAAAAAAATATCAAAAGTTGCTGTTTTAGGTTCAGGAATTATGGGTTCTGGAATCGCTTGTCATTTTGCAAATATAGGAGCTGAAGTTCTTCTTTTAGACATGCCGCCAAACGAACTTAACGATTGGGAAAAAAATAAAGATCTCCATATCAATGATAAAATTGTAAAGAACAGGATTGTCAACGATATGTTCAAAAAATGTATTAAAGCTAAACCCTCCCCGATTTATGATAAAAAATTTATTAAAAGAATCCATTTGGGAAATTTTGAAGATGACATGCATCTAATAAAAAATTATGATTGGGTAATTGAAGTTGTTGTTGAAAAACTAGATGTAAAAAAATCAATTTTTGAAAAAGTAGATAAATATAGGGCTAAAGGAACATTAGTTTCATCAAATACATCTGGAATCCCAATCAAGTTGATGAATGAAGGAAGATCAGAAGATTTTCAAAATCATTTCTCTATAACTCATTTTTTTAATCCGCCAAGATATTTAAACTTATTTGAAGTTATTCCTGGCCCAAATTGTAAAAATGAAATAATTGATTTTCTAATGAACTATGGTGAAAAGTTTTTAGGTAAAACATCTGTTTTAGCAAAAGACACACCTGCTTTTATTGGAAATAGAATTGGGACATTTGGAATTCAAAGTATTTTTCACCTTGTAAAAGATGGAAATTTCACTGTTGAAGAAATTGACAAACTTACAGGTACTATTATAGGTCGGCCAAAATCCGCAACATTTAGAACTGCTGATATCGTAGGATTAGACACACTACATCACGTTTCAAGTGGAATTTATCAAAATTGTTTGAAAGATGAATGTAGAGAAATATTTAAGCATCCAGAATTTTTAAATAAAATGCTAAAATCTAATATGCTAGGAAGTAAAACTAATCAAGGTTTTTATAAAAAAACTACTGACAAGATGGGCAAGACACAGATTTTATCATTAGATCTTAAAACATTGGAATATAAGGATCAGAAAAAAGTACATTTTGAATTACTTAATAAAGCAAAAAAAATCAAAAATAGAGCAGAAAAATTTAAAATCTTGATAAGTGGGGATGATAAAGCTTCAAATTTTTACAGGGAAGTATTTGCAAAAATGTTTGCATATGTACAGTACAGAATACCTGAGATATCTGATAATATTTTGAGTATTGATTCGGCTCTGAAAGCTGGTTTTGGATGGAAGGAAGGGCCTTTTGAAATATGGAACTATTTGGGTGTAATTGAAGGAGTTCAACTTATGAAATCTTACAATTTAAGTGTTTCTAATTGGATTGAAGAAATGATATCTAAAAATATTAATTCGTTTTACAATAAAAAAAATGGGTTTTTGGAATATTATGACATAACCAAAAAAAAATTTATAAGAAAATCTGGTCAAGAAAACTTTATTATTCTTAAAAATATTAATGAAAATCAAATTATTTGGAAGAATGATGAATGTAAAATAAATGATATTGGGGATGGTATTTTAAATATTGAATTTAATTCAAAAATGAACTCGATTAACCAAAATATTTTACAAGGATTAAATAAAGGGATAAATATAGCTGAAGAAAATTACAATGGTTTAGTTATTGGAAATGATGGGCAACATTTTTCTGCAGGTGCTGATTTAGGTATGATTTTTATGATGTCAGTGGAACAAGAATATGAAGAGTTAAATTTTGCAATGAAATTATTTCAAGATACCATGATGAAATTAAGATATTCATCTGTTCCTGTTATTGCAGCTCCTCATGGTTATACTCTTGGAGGTGGTTGTGAATTATGTCTTCACTGTGATAAAGTTTTAGCTTACAGTGAAACTTATATTGGTCTGGTCGAAGTTGGAGTTGGATTAATTCCGGGTGGTGGTGGAACTAAAGAAATGGCTCTCAGAGCTTCGGATCAGTTCAAGAAAAATGATGTTGAGGTTAATTTAATGCAAGAATATTTTTTAAATATTGGAATGGGAAAAACTTCAACTTCTGGTCATGAGGGTTTTGGATTAAATTATCTAAAAAAAGACAAAGACCTAATAATTATGAACAAGAACAATCAAATTTCTCATGCAAAAAATATTGCATTATCAATGCATGAAAATGGATATACTAAACCTATCAAAAGAAATGATATTAAGGTCTTAGGTCAACAAGCGCTTGGAATGTTTTATGTAGGTGCAGATTCTATGTTAGCTGGTGGATATATTTCTGAACATGATAAGAAAATCGCAAAAAAAATAGCTAATGTTCTTGCAGGAGGAAATCTTTCTCAAGCAAATTTAGTGTCTGAACAATATCTTCTAGATTTAGAGAGAGAGGCTTTCCTTTCGCTATGCGGAGAGAGAAAAACACTTGAAAGAATACAATATATGTTAAAAAATGGAAAACCCTTAAGAAATTAATATGGAACAAGCTTATATAATTAAAGGCTACAGAACTGCAGTAGGCAAAGCACCAAGAGGTTTTTTTAGATTTAAAAGACCAGATGAATTAGCTGCTGAAACAATTGAGTTTATGATTAATCAAATGTATGATTTTGATAAAAAAACTATTGATGATATAATCGTTGGCAATGCTATGCCAGAAGCTGAGCAAGGATTAAATGTAGGAAGGTTAATATCCCTAATGGGTTTAAAAATCGATGATGTTCCTGGTGTTACTGTAAATCGTTATTGTGCATCTGGTATTGAAACTATAGCTCTTGCCAGTGCAAAAATTAATTCTGGTATGGCTGACTGTATAGTTGCTGGTGGTGTAGAAAGTATGAGTTTTATACCCATGGGAGGATATAAACCTGTTCCTGGATATAATATAGTTTCAAAAGGAAATGAAGATTATTATTGGGGTATGGGCTTAACAGCCGAAGAAGTTGCTAAAGCCTATAAAATTAAAAGAGAGGATCAAGATATTTTTGCATATAATTCACATAAAAAGGCTCTTTCAGCAATAAAAAATAAAAAGTTTGAATCACAAATTGCTCCAATTAAAGTTGAAGAAATTTATTTGGATAAGAATTCAATAAAAAAAACAAGAATTAATAACTATTTGGAGGATGAAGGTCCTAGAAAAGACACAAGTTTAGAAGCATTATCTAAACTTAGACCTGTATTCTCTAGTACAGGCTCAGTTACCGCAGGAAATTCCTCACAAATGAGTGATGGTGCTGCATTTGTTATGATTGCAAGTGGATCGTATGTTAAAAAACACAAAATTGAACCAATTGCTAGACTAGTAAATTACAGTGTTGCTGGCCTTCCTCCCAGAATCATGGGAGTTGGTCCTATTAAAGCTATCCCTAAAGTTTTAGAAAAAACAGATTTAAAAATAGATGACATTCAGTTAATTGAATTAAATGAAGCTTTTGCTTCTCAATCCATAGCAGTTATCAATGAATTAGATCTCAATAATGAAATTATTAATGTAAATGGAGGTGCAATATCTTTGGGGCACCCACTTGGATGTACTGGAGCTAAACTTACTATTCAATTAATAAGTGAAATGAAACAAAGAAAGTTAAAATATGGTATGGTTACCATGTGTGTTGGTACTGGACAAGGTGCTGCAGGTATTTATGAAATTTTATAATAATGGGAGAAACAATTGAAAAAAACATAACTAGAGGAGGAGAATTTGTAATTAAAGAATCTCGATGTGATGAGGTCTTTTCCCCCGAAGATTTTAGTGAAGAGCAAAAAATGATGAGAGATGCTGTTAAAGAATTTGCTGATAAAGAAATTTGGTCAAAAAAAGAAGAATTTGAAAAAAAGAATTTTGAATTGACTTTACAAGTCATGAAAAAAGCAGGAGATTTAGGTTTTCTTGGTGTTGGTATTCCCGAAGCTTATGGGGGTCTTGGCATGGCATTTACATCCTCAATGTTGGTATGTGACTATATTTCAGGTAGCTCTGGTTCAACATCAACTGCATTTGGAGCACATACTGGTATTGGTACTATGCCCATACTGCTTTATGGTAATGAAAATCAAAAGAAAAAGTATATTCCAAAACTCGCAAGTGGTGAACATTTTGGAGCTTACTGTTTAACAGAACCAGGAGCAGGATCTGATGCAAATAGTGGTAAAACAAAGGCTGTTTTGAATAAGGATAAAGGTCATTACTCAATAAATGGTCAAAAAATATGGATTTCAAATGCAGGATTTGCTGATATTTTAACTGTTTTTGCTAAAATTGATGATGATGAAAAACTAACTGCTTTTATTGTTCCATGTGATTTTAAAAATGGTATTACTCTGGGAAAAGAGGAAGAGAAACTAGGGTTAAATTCATCATCTACCAGACAAGTATTTTTTAATGAAACTAAGGTTCCTGTAGAAAATATGCTTTCTGAGCGAGGAAATGGTTTTAAAATCGCAATGAATGCTCTCAATATTGGAAGAATAAAGCTAGCTGTTGCTGCTTTGGATGCAGAAAGAAGATTAATAAATGTATCAACAAATTATGCAAATGAAAGAATTCAGTTTGGTAAAAAAATAAGTGAATTTGGAGCAATTAAAGAAAAGATAGCTCTTATGGCGACCGATCTTTATGTGGGTGAATCTGCTTGCTACAGAGCAGCAAAAAATATTGAAGATAGAATTGAAATATTAAAAAAATCTGGAAAAACTTACCAAGAAGCAACATTGAAAGGATTTGAAGAATATGTAATTGAATGCTCAATGTTAAAAGTTGCAGTTTCAGAAGATCTTCAAAATATTGCAGATCATGGTATCCAAATATTTGGAGGAATGGGTTATTCAAAAGAAACACCAATGGAATCTGCATGGCGAGATTCTAGAATTGCTAGAATTTATGAAGGAACAAATGAAATAAACAGATTAGTAGCTATTGGAATGCTTATAAAAAAAGCTCTAAAAGGTCATGTTGACTTAATTAGTGAAGCTGAAAATGTAGCTAAATCACTAACTGAAATTCCTACATATGAAATACCAGATCTGACAGAAATTTTTGATGAGGAAAAAATAATATTACAAAATCTTAAAAAAATTTTTTTAATGCTCTCTGGTGCTGGTATGAAAAAATTTGGTTTAGATATTGAAAAAGAACAAGAAGTTTTAATGTCAATTTCTGATATAATGATAAAAATATATTTTACTGAATCGGCAATGTTAAGAACAGAAAAAAACTGTAAGAGATTTGGAAAAGTAAATCAAGAAGGACAAATAGCCATGAGCCAGTTATATTTATACCAATCGGTTGAGCTAATTTCAAATAAAGCAAAGGAACTTATAATTTCATTAAGCGATGGGGATGAACAGAAATTTTTATTATTAAGTTTGAAAAGATTTATAAAATACTTTAATTATCCAAAGCCTATTGAACTTAAAAGAAAAATTGCCAATATGGTTATTGATAATAATTCATATTGTTTTTAAAAATAATATTAATCAGTTTTGAAGCCTTTATTTTTCATCCACTCATCATTATATATTTTACCTACATACCTACTTCCAGAATCATGAAGTAAAACTACAACAACATCATCCTTTGCAAATTGTTTCTTTAATTGAACTAATCCACAGACTGCAGCTCCGCATGAATTCCCAGCAAAAATACCCTCTTCTTTTGCTAGTCTTCTAGAGTAAATAGCTGCATTTTCGTCAGTAACTTTTTCAAAAGAATCAATCAAATCAAAATTTACATTTGCAGGAATAATATCTTCACCAATTCCTTCTGTGATATATGGATATATTTCATTTTTATCAAAAATTCCAGTCTCATGAAACTTTTTAAAAACTGATCCATAAGTATCTATTCCCCATATTTTAATATTAGAATTCTTCTCCTTAAGGAATCGAGCAACACCAGAAATTGTACCACCAGTGCCTACACCAACTACAAAGTGTGTTATTTTGCCATCTGTCTGATCCCAAATTTCTGGACCTGTTGATAAATAATGAGCCTCTGTATTTGAAGGATTATCATATTGATTTACATACCACGCATTTTCTGTTTCTTCACCAATTCTTTTTGATGTTGAATAATAAGATCTTGGATCATCTGGTTCAACGTTTGTTGGACATACAATAACATCAGCTCCAACAGCTCTAAGAATATCAAATTTTTCTTTTGATTGTTTGTCAGTAGAAACACAAATAAGCTTATATCCTTTAACGATAGCTGCTAATGCCAATCCCATACCTGTATTTCCAGATGTACCTTCAACTATTGTTCCACCAGGTTTTAATCTTCCATCTTTCTCTGCATCTTCAACCATCTTTAGTGCCATTCTATCTTTAACAGAGCTTCCTGGATTAAAATATTCCACTTTTGCTAAAACCATAGCATCAACTTCCTTGGTAACTTTATTTAATTTAATTAAGGGTGTATTCCCAATTGTTTCTAAAATATTATTACAAAATTTCATAATGCAAATTTAGTTTTATTAATTCATTCCTATTGATGTGTTAGGTTTAATCTTTGAAATAATTTTTAATGGTAATACTAAAAAAAGATAGCATATTAATACTAAAGAAAAGTTCAAGATGATTATTTTATATAAACTAAAATCAACTGGAACATGATCAATATAATAAGTATCAGGATTAAGTTTTATTATCTTAAAATATTTTTGAACAATAATTATAAAAAATGAAATACTATTTCCCCAAATTAAACCACTTATAATTAGATTTAATCCATTTGTTAAAAAAATTTTTTTTATACTATTATTTTTTGATCCAATAATTTTAAGAAATCCAATAAAATTAGTTTTTTCTAGAATTGTAACTAATAGTGCAGTTATCATATTAATAGATCCAATTATGATCATTAAAACAATAATTAAATAAATATTTAAATCAAATAAAGAAATCCAATTATAAATTTCACTAAATTTTAGTTTATTAAAGTTTAAAGCAAAATCAGGTGGAATATGTTTCTCCAATTCATTAATTTCAGATTTACTTATTTTATCAAAATATATCTCATAACTTCCAACCTCATTAATATTCATTTTTTTTAATGACCTTAGTTGTTCAATATTAGAAATAATTATTTTATCATCAAACTCGCTTATCCCAGTTTCAAAATGTCCAACTACTTTTAGATTACGTATTTTAGGTTTTGAATTATATTGATAATATAGTATCATTAATTTATCATTTAATTCAATATTTAATTTTTTAGATAATTTTTTTGAAATCAAGATTTCGTTAAGACCGACTTTATCAATTTTATTTAATAAAAATTTAGTTTTGAAAAAATAGTTTTCATTAGAAATACCTTTTAAAATAATTTCTTCAAATGAGTTTATTTTTGATACAATAGCAGGACTGTAAATAACGTTATCAATAGATTTTAATTTTTTAATTTTCTTAATACTATCTATTTGAATTATGTTTTTATCGATAAATTTTTCTGAGTTAAATAAATCATTTTCATATCTGTCTATTGATAAGTCTCCAAAAATATTTGAAAATTTAGTTTTAATTTCATTTTGAATGCCAAATCCAGTTGAAACTGCAATTGTCATTACGATTATACTTATTGAAATAGATAAAGTTGAAATTTTAATAATAGGCGAAGAAATACTTTTTTTATATCTTTTATGTGAAAAAATTTTTAATGACAAGAAATTTTCAAATTTCAAAATCTTGGATATTAGTTTTATTTACTAAAATTAATTTTTTTTTAGCTCTAAGTCATTATAGTTATTCACAAAATATAAATATTGAAGCAATTAATAATACAAACTCCTATATAGATCTATTAAAAGATAAAAATATAGCTGTGGTTTCTAATCAAAGTTCGAAATTTTACAACTCATCTTCAAAAATTCATTTAATTGATTCACTGTTAAAACTTAATATTTCGATAAAAAAAATTTTTGCACCTGAACATGGCTTTCGTGGAAATTCAGATGCAGGTGAAATAATAAACAATTCTATTGATACTAAAACATCAATTCCAATTTTATCATTATACGGGTCAAATAAAAAACCAATACATAAAGATTTAAAAAATATAGATTTAATTCTATTCGATCTTCAGGATGTTGGAGTTAGATTTTATACTTACCTATCAACTCTTCACTATGTTATGGAAAGTTGTGCTGAAAATAATGTAGAATTAATTGTGCTAGATAGACCAAACCCAAATGCAAATTATATTGATGGCCCAGTGTTAGAGAATGAATCAAGAAGTTTCATTGGATTACACCCAGTTCCAATTTTATATGGTTTAACAATAGGAGAATATGCAAAAATGATTAATGGTGAAAAATGGTTGAAAAAAGATTTAAAAGTAAAATTAACTGTAATTGAGATGGAGAATTATAACAGAAAATTAAAATATGAACTAAAATCTAAACCTTCTCCAAATCTTCCAAATTTGAAATCTATAAATCTTTACCCTTCTCTTTGCTTCTTTGAACAAACACCAATTAGTATTGGCAGAGGAACCAAAATGCAATTTCAAATATTTGGATCTCCATATTGGAAAAATCAATCTTTCAGCTTCATGCCTAAACCAAATTTAGGAGCAAAAAAGCCGAAACATAATGGAATAAAATGTTTTGGTATAGATTTAAGGAATGAAAAAGAGTTAAATAAAATTAACCTTGCATGGTTGATAAAAGCATATAATTATAGCCCTGACAAGGATAATTTTTTTTGGAGTGGGTTTCATAAAATCGCTGGCAATAAAGAACTTGAAATTCAGATAAAAAATGGTATGAGCGCTGAAGAAATTAAGCTAACTTGGAATAGGGGTCTTAATAGGTTTAAAAATATAAGAAAAAAATACTTAATTTATAACTAGTCGACATCCATAAATTTATGAATTTGGAGTGATATTTGCCATTTTGGATTTTCTTTAATAAAATCAATTATAATATTTTTATTTCTTTCAAACCTTTTCCATTCTGGTTGAATAAATAATTTACATTCTTTACTTACTTTTTTGGATTCTTCAATTGCAAATTTTAAATCATAATTGTTATAAATGATGATTTTTAATTCATCTGCTATTTTATACATATTCGATTTTGGAAGTTTTTTTCTTTTCGGAGACAAACATACCCAATCCCAACTTCCAGTGATATCATAAGCGCCAGATGTTTCTAAATGAACAATATTCTTATTTATTTTCAATTTACTGGTCAATACATTCATATCCCACATTAATGGTTCACCTCCTGTAATTATTACAATACCATTATCACATTCCACATTCGAAACTATTTTATCAACATTTATTATTTCATGATCCCCGTGGTCCCAACTTTCTTTAACATCGCACCAACCACAACCGATATCACACCCCCCAATCCTTATAAAGTATGCTGGCTTGCCTGAATGAAAACCTTCCCCTTGAATTGAATAAAAAGTCTCCATTACAGGTAAATTTTCAGAGTTTATTTTCATAATTTTACAAATATATTATAGATTATAATTAGGATATATTAAATCACTAATTTTAACATATATGAAATCAAATAAGCTTCTACCTTTTCATTTAGCAATTCCAGTTAATAATCTTAAAAAATCAAGAAATTTCTATAAAAATATCTTGGGATGCAAGGAAGGAAGAAGTAGTGATAATTGGGTTGATTTTAATATTTTTGGTCATCAATTAGTTATTCATTACAAGGAAATGAAGTTAAAAGATACGAATACTAATCCTGTTGACGGAAAAGATGTTCCTATACCTCATTTTGGAGTTGTTCTTGAGTGGAATCAATTTCATAGTTTTTCAAAAAAACTCAAAGAGAAAAATATAGAATTTCTTATAGAACCTTACATTAGATTTGAAGGTCAACCAGGAGAGCAAGCTACAATGTTTTTTAAAGACCCCTCAGGTAATGCGCTTGAATTTAAATCTTTTAAGGATTTAAATAAAATCTTTGTAAAATAAATTAATTTATTTTTTGCTTGTAAGCTTGAAGAGTATTTGTTAATAGCATAGCAATAGTCATTGGTCCTACTCCACCTGGTACTGGCGTTATAAATGATGATTTTTTTGAAACTTTTTCATAGTCTACGTCACCTACAATCTTATATCCTTTTTCAGAGCTATCTTTAACTCTGGTAATTCCTACATCAATAACCACAGCTCCATCTTTAACAGTTTCTGCTTTAACAAAATTTGGTACACCTAGCGCAGATATGATAATATCTGCCTTACTAATTAATTTATCAATATTTTTAGTTCTACTGTGTGCTAATGTAACTGTTGAGTTTCCAGGTTTAGTTTTCAAGCCCATTAAAATACTAATAGGCTTACCTACAATATCCGATCTTCCAATAACAACGGTATATTTTCCTTCTGTTGGAACATCATATCTTTTTAATAATTCCATTATACCATTAGGGGTAGCAGATATAAAAGTTGGTAAATTAAGAGCCATTTTTCCAAAATTTGTTGGATGAAAGCCATCAACATCTTTATTTGGATCTATTGCCATTAGTATTTTTTGTGTATCAATATGTTTTGGCAGAGGCAATTGAACAATATACCCATCAATTTCATTATCGTTATTTAATTCATTTACTTTTTTAAGTAAATCATTCTCGGAAATTGATGCATTTAAACTAATTAAAGTTGATTCAAAACCTATTCTCTCACAGGCTTTAACCTTACTTCCAACATATGTCAAGCTTGCACCATCATTACCAACAATAACAGCTGCTAGGTGTGGGGAGCGGTTGCCATTTATTTTTAGATTTTTTACTTGTTCAGCAATCTCGTTCTTAATTTCATCACTGGTTTTTTTACCGTTTAAAACTATCATTTTATTGTTTAAAATTTTTCATCATATTCATCAATTTAGAAGCGCCACCTGATTGAACCATCTTCATCATTTTGGACATTTGTTCAAATTGCTTTATAAGGGCATTTATTTCTTGAACATCTCTACCAGCACCTCTTGCAATTCTTTTTTTTCTACTATGATCAATAATTTTTGGAGTTGATCTTTCCTTTGGTGTCATTGAACGTATTAAGGCTTCGATATGTTTAAAAGAATCATTGTCAATATCCAAATCTTTAATTGAATTTGCACCTGGAATCATACTTAATGTGTCTTTTAAATTACCCATCTTTTTAACTTGATTAATTTGGTTTAAAAAATCATCAAAACCAAACTTGTTTTTAGCAATTTTTTTATTTAATTCTCTAGATTTCTTTTCATCATAAACATCTTGAGCTCTCTCAACTAAAGAAACAACATCTCCCATACCCAGAATTCTATCAGCCATTCTTTCAGGATAAAAAATATCTAAATCTTCTAATTTTTCACCAGTTCCAACGAATTTAATTGGTTTTTCAACAACCGACCTTATTGTAAGAGCTGCACCTCCTCTAGTATCACCATCAAGCTTAGTGAGAATAACTCCATCAAAATTTAAAACATCATTAAATGCCTTTGCCGTATTAACAGCGTCCTGGCCGGTCATTGAATCAACAACAAATAATATTTCAGATGGATTGGTTACCACTTTGAGATTTTTAATTTCATTCATTAAAACTTCATCAACTGCTAATCTACCTGCTGTATCATAAATTATAAGATTGTAATTATTTTGCTTAGCATATTTTAAAGCATTTTTGGCAATAGATACTGCATCTTTATTATCCTCTTCACTGTAAACTGGAACATCAATTTGATTCCCTAAAAGCTTAAGTTGTTCAATAGCAGCTGGCCTGTAAACATCACATGCAACAAGTACAGGGTTTTTCTGTTTCTTTTTCTTTAAATGATTTGCAAGCTTTCCACTAAATGTAGTTTTTCCACTTCCTTGCAGTCCAGCTAAAAGGATTATCGATGGATCAGAAGATAAATTTATTCCGGATTGATTACCACCCATTAATTCGGTTAATTCATCTTTTACAATTTTAACCATTAATTGTCCAGGATTTAAGTCTGTTAAAACATTTCTTCCAATTGCTTTTTCTTTAACTTTATTAGTAAAATCTTTTGCAATTTTAAAATTTACATCAGCATCCAATAGTGCTCTTCTAACTTCCTTGAGTGTCTCTGCAATATTTATTTCAGTAATTTTTCCATGACCTTTTAAAACATGGAATGCTGAATTTAATTTTTCTGAAAGATTACTAAACATTTATACAAATTTAAAACTAAATCTAATGATTAGACATTTTTTTCATTTTATAAATAACAATCACATGTGGAAAGGTAATTGCAGCCAAAAATGAAAAGAAAATATCCAAAGAAAATGTAAAATTATTTGAAAAAAACAAATAAAACAAAAACAAACCCAAAATTGCAAATATCCAATATGGAATAGCTGCTAAAAAATACTTTTTAAAAGATAAAATATTTGAAGATCCATACAAAAATTTAGTTTGTTCACTAATTGACGGTATACTATGAAAAAAAACAAAATATAAAGCAAAAGAATTAAATAAACTTAAATGATTAAATACAATTAACAACAAACTGCAAAGAATTATTTGATTTCTTATTTGATTTCTTATTTTTTTGAAATTTAAAATTGACAAAATTAATGTAAATAAAATTGCAATAATTAATAAAATATCAAAAAATTGATGATTTAATGAAAAATCAGAAATTGTTAATACTATTTCTATTACTTCACTCTTATTAAAAAAAAATAATGTTGAAAATATTAATAATCCAAAGCAAAAAAAGAAAAAATTTGAGTCATTTTTATCATCTAACATAGTCCACTGTTGCTCTCCAAAATGATAACAACTAAATAAAACAAAAAATATTAAAGAAATTAATGGAAAGCTAAAAAAACACAATGTTATAACTAAGACAGAAAAAACATAAAAAATTGTAGTTGAAGAAATTGATTTATTCTTTTTACTATCATGTAAAATTATGTATATATCATTGGCTCCATGAATAATTCCAAAGAATAAAACTAAAATCAAAAAAAAACCCAACAGATATATTTCAGGGAGAAATATGCTAAGAATAATTGAAAAAACGGAAGAAGTAATTATAAATGTGAATAAATTATTAGCTGATAAGTAAGATTTTTTTAACATTTAATGTTTTTTTTTGAGATAAAATTAATTATTTATTATAATTTTTCTATTTTAGGGCTCATAAAAACCAATTAATTATTTATTATGGAAAATTTTTTAAATTTATTCTTGCTTAGTGATGTACCAAATGACTTAGTAAGTTTTACCTTTTTCATTGGCACAATGGCTATGATGGCCGCATCAGCTTTCTTCTTTTTATCTTTAGATGCTGGTGGTGCAAAATGGAGAACTTCAATCCTAGTGTCAGGGCTTATCACATTCATAGCAGCAGTACACTACTACTACATGAGAGATGCATCTGTTTCAGGTGACTCAGTTACTTTTTTTAGATATGTAGACTGGATTTTAACTGTTCCTCTAATGTGTGTTGAATTTTACTTAATTCTTCAAAAAGCTGGAGCACAAAAAAGCCTTATGTGGAACCTTATATTATTATCAACTGTAATGTTAGTTACAGGATATGTAGGTGAATCAGGTTTAGGTGATGCTGTTATTTGGGGAACTGTTTCCGGTTTATCATACTTTGTGATAGTCTATATCCTATGGTTTGGTAGTGCTGGACAACTTGCTCAAAAAGCAGGGGGTGCTGTTCTAGACGCTTTTAATGCTTTAAAATGGTTTGTGCTTGTTGGTTGGGCGATTTATCCGATTGGATATATGATCGGTACTGACGGATGGTATGACTTCGTTGATGCATTAGGATGGAATATGGAAGTTGTTTACAACGTAGGTGATGCGGTTAACAAGATCGGTTTTGGTCTAGTTATCTACAACCTTGCTGTAACTGACAAATAGTATCCATATCAACTAATCATAATTTAAAAACCACTCTTTAACAGGGTGGTTTTTTTTTACATTCTTTCAGGTAAATCAATACCTAACAAGTTCATTGAATTTTTAATTTGTTTGCCAACTTTAATAGCCAATTGAATTCTAAAACTATTAATAGGCCTATTACCAATTATTGTTGAAGATTGGTAAAAGGAATTAAATGATTTCACCAGCTCGTATACATAATTAGCAATAGTAGCAGGATTTAAATTTTCATAAGCTGAAAAAGTTATTGAATCGAATTCAGATAAAAGAATGATAATTTCTTTTTCCTTTTCAGATAAGTTGACGTCTTGATAATCCTTATTATTGGTATTTTTTTTCTCAAGTGATTTAATTCGAGCATAAGTATATTGTATAAATGGTCCTGTATTTCCGTTAAAATCTATTGATTCATTCGGATCAAATAGAATTCTTTTTTTTGGATCTACTTTAAGAATATGATATTTAAGTGCTCCAAGAGCGATCGTCTCATACAAATCATTTTTTCTATCTTCAGAATAATTATTTATCTTACCTAAAGACTCAGAAATTAACTTAGATTTTTGTATCATTTGATTTATTAAATCATCAGCGTCAACTACTGTCCCTTCTCTGCTCTTCATTTTACCGCTCGGTAAATCAACCATTCCATAGCTCAGGTGCTTTAGCTTTGAAGACCATGGATAACCTATCAAGCTAAGAATTTTAAATAATACATCAAAATGATAATCTTGCTCATTTCCAGTAGTATAAATCATCCCCTTCATTGATGGGTGGTCTTTATACCTTAAATAAGCTGTTCCTATATCCTGGGTTATATAAACTGAAGTACCGTCAGATCTTAATAGTATTTTTTCGTCTAATCCTTTTTTACGTAAATCAACCCATACTGAACCATCATCTTTTTTGAAAAATATTTTATTTTTAAGTCCGTCAAGAACAATGTCTTTACCAGTTAAATAGGTTTTACTTTCATAGTATATGGAATCAAATTGAACATTTAATTTATTATAAGTTTGATTAAAACCATGATATACCCATTCATTCATCTTTTTCCATAATTTCATAACATCGTTATCATTAGATTCCCATTTTAACAACATTTTTTTAGCTTCGATGAAAATAGGGGCTTTTTGGTTAGACTCTTCTTTCGACAATCCACTTAAAATTAAATCCTCAACTTGTCTATTAAATTCAAGATTATATTTAATATAATATTTTCCTACAAAATGATCACCTTTCAATCCCTCTGTATTTGGAGTTGAATTATTTCCAAACATCTTCCAAGCAACCATAGATTTACAAATATGAATTCCTCTATCATTAATGATCTGAGTTTGATGAACATTAAGTCCAACATGCTTAAAGATTCTTGAAATGGAATCTCCTAAAAGGATATTTCTAATATGCCCAAGATGTAAAGGCTTGTTTGTATTTGGTGAAGAGAACTCAATTAAAAAAAGATCTTTTTTTTTGGGTATTTCTTTTTTTTCTTGATTCAATATTTTAACTAAAAAATTATCATTGAAAATTATATTTAAGAAACCTTGAATTACATTATAATCTTCAACTATCTTAATCTTATCATTCAAAAATAAAATGATTTCATTAGCAATATCGTTCGGCGATTTTTTTATTAAAGGAATTATTGGAAATAAGACTACAGTAACTTGACCTTTAAATTCTTTTTTTGTCCTTGAGATATCAAAATTTATAGATTTTATTGAATACTTTTTTAATAAATATTCTTCAATATTTTTTCTAAGAATATTTTCAATTTCCATAAATCAAATTTAATTTATCTCTTTTTTAGAGGGACAAAAGTTCTGAGATTTTCACCAGTGTATACTTGTCTCGGTCTTCCAATTGGATCATTGTTCATACGCATTTCTCTCCAATGAGCAATCCATCCAGGAACTCTACCAAGTGCAAACATGACTGTAAACATTTCCTTGGGAATATTTAAAGCTTTATAAATAATACCAGAATAAAAATCAACGTTAGGGTATAGTTTTCTAGTTGTGAAATATGAATCATTTAATGCTTCTTTTTCTAATGATTTAGCGATTTCAAGAATTGGATCTTCAATTCCTAAATCCTTTAATACGTCATGAGCAGCCTTTTTTATAATTCTTGCCCGTGGATCAAAATTTTTATAAACTCTATGGCCGAATCCCATTAGTCTAAAAGGATCATTTTTATCTTTAGCTTTAGCCATAAATTTTTTAGTATCTCCACCGTCATTCTTTATTGCCTCCAACATCTCAAGTACAGCCTGATTAGCACCACCATGCAATCTTCCCCACAATGCTGAAATACCAGCAGAAACAGAAGCAAATAAGCTGGCTTCAGATGAACCAACAATTCTTACTGTTGATGTAGAACAGTTTTGTTCATGGTCTGCGTGAAGAATAAGTAATTTATTCATTGTATTGATAATTACATCATTTTTAATATAATCTTGATTTGGTAGTTGGAACATCATTTTTGTAATATTGTCAACATAACCTGTGTTGTAATTACCATAACCTAGAGGCAAGCCTTTCCTTCTTCTGTGTACCCAAGCAACTAAAATTGGAATCTTAGCTAGAAGTTTAACAATTGAATTATACATTAAATCATCTTCAATATTAGAATTTTTATTTAAACGTATTTTTTTTTCAGGGTTAAAAGCTATTAATGCACTTGTTAAGGAAGATAAAATACCCATTGGATGAGCTGATTTTGGAAAACTTTCTAAAATTTTCTTTAAATCTTCATCAACAATTGAATTTTCATTAATATCAATTAGAAATTTATTTAACTGTAGTTCATTAGGCAATTGGCCATAAATTAATAAAAATGCAACTTCAAGAAAGCTTGCATTTTCAGCTAGATCTTCTATCGAATAACCTCTATATCTCAAAACTCCTTTCTCACCATCAAGAAAAGTAATTGAGCTTTTACAAGAACCCGTATTCTTAAATCCTGGATCTATAGTAATTAAGTTAGCTTTTGATCTTAAGGAAGATACATCTATAGCTTTTTCCTTTTCAGAACCTATAACGACTTGGAATTCGTACTCTTTATTATCAAAATTTAATTTAGCATTTTCACCCATCTCTCTAATTTAATAAATAAGCTAAAACCTAAAAGCTTTTCTTTTAAGATATATTGCTTTTTCTTTAAGTTCTTCATCAATCCTAAGCAACTGATTATATTTAGACATTCTATCTGACCTCGACATTGAGCCGGTTTTTATTTGACCAGTGTTAAGAGCAACAGAAAGGTCAGAAATAGTATAATCTTCGGTTTCGCCTGATCTGTGTGACATTACAGTTGTAAAACCATTCGTTTGAGCTAGCTTAACAGCATTGATTGTTTCAGTCAATGTTCCTATCTGGTTTACTTTTATTAATATTGAGTTACCCGCTTTTTCATCAATCCCTCTTTTTAATATTTTTTCATTTGTTACAAATAAATCATCTCCAACAAGTTGAACTTTATCTCCAGAAATTTTTGTTAAATATTTCCACCCATCCCAGTCATTTTCGTCCATACCGTCCTCAATCGAAATAATTGGGTAATTTTCAACTAAAGAAGCAAGGTAATCAGCTTGCTCTTTAGAATTTAAAACTTTAGCATCTTTTCCTTCAAATAATGAATAATCATATTTTCCATTTTCATAAAATTCGGATGCAGCACAATCCAAGGCTATCATCACATCAGATCCAGGCTTAAAACCAGCATCAGAAATAGATTTTAAAATTGTTTCTAATGCATCTTCTGTCCCAGTAAGTTTTGGAGCAAAACCACCCTCATCACCAACAGCAGTACTTAATTTTCTGTCAGATAAAATTTTCTTCAAATGATGAAAAATTTCCGAGCCCATTTTCATAGCATCAGTAAAGTTTTTAGCTTCAACTGGCATTATCATAAATTCTTGGAATGCAATAGGTGCATCGGAATGAGAACCACCATTTATAATATTCATCATAGGAACAGGTAAAGTGATAGCATTATCTCCCCCTAAATATTTATATAATGGGATTTTTTTGAAATCTGCGGCAGCTTTCGAGACAGCTAGCGAAACACCAAGTATAGCATTGGCACCTAAAATTGATTTATTTTCAGTTCCATCCAAATCTAACATAATATTATCAATTTCTTTCTGATTCAAAACTGACTTTCCAATTAAAACTGATGATATAATAGAGTTAACATTATCAACAGCAATTGAAACACCCTTTCCCATGTATTCCGACCCTCCATCTCTAAGCTCAACAGCTTCATGTTCACCAGTTGATGCACCAGAAGGAACAGCTGCTCTTCCAAAAGATCCGTCTTCAGTTAAAATATCAACTTCAACGGTTGGATTACCTCTTGAATCAAAAATTTGTCTAGCAGTTATTGTTTTAATTTTACTCATTTTTTATTTATTAATCATTTGAACAAATTCATCAAAAAGATAAGATGAATCGTGAGGACCTGCACTTGCTTCAGGATGAAACTGGACAGAAAAACAATTTTTATTCTTAAGTCGAATGCCAGCTATTGTGTCATCGTTTAGATGTAAATGAGTTACCTCAATATTTTTATTTAATTCAGTATCTTTTCTATTAATAGCAAAACCATGATTTTGAGAGGTAATTTCACCCTTGCCGGTTTTTAAATTAATAACTGGATGGTTGATACCCCTATGACCATTGTGCATTTTATATGTTTTTATATCATTAGCTAATGCTATTACTTGATGACCTAGACATATTCCGAATAATGGCTTATTAGAATTTATTATTTCTTTAGCAATATTTATCGCATTTGAAAGTGGTTCAGGATCACCAGGTCCATTAGAAATAAAAAAGGCGTCAGGTGACCAATTTATCATTTCCTTAAAGTTTGAGTCGTGAGGAAAAACTTTCATGAAACAATCTCTATCAGACAGATTTTTTAGAATATTTTTTTTTACACCTAGATCTAAAACTGCGACCTTAAACTTAGAGTTTTTATTTCCAAAAAAATATGGGATGCTGGTTGATACATTTGAAGCTAATTCAAGACCACTCATATTAGGGACTTTATCTAAATTCATTTTAAGTTTAGAAATATTTTCAATAGATTCAGTAGTTATTAATGCGTTCATACTTCCATTATCTCTAATATAACTTACTAATGCTCTGGTATCTACGTCAGCTATTGTAACTATTTTGTTTTTATTTAAGAAATCTAAAAGGGACATATTAGATCCATATCTAGAATGACTAAAACTAAAATTCTTACAAATTAAACCAGAGATTTTGATAGAATTTGATTCTACTTCTTCAGTATTAGTACCATAGTTTCCAATGTGGACATTAGCCATTACCATTAATTGACCACTGTAGGATGGATCAGTGAAGATTTCTTGGTATCCGGTCATTCCGGTATTGAAACATAATTCACCATAAGCAGTACCATCAATACCGATTGACTTACCATGAAAAACAGTTCCATCACTGAGAAGAATAAATGCTTTTTTTCGAAATTTATAGTTACTCAATTTGAAAAATTAATGGCAAAATTAAAAGAAAAAAAAAGATAAACATATAGTTTATCTTTAAAGTTATTAAGAATATAAATAAAATCTAATCCTTTTTTTCTTTTGGAGCTTCAACAGCAGGAGACTCTTCAACAGCAGGAGACTCTTCAACAGCAGGAGACTCTTCAACAGTATCTACTAATTTGGTAGATTCATTTGATTTCTTCTTTCTTTTTCTTCTTTTCCTAGAATCTGGCTTTGATAAATTATATATAGAATTAAAATCTACTAGTTCAATCATAGCCATGTCCGCATTATCACCCAATCTATTTCCTAACTTAACTATTCTTGTGTAACCGCCTGGTCTATCGCCAACCTTAACAGAAATTTCCCTAAATAGTTCGGAAACAGCATTTTTATTTCTCAAATACCTGAAAGTTATCCTCCTACTGTGAGTAGAATCACTTTTAGATTTTGTAATAATTGGTTCAATAAAAAGCTTTAAAGCCTTTGCCTTAGTTAGTGTAGTATTAATTGATTTATGCTCAATTAAGGAACATGCCATGTTAGCTAACATGTACTTTCTGTGGCCTCTTTTTCTGCCAAGATGCGGGAATTTTTTTCCGTGTCTCATTATTACTTATAATTAATCCTTATCTAATTTATATTTTGACAAATCCATTCCAAAACTTAGTCCTTTAATAAGAACTAATTCTTCAAGTTCTGTTAGAGATTTTTTTCCAAAGTTTCTAAATTTCATAAGATCAGATTTATTGAAGGAAACTAAATCTCCAAGAGTATCAACCTCTGCAGCTTTTAAACAATTTAAGGCTCTAACGGAAAGATCCATATCAATAAGTCTTGTCTTTAACAATTGTCGCATATGTAATGATTCTTCATCATAAGTTTCTGTTTGAGCTATTTCATCAGCTTCAAGGGTTATTCTTTCATCAGAGAATAGCATAAAGTGATGAATTAAAACTTTTGCACCCTCTGTTAAAGCATCTTTCGGCTCAATGGATCCATCAGTTGTAATTTCAAAAACAAGCTTTTCGTAGTCTGTTTTCTGTTCAACTCTAAAGTCTTCGATTGAATATTTAACGTTTTTGATAGGCGTGAAAACTGAATCCATAAAAATAGTCCCAATCGGAGCACCTAATTTTTTATTTTCTTCAGATGATACATAACCTCTACCTTTTTCAATATTTAGTTGAAAATTTACACTCACGCTTTTTTCCATATTACAAATAACTTGTTCAGGATTTAATATTTGAAATCCTGAAATAAATTTCTGTAAATCTCCAGCCTTAAGTTGGTCTTGCATGTTAACTGAAACAGAAACTGTCTCATTATCAACTGAATCAATCTGCCTTTTAAGTCTAACTTGTTTCAAATTCAAAATAATTTCAGTCACATCTTCAACTACACCTGGTAAAGATGTGAATTCATGATCAACACTATCAATTTTAACTGATGTAAATGCAAAACCTTCAAGAGAAGCCAAAAGTACTCTCCTAAGTGCATTTCCAACAGTCAAGCCATATCCTGGCTCTAGGGGTCTAAATTCAAATTTTCCCTCAAAATCTGTAGAGTCAATCATTATTACTTTGTCTGGTTTTTGAAATGTAAATGTTGCCATATTTATTATTTTATTATTTCGAATATAATTCGACTATTAATTGTTCTTTAATGTTTTCAGTAATTTGTTCTCTGTTTGGAATGCTGTTGAATATACCTTCCATTTTATTATTATCCCAAGTTATCCATTCGTAAATAGATTCATTACCAGAAATTGATTCCTCAATGACAGAAAGAGATTTAGACTTTTCTCTAACCCCAACAACATCTCCCGCTTTTATCAATCTCGATGCTATATTACAGACTTTACCATTTACTAAAATATGTTCATGAGAGACAAGCTGTCGTGCTCCTCGTCTAGATTTTGATAATCCCATTCTATATACAACATTATCAAGTCTAGACTCACATAACTGCAATAAAACTTCACCTGTAATCCCTTTACTCCTACTAGCTTTTTCGAAAAGATTTCTAAATTGTTTTTCTAAAATTCCATACAAGAACTTAGCTTTTTGCTTTTCCATCAACTGAACAGCGTATTCTGACTTTTTCTGCCTTCTTTTGTTTGAACCGTGTTGACCCGGAGGATAATTCTTTTTTTCAAAAGATTTGTCAGCTCCAAAAATTGGTTCACCAAATTTTCGAGATATTTTTGTTTTTGGTCCTGTATATCTTGCCATAATATCTAATTTTTAAACTCTTCTTCTTTTAGGTGGTCTACAACCATTATGTGGAACTGGTGTAACATCAAATATTTCAGTTACTTCAACTCCAGCGTTATGAATACTTCTAATTGCAGACTCTCTTCCATTACCTGGTCCTTTTACGTAAACTTTTACTTTTCTCAGTCCAGCATCATGAGCAACTTTTACAGCATCTTCTGCTGCAAGCTGAGCTGCATACGGTGTGTTTTTTTTGGATCCTCTAAATCCCATTTTACCAGCTGATGACCAAGAAATTACTTCACCACTGCTATTTGTAAATGAAATTATAATATTATTAAAGGTTGCATTAATGTGAACTTCACCAAATGATTCAACAACTACTTTTCTTTTTTTACCTGCTACTTTAGCCATAGTTTTTACATTATTTAGTTACTTTCTTTTTATTAGCTACTGTTTTTCTTTTACCTTTTCTTGTTCTCGAATTGTTTTTTGTTCTTTGACCCCTTAAAGGTAAACCTAATCTGTGTCTTATTCCTCTGTAAGAACCAATATCCATCAATCTTTTTATATTGATTTGATTTTCAGCTCTTAATTCACCTTCAATTGTTAAATCTGATACTGCAGCTCTTATATTTGCAGTATCATCATCAGACCACTCATTAACTTTTTTATCTTCATTTACATTAGCCTTTTTTAATATTTCTTGAGCTCTGCTTCTCCCTATACCATAAATGTATGTTAAAGAAATAACTCCTCTTTTTTCTTTTGGAATATCTATACCTGAAATTCTTGCCATAATATTAACCTTGTCTTTGTTTAAATCTGGGATTCTTTTTATTTATTACATATAATTTACCCTTTCTTCTTACAATTTTGCACTCAGGGCTTCTCTTTTTTATTGATGCTCTTACTTTCATAATTAATGTCTAAATGTTATTCTGGCTTTTGTTAAGTCATATGGACTCATTTCAAGCTTAACTCTGTCACCAGGGAGTAATTTTATATAATGCATTCTCATCTTACCAGAAATATGAGCAGTTAGAACATGACCATTTGCTAGTTCGACCCTGAACATCGCGTTAGATAATGATTCTATTATTACTCCATCTTGTTCTATTGCTGCTTGTTTTGCCATCTATGCTACTCTTCTAGTTTTACCAGTTTTCATTAAACCATCATAATGTCTATTTAACAAATATGCATTTATCTGTTGAATAGTATCAATTGCAACTCCAACCATAATTAAAAGTGAAGTGCCTCCATAAAATAATGCCCAACCTTGTTGAATCTGCATTAAAGCTACAATGACTGCGGGAAGAACAGAAATTAAAGCTAAAAAAATAGAACCAGGAAATGTTATAAGAGACATTATTTTATCTAAAAAATCCGAAGTTTCTAGTCCTGGCTTAATTCCTGGGACAAATCCACCACTACGCTTTAGATCATCAGCCATTTTATTTGTAGGGACTGTAATAGCTGTATAAAAATATGTAAACAATATTATAAGTAATCCAAATAAGATATTGTATGCTAAACCAAACATATTTGAAAAAGAACTTTGCATCCACTGACCAAGGCCTCCCCCAATTATTTGTCCTAAATATGCTGGAGCAAACATAATTGCTTGTGCAAAAATGATTGGCATTACTCCTGAGGCATTAAGTCTAAGCGGAATGTACTGCCTTTTTGAAAACATATTGTTTTGACCACTGACTACCGACCTTCTTGCATATTGAACAGGAATTTGTCTTACAGCTTTAACTAATAAAACACACAAGGCTATAACAATAACCCAAATTACAAACTCTATTGCAATCATAAGAAGACCTCCACTGCCTGAAATTTGAGAAACAAATTCTTGAGCAAATGATAGAGGAAGAGATGCAATAATACCAACTGTTATGAGCAATGATATTCCATTACCTATACCACGATCAGTTATTTTTTCTCCAAGCCACATTGCAAAAACGCAACCAGTAACTAAAATAATAACTGCAGGAATCATAAAAGAAAATCCCTTTCCTAAAACGAATGCAGCGTCGGGGACTCCAAGTGCTCCTAATCCAAATAAATATGCTGGAGCTTGAACTACACAAATTGCAATTGTTAACCAACGTGTTATTTGTGTAATTTTTTTTCTACCACTTTCACCATCTTTTTGAAGTTTTTGTAAATAAGGAACTGCTACACCCATCAACTGAACAACAATTGAAGCTGAAATATAAGGCATAATACCAAGAGCAAAAATAGAAGCATTGGCAAAAGCTCCTCCTGTGAACGCATTAAGTAAGCCAAGTAAACCACCATCACCAGCAATTTTAGCATCAGCAATGATATTATAATCGACTCCGGGAAGAACAACTTGAGCTCCTAGTCTGTATATAGCTAGGAAAAATAGAGTTAGTAGTATTCTATTTTTTAGTTCATCTATCGCCCAAATATTTTTTAATATTTCAAAAAACTTTAACATTTATAATATTTTGATTTTACCACCAGATTTTTCAATCTTGTCCTGAGCTGATTTTGAAAATTTGTGAGCTTCAATATTTAATGCAGTTTTTAATTCTCCTGATCCTAAAATTTTTACTAAATCATTTTTTGTAACTAATCCATTTTTTATCAAAACATCAATATTTACAGTTGCATTCTTAATTTTTTTATTATCAAACAATAATTGTAAAACTTTTATATTAACTGGCTTGTATTCAACTCTGTTAATATTCTTGAAGCCAAACTTTGGTATTCTCCTCTGAAGAGGCATTTGTCCACCTTCAAAACCTAGCTTTTTGGAATAACCCGACCTGGACTTAGCACCATTATGTCCTCTGGTTGCTGTACCGCCTTTACCAGAGCCTTGACCTCTACCAATTCTTTTTTTCTTAGAAATAACAGAACCTTTAATTGGTGATAAATTAGATAATTCCATATTATTTAATTATTGTTATTAAATGTTCAACTTTTTTGATCATTCCTTCGATTGAAGGTGTTAATTTATGTTCAACAACATGACCTATTTTTCTTAAACCAAGAGCTCCAAGGGTCCTCTTTTGGTCAATCGGTCTTTTAATTTTACTTCGGATTTGTTTAATTTTTATATTATTCATAATTATCCATTGAAAACTTTTTCTAAACTAACGCCTCTTTCCTGTGCTACTTTATTAGCATCTCTAAGTTGAAAAAGAGCATTAAATGTAGCTTTAACAACATTGTGAGGATTTGAAGAGCCTTGTGATTTAGATAATACATCTTGAATACCAACAGACTCTAGCACTGCTCTCACTGCACCACCAGCAATAACTCCTGTTCCCTGAGATGCAGGCTGTATATAAACACGAGCGCCACCGTGCTTCCCCTTTTGCTCATGAGGAATTGTTGAGTTGTATAATGGTATTCTAACTAAATTTTTCTTAGCATCTTCTACAGCTTTTGAAATTGCAGTGGAAACCTCTTTAGCTTTTCCCAAACCATGACCAACAACACCATTTTCATCTCCCACAATAACAATTGCAGAAAAACCAAAAGCTCTACCACCTTTCGTAACTTTAGTAACTCTTTGAATACTTACTAGTTTATCTTTTAAATCAAGACCACCTGGCTTAACAAATTCAGTATTTTTTTTAATCATAAACTTTAAAATTTAAGTCCTGCCTCACGTGCACCTTCAGCTAAAGATTTCACTCTACCATGATATAAATAACCATTTCTGTCAAATGAGACTGAATTTATTCCTGCTTCAATAGCTTTTTTACCAATTGAATTACCAACAATTTTAGAAATTTCAATTTTATTGTTAGAATCAGTTTTCAATTCTTTATCTTTTGATGATGCTGAGACTATTGTTTTTTTATCTACATCATTAATAATTTGAGCATAAATCTCCTTATTACTTCTATATACAGAAAGTCTAGGTCTATTACTTGAACCAAAGACGACCTTTCTAATTCTTTTCTTGATCTTGTTTCTTTTTAGTATATTTTTAGTACTCATTATTTTTATTTTTAAGCTGACTTACCAGCTTTTCTTCTTATTTGTTCTCCAACAAATCTTACGCCCTTTCCTTTGTATGGTTCAGGTTTTCTAAATGATCTTATTTTAGCGGCAACCATACCAACAAGCTGTTTATCGTGTGATGATAATTTAATTATAGGATTTTTTCCTTTTTCATTTATAGTTTCTACTTTAATTTCAGAGGGAACTTCTAAAACAATATTATGAGAAAACCCTAAAGCAATATCAATCTTCTGTCCACTATTGGAGGCTCTGTAACCAACGCCTACCAATTCAAGTTGTTTAGTATAACCTTTACTTACTCCAGTAACCATATTAGAAAACAATGACCTGAATAATCCATGTTTTGACTTGTGATCTTTTGATTCAGAGTTTCTTGATACTGTTATAATATTGTCTACTTTTGAAACAGTTACTCCATCATAGATTTGAGATAGAGATCCTAACTTACCAGAAACAACAATCTCATTGGAATTAATTTCAACATTAACACCTTCTGGAACTATAATTGGACTATTACCTATTCTAGACATACTTAATAAACATTACAAATTATTTCACCACCCAAATTTTCTTTGGATGCTTTTTTACCTGTCATCAATCCTTTAGAGGTTGAGACAATATTAATACCTAACCCATTTAAAACTCTTGGAATAGATGAGCTATTTGAATATTTCCTAAGACCAGGCTTACTTACTCTCTCCAACTTTTTTATAACTGGTTCTTTACTGATTTTATTATACTTCAGTGCAATTTTTATTGTACCCTGTACATCATCATTGTCAATCTTATAATTTAAAATAAATCCTTGGTCAAAAAGAATCTTAGTAATTTCTTTTTTAATTTTTGACAATGGAATTAAAACAGTCTTATGACCGGCAATATTTGCGTTTCTTAGTCTTGTTAAAAAATCTGCGATTGGATCTGTATTCATAATTTTTTTAATTTACCAACTTGCTTTTCTTACTCCAGGGATTAAACCTTTATTAGCCATTTCTCTGAACATTACTCTAGAAAGACCAAATTGTCTAATGTAACCTTTAGGTCTTCCAGTGATTTTACATCTGTTGTGAGCTCTAACAGGTGATGAATTCTTAGGTAATTTTTGTAGACCTAAATAATCTCCCGCTTCTTTTAAAGCTTTTCTCTTTGCTGCATATCTAGCACACATCTTAGCTCTTTTAACCTCACGGGCTTTCATTGATTCTTTTGCCATAGTTTAATTTTTTTTAAATGGAAGTCCTAGTTCCTTTAATAAGCTTTGAGCTAAATTATCATCATTAGTTGATGTTACAAATGTTATATCCATACCAGATATTTTATTAATCTTGTCGATATTGATTTCAGGAAATATAATCTGTTCCGTTATACCTAAATTATAATTTCCTCTTCCATCAAAACCAGATAATTTTATTCCTTGAAAATCTCTCACACGAGGAAGAGCAGATGTAATTAATCTATCAAGAAATTCATACATTCTATCTCCTCTTAAAGTAACTTTTGCACCAATAGGCATCCCTTTTCTCAATTTAAAATTAGCAACATCTTTTTTAGATTTAGTTGAGATTGCCTTTTGACCAGAAATTATAGTTAACTCATCTAATGCATGATCAATTACTTTTTTATCAGCGACAGCTGCACCGACACCTCTACTTATAACTATTTTTTTAAGTTTAGGTACCTGCATAATATTTCCTAGACGGTGACTATTCATCAAGTTCTTAGAAATATTTTCATTATAATCTTTTTTTAGTCTAGGAATATAACTCATAACTTAAATAATTTCATTTGTTTTTTTTGAGAATCTAACCTTTTTACCATCTTTTTCTAGTCTAAATCCAAATCTGGTAGTCTGACCATCTTTAGTAATTAGAGAAATATTTGAGATATTTATTGGAGCTTCTTTTTCAATAATACCACCTTTGGGATTATTAGCACTAGGCTTGTTATGTTTTTTAACTAAATTAGCACCTTCAACCAAAGCTGTATTTTTAGACCTATTTATTTTAAGAATTTTTCCTGATGATCCTTTATGATCACCACTTAAAATTTTTACATTATCTCCTACTTTAATTTTCATATTATAAAACTTCTGGTGCTAATGAAACAATTTTCATAAAATTTTTATCTCTTAATTCTCTTGCAACTGGTCCAAAAACTCTTGTTCCTCTCATTTCACCTGCAGCATCTAATAAAACACATGCATTGTCATCAAATCTAATGTAAGAACCATCTTTTCTTCTTACCTCTTTTAGTGCTCTGACAACTACTGCCGTGGAAACTTGACCTTTTTTTACGGTTCCATTTGGAGTTGCATTTTTTACACTAACAACAATTTTATCACCTAAGGAAGCATATCTTCTTTTTGTTCCACCAAGAACACGAATAGTTAAAACTTCTTTAGCTCCTGTATTATCTGCAACCAATAACCTACTTTCTTGTTGTACCATTTATTTAGCTTTTTCAATAATTTGAACCAATCTCCAACATTTATTCTTACTTATTGGTTTTGTTTCCATAATCTTAACAACATCACCTTCACCACATTCATTTTTCTCATCATGAACATGAAATTTCTTAGTTTTTAAAACAAACTTTCCATACTTCGGATGTTTTACCTTTCCAACTTCTGAGACAACTACAGATTTTTCCATCTTATTACTTGTAACTATTCCAATTCTTTCTTTTCTTAAATTTCTTTTTTCCATAATTATTTTTGAGATCTTTTAGAAATTTCAGTTTTCAACCTAGCTATTGTTCTTCTCATTTTTCTTATAATTAATGGATTCTCAATAGGTGACACAGCATGTGTTGATTTTGTTTCATAAAAACTTGTTGATAATGAACCCAGCTTATCTGTTAGTTCGTCATCACTTAATATTTTAATTTCCTTTTGTTTCATATTAAACTACTTCAAAATCATTAGCGATTACAAATTTTGTTTTACATGGTAATTTTTGGGCAGCTAACCTTAGGGCCTCTTGAGCAATGTCAAAACTAACACCTGCAACTTCGAACATTATTCTACCTGGCTTAACTACTGCTACAAAATATTCAGGGGCACCTTTTCCTTTTCCCATTCTAACTTCCAAAGGTTTTTTAGTTATTGGTTTATCAGGAAAAATCTTAATCCATAATTGACCTTCTCTTTTCATATATCTGGTGGCAGCTATTCTAGCAGCTTCAATTTGTCTAGAAGTTATAAACTTAGATTCAAGAGACTTTATCCCAAACATCCCATTTGAAAGTCTATGACCTCTTTGGGAGTTTCCTTTCATTCTCCCTTTTTGCATTTTTCTAAATTTCTGTCGCTTTGGTGATAACATAATCTAAAATTTATCTTCTTCTTTGTTTATTGTTTTTATTTTTTTTGGATGATAAACTTAAACCAACCAATGGAGACAACTCTCTTTTTCCATAAACTTCACCCTTCATAATCCAAACTTTTATACCTAGTCTACCGTATGTTGTATGAGCTTCAACTAATGCATAATCAATATCAGCTCTGAAAGTAGATAGAGGGATTCGTCCATCTTTATAATTTTCAGATCTGGCCATTTCAGCACCATTTAATCTTCCTGAAATTTGAACTTTGATACCTTCTGCATTCATTCTCATAGTTGCAGCGATTGACATCTTGATCGCTCTTCTGTAAGAAATTCTATTTTCAATCTGTCTAGCTATAGATGATGCGACAAGCTGAGCTTCAAGCTCAGGTCTTTTAATTTCAACAATATTAAGTTGAACATCTTTACCTGAAAGTTTTTTTAATTCTTCTTTTAACTTGTCTACCTCCTGTCCAGCTTTACCTATGATAATTCCAGGTCTAGCTGTAGTTATGGTGATAGTTATTAATTTTAGTGTTCTTTCAATAATTACACGAGAAACACTTGCTTTAGCTAGTCTTGTAAAAATATATTTTCTAATCTTGTCATCTTCAGCTATCAAATTACCAAAACTTTTACCACCATACCAGTTAGATTCCCATCCTCTGATGATACCTAATCTATTACCAATCGGATTTGTCTTTTGTCCCATTAATTAATATTTTGATTTAAATTATCAAGAATCATGGTAACATGATTTGATCTTTTTCTTATTCTGTGAGCTCTACCTTGTGGAGCAGGTCTTAACCTTTTCAACATACCGGCACTGTCAACTTTAATTTCTTTTATATATAAAGCTTGTTTTTCAATTTCAGAGTCAGGATTTTTTTGCTGCCAATTATTTATTGCAGACAACAAGAGTTTTTCCAACTTAAGTGATGGTTGTTTTTGACTGAACTTGAGTATTGAAAGAGCTTTATCAATTTTTTTTCCTCTTACTTGGTCGGCTACTAATCTCATTTTTCTGGGCGAAGTTGGACAATTGTTAAGCTTAGCAATAACTAGATTCTTATTAAGCTCTTTAATTGCATCAGATGAATTTCTTTTTCTAGCTCCCATAATTATTTACCTTTTTTACCACCAGCATGTCCTCTGAATGATCTTGTTGGAGAAAACTCTCCAAGTTTGTGACCAACCATATTTTCAGTAATATAAACCGGAACAAACTGTCTCCCATTATAAACAGCGATTGTTTGACCTACAAAGTCAGGTACTATCATCGATGACCTTGACCATGTTTTAATTACAGATTTTTTCTTAGAGTCTAAATTAGTTTCTATCTTTTTAAGTAAACTCTTGTGAACATACGGTCCTTTTTTTAATGATCTAGGCATAACTTATTTTCTTCTTTCAATTATAAATTTATTACTAAACTTCTTTTTATTTCTAGTCCTAAAACCTTTTGCTGGTATACCATTTTTAGATCTTGGATGACCACCAGAGGCTCTTCCTTCACCCCCACCCATAGGATGATCAACAGGGTTCATTACCACAGCTCTTGTTCTAGGCCTACGTCCAAGCCACCTTGTTCTTCCAGCCTTTCCAGAAACTACTAATTGATGATCTGAATTTGAAACTGATCCAATTGATGCATAACAGCCTATCAATATTAGTCTTGTCTCACCAGATGGCATTTTAATAGTAGCAAATTTACCATCTCTAGCCATTAACTGAGCAAATGAACCAGCACTTCTTGCTAAAACGGCACCTTTACCAGGGCTCATTTCGATACATGATATAGTTGTACCTAAAGGTATGGACAAAAGAGGCATAGCATTTCCAATTGATGGATCAACTTTTTTACCTGATACTACAATATCTCCAACCTTTAATCCTTTTTGAGCTATTATATATCTTTTATCATCATCTTTAAATTTAGTAAGAGCAATAAAAGCAGATCTGTTAGGATCATACTCAATAGATAAAACTTCAGCAGGATTATCATGCCTATCTCTTTTAAAATCTATAGTCCTGTATTTTTTCTTATGCCCTCCACCTCTGTATTTCATAGTCATTTTTCCCTGACTATTTCTACCTCCTGATTTTTTATAAGGCTTTAACAAACCTTTTTCAGGCTTATCTGTAGTAATAGCATCAAAACCATTAACAGTTCTTCCTCTTTGACCAGGCGTGATCGGTTTTAAACTTTTTATTGGCATAATTATAAATTATTATAAAAATCTATTGACTCACCCTCTACAAGTTGAACAATAGCTTTTTTCTTAATGTTAGATTTAGTTTTCTGCAAGCCATTTTTTGTATATTTTGTTTTTCTCTCAGGACCATAAATCTGAGTTCTTACTTTTTCAACAGTAACATTATATTTTTTCTGAACAGCATTTTTTATCTCAACCTTATTTGCTGCTTTTCTAACTAAAAAAGTATACCTGTTCCTTAACTCGCTATCGTTAGTAGCTTTTTCGGTTATAATAGGTTTTAAAATAATTTCCATTCTTTAGATCAAATTAGATTCTAATTTTTCAATAGCACTTTCTTCAATAACTAAATGCTGAGCATTCACAATTTTATATGTAGAAATTTCAGAATCAGTAACTACATCTGATTTTTTTAAATTTCTGGCCGACAAATATACATTTTTATTAACACCATTCATTACAAATAAAGTTTTTTTATCCTCAAGACCAAACGCTTTTAAAAGGTCATTAAACGACTTGGTTTTAGGAGATTTTAAATCAATATTTTCAATAATTAATATTGATTTTGATTTACACTTATTAGATAAAGCAGATTTTCTAGCAAGTTTTTTCACATTTTTATTAAGCTTAACCTCGTAATCTCTTGGTCTTGGACCAAAAATAGTTCCACCTCCTCTAAAAAGTGGATTTTTAATACTACCAGCCCTAGCTGTTCCTGTTCCTTTTTGCTTTTTAATTTTCCTAGTACTGCCTTTAATCTCAGCTCTTTCTTTTGTTTTTGCATTTCCTTGTCTCTGGTTAGCTAAATATTGTTTGACATCTAGATAAACTGCATGCTCACTTGCTTCAATCTGAAAAACTTTTTTAGATAGTTCAACTTCTCTACCAGTATCTTTTCCTTTTATATTTAAAACTGAAACCTTCATTATTTTCTAATTGTAATAATTGAATTTTTATGACCAGGAACGCAACCTTTAAGTAATAACAGATTCTTTTCTGATACAACCTTAATAACTTTAAGATTTTGAACTGTTACTTTTTCATTTCCCATTTGACCAGCCATTCTCATCCCCTTAAAAACTCTAGCGGGATATGAGGCAGCTCCAATAGACCCTGGAGCTCTTAACCTGTTGTGCTGACCATGAGTTGATTGTCCTACTCCAGCAAAACCATGTCTTTTAACAACACCTTGAAACCCTTTGCCTTTAGATATTCCAGAAACATCAACAAACTCTCCTTCAACAAAATGATCAACATTTATTACATCACCTATTTTTAACTCATTTTCAAATCCATTAAACTCACTGAGATTTTGCTTAGGATTAGTTTTTGCATTTTTAAAATGTCCAATCTCAGCCTTATTTAAATTTTTTTCTTTTTTATCTAAAAAACCTAACTGAACTGAATCATACCCGTCTTTTTCTTTATATTTTACTTGAGTAACAAAACAGGGACCTGCTTCAATAACAGTGCAGGGTAGATTATTACCGTTTTCATCATAAAGACTAGTCATTCCAATTTTTTTACCTATTAATCCAGACATTTTCTAAAAATTAAACTTTTATTTCAACTTCAACTCCACTTGGAAGCTCTAATTTCATCAACGCATCAATTGTCTTAGAAGAAGAACTGTAAATATCAAGCAGCCTATTATATGAGGATAATTGAAATTGTTCTCTTGACTTTTTATTAACATGAGGCGATTTTAATACTGTAAATATTTTTTTCTTAGTTGGCAGAGGAATTGGCCCTGTAACTATAGCACCTGTCGTTTTTACAGTTTTAACAATTTTCTCAGCTGACTTATCAACTAAGTTAAAGTCATATGATTTCAGTTTTATCCTAATTTTTTGACTCATAATTATTATTAATTTCCTTTAATTGTTGCAATAACTTCATCCGAAACATTTCTAGGTGTTTCAGAATAATGAGAGAACTCCATGGTTGATGTTGCTCTACCCGAACTTAAAGTTCTCAAAGAAGTTACATAACCGAACATTTCAGATAAGGGCACAATAGCTTTAACAACTTTAGAACCAGCTCTGTCATCCATATTATTAACTTGACCTCTTCTTCTGTTAAGGTCACCTACAATATCTCCCATATTTTCTTCAGGAGTTAAAACTTCTAATTTCATAATTGGCTCCATTATAACAGATTTAGCTAATCTTGCAGCTTCTTTAAAACCAAGTTTTGCAGCTAGTTCAAATGACAATGAATCTGAATCAACGGGGTGAAATGAACCATCCTTAAGAGAAACTTTTAGAGAGTCAATTTCAAAACCAGCTAAAGGACCATTTTTCATTGCTTCTTTAAATCCCTTTTCTACAGATGGAATATATTCTTTAGGAATATTTCCACCTTTTATTTTATTAACAAATTCTAATCCGGATGCACCTTCCTCGGCCGGTTCCATTGTAAATACTATATCAGCAAATTTTCCTCTACCACCAGTTTGTTTTTTATAAACCTCTCTGTGGTCTGCAGTTGCTGTTACAGCCTCTTTGTACTCAACTTGAGGTTGACCTTGATTAACCTCAACTTTAAATTCTCTTTTTAATCTATCAGTTATAATATCAAGGTGAAGCTCACCCATACCAGAAATAATTGTTTGACCTGAGGCTTCATCAGTTCTAACTTGAAAAGTAGGATCTTCTTCAGCTAATTTTCCTAGAGCCATTCCAAGTTTATCGACATCTGCTTTGGTTTTAGGTTCTACTGCAATACCAATTACTGGATCTGGAAAGTCCATACTTTCCAATACTATTGGGTGCTTTTCATTGGATAAAGTATCACCCGTTTTTATATCTTTAAATCCAACAGCGGCACCAATATCACCAGCCTCAATAAAATCAATAGCATTTTGTTTGTCAGCATGCATTTGATAGATTCGAGAAATTCTTTCTTTATTTTCAGATCTGTTATTGAATATGTATGAGCCAGCATCTAGTCGTCCAGAATAAACTCTAAAAAATGCTAACCTTCCAACATAAGGATCTGTCGCAATTTTAAAAGCAAGTGCAGAAAACGGTTCGGATACTGTTGGTTTTCTAGAAATTTCGGACCCATCCTCTGGATGAGATCCAATAATTGCTTCTTTATCTTGGGGTGAGGGCAAATATCTACAAACACAATCCAATAAAAACTGAACTCCCTTATTTTTAAAAGCAGATCCACATACCATTGGAATAATGCTCATGTCTTGGGCAGCTTTTCTCAGTGCTTCATGAATTTCATGTTCAGAAATTGAGTCAGGATCATCAAAAAACTTTTCTAATAAATTATCATCGTATTCAGCGACTGCTTCAATTAAGTTTGCTCTATATTCTTCAACTTCAGACTTCATTTCTTGAGGAATTTCAACAACATCATAAGTTGAACCTTTATTCTCTTCCTTCCATATAATCGCTTGATTTTTAACTAAATCCACAACACCTCTAAAATCTTCTTCTTCACCTATCGGTAACACAATTGGCACAGCATTGGACTTAAGCATACTTTTAATCTGTTTACAAACTTTTAAAAAGTCTGATCCTTGTCTGTCCATTTTATTTACAAAACCCATTCTAGGCACCTTGTAATTATCAGCTAAACGCCAATTAGTTTCAGATTGTGGCTCAACACCATCAACTGCACTAAAAAGAAAAACTAAACCATCTAAAACTCTCAAAGATCTATTAACTTCGACAGTAAAGTCTACGTGACCAGGCGTATCAATAATATTGAAATGATAGGGTTTTGAAGAATCAATTTTTTTTCCTTGATCTGTAGGAAAGTTCCATGTACAAGTAGTAGCAGCAGATGTAATTGTTATACCTCTCTCCTGTTCTTGTTCCATCCAGTCCATTGTTGCAGCGCCATCATGTACTTCACCAATTTTATGACTTACACCTGTGTAATATAAAATTCTTTCGGTGGTAGTAGTTTTTCCAGCATCAATGTGTGCTGCAATACCAATGTTTCTTGTGTATTTTAAATCTCTTGCCATTATTTAAAATCTAAAGTGAGAGAATGCTTTGTTAGCTTCAGCCATCTTGTGCGTATCAGCCTTTTTCTTAACTGCAGCACCTTCTTCTTTCTCAGCAGCTAATATTTCAGCAGCCAATTTCTGGGCCATAGATTTTTCATTTCTTTTTCTGGAATATCCAATTAGCCACTTCATGCCCAAAGAAATTTTTCTATCAGGTCTAATTTGCATTGGAATTTGAAAAGTAGCGCCTCCAACTCTTCTGCTTCGCACTTCGACGTGAGGCATTACGTTTGATAAACCATCTTTCCAAATTTCAAGGGATGATTTTTCAGATGAATTTTTTTCTTCAATTATATCTATGGCATCATAGAATATTTTAAATGCTGTTGATTTTTTACCGTCCCACATTAACATATTGACAAATCTTGTGACGAGTTGGTCATTAAATTTTGGATCTGGAAGTAATGGACGTTTTTTTGCTTTTCTTTTTCTCATTTTAATTTAGTTGAGAGGTTCATTTCATTGAACATCATTAACTTTTCTTAGCTTTAGCTTTCTTGGCTCCATATTTCGATCTTCTTTGAAGTCTACCCTCAACTCCAGCAGTATCTAAAGCACCTCTAACAATGTGATATCTGACACCAGGTAAATCTTTAACTCTTCCACCCCTAACTAAAACAATAGAGTGTTCTTGTAAATTATGTCCTTCGCCAGGGATATATGCATTTACTTCAATACCGTTTGTAAGTCTAACCCTGGCAACTTTTCTCATTGCTGAGTTTGGTTTTTTCGGAGTAGTTGTATAAACCCTAGTACACACTCCCCTTTTTTGAGGACAAGATTTTAAAGAAGCTGA
>TARA_B100001093_G_scaffold68951_1_pt1 | contig 45891 bp, 39 predicted proteins | sample TARA_B100001093 | Tara Oceans TARA_B100001093 (sample SAMEA2623116) | marine metagenome | biome: marine biome (ENVO:00000447); feature: surface water layer (ENVO:00002042); material: "saline water (ENVO:00002010), including plankton (ENVO:xxxxxxxx)" | depth 5 m | reverse complement strand
GCCTCCTAAGCCGAAGATCCCGGGTTCAAATCCTGGCACGTCCGCCATGAAGATCATTGTTTTGAACTGTTTATATTGATATCAAAATCATCAACGATTGACTTTTGTTTGGGCCGAATAATAAATTGGATGGGCACATAATGCGCTATTTGACTCGTGCTATTCTGGTTTCGCCATTCGATTTTTTAACCAGTATATGAGGTATGGAACGAATGCCAACGGTATCCATATCGGCGCAGTCAAGAAGAAGACATACATTGTCAATATGAAGGTCTCACCAAGATCAAACGGTCCATCAAGCAACAGCACTGAAAACGCTAACAGGTAAAAAATACATGAAGTGATAGAGAAAAATTTCAATGCTGTTATGAATTCAAATTGAAACGTTTTTTCATCCATTTCCCATTCGAATTCTTCAGCGCAATGTGGGCAATCAAACACCCCAAAACTTCCATCTTCCAATTCCACATTTTTTTCACAATGAGGACATTGGATTTCAACCATAATCCACCGTCGCATTATGTAGAGATAAGCGTTCGGCCGGTATTCATCTTCTCAAACCGAACCGTTCAAACCGACAAAAGCATGTTTCGTAGCATACGCACTTCGTGCGAAGTGAAGGAATTCTCCGAGCCGTGGGCTGCGGTTACTTTTCCATCATTTGTTCAATCTCTTTGGTTGCGAGGATGAGCGTAGGAGCCCAAAGCCCCACGAAAATCCCTAGCATTTCATCAGGGGTGACGAAGTAAATGTACAACGAACCTACTACTGACAACATGCTTGCTACAAATCCAATTTTTGATATCTGACCACTCATTTTAATTTCTCCTTATTGTCAAAATACTGGTTCTACATTTAATATGATGTATGATTTCTCCACTTTCCATCTCATTTCCGAGCGTGTTCACTTCTGTCGACCCACCGCGAATCGCCTTTTTCCAAATCCAAATGGAGGCAAGAAAGAAAACACATCACCGCGCGTCACTGCCTGAGCACCATGGCGTCAAAGGGGAAAAAAAGCGCTGTGCCGCTGAACGCTCTTCCACTTCCCGATCCTTATGGAGAGGGATTCGAATACTCAGAAGACCCAATCGAACACACCCGTAAGCAGTGGAGTATGCTTGAGAAAAGGCGGATTACCGCAGGTCAAATTGCCCGCCATCCACTTCTGATGTTGTGGCGGACCATCAACGGTTTCTGTCTTGCGATTTTCGCATTTGCAAGCCTTATCCTTCCGTCGATTCTCGAGTCTATTGGCGCCTATATTTTCCTTCTTATCATACCCGCAATTGCTTCTTTTGCTCCCACGCTTATAGCAGGAGAATCTGCGTGGCATGCCATTCAAGCACGTATCTCGCTACGCGAACAGGGAGGGGTTGATGGAGGCAAAAAACACGCCTTGAGCGCCCAGCCTGGGATGGACCGCATCATTGAGAGTTTGAGAGACCAACGTCGAAATAACTTCATGTCGACCTTCCTTTCACTGTCATCGCTTGGAATATTGATGTTGGCTTCCGCAATTGCGCCAAATTCACTGGCATGGAATTTAGCCCTCCTTCTCGCCATGACGTTGAGTATTGCTCAAATGTTTCACGCATTGTTCACCTACGATTTTATCCGCCAACAAGGGGACTCATTTCCCTCTCTTGTCTTCCATTCCCCTACGCACCATCCGACTCAACTTGGCAGTGTTTTGGGTGATTTACTCGAGGCTCATCTCGACCCCGACTTGTATCTTGAATGGGAGAACTGGCAGTTATTGTTTCGAAAATCCCTCATTCCCGGCCATATCACGAAGCAAGCCTTGGAACGTTTGTTGTATATTCTTCATCTTCACATGGAAGGAGATATATCCACGCCCATGGCTCATGAAGAATTGAAGACAATTATCCTTGAGAAACGTTTTGATGAACTTTTACTGGATGATGAAGCTCGATTCAATTGGCGAACAATTCAGCGACTCATCGCCCATTCACGGGGATGGCAACCCGGTGCTTTTTTGCTGCTTGAACGTCTTCAGCACGACTTGATTGCCGGCTCACCCCCTATGCTTCGAGCGGAATGGCGAATGGATGTATCACTGGATGAGCACTGCTACGAAGGCGCTGGAAATCTGTTTATCACGCTTAGCAACCAAACGTTCGAATCCCGACATGTGCGGGTTGAGGTCTTGACGCCCAATGGAGAACCGGAGTCACGAGACCATCGGTTTGAGCTTGCAGCATGCCCTCCTCCTACTTCGGCAGTCAAACTTTTCGACACCGAACAAGAAGATGCATTAGACTGGATTCCTCGCTACCTCGAGCGTGGCGTTGTGTTGTGGATTGGTGTGGCATGGCCTCAATCATTCCGAGGCCCTGCCGATGTTCAGGTGATTCTTCGCGACGATGACGGCATCGTTCTTGAATCGCAAGTCATTCGAACCACGGTAAGCCGCAGCAGTGGCAGCCAGTTGAAAAGCAGAATGCGCCAACTTGATGCGGCACGTAAACGCGGCGAGATACCTCTGCCGAAAGTGAATTTCGGATGAAATCGCCTCGGAAACATTGTCTCAATGCAGTTGCACAGGAGTGCTGTACCCCCTTCAGTATCAATCGCTGACCTTATGGATGGGCGGCACTTCGCTCCCTTTACCGGATGTGAGACCTTGGAAGCATGGGATGTCATCGTACTTGGGGACGGGCCAGCAGCCCTCCGTTCAGCGAGCGAGTCGGCGAAGCAAGGCGCATCAACACTCATGCTCTCGACCAGCGCCCTTGGCAGTGGCGCGAATCTTTCTCAAGATGGGCTTGCAGCGATTCTGCAAGAATCCAACAATCGCGACCACCGTGAAGACACCATCAAGCATGGGTCTTTTCTCAACGACCAAGACATTGTTGCGGCGCGAACATCAGCTGCAGTACGACAAATCGACCTGCTCGAGCGCTGGGGTGTTAACTTCCGACGTGATGCAAACGGCGTCCCTATGGTTCGTAAAGGGCCAGGGCACCAAAAGTCTCGAAACGCTGACGCAGGTGACGCAACTGGCCGAGAAGTACAGCAAATTTTGGAAGAACAGTGCATGAGGCACGGGGTTGTTCGCCGCGGCGATCACCTTCCAATTTCCCTCATTCACACCAACCAGTCCATCAGTGGTATCACAGTCATCGACATGATGAACGGACGAATCGCAGCACTTCAAGCAAAGGCAGTCATCATCGCAGACGGCGGATTCGAGGGAGCGTACACGCACGGCGTAGTAGGGCTCGGTCTCGACCTTGCATTGCAAGCAGGCATTCCGCTGAGGGACATGGAATTCATCTCGCACACACCACTCGGCATCAAAGATACCAATCTGACTCTTCCACTCGGACTTCTGTACGATGGGGCTACACTCCACGAGTCGAATGGAACTGAAATCGAGGTTAGAGAGGGCCTTGACGCCATGTGTCAAGCAGTTCGTCAAGCCAATGAGCCCGTACTCGACGCTCGAAACCTCGGCGAGTCTTCTGAATGGTGGAAGGCCGTATTCCGTACTGTTCAGCAGCGAACTGGAATCAACATGGAACATCAGACTGTGGCAATTGAGAGCCGTCCATACTCCACGATTGGAGGCATCACGGTTGATGAACACGGTCGAGCCATTCTTTCGACGTGGTCACGATGGTTCACTGGACTCTATGCTGCTGGTGCAGCCTCATGTTCTGGTCTTCACGGTGCAGATGTTCTAGTCGGCAATATCCTGTTGGATGAACTCCATGGAGGAGCAGCAGCCGGACTTCATGCAGGGGAATTTGTCAAAAAGCGTCAATTCAAGAACGTTAAAGCTGCACATGAATCCGAGCAACAAGCGATTGCTGATTTTGGTGCATCAACCTCATCAGATGAGGGGGCAGTCGTCCGAATTGGTCACGTAACATCGCAGGTTCGAGATACGGTTCAAAGTGCGCTTGGAACACCCCGTACCTCCGCAGGGCTTCAAGCGGGCATCGAGGCGTTGGAAAGCGCATCCGTGTTGGCGGAATCGATTTTCGTCGATCAAAAGTCATTGATTGCCAACACGAATCTTTTGGAAATTGCTCGTATTCAAGCCAGTATTCGTATTTCAACAGTCGCAATGCATGCCGCTCTGGCACGCACCGAAACACGGGGCAGCCATCATCGTGCCGATTTCCCTGATGCTGACGATGAACAAATACACCACTACACTGTGAACCTCTCGGGCGAAGTCAAAACGCTCGCTCTGCGCAAAAGTAAGACAGGTAACTGGCTCCTTCCACCGCAATAGGTCATCCCCCCAATACCGTGATTCTCTTGATTGAATGAGAATAGATTTTATATTCATTCTAACCAAAGCATTGGCATGAAAGGGCTGAGCGGGTTGCTCATCGGTACTTTTTGCCTCGGATACGTCGCATATTGTGTGTTAAAAAGTGGTACACACGTTCGCGGGAAAGGGTGGGTTTCACGCGAAGAAGGACCGACAACATTCATGTTTTCTGTGGGCCTGTATGCGGTACTTGGCGTGCTGTCAATCGGCTGGTTCGCGTATGAAAATTTCATCAGATAAGTGGGTAGTTGACCGCAGAATGAACTAACCTATCATTAACCGTAGATGCAAGGGTTTCACATTATGGCTGACGTGTTTCCTTCGATTAGGGGGAAGAATCTGAACAAGCGACGGCTCACAGTTCCCGATGATTTTTCGGGTAAGAACCTCATCGTCATCGTTGCTTTTCAGCGATGGCATCAACCTCACGTCGATGCAACTTTCGAACGTTTTGAAGCTACGGGACTCCAGCATACGCACCACATCATCGAGGTACCGGTGCTGGCGAATTTTTCACGCCTTCGTCAAATGCGTTTAGACGGTGTGATGAGAGCGGGGATCCAAGATCGCACAGTTCGCGAACGAACCATTACCGTTTACCTCGACAAGGCACGGTTCAGAGCGGAGGTAGGGATTTCAGATGAATCTTCAATTCATTGGTTTGTTATACGCCACGACTCAAACATCGTCATCCAACGAGGAGAAGGCATTCCTTCGTCAAAAGAAGTCGAGCATATCACAGCAAATTCAGTATAGTATTCACTCCCTCCTCACCCTCTAAATTGCTGTGAATCGATTGTGAAGTCGGAGTACTACTCAAAAAGGGTCGCTCCGTAGCCAAACCATGGCCGTCCAATCCCTGTTCGACCGTATCCTTCAGGGTGATGTACCCTCGCACAAAGTCGAGGAAGGAGAATTGTGGTATGCTTTCTTGGATATCTATCCTCGACGAGACGGCCATACACTTGTGATTCCCAAACAGAGCGTGCAACGAATTGGCGACTTGACACCTACCGTCCGTAATGCCCTTTTTTCGGGTGTGGTCGAGGTTCAAAAAAGACTCTCAAAGGTCTTTGATACGCGTGATTTCACTGTGTGTGTACACGACGGACCTCTCGCTGGACAGGAAATCCCGCACGTCCACGTCCATGTTCTGCCACGCACGATGGGCGATGCCGGTGAAACGTTGATGTCGATGTGGCCTCAAGCCCTACCCATGGGTGGAGACGTTGACCATGAACACCTTGCAGTACTGGCCGCACGTCTTTCCGAGGTGGAAGTATGAACTCCGCTGGCATTGACGACGGCAAAAAAGACCACCACGGCGAGGCACTACCGGTCCTCTCAAAGTCGGCGACAAAGATGAAGATGGATCGACTCCTTTCTACGCCAATGCCTTCGTTTGAAGGCAAACATCCCGGTTCCGCAGTATGGTCCAATATCGCTTACTGGATTGCACGCAGAATTCTTTCAATTCAGTTTCGAACCTCCGACGTGAGTGGGATCGAAAATCTCCCACTTGACCGAGGGAATATGTGCTGTTCATGGCACACGAACGGACTTGTCGATCCGCTTCAAATGGTGTTGAATCATCCGAAGAATTTCGTCATGGGTGGACGGCATGATTTGGTCACCCGACCACTTTTGAGTTGGTGGACGCGCCGTCTTGCAGTCCAACCTGTCGTTCGCAAGGCTGAATTGCTGAGGGGAGGATGCAGTGAAGAAGAGGCAACACAAATCAATGGGCGCACGTTGATGATGCTCGCAACGGGCATTTCATCTGGGTTTGGATGCGTCTTGTTTCCAGAGGGGACTAGCCACAATGATTCCAACATGTTGAGGTTTCGTACCGGACCCTTCCGCACAGTAATTGCAGCCGCTGCCATCGCAAAAGCGAACAACAAACCAATTCCAGCACTCGTTCCAGTTGGCCTTCATTTCCGTAAGCGGGAATTGTTTCGGACCGATTCATGGGTCGAGTACGGTTCCCCATTGTTCATTGACGAAGCGAGTTTGCCAGACGAGTTGGTTTCTGCTGTCGCCGAGGGGGAATGGTCAGAACCACCTGCTGAAAACGTGTTCGAACTGAGGGACAAACTCCGCCTTCAACTCCCTCTCCTCACTCCGAACACGTCGGACTGGCCTGAAAACCGAGCCCTGCATTTGATTGGACACGTGGATAGCAAACGCTCCAAACAACCCCTGGTATCTTGGAAAGAGGAAGTACTCGCTGCTCGTGCATTCAGAAACCTCCTTCAGCCAAAGCGGAGCGACCAATCGATAATCTCCAACGAAGAACTCCAACCTATCTCGCATCCACTCATCGCCCCTGCCAAAGCAGCAGCATCGATCCTCGAAGAGCATCGATTGGATGCACGAGATTTGAACAAAACTGGGATGGAGTTGCGCGGTATTCAACCTGTACCATCTCTTCTTCGTCTTCTCCGCCTTCCAGTCCTTCTTGCATTCCTTCCGTTATTTTTGTACAGTTTAGGTCCTCAAGTGGCTCTCGGGCGCCTGTTAGGAGATTCTACCGATGAAGGCCTCGATGCACGCTCTTCGTACCACTTTCTTGCAGCGATGTTTGGCTCTCTGATGTTTTGGCCGTTTATGGTAGCCGGCATTGTGGTGATGGAAGGGGTGTGGCATTCCTCGGTAGTGGATCTGCTTGGCGTTGACTGGTACACTGTTTTCGGCTCATCTTCGGCATACATCATTCTCACCCGTGCACTTTTCGCTCTTCTATTGTTTCCTGTATTCTTCATCAGTGGACGAGCAGCGGTGCTGTTTTGGGATGATTGGAGTGATGCAACACGAGCGCTTCGACGCATCCGAATGGATACAACGACCCGGCAAAATTTGCGCGGTTCGCTGCACAATTTGCATAAGGAACTTGACGAGTTTCAAGTTTGACGCGAGGGTTTGGTTCAAACGGGAGTGCGTATTGCCTCTGGCATGGCGACTGGAAACGCGGTTGATCAAGTTCGCACTTGGCTTGAGCAAGAACGCTTGGTTGCTAAGGTACAGCAAGACCCTCGTGCCGAACTTCACCTGCTCGTCCGATATCCTCAGGGATCTCAAGGTCACATGTTCGCAATTGTCATTCCCAAGGGCCGAAACCTCGTAGCTGTCTCAAGCATGACCCGGGTCGATGTAGGTCAACAAAAAGAGATGTCATCGCACATGAGTGATGACAACGACGGCTGGTTGGAATGGATCCACGATGTGCGCCTTCAATTGATTCGTTCAGGCGTAGATTGGGGGATTCACATGGGTCATGAGGGTGAGCAAAAGACCGGTCCATTGCAGGCGTTCAACGTCAGCCTTCCGATTTGGTTCGATGGCCTCACGAAGAACGAATTCATGCACACACTCCGCCGACTTTGGTTGGCCAAACTCGGAATAATTCACGAGATTAAGTTCACGCATGGGCCGGGTGTTGGAAAGCCTGGTCCGGTCGATGATTGGGTCAAGGCAAAACAGGAAGGAAAAACGTCGCCATCATCGTCCAAAGAACTTCCAGACCAATCAACACATCACGAAATCGAGTTCGATGAGAAAATGTCGTTCGGCTCTGGATTTGATCCGTCTGAGTGGGCGTAATCTTTCTCCCACACCGTTCGTTTTTCAAACGGATAAAAATGACATGAAAGAGTCGCGGTTAAGTACCATAACTGTGTGGTTTTGCTCGTCTTAACGTTGGATGTGTCATTATGGGTCAAAAAATCAAGTCAATCAGCCTTGCATCAATCATGGTGCTTTCCGTACTCTCTACCTTATTTTTAGCAACACTCACAGTGACTGCGAACACCGTTGTTATCACCGAAGCGATTCAAATTGTCGACGGCGGTACTGCATCAGACACGCAGACAACGCTTGCATCTGACAGCGAAGGCAACGTTCACGTCGTGTGGACTCGAAACAACCAACACCTGTACTATTCGATGATTTCACCTCGTGGTGAAACGCTGATTGACACGACCCAAATCACCAATCCAGGACTCCACAAAATCTGGCACCCTGACATGGTTATTGATGAGAACGACAAAGTTCACGTTGTATGGGCTGATAAGTCAGGCCAGCACAAAATCATCTATTCGGTTCTCAATCCTTGGGCTACTGCAATGGACGGAATGGCATCAGACGACGGTAGCCTTTCGCAAATCGATGACCACATCGTCTCCAGTCGTGCTCAGAACCGCGATTGGCCGGCCATTGACCTTGACAGTCAAGGCAACGTCCACATCGTGTGGGAAGACTCGTATGACGAACTTGGGCGTTTCTTTAACCAACCTCAAATTTATTACTCGATGCTTCAACCTGATATGGCTTCCAACTCCGTCATTACACTGTTCGATGACACATTGATGACGCCAATCATTGGCCACAAAGGACATCCAGATATCGTCGTTGATGCTAACGACTACGTTCAAATCGTTTGGGACGACACCCGTGGTGGAAAGGTCGAACTCAACTTCATCGTCGACACTTCCGGTTCAATGTACTCTGAATGGGCAGACATCTGCACGGTTGTATACGGTGGTAATTTCGCATCCGGTGGTTATTTCCAAGGTATCAAACCAATGCTCGAAACTGCAAACATGACCGTGTACGAGACCATTTACGGACTTGGAAACACGCTACCGAGCGCAGCCAGTTCTGGAAACTGTGCAGGTAAGAACCAAAACGCAGGGCCTCGTTCTACACCTCTGGGCCAAACCCCTGGCGATGACTCTGGCGGTATTCGAAAGTTACCCGGCACAGTTTACAACGGCAACACCTACTCTGGATATTCTGGAGAAGACTGGGGTCCTGGATCGAACTGGGCATGCCTTTCGTGGAAGGATGCTCAAGGAAACGTCCCAGGCAACCCGCCCACTCAAGACGACCACCGCTGGAATCCAAACGCAACCAAGATTGTCATTCCAGTTTCCGATGAAGGTCCCAAAGACGGTGACCCTTCACAGCAAGCTGACGACCTCACCTCGATTGAAGAAGCACACGACAACTGCATCAATGCAGGTGTCATACCCGTCGGCCTTTACGGTCAAGGGTACGGCGGAGCAGGAAACATCCAATCCCACTTCATGGATTTAGTTCAGTGCCCCAACGGCGTTGTGTCAACACAAACACGCAACTGCCCAGGCAACACTCTGCGAAATTCCGATGCGGGCGGTCAAGCATACGAGTTCCCTTCAGGAACCGGTGGAAACAACGCAATGGCACTTCTTGTCGAAGCAATGGTCTACATCTCAACCAACAATTCTCGTGAAATCTACATGTCGGTACTCGACCCCTATGCAAAGATGAACAACGACCCAACCTGGACGCCAGGCGCAACTGGGCATTCCGTTGTCAACGGCGGCTATGTTGAAGATACGGGTGCAGGTTCAGACGGCCATCTGGTGGTCGTTAACGACACCCGCGTTACCATCGACGATGCATACTCATTCCACCCATCGATTGGTGTTGACATGAAGGGCGATACTCACATCGCTTGGATGGACGGACGTGACTACGGATTCGAGAAAGGCGTCAATTACGAAGTCTACTACACCAAACTCCGCTTGCAGGGTGCGGGCGCTTGGGACGGTGCAGAGCAAGGTCTCTCGACCTACGCAATCAAGAAGATTCAAGACACTCCTATCTCCAATGTTGAATACAACTCTGGAATTCCCGGCAACCGGCCGTACGGCGGTAACTCGGTCTTCCCTGCGCTCTTAACTGACGACCAGAACAACATTCACTTGGCTTGGGTCGATTCAGGAAATGCTACTGCAGATGAAGAAATCATGTACACTCGATTGAACTCCACTGAACTCACCGGTGCTGGACTCACTGCACTGGATCCGTGGGAGTCGGTCGCTGTAACATCATGGTCGAGCAACAAACTCGGTCCGAATTCAGGCAGTCAGCCGAGTATAGGTATGCCTCCCGCCTTCGCAAACGACCTCGGTAGTGGAGCGCATATTGCTTGGTCAGATACGAACAAGTGCAGTGAACTTGCGAACAATAATCGGTTCACGATCTGTTATTCACACGTTCTCACCGGTCAGGTGGACGTTGATTTCCAACCCGGAGAGACGTTCTACCACGTGATTGAACCCGGAGAACAAACCATCTACAATCTGACGATGAACAACTCCACGCCCGGGCCGAAAGACTTGGTTGCTGACACCTATGGCCTCAACATCTCAGGCGTTCCACAAAATTGGACTGCCTCGTTGTTCTTTGCCGACAATCACACCTCGATTTTGCCTGAAACACCGATTTTCCTCGAGGGCGGCGAAGACGCTCGGTTTTACCTACGCGTTCGAGCTCCGTCTGTGTATCAAGCCGATGCAGACCAGATAGCAGACATTGTTGTTACTGCAAAATCCTACAAGGATCCTGCAATTCAGTCAGACCTCATTACCCGAACACTGATGGACGTTGTTCACGGAATTAACCTCGATACTTCCCACAGTATGGCGGACGTTGAGCAGGGACAAACGGCTATCTTCTCAATCACTATCACCAATACTGGAAACGTCAATGACCGTTTCATCTTCTGGGACCCTTACACCCTTGAAGGACAGCAAGAATGGCTTCTTCCGTTCAACTGGGGTGTCAATTTCCCAACAAGCGTAGAACTAGACCCAGGACAATCTGTGACTAAGAATCTCGAAGTGCTCGTACCCACGTCCGAAGACCCGGGCGCCTTTGTTATCTATCTGAAGGGCTGGTCTGAAGGTGAACCGATTAAGTCGATTGAGAAAGGCACCTATGACGTACTTGAATTAGGCGTCTATGTATCAATCCGTTCGACCGGTAACATTGTGATGGAAATTTTCGACACAAGCGAGTATGTTGACCCAGGAGACTGTGTGACCTACGTTATTGACGTCACCAAGAACTTCGATTCGGGTAATTTGGTCTTCGTCACCCCAGGTGCTCCAGAAATCAAGCCTGATACGATTTCGATGTCTCTCTGGCGAGAAGACAATTGGGTAGTTAACCTTGATTTCTCCAATGCTCCAGGTGGCAACTCAATCGATATGAGTGAACCTCGAGCATGGAACATCCAACCGAATGCAGAATCTGTATCGTACGATGTTGGTGTTGAAGTATGCGCTCCAACGAAAGCTTCTGCAGGTCTCGGCCCAGCGGTTATTCTCAAGGCATACCTTGACGGCTATCCGCGAATTTCAGCCTCGAAGATTTTGTCGACCAACGTGAACCACGTGTACCAACTGGTAGCGACCGGTGACCTTGACCAAGACGACTACATCACCATTGATGGACAAAACGTTCTCCCTGTGAATCCTGGCCAAGAAGTCACTTTGACTACCACCGTTGCTAACAGTGGAAACGGACCAGATCGTTTCGATTACAATTTGGCTCGGGTCACTGATCCTGACGGCGTTGACGTCATTTGGGATATTCAAGTGCCTCGTGAGACACTCAAAGAATTGTCTCGTGACACCAACCAAGTCTTCGATGTGACTGTGAACGTACCTGATCAAGTTGAAGCAGGTGTGTACATGATTGTGTTCCAGACGTTCTCAGAAGAGTCGTATCCCGACGCCAGTGGACGTTTGACTCGACTGCGCTTTACACAGCAAATCCCGGTCTATGTCCAGGAATTCTATGACATGCAAATCTCGATGGATGAAACGGTTGACAACGCAGTAAAAACATCGGCACCAGGCCGCATTGTTCGATATGAGTTTAACATCACCAACAACGGCAACGTCCCAGATTGGCCTACCCTCAACAACCACACCTCAAACCGAGATGGAGAAGCACTGATTTGGAACGAACTTCCAGGAATGGGTGCACTTGATGGATGGTCTGTCGAATGGCGCTTACTCAAGCAAATTGGAACAGATTTGACGACTGAAGAGGAGTGTGAAATCGTAGCATCTGTCGAAACATCGGCTGGTGCTGAAGATGCAGAGATTGACCCGACACTCGCCTTTGCAGATCTCGAAGATAACTGCGTGTACCTCGAATCTCACCAACGTTACTACATGCCGATGATGGATGCTTACACGACCTATCCTGTGGTCGCTATTGTGAGCATTGCTCCATCTGCAAAACTTGACACTCGAAGCATCGGTCTGAAAGTCGTCTCAAAGATGGGCGACATGATTGAAGGTGGAGATCACGATGATTCCCCGTCTTGGGCTGGCGAATATTTGGATACCAACGAGTTCATCGTGACCCTCCGATTGCGGGCTCCAAACTTGGAAGTCTTCTCCGTGAGTGTCTCAGATACGGTGGGGGATGTCGACACGACTCTCCCAATCACCGTCGTGATTCGCAACACAGGTAACACCCATGCAACCGATATTGAAATTGTGTTGTGCGAGTATTCTGATGCAGACGACACCGATGTTATCAAGGATATCAAGAGAGATGGCTGCGAGGACGAAAGTATCGTTATGCGCCAAGTGATTGGCGCTCTACTTGCTCCCGATGACTCAGAAGACTACAAGGAAATTGAACTTGTCTTGTTGTACCCGGTCTCAGCCGGTTCACATGGCGTCTACGTTGTCGTCGATCCATCGAATGAAATTGTCGAAACCGAGGAAAACGATAACGTTCAGCCGGTGAACACCGAGTTGCGTTCTACTGGTGGAATTGTCGACGTCGCTGGTGAAGTCATCGGCAAGACAGCTCTTCCGTTTGCAGTTATTTTGTTGACCCTTGCTCTGTTCGGAGTTGTGTACCTTGTTGGAAAGGGACGTCGTCAAGATGTTCTTGACCGAAAGGCCGAACAGTCGTCACTCATGTCGGTGTTAGGCTCTGAAGATGCCTGATTGAGGCTGTTTACTTCTTTCGAGGTAGAGCGCCCAGCCAGAAGCGTAGGTTGGAGTTGTTCGGTGTCGCAATGATGTGGCCGGCTCTGTCTGAGAGTTGGCGCTCGAGTCGAAGTTGTACCTCGTCAAGCAATGATGCCATTTCTCCCTGTCCGAGCTGCAATTCTCTGCGAAGGTCAGCGATGTTTAATTGCCGCTCTGGTGCTTCGATGAGGCTGTGAACCATGGTACGCTGTTCATAGTGTTCAAAGTCGGCGTCAACCCCCGCAGAGACTCTGTTACGAATGTGCTGATGCAGGGCAATGATTGCATCACGCTGTGTATCGAGGTCTTCCAAGACTTCGTTGAGGTGAGTGATGTGTGCCATTCCTTCACCGACAGAGAGTTTCTTCCTTCCACTGACAGATTGAACAACGTGTTCAGTTGAGCGAGGAAGTCGGTTTGAAAGCCGTACTGGTCCACCTACGGGAAGTCTACGCTGCTCACACTGGAACAAGTCTGGCCCGAGGTCGATGCGAAGGGAAATCGATTGTTGAACGCTGTAAATTGTCCTCGGTGGACCACCTTTTTCACTGGCAACCTTGAGTTTGGTCACGAATCCACCGCGTTCTAATTCACGCAGATGTTTGACGATAGCTTGTTGACTTACACCGAGCAATTCTGCAAGTTGTAACGGGTAGTGAGGTTCGCGTACTAACCGCTCGAGAATATTTCTCCGAAGTTTATTTTGAAGCAGCGTTAGGGCGGTATCAATGTCAGCCATACTCCTCAACTCGAAGTTACCTAGACGGTTGCACTCTTTGAACTCGTCGATGAACAAAGTCGTTCATCGGTTCGAATTAAACAACATCAGACTACGTTCATCATCGGTTTGTCCCGACAATCTTTCGAATCCTCGTCCATCCTAGAGCAGCACATACGAGTATCACCAACCCAATAGCACCAAACATGAACTGTGATTCTTCAGCCAAGGTTGCACTGTACGACCATTCGACAGTGAATTGTTGTACTGCTTGCTGATCTTCCCCTCCAGCAACGAAGCGGTAGTCTCCACTGGATGCACTCCATGAGAAAGAGTTCGAACTGGATTCACTGCTTCCAACCATGCTGATACTGTCTTTATCACACTCATAGTACCCGTCCTGGAGCGTGCATTTCGATGCTTCACTTGCCTCAGCAATACCAATCCATACTCCGGATTTTTCCCAAGTGATGACGATTTCGACATCGGCCAAGTCGATGCTCGACGGCAAGGATAAGATTTCTTCAGACATTCCCCAGTAACACGTAATTTGATCGTCTTGAACAAATGGAATACCCTCTTCCACATCGCACGGAGGAATCATGGCAGTTTCGCTGTCCTGGTCGCTGATAGATTGCCCGGAAGTCAGCAAGGGTATGGTGATGAGTAAGACTCCTATGATCCCAGCAACAATACGTAAAACCTTACTGAGCATTTCACACCCTCATTGCTTATCCCAGTCATCCCAGTTTTTACCCTCGTCTGTTTTCTTGAGGTTACGTGGTTCTCGAACGGTTTTTGTCTGAGTTTTTGGTTTAGGTTGGATTCCTGAATCGCCAGCATCCCATTGTGAAATTTGTTCCGTGTTGACTTCTTGCTTTGGGACTTCAACTCTTGAACGAGGTTTCGAATCCGCAAACGGGTCGTCAACAGTACTGACTGCTTCTTCGACATCGCCTCGCATCAACGAGTACACTTGCTCAGTAGTCAAGAGTTTCCCCTGCATGACATCCATACTGCCATCGACGTAATCCGGATTTTCGCTCACCCCGGTCTCTGCAAACGGACCCCCGACAGGGCCCTGAATTGGAATCGTGCCGTTGCCCATTGCTTCAAGCATGTCAGGATTGTCTGTACTTCGAACTGTACCGTCAGGTCCAACCATGAACACCGTTCGTTGAATCTTGTTCGCTCGGTTTGAATACGCTACAATTCCAGCTATCGGGAGCAGCATAATCCCAAGGCAGCAGATGCCAAAACCAAGTACCATCTCAACGGACTGGAAAATTTGGTATTCGACGTCGTCAACGTGAATCAAATACACGTCCGAATCTTGACATTCGTCTACATCGCACACCGAGGCAAACACGGCCTCTCCACTGCTTTCGCTTTTCCATCGACAGTCTTCACACTCTGCGAAGTTCGTACCGTCACTGGTCATCGGAATCCAATCAGATAGGCACGACGACGATTCAATCGGTTCACCGTTCGCAGAAGAACCGTCCACCGGAGTGAGCGAAGTTTCAACGCCCCCTTTGCCGGAAATGTGGTATGCGATATAGCAATGGTCTTTTTCCAATTCGACCAGTTGGTTTCCATCGCTAGAAATTGTCGCAATAGCTGCGTTGCGAGGGTCGTATATTTCGTCAATTGTATCGGACTGGGAACTCAGTAAAATCGCTCCGAGTATAATCGAAACGGCACCGATGGCAACAAGTATGGTTGGCCATGAAAGCGACCTGCCCCGTTCCTCTGCCATGTGTTTCCCTATGCCTTCATCCCCAATGAATCCTCGCGCGTTTCAGGCCAATCCCAACTCGCCCAATTTTTCGGGTAGATATGTCTCAGTAACGAAATCCAAACCGTACTTCGCAAGTGATTGTTGTTCAGCCTTTTTTCCGAGTTCCAGCATCATGTTGATTTGATTCTGCCACCAACCGTCAGCGAATCGCGGGTCAGAAAGTTCCGCATTTAAGGCTTCAATGTCCTTCTTTGACAGATCGTCGCTCGGTAAATCATAGGCTACGATGTCGTCTGCGGTGATGCCCAAATACGTGGAAGATGGCGTTGCAAGGTATTCCGATATGTGAGCAGTCTTGATTGCACCATAGGCAATTGAAGCAAAGATTCGGAACGACCACGGGTCACCGTCAAGGAAGACGACGACGGGTAAATCCCATTCTTCACTCATTCGCTTCATAATTCGGCGAGTCGAACGCGCAGGCTGACCCTTCAAATGCAACAAACCGCAGCGGTACTGCTCATCAAATCCATTTTCAATCAATCTGTCAAACATTCCACCGGTCTCGATAGCCATGATGAAATCAATGTCATGTTCGAGCAGTTCAATTTTCTCCGCTTCGACATTGTACGGGACTCCGTAACCTGAATCGCCAACGTCGTCGCGTGCGTTGATACGCATCCATTCTCCACGGCGGTTTCGCTCGCGGAGCGTGAGGTTTCCAATCATTCGCGCCCCGTCTTCCTCAGGACGTAGTTTGAAATCTTCACGAAGGCATTTTGTGACAATTTCCAAATCTTCCGCCAAGTTGTTTGACTCATTTTGGCTGCCAAATTTACCCATGCCCCATGCTTCTGAAATGTAGTACATTTCTCTCAGGGTTGAGGATTTACCTGCATCGAGCATTTCTTCGATGAATTCAACAACGTGCAGGGCACGGAGTAACTGTTTTGCTGAGCCAAGACTCGTTGCGTCACGAATCGAATTTTTCTTTCCGTATTTGTAGACGCCGAGTTTCTGATCAAAGCCGATGTTGTTTTTGGTTCGAACAGGCAAGGTCATTGTCGGGGGCTCGCCCTTCACGATTCGGTCATACATCTCGGCAACAACCAAGTGCATTGCTTCCTTCGTTTCTTCAACAGTGTGCATTCGTGCCATCAGGATTCACCTCCAAATAATGTGCGTTGGCCGGTCGGGGGCGCAACGGTTGGTTCGCTGACCGGTTCACTTTCTTCAATCGATTGAGGCGTTTGGCCTTCACCCTCAGTCGGTTCTTCAATACCAGCTTCTTCGACAATTTTTTCCTGTCGTCGGATTTCTTCAAGGAATTTTTCGTCCATCTTTGTAGCGCCAATGACGTCCTGCGAACCTCGGAAGAACACTTCTGTCTCGTTCCAATCGTTTCGCTCCAATCCACGTAGGCTGTAGTGAATCTTGACTTGTTCTCCTGGTTGAAGTGCGTCGAGTTTCCAAGCCCACACTCCGAGGGCTTCTTTACGACCTCCTCGGTCATTTCCAACCATGCCTGCGCCTGCTTTTTCCGGCCAAGTTGCGAGGATGGTATAGGCCCTGGCTCGGCTGGTATAATTGAACAGCGTGATTTCGACATCGGTTTGCTTGGTTTCTTTGTTCCATTCAGTGGTTGTTTCAGAAATCACGGCAGACATAATTTTCGTGATTGAACCAGCAAGGCCTGGAACTGGGCGGTCGAGAATTTGAGCAGATTTTTCTGCGATTGCTGGAAGAATGTCGTTGATGAGTTCAAACTTTTCTTTGGTCTTTGCCATCTTTTTCTTCTTCTCTAAATGCTTTCGAAGTCCTCGGCCCATTTCCAACATCGCTTTACGTGCTTCTTCCATCACTTCGCCGTTATCAGCAAGTGCTTCTTTTGCTTCGGAAGTGAATTGAACGTTGGTACTTGCGAGGTGGACCAGTATTGCTGCGGGCCCCTTTGGAACGCCTTTCCCACCTGCTTGGTCCAGCCCATACTGCCGCCAGTCCACGCTTTCAATTGCCTTGGTGAGCAGGCATCCACCCTGCTGGTACATGAGGGGGACTCGGTTTGCAAATCGCAAGACTTCAACCGGTTTATCTCCGGGTAAGTTGCCACCAAAAATGAGTCCAACCTCAATTTGAAACGGGTTGCCTTGTGTCACACTCGGTACGCGAGTGAGCGTCGTTACATAACGAGAGTCAATGGTTTTAGAGAGCCCTTTTTTGATCAACATTTCTTCGATTGGAGATAGACAATTGGTTGGGGGCTTGAGTAGTTTAACCGGCATCCCATTGAACAACCGCTCACCTTGGAAGGCTTCCAAGAGATGTCGGATATCGTCACCCTTGATGCTTTTTATTTTCCGAGTACCTTCAATTTCCGCAGCTTGACACAACTCTTTTCGAGCCCGATTCGTAACGCCTGAGAAATTATTGAGGAGAAAATGGTTGAGGTTTAGGTCGGTTGATTCAGCAAGCATTCGCTGCAGTTGCCCGAGTTCAATACCGTGTGGATGCGGCTTGATTCCTTCGACCTTGGTCGGGAGTCGTTCGGTGACTCGCGTCCAGTGATGAACTTCTCCTTCCGGGTCCGTGAATATGATTTCAGCGTGTGGATTCACGATGCTCGTCATCCGAAGATACTGCCAAACACTTTGCCTGCCTTTCTGGTATTTCGCCTTCATTTGAGCGGTGACTTCTGTGCCGTGTTCCTTTGCAGACCCGTCATCATTGTACCATATTTCGCGTCCAGCATTTGCTTTAGTAGCCTTATTTTTACGAGTATCAAGGCCAATGTCTACTACGGCAGCCGTAGGTTCGGTGGCGATTTTTGAACGAACGTGTGTCGTTCGTCCCGTGGTCAGTTGACAGTACATTACCACGCCGGTAATTCCAATTCCTTGCTGACCTCTCGATTGACGAATGGCGTGAAATCGAGAGCCGAACAACAGTTGGCCAAACACTTTCTCAATACTTTTTTGCGGAATTCCCGGACCGTTATCTTCAACAACCAGTTGGATGATGTCCTTTTTGGTATCCAGTTTTGTGATTTGAATTCGAATGGTAGGTAAAATTCGCGCTTCCTCACAAGCGTCAAGTGCGTTGTCGACGGCTTCTTTGACCGCAGTGATCAGTGATCGAGCTTGGGAATCGAAGCCTAAAAAATGCTTATTTTTCTCAAAAAACTCGGAAATAGCAACCTGTTTTTGATTCGAAGCGAGTTTTTGTGCGATTCCAGCCATGGGTATTCCTCCACCTTGGTCCTCCTCCGTCCGAATGACGTCGGGCCACTGCGATGCACTCTTAGCAGCAACGACGGTTCTTAATGTCTAAGACAGAACTTTACCTGAAGGCAAGGTTTGAGGGACACCTTCTCGGTGTCAAGCAGCGAACATCTCGTGGTCCCATGAAGAAATAATTCCAGTGAAGGCCGAAGCAGCCACAGTGAGTGGACTAGCCAAGTACAGTTTACCCGGGCCAGAGCGACCTTGGAAATTTCGATTGATTGCTGAAACAGTCACTTGTTCAGCGTTGACTGACACGCCAGGGCCTGCACCAATGCACGCACCGCACCCAGGGTCAATCAGCTTCACTCCAACACTTTGGAACAATTCATGCCAGCCATTCTGCACCGCCAAATCTTTGACGATTCCTGAACCGTACTGAATGAAGAATTCAACGCCTTCTTTCACGTGTAGCCCAGCATCCTGTGCTGCTTGGCATACCAGTGCGTAGTAGGCCATATCGTCGGCTTTCCCTGCAGTGCAGGACCCCCCATATGCAATGTCGATGGAGACACCACCGATGTCGACGATGTTTGCACCGTTGGTCGGGTCGCTGGGAATTCCTTTGTTTGGGTCGCCGGGGTGAGCCACCATGGGCAGGATTTCAGCCATGTCGATGACGTGAACCCCGCCATCGTAGACCGCTCCCTCATCAGGGTGAACCGAGAGAGATTTTTGGGTATCGTAATCGAGATGGGGTTGTGATCGCAACATCCATTCATAGAGTAATTCGTCGGCTTCACAAATCCCCGTTCTTCCCGAGCATTCCGTGGCCATATTGCACAGTGTAGCTCGTTCATCGATGGAGAGGCTGGCTAAACCTGGCCCACCAAATTCCATGCTTCTGTTGAGTGTGAGTTCTTTGCGTGCATGGTCTGAAAGGATGTACAAAATAACGTCCTTTGCCGTGCAACCTGGATCTAATTCACCGACCAATTCGAAACGGATGGATTCTGGCACTTTAACAAACGTAAAACCTGCACTGACAAGATTGGCGTATTCGGTTGCTCCAACTCCCCACGTGAGTGCGTTTGATGCCCCACCCATGCAGGTGTGAGAATCCGTTGCTTGGATGAAGTCGCCGACTTCGATGAATTCTTCACGCGCAACTTGGTGGCAAATTCCCGGAGATACGCCGTTTTTAGCCGAATAATCACGAACTTTGGCGTGCTGTTGAAATTCGATTTGAAGATCTCGAAGGGTCTGGACTTTGTCCATGAACGGTACGAATTTCGGATTGTGATGAGCGTACAGCAGGTGGTCTTCAAACACAGCAAACTTGCTGGGATTCGGCAGTGTGTAAGCTTCTCCGTATTCCTCTGCTAGGAAGGTGTGAACCTGAGCGGTAGTGAATTCATGAGAATATCCGCCCTGAACTTGAGCGATGACGGGGTCTTGAGGTTGAACGCATTGCCCTTCGGCCTGGCCCACTAAATTCCGCGCAATGATTTTCTCTGCCATGTTCATTGGACGGGGTGGTGTGTTCATTGGAGGTAAGGAGATTTGTTCATCTTTAAGGGCCTTAGCGAAGGGGAACAGACCACCTTTTTCGAGAATGATTTTTGTAACATCATCGTATTGATTGGTGAACTCTTCGAGGTGAATCGATTCTCCGTCTTGCAGTCGCTCGAGCATTGAATGATTGCCCATGAGTTGGCCAAGGTTGATGTTGTTCCTTTCATGGATGGGTGCAAAGGATGCTGCGATGACGATGTTGATTCCGGCCCAGCGCTCGCATTGAGCAGCTGTTTCTCTTGAAGACCCGGTTCCTTTTCGCTGCCCCGAAACGATCACTTCGAAATTTCCATTTTTGAGCGCATTCTCATTGAACACACGCAGTCCATTGTGCATCAATCCAGCGTACGCATTCTTGGCGATTTCGGCGGGGTCGTGGTCGAAGCAGACCCATGCCGGAGTCATCACGTCGGTGTTGATGTCGTCGAGCAAATCCTCAATGGTCAAATCTTGCATGCGAAGATTGAGCCCTTCATACAATTGTTGTTTGATTAAATCCAAATTTTTGGTGAGGAAAAGTACCCTTTTTTCAGGGTTAAGCGTGATTTCTGCCGGCGGCCAGTTGTCTCGCATCGCTCCCCCTCGAATTCAATCATGCGCCGGGTGTTCATAACCGGTTCGGATTAGGATACATCGAATCGCGATGCACATGAGGGCAAAAAGAATCGAATTTCGACATCAACCACCATCTAGAAATATTCTAAAGGAAATAGTCTTATCATCTGCCGTAATTAGGTTTATATATAGTTGCATAACGGAGTATAATAAGGTTCCCTATCAAGTAGAGCATTGAGGCTTTGCAGTGGGAGAAAATGAGGAATACATATGGATGAGCAACAAGTTGAAGATATTGTAAAGTGCAGTGATTGTGGAAGTCGAAATTTGTCCCGTGACGAGACTCGCGGTGAAGTCGTGTGCGACGACTGCGGTTTGGTGTTGGAAGACAACGTAATCGATCAAGGTGCAGAATGGCGTGTGTTTTCCCCAGAACAGGGAGACCAGCGCGCTCGTACTGGTGCTCCGATGACCGTCATGCTTCACGACAAAGGTCTCTCGACAGACATCGATTGGCAGAACAAAGATTACTCGGGAAAAACCATCAATTCGCGTTACAGATCACAATTCTACAGAATGAGAAAGTGGCAAAAGCGCAGCCGAGTCAGCAACGCTACCGAGCGAAACCTTGCCATGGCTTTGGCAGAACTGGATCGTATGGCCAGTCGCCTAGAACTTCCTAAATCCGTTCGCGAAGCAGCAGCTGTGAACTACAAGAAAGCGGTCGACAAGCGATTGATTCGTGGCCGTTCAATCGAAGGGGTTGCAGCAGCATCCCTCTATGCCGCCTGCCGACAATGTGGCGTTCCCCGAACGCTTGACGAAATCGGTCAGGCATCCCGTACCGGGCGTAAGGAAATCGGTCGAACCTACCGTTTCATGGTTCGAGAACTGAAAATGAAAATCATGCCGACCGGACCTGAAGACTACATTTCTCGATTCTGTTCAGGCCTTGGATTGGATGCTGAGGTCGAAGCGAAGGCGTATGAACTGATCAAGGCTGCACAGGAAAAAGAGTTGACCAGTGGCCGTGGACCAACTGGAATCGCAGCATCTATCATTTACATCGCATCGGTGTTGTGTGGAAAACGGCGAACGCAGCGAGAAGTTGCTGAAGTCGCTGGTGTCACTGAAGTCACCATCCGTAACCGGTACAAAGAACTGATTCAAAACCTCAACATCGAATTGGATATTTGAAATCGATAAATTCAGAGGCTTCGCAATGAGCAAAGAGCGAGCCAAAGTATCTGCTCGTGTTTTTGAAGCAGTTGAGACAGGTCTGGTTGAAGCACTTGAAAGAGGCACAACTGCTTGGCCGTTACCATCCCCCCCAATGATGGATCCCGACTTCCCCCCCGTGGCTCCATCCGCTCCCGCAGTGTTGATTGAACAAGGGATTGGCATCCTACGAATTGACAAAGGAATGTTTGACCACCACCTCAACGCCGTCGTCGACCTGATTGTCCCCCATCGAATGAATCTCACCGATGACCCGTTTGAAGTCCATCAGCGGTGGCTCTATCGAAGGATTGGAAAAGTATCTGAGCGGTTACTGTTCAACATCGCTACCGATTGGTTGGCTCAATCGTTTGACGAACACGCACCCAATACCGACCGCTGGTGGCTCGCTATTGCGCTAATCAACGGTTTATCCACCGTCCCTCACGGCCAACCCGTGCATCAAGGCTACCATCTTTTGGAATCCATTGCACTTGCAGAACGGCCCGGCACTTGGCACACGCAACCAGAAGTTGGACCACAACATCTCGAATGGAATCCACACGCCGTTGTTCCCCGAACAACCAGCGTGACTGCCCATGCAGACGGCGTTCGAGCGGCAAAGTGGCTGATTGAGCGACTTGAAAACGATACATCCGCTCGACGGCTTTTGTTGTTAGAATGGACCCAATTACTGCTTCATCGCCCCGCCCTCATCACGCCGTTGGGCCTGGACCAAGTACTGCTTCGACGAACACTCGACGTCGACCCCGAAGTTGCAACTCGAGTGACGCTCTGTCTTGCCAAAGCGATTGAATTCGATCGTGAAATCGGTCATGAACTCGCTCGTCGGCTTCACGGTCGAGACGAAGTGATCGTTCAACGTGCGTTAGCCGACGTCTTAACCCGCATGTTTCGCAGACTGGAATGGGATGCTGTTCCATTCCTCCAAGACATGCTCAAGAGTGAAGATGAAGGCGTGTTAGCTGCAGCGAGTTCGACTGTTGGCGATTTACGGTTTTTAGATGTGGAACTCTGGGCTGAAACACTGCTGGAACTTTCGAAACACCCTCTCCCACTGGTGCGAAGAAACATCGTACCTTCTCTGCGCGATTATATCTCTGAATTCCCCACAGATACTCGCCAACTGCTCCCCACGCTGTGGAAGGACGGGGATGAAGTGGTTCGCACTCGGATGCGAGAATTGATGATGCGGATGGATGAAGTGTCAGCAGACCGTTTCGGAACCCTCGTCCGGACCTTCATTTCAGAGGACTGCGACTTACTTCCTTTCTGGACCACGTTTGACTTACGTCGTCCTGAGCGTAGTCAGCAGTGGAAGAATTGGTTGAACAATGACGGGGAGCGCCCGCAGGATTTTGAAGTTCCACTTCCTGCTCCGAATACCAACGAAGAGACGACAGACTTGCCTGATCTCAAAGATGCGTTAGAATTTTTTAACCACGACCTCTGAGTATCCATTCACTCTTCTTCCGAAGAAGGCGCTAATACGCCAACGGTGATGATTCCGACATAGAGTCCATTCAAGACAATGAGCAGTCCAATTACTGCCAGAATCATCGTAGCCGGCTCCGGCAATACATCGCTCCACTGCTGCCAAACGGCGATTTTAATCGCCATCAAAAGACCTAGTCCTACCAACACAACGTTGAGCCATGTTTCCTTTGGATTGCTCCACAGGTTGATGGTTGGAGCAACCCCTTTTTGGTCGAAGGTAAAACGAAACCACGCCAGATAGAGGCAAGCCAACCCAACTAATCCAATCATACCTCGTGAAAATGAGCGAGAATCCCAAGGCCCTGCAGGAGCGAAATCCACGAACGCTTGAGCGACCAGAACCACGCCAATGAAGGCAAAGCCGCGCCACTCGTGGATTCTGCCCATGCACCGGGCACGGGGGCTACGCTTGAAAGCCTACGCCATCCAGCAAGTCCCATGGCGGCGGTTGAAGACGCATTGCTGGTTGCTGGCGGTTTGGGAACGCGAATGCTACCCACGAGTGCTTCGACGCCCAAAGAAGCCCTTCCGTTGGTCGATGTACCTGCTTTGATTCATTTGGCTCGAGAAGCCGTTGCTGCTGGTGCCAAGCGCCTGCACATCATCTCGTCACCTCGCAAGGACATGCGTGCACTTCTGGGCGATCATTCATGGCTTTTAGAAAAGCGACCCGACCTGACTCCCTCGTTGCTTTCACCGTTTGCCGATGTTGAAGTCCACGTCCACATCCAAGAGCAACCTCTCGGTTTAGGTAATGCGATTGAATGCGCTTTAGGTGATATCGATGGGCCGTTTTTGGTTCTTCTTGGCGACAATATTCTCCTTGACCAGCACACTTCGCTTGACGGCTTTATTCCGTCAAAAGCCAGTGCACAACTGGTCTCAAGTTTTGCTAAAAACGGATTGCCGTGCGTCGGTCTACTCGAAGTTCAGCCGGAAGAAGTGTCCTCATATGGGGTGGTTGATATGGAAGGTGAATTGATTCGTAACGTGATTGAAAAACCGTCCATTGACCAAGCTCCATCCCGGCTAGTTCTGTGCGGCCGATACTTGTTCACTGCTGATGCAAAGTCGCTTTTACGAAGGTTTGACGTTCAAACACATGGAGAATTACAAAGCATCGTTCTTCAGCAGCATTGGATTGACAACGGGGGATTGGTCGGCGTTGAATTGTCAGGCTATCAGTGGTATGATTCAGGCAAACCGCTGCCGTGGCTGCAGGCCCAGGTTGACCACGCGCTTCGCCGAACCGACCTCGAACCTTCGTTCCGTAAATGGCTGGTTCAGCGCTTAGATGAGCCGTGAATTATCGCTGGCCGGGCTTCCAAAAAGTAAGCGGGACTGGTGCTTCATCCTGTGCCTTGCGCAGTGCAAGGTGGTCTGCTCGTTCATTCCAGCGGTGCCCTCGATGTGCCCGAACGTGCTCCCACGACAAGGGTCGTAATTCAGCAACTGCGTCCCATAGCGATTGGACATGAGCGACCAGTTCCCTGTTCGCTTTGGCTTTCCACGCACCTGATGCGAGATTTCCCGCATATTGTGAGTCAGCGCGAACGACTGCGGCGTCATTCCCCCCCTCCACCAAGAGCCATCGGAGTGCTGCAGCGAAACCAGATAATTCGGCGGTATTGTTTGAACCGACTTCCGCTCCAATGAATCCTTCAGTTGAGGGGTCGGTAATCACGCGTTCTGCAAATTCTTCATGCAACTCGCCACTCCCTCGACCAAGGCCAGTATCGCCGGTTACGACCACGACTGACCACGCAGCAGGAGTTGCATGGTCGACGTTCTGATTCCCAAGACACGAACCGTCGACGTAGAGGCTCCATTTCCGGGGACTCAAGTTCTTCACTCGCCAAGCTCTGCTTTGTAGCCTGCAGCATCCATTAATGACGAGACTAAATCAGGGTTTTCAAGGCGCATCTTGACGATCCATCCATCCCCATACGGGTCGGAGTTCATCAGTTCCGGGGTATCTTCTAGTGCATCATTGACGGCCGTAATTTCACCAGCAAGCGGTGCAAAAATTGGAGAAGCAGATTTCACGGATTCGACGATGGCGAATTCGCCCATCTCTTCAATAGACTCGCCTTCTGCTGGGAGTTCGATATAGACAATGTCGGTGAGCGCATCCTGTGCGTGATCAGTGATACCGATGATGACTTCATCACCATCGACGCGAATCCATTCATGTTCTTTGGTGTAGTATTGGCCTTCAGGAATCTGACTCATCGTAATCGTCTCCGACACTTGCACCATGGCGCGTTTCTTGAAACCATCGCTGTATTTTGAAGAACCAGGAAGAGCGTTGAATTCTTTTCACAGCATCCAAAACGGCTCTCTTAGGCTGTTCAGGTATCGCGGTTCTTATTAAGCCACAGAGTTCGCTTTGGAACGAAGTCGAACGGCTTCAAGGGATGGGACCCGAATGAGCAGAGCATTTAGAGAAGGCGTAGCCAAAAACAGGAGAATTAACGCACCGGTTCGACGAAGAGACTGGAGTCCGATTCGTGACCTTCGGGGTCTCAAAGCCAGGACAATCGTCACCGGAGAGGCCATGGGCCCTTTGGTTGAAATCCCTGCAATGGTACGTATTGAAAATGAGCATTGGGTTTTCGAACGTATCGAAGAAGGCGTTCTTCACAACTTAACTCACAAATTGATACTTCATGAAGGTTCAAGCCAGAAAGTAATCGGTGGGACAATCGACATGCAAACAGCAATGCAAGTTGCACAATGTATGGCACAGAAAGAAAACAGAATCGTAATGATTCAGCCGATTAAGAGCTAATCAGAACAGGTTGAGAATCCACGACACAACGCCGAGATTTACCAGATAAAAGAAGGTAGCAACGCTGATGCACGCACCGTACACTTGGAACGGTGTTATCTTCCAAGCATCTTCCGATTCTTCATCGAAATAGCGAATAAGACCTGCAGCCTGTTGAATACCGCTGCCATCGGATTTCTTCTTTGAAGCCATGTGGACCAATCTGTGCGAGTTGGCTCCCCTTTATCAACGCGACGCGGCAGATAAAACCTCGAATCACTCATTTTCTGAGACCAAATCGACGAATGTAACCTCTTCTTCTGAAGCGCTCATCGACAGTACATGCTCACGTTCCGCTTCATTTCTTGTCGGTTTAAGATTGACTTCACCCCCGGGGTCAGCCTCGATGAACGCGGCTTCGGCTCGAGCGAGTGCCCGTTCCATCCCCGGGGCGTTCTCGTCAGCCAATGCTCCTTTGGCGACGTCCAAGTCGTATGCGGCAGTAATGAGCAGTTGCTCAGCATGGGCTTTGTTCCACGATTCGCTGCTATCAGCAGTTTTGACCCGTCGTTTCACTTCTACTCCACGTTGTTCCATGGCGAACAATGCTTCTTGAAATTCCGCTCTGGCAATGGCAATGAATTCTTTCCAAACCAATTCGTTGGAACGTGACGAATGCCCCGTTCCGTATCGATCGAAATAGCGTTCAGCCGATCTGCCGTGCTTGAATTCCCACGGCCTGTGTCCAAGGGATGCCGTGAGGTCAAACAACAACCTTGCTTGCGATTGCCGTTGGCCGGTGAGCACAATTTTATTGAGATAGCCGGAATTTAACAGGCCAAATCCCCAGTATGCTTCCGATTCGACAGAAATTTCCAATCCCCCACTTTCTGTTCGCAACGTCCACTTTTGTTCATTGAATTGTGGGGGGGTGGTGAAGTGGGGTGTATCGGGGTGCTTGAGATGTGCAAGGAGTGTGGTCGCTACGTCGCCCAAGTACACGACCCTGCTGGGCAAAGCGTACGCTTTTGGACGCAAAAGGTTGGACTGCGTTTCGACTCTGTGGTTGGCCTTGGCAGAACCTACTTGTGCAAAGACAACGGTAGCGTCCTTTGGATGGTCCCCCACGCTCATAGCATTGCGAAGCCCCCAAACCCCATCAATCCCTCACCTTGCTGTGAGTTGCGTAAGAGAAGAATTGAAGAATCGCCCCCGTTATGGTCTGTACGGTGAGCACATGGCTGCAGAGGGGAATTCCAAAATTAATCGACTAACTGCACTACCTGGTGTCGGTGCTGCAACTGCAAAAAAATTAGTTGCTGCCAAGATTGATACCGTATCGAAAGTTGCTGGTGCTGGTTCTAAAAAACTTCAATCCGCTGGATTAAGTGCAGCGGTAGCAAAGAAGGTCAGTGTGGCAGCCAAAGCCGCTGATAAGGCCGCTACGTCGGCAAAATCAGCGACAAAGACCGCTGCTAAGAAAACCAAATCTGTGGCGAAATCGACTGCTAAAGCGACAGCGACAGCGGCCAAGAAAGCAAGTTCTAAAACCAAGTCGACTGCTAAGAAAGTCGCTGAAAAGGCCAAATCGACTGCCAAGAAAGTTTCTGACAAAGCCGTCGAAGTCAAAGCAACCCCGCGCTCTTCGGGCAGTCAGAGAGTTCCTTCGAAGAAATCGGACGACGGCCGCAAGGGTTCGACACTTCGTGTTCCTCGCAGCGTGAAGGACATGCCTTGGTTCAGGAAAAAGTAAATCTTCGGTTCTTTTTCCGTTAGCATTGAAAACCGTCGTTACGCACATCTGCTTATGCCAAGGCGCAAGTACGGTCGTTTACGTAAAACGGTCGAACTTCCATCCAAGGAAAAGTGCTCCCGATGCCGGTCAGGAAAGTTCTGCCCAATTGAAGGTCATTCAGGTCAGGACATTGTCCCGAATAAATCGTGGACTGGGCCAGCTGTAATTGAAAAGAGGCCCGGGAAAAAGAACTGATCACTCGATTCCAAGTGAACTTGTCGAAGGCGTTGTTTCAGTCATTTCGACCACCTCGTTTCGTTCTTCTGCAACCGCTTCAAGCGTTTCTCTGGTCGCTTGTGCCCGATGATAGACTTCTCTCAGGGTTTGGTCTGATATCTCAAGATAGACTCGAGTTGTAGCGATTGTGGCATGACCTAAAAGCCGCTGAATCGTGACCAAGTCAGCCCCTCGCTCCAGTAGCCCGGTTGCAAAGTTATGGCGCAGCACGTGCGGTGTGAGTTTTCCTTTCGGGAGCCCTGCCTCGACCGACAAGGTATCCATCAAGCGCTGAATGCCGCGCGGCTGAATCCGTCTGCCTGCAGAATTGAGTAAGAAAGGAAGATCGTCGCTGCGAATTCTCGATTCGCGAATTGGTACCCACGCTTGTATCCGTTCCAAAGTCCGGCGGGTGAACAGCACTAATCTGTCCTTGTCGCCTTTCCCGCCAAACACGCGAGCAGAACCGTCTTCGATATCGATGTCATTGAGGTTGAGGTCACACACTTCACTGACTCGTAGCCCGGTATCGAGCATCAGGGTCACAATCATTGAAGCCACGGGGTCTTCACTGGTTGCAGCCGCCTCAAGCACCATGGTCATCTCGCGTCGATTCAGCGTTCGAGGCAGTCGTTTACCTGCTCTTGCACGAATCAGATGTTCTGGCCAGCGGTGTCCCAGCCACTTCATCAAGTGGCGTGCAGCAGCGAGACGTGCATTGTACGTTGTTGCTCGGAGTTCTGATAGGCTGTGGGTCCACAAATCCAGTCTTCCATTCAATGGCTCCATTCGTTCAGCGAGTTCCATTACGCTTAGTGCCTCATAATCTGCTTCGCTGAGGATGAGTTCACTCGGAAGCGGGGTTTCAATGAGCGCCCTGAGGCCACTCAAGTATGATTTTTGTGTGTTCGCGGATTTATTTTCGGACTTGAGGGTCTGTGTATAGCACGCTTTCCACGGCAATTGCTGCATGTGGATTAAACGCGGTGGAAGTGAGACAGATGCTTCGCTGAGACGATGTTGACTCGGTCTCAGAGCCTGTCGTTTCCGCTGATTTTCCCTTCGCAAATCCATTGGCGTTCACCGCCCCTCACCGAAGTGAGCGTGCATCCCTGCTCCGTAGAGCAAAGCCGAATAATACGAACTACCATATCAAACCACCGCGCGATGACCCGAACGGTGTGTTGGAAAATACGGCTTGATCGATTCGCCGAATCACGCATTGGATTCTTCCGAGGCGGGCGTGTCCAAGGCTTTCATCGGCACGTCAAGCACTGCTTGTCGTAACGATGCTCTCAATTCCGTAAGTTCACCATAACAGATGAGCACGTCTTCGTATCGAAGTTGAATCTCTGGTGACGGATTCCACAGCAAGGAATTGTCTCTCGAGAGGGCAAATACGGGTATTTCCGAACTGCTGTTAAACAAGTGTTCGAGTTGTTGGCCGACGAGGCTTGGATGATTTCGAATCTGTAATGAGAGTACGCCTGCTCCAGGTACGGTGCGGAGTAATTGGTCTAGGTCGACTTCTGAAAAGGCAGTCTCGGATGTGACATAATCGATGATCGCTCCAGCGATGTTTTCACCGCTTGCCTTCTCAATTCCTTCCAAACCTGGGGATGAATTCACTTCCAGTACAAGCGGTCCATCTTTCGCTTCAAGTAAATCAACCCCAGCAATATGAAGACCGAGAACCCGCGCTGCACGGCATGCTGCTTCTTCGTATTCACGGGGTAAGTCGACCTTCTCAACGGTGCCGTTCAGGTGGTAGTTGCTGCGGAATTCTCTGCCTCGTGCCCTGCGACGCATGCTCGCTACGACTCGGTCACCAACCACCAGTGCGCGTATGTCTTTTCCATGAGATTCAGCGATGTATTCTTGGATTAGAACGGCCCTTCCCGTTAGCAACAGCCCTTGGACTAAATTCCCTGCTTCACGGAGTGAATGCCTGAGAAATACGCCTTGGCCCTGCGTGCCTTGTGTTACTTTGATGACCACTGGGAGTCCGCCAACGAAATCAACTGCCGTCTCGACATCGATGATATCTCGAACATAGGTTGTCCGAGGCACCGGGATTCTGTTGCGAGCCAAAATTTGAGATGCATGCAATTTATCGCGACTCTGGAGAATTCCAGCCCCGGTATTCGCAGTCCAAATTCCCAACTGCTCAAGATGGCGAAGAACGGCGACTCCGTGCTTGGTGATTGAATGGCCAATTCGAGGGATTACAGCATCAAAATTGAACGGCTCGCCGTTATGAAGCACGTCAATTCGACCATCGGCAACGAACAGTGAAAATTTCATTGGGTCGGCGACGTATGCATTCAAGCCTCTCTTTTCAGCTTCTTCAACAAGTCGTCGCGTGCTGTACAGGCGTGGTCCTCGAGAAAGGATGGCAAGACGAAGGTCCACGTTTTCGCCCCCAGTTTCAACGTTCTTGATTCCATTCCCCTCCATGTTGGCCAAAATCGGACGCGCCTTTCAAGTGCTCGCTTGAAATCGGGCGAAACATGACCGATGGAGAGGCTGGGACTTCAACCGACCAAACTTCAAGCGAAACTATGCCAAAAGAACCGGTTGAGGTTCTTACAATGGATGAGCGGAACGAACAACTCAAACAAGCGCGCTGGAACGTGTTCCTTTGGCTCGGCATTGCCGTAATTATGTTTGGATTTGCACTCTTTCCAATGCCATTTAGTGCGGACTATGACGGTCTTACAAATTCGGCAGAGAAAGACATCGGTTTGGTATGGGGCCCCTCACTTCCAGGAGAGGACTTCATGGACGCTCCAGTTCACCTCATTGTATCGGTTGAAAACGCCCCCAGCAGCACATCAGACGTCAATCTCGAAGCTTACTTGATGAAGGAAGAGAATTGTGCACAGAACCTCGCCCTGTTCACCCAAGAAGCCAAAGAAGGCACCAGCCATTCCTACCAGCATCAAGTCCTGGACATAACGCCAGTCGATGGAGGAGAATACACGTTCAAGTTCTCTGTCGATGCCGGACAATACTGTGCAGTCGTGCAATATGTTGACAGCGACGGAGGTGTTGTTTCAGCGAACACCGATTCCTTTTCAGTGAAAGGAAAGGTATGGTCTAGCCAAATCATTGGAGGCGTTTTCGGACTCCTCTGTATTTCGCTATCAGTCTTCGCTTTCATCGGCGCACAAAAGCATGGACTTGCGATCAAAGAACTTCTCGAGTCTGAAGGGACCTCAACTGAACAAAAAGTCCTCGATTCTGCTACCGCTGCAAGGCTTGCAGCAGGACCGTCAGGTCCACCTGGCGCACCCGGCCCGACCGGTGCTCCACCTGCAGCGGGCCCGACTGGGCCTCCAAGTCCAGGGCCGAGCGGCCCTCCTCAACCGTCGGCGGAAGTCGCGGCGCCAGCTGCACCTTCGCCAGCTGAAGCACCCGCAGTATTTGAGCCCGCAGAAAACGGCTATTTCTTCAAAAAATTAGCGGATGGAACCTACGAGCAAACCGTGTACGTGCAAAATCCAGATGGCACATATACACCTTATCAGTAAGGTCGCTGAAAGGAAGAGTCAGAAAACCACTGGTTCATGCACACATTCGGGGTCATACTTGAAAGGTGAAGGCGGCAGGGCATCATGAGGGTTTGGTGATGTCGAGCGAAAAGACCTCTTCTTTGACCGTTGCAAAACTCAAAGCATTGTGCATCCTCAACGACCTTTCAACATCGGGCAAAAAATCAGACCTCGTTGAACGTCTTTTAGAAAGTGGCCTTTCTCCACACGAGGTTGGAATGCCTCAATCCACGTTAGCACCTTCTTCCTCTGCGAAGAGTGTAGAATCTGAACCGGTCGATTCACCATCAGTGAAGAAGACAACCGAGGTTCTTTTGTCGTTGGAAGATGAAGATACCATGGAGCCAACCGATGCGCCACAGACGCCACAACCCCGAAAGGTCGAACCTACGCTTTCACTGGATGACGACGTTCTCGAGGCTGAAATTTTGGATGCTGACTTGGTTGAAACCGTCACTCCAAAGGTGGCGACAACGACCTCTCAGAACACCATCCAGAAAGAGACACCTACGACACTCCTCGATCTTCTTCGTCGACCTCAAGTTGCTGCCACACTCTTGGCTATGATCGTCTTAGGAGCTGGTGGATACTACTACTTCGACAGTCAACTCGACTCGTTCACTGCTGATCAACTAAGGTACGGTGATTCGATGCAATACACCATTTCTGACGGTTCTTTTTTGGCAACTGAAGAATTCGTTGAACTTGTCATGAATCAACTTGAATCAGAAGAAGACATTTGCAAAATTTCGGCTGATTTTGCGGGAGTCGGCGGTCTTTCGATTACGGATGGCGGTTCTGAACATCTCATCAACGAAGGTTCGCAAGACCGCAAGGGGGCGGTTCGAGTCATTGGAGGAATGGGGGCAGAATGGCTTTCAGTTGAGACCGTGAATACCAATTCACTGAGCACGTTTGAATTGAAGCGACACCTCTCACTCGGCCCCATCTGTGACCTCGGGGCCATTTCAGCGTCCGGTTCTGCAGACTTGACAGTCACCACTCACAAAGAATTACGAAACCAGGACATCAAGGCAACAGAGGCTGTTTGGGACCTCAACCTTCCTTCTCCAATTGGCCGCTATCAAGGTACGACCATGAGTTACGGCGTCGGAGGGATTCTTGGTGATTTAGAGACGCTTGCGCCCGGACTTGCTCTTCTAGTACAACCCGTTGAAATCCAGCATTTGTTTGCAGACGATTTGATCACAGATGGTGCGTCAGGAAGCAATCTTGGCTGGGACTGGCGCGTGATTGGTGCGGACACCTACGCCGGTTCACCTGCATGGAAAGTAGTCGCAACCCATCACGATATTGAGGCATACTGTCTCGGCTCTGCTACAATGAATCTTTGGATTCAATCAGGTAATCCGTGGGCTGCAAAACAAACCGTTGACGTTCGTATTTCAGACGATGACAGTTCACAGTCTGGGTGCTCCCCTACCTCACAGTTGCTGAACGATTATGTCCTGCCAGAGGGGGAACTTGAACTGCACCATACTTTCCAAAGTACCTCGGTGAACCGTGGCCAAAAGCAGTTGGACCTCGGGCTTAATTACGATTCAAAACCACTCGCAAATCAGTTGGCTCCCTCAAGTAGCGATTTGGAGACGTGGGGCAATTACGATTTGCATATGCCGGATGATTCAACCCTTCGAACGCATTCGTTTGAACAAGCAATTCAATGCTTTGACGGATATCTGGGCGAAGCATCGGGAGCTTCGAGTGCGTTGAGCGATAACGGTTATGTTTGGCGAGGTACATCCAGTCCACAGTCTTCTACAGTTACCGAATGGAACATGTCATGGGTCGATTCCAACGAAGATGCGGGTTGGGTCCGATTCAATCTTACCGGCTCACCGAGCCTTGACACGTGCGAATTCAGTGAAAAGGGTGCACTTGACCCAGTTTCCTTCAATCGGGATTCGATTCCTTCCACCTTCAACATGACTGGACTTGAACAGAAATTCACTGACGATTCACGGTATCCTTCCCTGTTTGGCGAAGATCGCTTTTTCACCTCCTCAGGAGCGTACCAAGAGGGCGTTCAGACTGGGTACCTTATCGCAGTACCTGCCGATGATATTAGTTCTCTTCTTTCACAAATTACCGACGATGCAGAAGGGGTTGTCACTTGGGACCTTTCGCGCTCATGGGACGATAACGGAAAGGACCACCAACTGAACATGCTTGCCGATGCAAGTGACGGTAGGTTGGTTGGATGGAGCCACATCATCGCCTACTGACTACTTCCATTTGCCCGTGTCCCACTGATTGTTTGTAGGCGGCGTATATTCTCCAAGTTGTGAGAAGTTCGGAGCGGGCATGACGTCAGCGTACTGTGCAGGCATTGATGCAGGCGCCGGTGCAAATTGGGCAGGCTGTTGTTTTGGGCGAGTGCTGGGTTGAAGTTTGCTATTTTGACGGCGAGTGAAGACCAAGATAACGGCAAGAATCACTACAATTCCGGAGAGCGCAACGAGCAAGAGGTTGTCTTCGAACACGGTTGAAGTCGCCTGCTCACTTGCATCTGACTCTGAAACAGTATCTTCTACGATTATTGGAGGATGCCAAACGAAATAGGTCACGCTCCAAGTTGTTTCAATGAATCCATAATCGTCGAAAACTACCGCTTTCACCTCGAATGGTTCAGTCGTGCCGTTAAGTGCACACAATTCGATTGAGAACGTTTCATTTGGTTGTTCACAAGAATGAGGTGCTTCGATAAAGGTCGCTCCAGTACCAATCTGCGTTTGATTTCTGAACCATTGAACGGTAAGGTTTAGCCGTTCGACATCATCTTGACTAAGCCCGACAAGCAGCGACAGTTCAAGGGTGTCGTTGGTCGCGTTTAGGTTCAATGAGGAGACCAATGGAGCGGGTGTGATGCGAAGCGAACGGTCAACGTTCTCATCGATTTCTTCATCGCAGTTGTCATCAATACCGTTCCACCGCTCTACCTCATCCGGCGAGCGGTTGCTCATGTTGTCATCGCAGTCAGCAAACCATCGAAAACCATCGCCGTCATTGTCAAGGTCAGGAACCAGCGGGTTGGTGTTGGTTGACAACACTTCGATTCCATCCAAGAGGCCGTCACCGTCGGTATCGGGGTCAAATGGATTGGTTTCGAGGTCCAAGTATTCAACGAGATCTAGTAAACCATCGCTATCAGCATCTGTTCCTACGAACGTTTCATCGATTACCCCATCACAGTTGTTATCGATGTTATCGAGCAATTCAGGAGCACTGGGGTAGACCTCTGCATCCGTATCGTTGCAGTCTTCAAACCAATAGAAGCTGTCTCCATCGGTGTCGTTGTCGAAGACCAACGGGTCGGTTTCAGTTTCCAGTACTTCCACGCCATCGCTGAGGAAATCTCCATCCGTATCGGCCATGGATAGATTTGTACCGTGATAGTGGTATTCTCCGAAGTCAGAGAGACCGTCTTGGTCGGTATCCGTGGCGTTGAATCCTTCATCCCACTGGCCATCGCAATTATCGTCAATGCCGTTGAGAAGTTCCAATACTGCGGGGTTCACAGCAGGGTTCGAATCGTTGCAGTCTTCAAACCAATAATAGTCATCAGCATCAGCGTCAGGGTCTGCAACCAATGGGTTAGTGCCATAGTACAGAACCTCTAATCCATCCAGTAACAAATCTCCATCGGTATCGTTGTTTAACGGGTCGGTTTGGTTGACATAAATTTCGACACCGTCGGACAGCCCGTCACCGTCTGAATCGCTCACAAGCGGGTTGGTGCCGTACACCAGCACTTCATCACCGTCTCCAATCGTGTCGCCGTCAGTATCGAACACCTCTGGATTTGTTCCGTACACGTTGGTCTCATTGGCGTTCGTGAGGTTATCTCCATCGGTATCGAGGTCGATTTGCGTTCCGTGAATAATCAGCTCCCAAGAATCGAGTGTGCCGACATCATTGTTCCCCTGATCTTCGATGTACAGTGACCAATTTCCACGACTGTCTTCATCCCAGTTGTGAACGGTCGAGAAACGCCAATTATTGAAATTGTTTCCACCGTCTTCGTGCTTTTCACTCAGCACGCTTTCTGTACCGGAGGGGCTTGTAAGGATGATTCTCAAATCACCACGGTACGTGTGCGGTATGTCAACGATAACGTCGACGCTCTCCACCGAAATCGCTTCAAGAACGGCTGTTGTTTCAGTTATACCAGCCGAACTGTCATCTGGAATATCAACATCGACATTCATCGTACCTGTGGTAAGCGATGTTTCCTCTTCAACCGAGACCCAAGTCTCGGCCATGGATACTGCGGCTCCCGCATCGACCACACCGTACCCGTACTTGTGACTCACATCATGTCCCGCTCCATTCACGGCCCACGAATCGTCGTTGGCATGGTTTTGGCGCGATGTATGGACGAGTATGTGCTGTACATCTCGCCATGTGAGGTTTGCATTCGCTTCAAGCATGAGTGCGATGACGCCGGATACCAGTGGAGTTGCTGATGAGGTCCCGCCAAATGAATCGGTGTAATCACTGTTTGAGTACCCTCCAGAACCTTCGTTGTCGGTGGTTGTTATGCTTTCACCGTCACCGTTTGAAGGAGCTGCAAGCAATATGTTCGCACCCGGCTCAGCGTAGTACGATTGCCGTCCTTTGTGGTCAACGGCGGTCACTGCAATTGTATAACGAAGATTTGCGTAACCGTCATAGTTTGAATTGTCATCCTCTGCTAATCCGTTTCCTGCCGCCCATGTGATGATGTTACCCAGACCGTTCCTGCCCAGGAGGGCATCATCTTCGATTGCTTTAACCATCATTGCGCCTGGGCCTTCAAGGGTTTCTCCATCGTCAGAGGGACCCCATGAATTCGAGTAGATGTCAATGTCTTGGCGTTCATGCCCAAGAGCACCTGATTCACGAATATCGGTCGTGCTGCAAGAGATCAGTTGAAGTCCGGCAAGGCCTGCTCTGGGAGCAGAACCGCTGACGCCGATGTTGTTGTCACCAACGCCTGCTGCTACACCTGCAGATGCCGTTCCGTGGGCGTCGTTTGAAGCGGGTGAAGGGTCTCCATCGTTGCTGCAATAGTCATAATCGAGGGTGGATTCATAGTAGTTGTCTAAATCAGGGTGAGTCCAATCAAGTCCATCATCGACAATCCCAATCACTACACCGTTGCCACGGTATGAATTCCACGCTCCAGTGATGTTGACATCTTGACCGCTTGTTCCACCGGTTTGACCCGTATTTTGGAGGTGCCACTGGTCTGCAAATTTCGGGTCGTTGGGTGTCCAACGAGTTTCCATTTGCGATTCAACAAGCGGATATGCTGCTTCAATTTCTCCATTCAGTAGCATTGATTGAACGGTGTCAATGGCATGCTTTGGGTCGAGTTCAACCAGCCAAGCCCCCTCCAATTCGCCAGCGGGCTCACTCCGTTCTATTGGAGAGAAGACGAGCCAGTTTGTGGTCGATTGAAGTTCGACTTCGGAGTAGCGAGAGAGGTCACTCTTGTGAGCGATTGCCGCTTGAATTTGCGCTGAATACGACTCGAGAACAGAAGGGTACACATCGATATTGGGGCTATCACTCTGGGGCAGGTCTTGGTCTGAAACTACGCTGGCGGCAGCGAGTGGAGAGAGGGTCGAGCAGAGCAGTGTAAGGACCAAAATTACACTGCGCATGTTCATTTCTTCCCCATACTCCATATTAGTGCTACCTCCTACGTGTTACGTTTGTTTGGTCAATCGAGTTGCGAGGCTTACGAGGGACTCTTGTTCGGTTTGTAGCGAGCGAATGTAGCGCGGAATCGTATGGTTTGAGGTTGCTAAATCGCTGATTGAACCGACCCATTCAAGTCGTTCACCAGCAGCCTCAATGCTCGCACTTTCAGAGGAATGAACCGTCCATACCGAGCACCCGTCTCCGTCTATCGAACTTGTTTGCAGGCACCATGTTTGAGGGAGAACTGGATGTGAGCAAATTAGGTTGTGTCGCTCAGAGTATCGGACGATGCAGTCATCCACGACGAAATCGGCACCCATTTCAGTCAGTGCTTCAATGGCGTGTTGATCTTCTGCACCGTTTTGAAACCAAACGAGTGGGAAATCATCGCGATGTATTCGAACAATGAGGTTGCGTACGACTGCCCGTGCCCTTTCAGGCGCCAAGAACAGGACCACAATTTCGGGCACGACGCCGTCATCGAGGTGCGGTCGAATCGGAAAACCTTCGATGGTACCTCCTGCATCGCGAGGATGAACCGGCGAAACTGCCCATCCCCTGTCGCACAATTCCTTGACCGCTGTGTGCGCTGGGCGGTCACTGCGTAGCCCCGCGCCAAAAATATGGACCACAGTTTTCGTCTGCAAGAATTGATTGAGAGCCTCATCATGCATCGTTTTCACTTAATCACCAGTCATTATTTGCTCCTTCAACTTATGAAGACTTGTTCGCCTTCAATTGCAGTACAATCACCATCTGTATGTTTGAATAGAGCAGCCCACCAGCAGTGTACATGGCCGATACCAATCACGCTCCTCACAACCGCGGGCATGAATTGTGGACTGCGGAACTTGGACCGACTCGCCTCTTGCTCTCGAGTATTGACCGATGGGTCGGAGCAGTCTTGGCGGATGATGGAGTTGACATGCCGTTCATGGGTGGACAAAATCAGGTACATGCCACCATCATTGCTCGAGCAGATGGACTTATCGCAGGCGTTGCTGCTGTTGACCATCTCATTCAAATTTGGGCACCATCACTCAAAATTTCGTGGTTTGCTGGTGACGGAAAATGGGTCTCATCCGGTGATGAGATTGCTTCGGTTTCTGGAGACAGAGATACGATGTTGGGCGTTGAGCGCAGCATTCTCAACATTCTTGGACAGTTATCTGGCATCGCCAGTGAGACCAAACGCTGGACTTCAATCGCTCCGGGGCAAATCGCCTGTACGCGAAAAACGGTGTGGGGTCTTCTCGACAAGTGGGCAGTCCACCTCGGAGGTGGATTAACTCACAGATTACACCAACACGATGCGACGATGATCAAAGAGAACCACCTCGCTTCAATGTATGCGGAGCATGATTCAAACGAAACTCGTATTGTTGCCTATCTCCAAGATGTCGACACTGCAACGTGCGGTGCCTTTCTTGAAATCGAAGTGCGTGATGAGAAGGAAGCGATTATGGCAGCAGCTGCATGGGCACAACGCAGCGAGGAGGGCGTGCCGAAACTGATCATCATGCTGGATAATTTCGGCCCTGAACGGTGCCAAGGGGTGTCCCAACAATTAACAGAAATGAGTCTCCGAGATAACGTAATTTTAGAGGCAAGTGGAGGTATTTTACTCGAAGATTTGGATACGTGGCATGAATGCGGCATCGACGTTCTTTCGACAAGTTCAGTCAACCGGGGCGCAACTCCGCTTGACATCTCAATGATGTTCGATGGGGCTTGAGTGAGCGTATGTCTGAAATCGCCGCTGACCCAACCCATCCACGGTATCAATCACTGCTCATGCGTCATCGCCTCGAGCAGGCCGCAAAGAAAGGCATGCTTGCCGACAGCGCTCTTATTGCGCACGGACGGGGTGAAGCATTCGACTATCTACTGGGCGAACAAACGATTCCCAGTGCACTTATCGCCACCAAGCATGCACTCGGTCTTTTGATGGCTGCGGAACGACCGGTGTTGAGTTTGAACGGTAATGCAGTAGCCCTTGCTGGCAGTGAACTACTGCAACTGGCATCCCGCTTAGGATGCCCCGTTGAAATCAATATCTTCTACCGTACTCCGGAACGAATGGAAGCTCTACTCACCCACCTTCACGAGTTGCAATCCGCGCTCGGGCTTGAGGTTCCGATTTTCGGCGCAGCCCCCGATGCTCGTATCCCCGGTCTTGAAGGACCTCGAGCGAAGTGTTGCAAGGACGGAATTTTCTCAGCCGACGTCCTGCTTGTTCCATTGGAAGACGGCGACCGGTGTGAAGCCCTTGTTGCGATGGGAAAAACCGTTCTCGTAGTTGATTTGAACCCCCTTTCTCGAACCGCTCAGCTGGCCTCAGTAACCATAGTTGACGAACTTTCCCGAGTCGTGTCAAACATGAACGAACTGTCCCATCAGAGTAGTGAGGTCCTGATGTCACCTTCATTTCATAACTCAGAAGTCCTTTCTTCATCACTGGACCATATTGCAGAGTTCTTAGCGGAAAAGAGAGATTAGGCCGTTTTTCGGCATATTTTAGTGTTTCACCGGAGTATTCTTTTTATCCAATTAAGCGACATTGAAGGACAATGGCCGAGACCCCTTTGCCAAATCCGAAGAAGAATACCTTTGGCTCTTCCATCTCGTTTGACCTCGAGCAACCTCCTGAACCGAAGCGTCGGAAAAACAAGTCTGAACATCTCGATTCCGGTGATGAACGCCCTCCGCCTGGTGCCGAGGTTCACGGCGGTGTCGATTGCCCGGGGTGTGGTAGCGCTCTTTCAAACGAGGAGTGGCTGAGTGCTTTAGTCGGATTTGTGTCGGGAGCACGTGATTTTGAAATCGGCAATCCCGTACGCGCACGGATTGTCCAAACGTTGCAAAATACTGCAACGAACATGGACACGCCTCACCCACGCGATGTGTGGGAGTTGAGCATCGTATCACGGCTGATGAATGAGATTGAACGAATTGTTCAAGCAGAAGTTCTCCGAACATCAGCAGATCAAACAGAAGTCAAATACACGGTATCTGAAGTACAAGACATGCTCGATGCAACCGCTTTGGAAACGCGAAACACGATGCTGACCGAGGTCTGGGATGAGGCGGTTCTCCAAGTTCAAATGGCACTGGAACCAGAACTAAGAAAGCAAATCGAGCAGGAACTCTGGGTTGAATTTGAGGCTGAACTTCAGCGCAGAACTGCTTAGAATTGTTCCTTGAGTTTCGACGACAACCGGTCAGCAATACTTTTGCCAACGCTTGAGCAACTTGCACTGCCGCCCAAATCGTAGGTGAGGGAATCGCCACTTCGCAAATGGTCAGCAACGCTTTGGTCAATCAACTGTCCAATCTGGACCAATTCATCATCGTTGTTCTTTCGCCCCAACCAGTCCATCATCATTTGAATCGAATTGATGCTGGCAATCGGATTCACCTTGTCCATGCCGGCATATTTGGGGGCAGAGCCGTGAACCGGTTCGAAAAAGGCGTGCTTGTCGCCAATATTTCCAGACGCAGCCATACCCATTCCACCTTGGAGCACTGCACCAAGGTCGGTAGCAATGTCGCCAAACATGTTGGATGTTACGACGACATCGTAACTTTCTGGACTTCGAGTGATCCATTGTGTGAACGCGTCAATATATCCATAATCGAGTTCTGCGCTTGGGTAGTGTTTGGACACCTTGTCAAACGTCCTGCGGAACAATTGGCAGCCGCGCGTGACGTTTGATTTATCGATGCAAGAGACCCGCTTCACGCCGTCAATCGGTGCTCCATTACGCGTTTCAGCGATTTCAAAACCCATTCGAATGAGACGCTCACTGCCGTGCTCGGAAATTGGCCGAGGGTCGTAAGCGACTTCTCCCTCAAGTCCGGGGAAGGTCATTTCCGGGGGCTCATAGGGTGGTCGCCCCATTGCTCTGTCAGCACTGCGACGTAGAAGTGAGTGATACAACCCTTCGGTGTTCTCACGAAGAATGGTCATGTCTACCATACCGGGTTCCCAAATTTGAGTGAACTTACCGTGGACTTTGTGAGGCACTCCTTCGTAGAGTTTGATTGGGCGAACGTTTGCATACAAATCCAAGCCACTGCGCAATCCCAGAATCACCGAACCTCCAGCGAGATCGCCGTTTGGAAGAAAGGCGTTTGGGTGGCCAATAGCGCCCAAGAAGATGGCGTCTGCTTCATCTCGACAGAAATCAAACGAACCTTCCGCCCATTCCTCTCCAGTTTCATGATACAGTTGTCCGCCGCATTCAATCACGGTTTGCTCAAAGCCCTGATTTGTGTTGGCTTCGATTGTATTCAGTATCCGCTGAGCCTCAACTGCAACTTCTCTTCCAGTCCCATCGCCGGGTAAAATTCCAATTCGATGGTCTGCCATGAATTTCGCCATGAAGAACCCCTACATGAAGACGCGCCCTTTCACATGATGGTTCTACGATTCACCTTCGACCTGCGTTTATCCAGCGGCAAGGGGTTAGCGTCCACTGGAAATAAATTCACCGACTGAAACCTTACCAGCACTGTCTTTTTCCAGTGGACAAATGGGTTTTATGGACGACAGGACAATTGATAGGCCGTCATGCTGCAACAACCACCATGAGCGATAAACAACACAAAACCGCTGAGAACCATCTTTCTCTCGAACTCATGCCTGAGGAGGTGCAGCGGCTCGCTCAAGTCATGCTCGGTATCAATCCGGAGTGGACACTGGAATCGTGGCTTTCGCTACAAGCGACCATGGCTTTGGATTTAGTCGCCCTCGATCTCGACCGAGAACGGTTTACACTCGAGCAACGCATCCATCGCCTCGAAGCAATCAGCCAACGTCTTGAATCAGTCAATGACAAGGAAATTGACCCTCATCAACGCAATATTTTCGATTGCTTTGACCTAGATACTGAACATTCACTGCACGGGCTTGGTGCGCGAGCTGCGTACTTAGAAGACAGATCTGAAAAAGCGGCTCAAGAAGATCCTATCCTTCACCCAGCCAGCGATTTCATTGAATTACTCCCCGATGAAGGAAGTGACGACCCCTTGCTCGCCGTCGCATGCCAAATGCTACTCATTTGTGTTGAATCTGAAATTGGCCGAGGCAAACCTCATGCAACGCTTGATGCGATTTTCAAAGCCATGAACGAAAACAGAGTGTCTGCAGAGGAAATTGATGAAGCCCTTGACCACCTTCTCATGAACGGTTTACTCATCGAAGTGGACGACGACTGTTTTGCGCCACTCAGCTCCTAAATCAATGGGGTCCCCGAGGCCTCCCGCCTCAATTCATTATAGGTGCGGCGTCGAACTTGACCCATGGGAATAGTACGTACAATCCTCGTTGGGATGTTCACGTGGGCGATTTTAACCGAAGTCCAAGTGAGCCCGTCTTTGGCACTTTGCAGTGCCGTAGTGGCTGCATTCTTTTCAGAATCTGCCCAACACCGAGCCTATCAAAACAAGTTAATTGCTCACGGCCAAGGGCTAAAGCGACAGTTGAATCTCTCATCGAATCGAATAGAGAAGCTTCAAGTTCATTTGACAGAGACCAACTCCCGTCTGCAAGGGGCTGTCGAAGAAATTCATCGTAGGGATACGATTGGAAGTCCCGCAACCAGAAAACTACTTGCGCGTCAAGAAGAGGCCATGATGGCTCAGTCACGAGCGATTGAGAGCAGAGGCGATCGCAACGAAGTTCTCTTGGACAGTCTCGAACGACTTCTTATGATGCAGTCAGACCAGACTTCCCGTATTCAGATGACTTTGGCGGATGTCTTGACTCAACTTGCTCTTGAACCGAGGCAAAACGTCACGATGTCGGACAGCGTTTTGGTTCAAGAGCATACCAATCCAGCACCTTATCCACGGTCTGCAAGTACTCGTCCTTCGGCCCCTTCGAACACCTCGATGAACGGTATTCTTGCAGATTTATTCGATTAGATTCCGACATATTGACAGTTACGTGTGGAGTGGGATGGCTATGGTCACAAAGAAAGAGGGCGCTCAACGCTTGCTTGATTCTCTGCGTTCGAAACAGAAATTACGAGGGCGTCTTGGTTTTGCAGTGGCACAAGGCCTCATCCTGAGCCTACTGATTGGATATTTCACCGAGCAATGGCGCTTCGGCCTTGCTGCACTGTTGGTGTTCGGCCTGTTGATTCAGTTTGCTTTTGAGAGGATGAAAACGTCCATCGAGGCCAGCAAACTTTCTGCTCTTAACGATTTAGGATGGAAGGAGCACGACCTCGAAGACGAGGAGTATCGTTCCCGGGCACAATCATTGCTTGCTTGATGGTGAAAATATGGACAATCCCGGTGCGTATTTTGCAGAGCATTACGCCCACGAACAACGCCGTCGCCGACGCCAACGTTGGACGATTCTTTGGTTCAGCCTTGCCTCAGTAGCACTGGCTGGTGGCGCATGGTATGCCGGCTTTGGCCCCCCTCAGTTGCTTCCGTTATGGGGTGTCGTAGTTTTGACTGGCATTGGCGTCATGCTGATCGGATTCAGTAAGGGGAACAGAGAACGCGAAGACACCCTCCTTTCGTTGGTTGAAGTCGACCCTTCACTTCTTGAGAATCGTAACAGAATGGCGCTGGTTATGGATGCTGTACAAGCCGATCAATTCGAGTCGATTCAAGTTTCGAAGAAACACCAGCGAATGCGCGGGTCAGATGCGAAAGGGTTCACGAGTGGGGTTGTAGACTCTACCTTTGACCCGGCACAAGACCGCCGCGACTCCAGCCTTTCAGACGGCGTCTATGCTGAACTTGAAGGGGAACTACGGCCTTCAGAAGTTTTGGTCAATGAAGCGAATCTTCGCTACGGTGAGTTGGCTCAGAAGCGATGGGAGTCCGCGGAGTCTTCTGACGTGGATTTGATTGAAGCCGGCGTCGAACGACTTGGCGACCTGGTTCGAACTGACTGGTTCGAAAAGAATGCGAAAGAGGGTGCAGTCAAGGAAGTAATGGACCGGAACTCGGACAATGAAACCTCCTGAGGCAAGCACAATAACTACCACGACATCGGCCAACTATGGAGACGAAGGCGATTCTGGTAGCAGGGGGACACGGCAGCCGCTTGTATCCGTTCACCAAATACACGCAAAAGACACTCCTCCCCTTGTACAACCGCCCCGTTATTGATTTTGCACTTGGAACAATCCGCCGTGCCGGAATCAAAGACATCACCATCATTTCCAATTCTTTCATTGGCCAAATTGCCAGCCATGTTGGGTCTGGATTCGACGATGAGCAAATCAATTATGTTTTGGAAGAAGAGCCTCAAGGAGTCAGTTATGCGCTCAATCTCGCTCGGTCATTGAATCAAGATTGCCGCTTGTTGGTATATTTCTCCGATAACATAACCACCATTGAACTGGGTGATGAAGTTCAACGTTTTAACAGCACAGAATCAGAACCTGGTTGCGTTCTACTGGCTCGCGAAGAGCCGAATCCGGAAGCCTTTGGAGTTGCAGTACTCGATGAAGCTGGCAACGTAATTGACGTTGTTGAAAAGCCTACACACCCCCCCTCGAACCTTGCAATAGGCGGGATTTACTTTTTCGATGAGCGGTTTTGGAACTTCCTCGACATCGCAGAACAGCAGAAAGGAAATGATTTCTCGATTTCTGACGTCACGAGGATGTACATACAACTGGGACAAGCCCGACTTCTCACGGTTGGTGAAGAGACATGGGTTGATTGTGGAACGCCTGAATCGTTGTTCAAGGCCGGAACAATGGTCAAAGACGGGAAACTCAATCCTCAACCCTATCGAAAATAGCGACGGTAAAAACAATACCTTCCACCGTTCACCTCAGTCCATGAAGGTCGGAATCATTGGTGCAGGAATGGTCGGCGGGGCTATCGAAACCTGCTTTGCAGATGCGCACGAACTGTTCGTGCATGACCCTGCACGTGGAACATTGCTGACCGATGTGACCGACAACGTCGATTTCGCGTACATTGCAGTTCCCACCCCCCCACATCCAGAGACGGGTGCGTGCGATACTCGCATCGTGGAAAGCGTCTTGGACGAACTCCCCGATGGATTCACCGCAGTCATCAAAAGTTCAGTTGTACCGGGAACGACAGAGCGATACCACGACACCTATCCTCATCTGAAGATTGCGTACTCTCCGGAGTTTTTGGTCGAGCGCCAACGTTTGGAAGATTT
>TARA_B100001093_G_scaffold118037_1_pt1 | contig 46886 bp, 47 predicted proteins | sample TARA_B100001093 | Tara Oceans TARA_B100001093 (sample SAMEA2623116) | marine metagenome | biome: marine biome (ENVO:00000447); feature: surface water layer (ENVO:00002042); material: "saline water (ENVO:00002010), including plankton (ENVO:xxxxxxxx)" | depth 5 m | reverse complement strand
ATCAGAAGACTCTCAGGAAAAAACAGATAAATAAGATTTTATGTCTAACCAAGATGACAAATTCATTTTGGTCGCTTCTATTGGAAAACCGATAGGTTTGAAAGGTGTTGCAAAAATTAATTCTTTCACAAGACCCCCAAAAAATCTTTTTTCATATAAACGTTTTTATATAGACGCTAATGGTGAAAAAGAAGAAATCTTTGTTAGTAACTTTTCTAAATCTGGGAAAAACTCAACTATAAAAATCTCTAATATCAATTCGATAGAGGAAATTGAAATTTATAAAAATAAAGATATTTTTATTGAATCTTCAGAATTACCATCTCTAAAAGAAAATGAGTTTTACTGGAAAGATCTAATTGGTAAAAAAGTAAAAAACTCTAACGACCTTTTTATTGGTGTTGTTACAGAAATTATAGAAACTGGCTCAAATGATGTTTTAGTTGTAACTAAAGATAAAAAAACTGAATTAGTTCCTTTTATTTTTGATGAAGTCGTAAAAAAAGTTGATGAGATATTTATAACAGTAGATTGGGAATTTTAATTGAAAGTCTTTTTTATAAGTATTTTTCCTGAATTAATAGATTCTCTAACAAAAAATGGAGTAATAAAAAATGCTCTAGAAAAATCTATCATTGAATACGAGATATTAAATCCGTTAGACTTTTTAAAAGGCAAAGAAAGGGTCGACGATAAGCCTTATGGAGGAGGCCCAGGAATGCTCATGAAGGCTCAACCTTTAGAAAAATCTATTATAAAAGCTAAAGAAAAATCCTCAAATAATACAAAAGTTATTTACATGACTCCTCAAGGAGAAAAATTTTCACAAAAAAAATCTAAATCTTTTTCTACAGAAGAAAATCTAATTTTTATTTGTGGAAGGTACGAAGGTATAGATCAAAGAATTATTGATAACTTTGTCGATGAAGAGATAAGTATTGGTGATTATGTGCTTACGGGAGGAGAGATCCCTGCGCTCGTAGTTTTTGATGCCGTGGTTAGAAATATTGAAGGAGTATTAGGAGATGTTGAATCTGCTAAAGAAGAATCTCATTCTAATGAAATGATTGAATATCCTCAGTATACGAGACCTGAAAAAAGCAATTTAGGAAATGTTCCTGAAGTTTTAATATCTGGCAATCATAAGAAAATATATGATTGGAGAAGAAAGCAGTCATTAGGAAAAACCTTTTTAACTAGACCTGATATTTTTAAGTCTAAATTAGATAAAAAAGATTTTTCACTATTAGAAGAATTTCTTAGTGACCTAGGATATGAATCTGATAGAATTGCCGACCTAATACAGATATATAAAAAAAATGACTAGTTCAAGAAAAGCAGTTCAAATAGTAGAAACACCTCAGTTGAAAACCGATATTACCAATTTTTCTCAAGGAGATACCGTTTTAGTGGATTATTTAGTCAGAGAAGGTTCAAAAGAAAGGTTTCAGCCCTATGAAGGTGTTGTTATTGCTATTAAAAATAGAGGTTTAAATTCATCTTTTACTGTTAGAAAGATTTCTAATGGAGTAGGCGTTGAGAGAACCTTTCAAACTCACAGCCCTTTAATTAAGTCCATTACAAGAAAAAGGAAGGGAAAAGTAAGACAATCAAAGCTTTTTTACCTGAGGGAAAGATCTGGAAGATCAGCTCGAATAAAAGAAAAAGTCTAACCCAGTCAATATGGATAGAAAAGAAAGGCAAAATCTTGATGCCTTCATTGATACTATTTGGATAGAAAAAGGACTAAGCGTAAACACATTAAATTCTTACAAGAGTGATTTAGAAAAATATTTTCAGTGGCTCTCTATAAATTCTTTATCCTTTGAGGAGGTCTCAAGATCAGAGATACTTCTCTATCTATCTTTTCTATTTAAAAGCAAACTTGGAAGCAAGTCCGTAGCTCGAAAGCTCTCATCTTTGAGATCTTTTTATAAGTTTTTAGTAGTTAAAAATATTCTTTCAAATGATCCTTGTGAAAAAGTTGAAACTCCTAAAGCAATAAAATCTATTCCAAAAACTCTCACAGAAGAGGAGGTTGAGAGATTGCTAGAAGCTCCTGATATTAATTCCTCCTTAGGGATGAGGGATAAAACTATGATAGAAACTCTGTATTCTTGCGGTCTGAGGGTATCAGAATTAATAGGTTTAGAATTAATTCATGTAAATTTAAGACAAGGAGTAATGAAGATTTTGGGAAAAGGTCAAAAAGAAAGATTAGTTCCTATGAGTGAAAAATTAATCAATTTGATGGATTCTTACTTAGTAGAAAGCCGATTAATTTTATTAAATAAAAAAAATTCTAATTATTTTTTTATCTCAACTAGGGGGGATAAAATGACCAGACAAAGTTTTTGGCATAGAATTAAATTTTATGCAAATAAAGCAAATTTAAGTTCTAAAAATATTTCACCACATGTTTTAAGACATGCTTTTGCAACTCATTTGCTTAATAATGGAGCTGATCTAAGAGTAGTCCAGCTTTTACTGGGTCACAGTGACTTAAATACTACTCAGATCTATACAGAAGTTGCAAAATATAGATTGAAACAACTTCATAATGAACATCATCCAAGAGGCTAAATGAATAAAATTTACTTAAGTCTATTATCTTTCGCTTTGCTTAGTTGCGCAGGTGAAAATAATAATTTTTCAGTTATTAAAGAAAAATTGTCACAAATAATTCCAGCAGAACTAGAAATTGATTCAATCCAGAGATCTGAAGTAGAAAATTTTTATGAGATCGAGCTTTCAGATAACTCTTTTTTCTATGTCGAAGAAAATGCTCAATACTTATTCTTGGGAGATATATATAAATTAGGAGAGAATGAATTAATTAACATTTCTCAACAAAAAAAATTCTCTTCTTCTCAAGAGATGTTAAAAAAAATAAATCCAGAATCTCTAATTTCTTTTACGCCTGAATTAATTAAATATAAAATTTATGTCTTTACTGATGTTGATTGTGGTTTTTGTAGAAAATTTCACAATCAGATTGGTGCTTATTTAAACGAAGGAATTCAAATAAATTATTTGGCATTTCCCAGATCAGGGGTTGAAAGTGAAACTTATAAAAAGATGACCACCGCTTGGTGTTCTGATGATCGTCAAAAAGTTTTGACTGGCTTAAAAAACGACGAAGTTTTTGATCAAATTGATTGTGTAGACAATCCAATTAAAGAGCATTATCAATTAGCAAAAAGTATAGATATACAAGGTACGCCTACTATAATTTCTTCAACAGGATTAACAATTCCTGGCTTTATTGAAGCTAAAGAAATTGTAGAATACTTAAAATAAAAAACCATGAAAGATTTAGATAAAAACTTTTCAGCAATTGATAGATTGCCTCCATATATTTTTGAGCAAATTAATGCTTTAAAAATGAAAGCTAGAAGAGAAGGAGAAGATATTATTGACTTTAGCATGGGTAACCCAGATGGAGAGACTCCACAATTTATTGTAGATAAGTTAACAGAAACTGTTCAGAGACCAGATACTCACAGGTATTCTCAATCAATAGGTATTCCAAGATTAAGGAAAGCTATAACTGATTGGTATGAAAGAAAATTTGGAGTTATTTTAGATCCAAATAATGAGGCGATAGTAACAATAGGCTCTAAGGAAGGACTTGGACATCTAGCAATGGCAACAGTAGATAAAGGAGATATTGTCTTGGTTCCTAATCCCGCTTATCCAATTCATCCTTTTGGGTTTGTTATAGCTGGTGCTGATATAAGGCATGTGCCAATTGGCCCAAATATTGATTTTTTTGAGAGTCTTGAAGAAGCAATCAAATCTTCTTTTCCGAAACCTAAAATGCTTTTAATTAATTTTCCTAGCAATCCCACTACACAATGCGTAGATAAAACTTTTTTTGAAAGAGTTATTAAAATAGCTAAAGAAAACTCTATTTGGGTTGTTCATGATCTTGCATATGCAGATTTATGTTTTGATGGCTATAAAGCTCCATCAATTCTTGAGGTGGAGGGCGCTAAAGATATAGCAGTAGAATTTTTTACTTTATCTAAAAGTTATAATATGCCTGGCTGGCGAGTAGGCTTTTGTTGTGGAAATCCAGAACTAATAAATGCTTTGGCTAGATTAAAATCTTATTTTGATTATGGTCATTTCACTCCGGTACAAGTTGCTGCAATCGATGCCTTAAATAATGGTGACAAATTTGTTGAAGAAATTTGTGAAATGTACAAATATAGAAGAGATGTTCTCTGCGATGGCCTTAATAGTATGGGCTGGTCTGTTGAAAAACCAAAAGCTACGATGTTCGTTTGGGCTAAAATTCCCGAACATTTTAAAATGAAGTCATTAGAGTTTTCTAAGCTTTTATTAGAAGAAGCAAATGTTGCCATATCTCCTGGAGTGGGTTTTGGCGCATACGGTGATGATTCTGTTAGATTTTCTTTGATAGAAAATGAACAAAGAACAAGGCAAGCATTAAAAAGCATAAAAAAACTTTTTTAAAATATATATAAATGAAAACTATAAATATCGGACTTTGTGGAACTGGAAATGTTGGGCTTTCTTTCATTGAAGTTATTAATACTAATAAAGATAAAATTTTAGATAAATATGGAATAAATTTAAATATTTCGGTTATTGGCGCAAGAAAAGGAAAGGTTGAAAATAGTATATTTGATGGAGAAATAGAAACAGATATCTTGAAAGTTCCTTTAAGAGCTGATGTGGACGTAGTTGTTGAGTTAATTGGAGGAACAGATATTACATATGAATTAGCATCTCTCTCTTTAAAACATAACAAACACTATGTAACCGCTAATAAGGCTTTAATTGCATCTAAAGGAAAAGATCTATATCTTCAAGCTAGCAAAAGAAATTTACATATAGGATTTGAAGCATCAGTTGCTGGCGGAATTCCAATAATAAGAACTTTGAGAGATGGTTTGATTTCAAATGATGTGAATTGGTTTGCCGGCATTTTGAATGGAACTTCTAATTTTATTTTTTCAAAAATGGATGCAGAAAAAAAAAGTTTTTCCAATGCTTTGCAACTTGCTCAAGAGTTAGGTTTTGCTGAGCCAGATCCCACTTTAGATATAAATGGCACCGATGCAGCCCAGAAAACATCTATCCTATCACTCATCTCTTTTGCAGCAGATATTGTCCCCTCTGATGTTTTTTTTGAAGGTATTGAAAATATTGATTCCCAAGACATGGAATATGGAAAGCAACTTGGCTTAACTCTAAAGCCGTTGTCTGTTGGAAGAAGTTCTGAATTTGGAATTTCAATGGGTTCTTTCCCAGCTTTTATAAAAAAAGATCAAATCTTAGCTTCAATAAATAATGAGAGCAACGTAGTAGAGATTAATACAGAAAACTTGAGCTCCACAGCTTTCTCTGGACCAGGAGCCGGAGGATTTCCCACAGCATGCTCTGTTCTAAATGACATAATAGATATTGGGCAAGGAAAGTTTTTTGACTATTCTAAACTTTTAAATAAAAAAAATATTCTTAGCTTTAATGAATATATCTCTCCTAGATATCTCAAGATTATGGTTAAAGATGAAACTGGAGTAGTTGCAAAAATATCTTCTTTAATTGCAGAAAAAAATCTTAGTATTGATAATCTAATTCAAAAAGATCAAGATAAAACAGATGACCTTATACCTTTGGTCATTGTTTTAGGGCCTTCAAAAGAAAAAGTGGTAATCGAATTAATTAAAGATTTAAAAAAATTAGAAGCTATTTCAGGAAACATTCAACACATAAGAATTTTTAGTCCAAAGTAATGAAATACTCAAGCACTAGAGGAAATTCTCCATCAGTTAGCTTCATAAATGTTTTGACTTCTGGAGTTGCCCCAGACGGAGGATTATACATTCCAGAAGTCTTTCCAAGGTTTCTCGAAGATGAAATTAAAGAATTAAAAAATCTCTCTTATCAAGATCTTGCAAGAAATATCATTTATCCTTTTCTGGATGACTTTTTAACTAACAAGGAACTAGAAGAGGTTATCAATGATGCATATTCCTCCTTTAGATCTGAAGAGGTCGTTGAATTAATTCATGATAAAAATATCGGATATATTTTAGAACTTTTTCATGGGCCAACATTTGCATTCAAAGATGTAGCAATGCAATTATTAGCTGGCCTTTTAAACAAAGCCTCGGAAAAAATAGATAAAAAAATAGTAATTCTTGGTGCTACTTCAGGAGATACGGGCTCTGCAGCAATAGAAGCATGTAAAAGATACATAGATATAGATATATTTATATTATTTCCTAATAAGAAAATATCAGAAGTTCAGCAAAAACAAATGACAACTTCTGGATCAGCCAATGTATTTCCCATAGCAATAAATGGAGATTTCGACGATTGCCAGGATCATGTTAAAAAACTTTTTTTAGAACAATCAAGCTTTAGCCAAATTCAATTCGTTTCTATTAACTCTATTAATTGGACAAGAATAATGGCCCAAAGTGTATATTTTTTTTACACTAGATTTAAGCTAGATGGGTCGAAATTTATAGCATCTATACCTTCAGGAAATTTTGGTCATGCCTATGCAGGATGGTGTGCCAAAAAAATGGGGTTAGACATAGATGGTATTCACATTGCTACTAATAAAAACGACATATTACACAGATTGATTTCTAGCAACTTCTATCAGAGAGAAAATACTCAGCAATCTCTGGCTCCAAGTATGGATATATCCGTTGCAAGTAACTTTGAAAGACTCCTCTATGATATTTTTAATGAAAATAAAGGTGCGGTTAATAAATTAATGACCAATTTTCCGGAAAATCAAATTGACCTTAATAAAAATCATGATGGTCAGAGTTGGAAATTAATTAAAGATTTTTTTACTAGCTCATCTTCTAATGATCAAGAAATAATTTCTACAATAGTTGAGTCTTATGAGGATAGTGGAATTATTTTCGATCCACATACTGCTACAGCAATAAATGGCAACAAAAAAAGTAAATTGCCTATAAGTGATGTAGTTTCTTTTGCAACTGCTCATCCAGGAAAATTTCCTGAAGCAATTGAATCTCATATTAAAGATTTTGATTCTCATCGCCCTGAGCAATTAGTCAAAATTATGAAAAAAAAAGAAAGTTATGACATTCTCGACAAGAACTATATATCTTTAAAAGAATTTATTAAAAGTAAGTACAATTAGCAGATGAATGACTCTTCCATTATAGATAGATTAAAGGATTCAAAAAATGAATTAGAGGATCTTCGGAGGTATCTTTGACCTAGATTTTAAATTATCTAGATTAAAAGAGCTGCATAAAGAATTTGAGAATCCAGATGTCTGGAAAAATCAATCTTTGAGTCAGTCACTAGGGAAAGAGAAATCCTCTTTAGAGAAAATAACCAATCAATTTTCTTTATTAGATTCTTCAATATCTGATTTAGAAGAACTTTTTGAAATGATTTCTAACGATAATGATGATTCTATTCAAGAACAAATATCAAATGAGTTAGATTCAATTCAGGAAGAATTATCTAATCTTCAATTTAATAGAATGTTTTCGGGTGAAACAGATGAAAATAATGCTTTTTTAGACATTCAATCTGGTTCAGGAGGGACCGAAGCTCAGGATTGGGCTGAAATGTTATTAAGAATGTACTTGATGTGGGGAGAAAGAAAAAAATTTAAAACAGAAATTATTGAAGTATCGCCAGGAGAAGTCGCTGGGGTAAAAAGCGCAACAATTAAATTTGAAGGAGATTTTTGTTTTGGATGGCTTAGAACAGAAACTGGTGTTCATCGTTTAGTAAGAAAATCTCCTTTTGATTCCGGAAGTAGGAGACATACATCTTTTGCTTCAATTTTTGTCTCTCCAGAAATTGATGACAATATAGATATTGAGTTAAATTCTGCAGATATAAGAATCGATACTTATCGAGCTAGTGGAGCAGGAGGACAACATGTTAATAAGACTGATTCAGCAGTCAGATTAACCCATGAGCCTTCAGGAGTAGTTGTTCAGTGTCAGACTCAAAGATCTCAACACAAGAATAAAGATAAAGCGATGAAGCAACTTAGAGCAAAGCTTTATGAATTAGAATTAAAAAAACAAGATGATGCAATGAAAGATTTAGAAGACTCTAAAGCTGATATAGGATGGGGGAGTCAAATAAGATCTTATGTGTTAGATTCTGCAAGAATCAAAGACTTAAGAACCGGAATAGAGACTTCTAATTGTTCAGATATTTTAGATGGAAATTTAGATGTATTTATTGAAGAAAGCCTTAAAATGGGAATTAAATGACAGATCAAATGGATGAAAATCACTTAGTTGAGGAGCGTAAAAAGAAACTTCAAGCGCTAAGAGAACATACTAATGCTTATCCGAATAGTTTTCGAAGAGATTCTCTTGCCGAAAACCTTCTCAATTCTTATGGGGAATTATCAAAAGAAGACTTAGAGAAAAAAAATATTAATATTTCTGTAGCCGGAAGAATAATGTTGCGAAGAATTATGGGTAAAGCAAGTTTCTGTACTATTCAGGATATGTCAGGAAGAATTCAGCTCTATTTAAGAGGAAACGAGTTAGATAACTATGAAATTTTTAAAGATTGGGATATTGGCGATATTGTCGGCGCTTCTGGAAGACTCTTTAAAACGAATACAGGTGAATTATCAATTCACCTAGATAACATTTCATTGTTAACAAAATCTTTAAGACCTTTGCCTGAAAAGCATGCTGGCTTATCGGATATCGAGACAAGATACAGAAAAAGATACTTAGATTTACTTACAAACGAAGATAGTCTAAAAATCTTTAAAGTAAGAAGCTCTATCATCTCTAAAATAAGAAATTATTTAATAAATGATGATTTTATAGAGGTGGAAACTCCAATGATGCATTCTATTCCTGGTGGCGCAACAGCTAGACCTTTTGTTACTCATCATAATTCTTTAAATATGGATTTATATCTTAGAGTAGCTCCAGAACTTTATTTAAAAAGATTAGTTGTGGGAGGAATGGAAAAAGTATTTGAAATTAATAGAAACTTTAGAAATGAAGGGCTTTCCACGAGACATAATCCTGAATTCACTATGCTTGAATTCTATACAGCTTATGAAGATGTTAATCACCAAATGAGTTTTGTAGAAAACATGCTCAGAGATGTTGAAAAAAGTCTTGAAAGTGAATCAAATATTTTTTCTAGTAATTTTGCCAAAATATCCATGGATGAGGCGATATTAAAATATACAACATTAGACGATAATGATTTACTGAATATTGAGACATTAAAATCTTTTTGTTTAAATTCGAAAATAAAGGTTGAAAAAGAAGCTGTTATCGGAGTTTTAAAAGCTGAAATTTTTGATTCCTTGATAGAAAAAGAGCTTATAGAACCAACCTTTGTATACAACTATCCTATAGAAATTTCTCCTCTTTCACGCTCTATTGATAGTAATGAAATGATTGCAGAAAGATTCGAACTTTTTGTTAAAGGAAGAGAACTGGGAAATGCTTTTTCTGAGTTAAATGACCCTATTGAACAAGCAAATAGATTTAAAGCTCAAGCAGAAAAAAAAGATACAGGCGATCAAGAAGCAATGCACTTTGATAGCGACTATATAGAAGCTCTAGAGTATGGCTTAGCTCCTTGTGCAGGAGTGGGGATTGGCATAGATAGGTTAGTTATGCTTCTTACTGGTGCCGAGTCTATTAGAGATGTTCTTTTATTTCCTCAACTTAAAAATAAATAGTTATGACTAAGAATTGGACCAAAATACGATCTAAAGTTAAGGATTTTATTGAGTCTGAAATTTATCCTATAGAAGTAAAATTAGCACAGCAAAATAAAGAATCAGCTGAATTGCTAACATCCGTAATGAATCTTGCCAAGGAGGAGAAGATATGGGCTTTAGGACATCCTAAGGATATAGGCGGTGGCGGAATGCCTTTTATGGAGTATGTTTATATAAATGAAGTCGTTGGCAGGTCATCATATGCAATGGTTGCTCTAGGAACACACTCACTTCAGGATTCAATAATGCTTAGAGAATATGCCTCAGAAAAATGGAAAGAGGAATATTTAGAACCTTTGGTCCAAGGAGAGATTTTTCCGAGTTTTGGAATGACAGAACCTGAAGTAGCAAGTTCAGATCCAACTCAACTTCAAACATCAGCTCTTTTAGAAAATGGAAAGTGGAAAATAAATGGAAGAAAATGGTTTACCACAGGAGCTGCAAGAGCTGCCTACACTACTGTGATGTGTAAAACAGAGTTTGACTCATCTAGTCATGGCTCTTTCAGTATGATAATTGTTCCAACAGATAATCCTGGATATAAAATAATAAGAGAGACTCCTGTACTAGGAATTAATGGTGGTCATTATGAAGTAGAGTATGACAATGTAGAAGTTCCTGAGGAAAACTTACTTGGCCCCAGAGGGCATGGGTTTTTGATAGCTCAGAAAAGATTAGGTCCTGGAAGAATTTTTCACTGCATGAGATGGTTAGGACAAGCGCAAAGAGCTTTTGATTTGATGGCCTCAAGAATGCATCAAAGAGAGACTTTTGGCACGCCGCTTGCTGAAAAACAATTATTACAAAAATTTGTTTTTGATAGCGCATGTGAAATACAAGCCTCAAGGCAATTAACTTTAGACGCTGCAAAAAGAATTGATCAAGGAGATGATGCACGAATAGAAATAGGCTTGATAAAAGTAGTTGGTGCAAAAATGCTTCACAATGTTATAGATAGAGCAATACAAGTTTACGGAGCAAAAGGTTTAACAGATGATACTCCTTTAAGCTTAATGTATAGACATGCAAGAGAAGCAAGGATTTATGATGGGCCTGATGAAGTTCATATTCAGTCAGTTGCTAAAAGAATCCTTAAACATTATGAAAATAATGGTTCAGGTTGGGACTTCGGAGAAAGAGACGCCTCGCTGATATCGTCTGTAAATGAATAAACTAAAATCATTCTTAGAAGATTCCTTAAAGATAAATATAAAGAAATTAGTTCCTTTAAGTGGAGGAGCTTCAGCAGAAATTAATAAAATTATTCTTGATAGTGGAATAGAATATATTTTGAGAAGATCTGCTTTTAAAAGTAATTCTCCATTAGCGATATCTAAAAGTGTCGAATCTAATATACAGCGCGAAGTTTTAAAGCTTGGTGCTCCTGTTCCAAAAATAATATTTGATTTCAATGAAAAAAATGAAATAGGAGAAGGGTATGTGATGCAATACATCTCTGGTGAAACTATTCCTAGAAAAATATTGAGAGATAAAAACTTTGATTCATGCAGGAATAAACTTCTTTTTCAAATTGGAAGTGCATTGGCAAAGATTCATAGTACCCCAATTAATAATCTTACTGATGTTAAAAAAATATCTTTTCACGATTCTTTAGATAATCTTTATAAAATATATTTAAGTTTTGACAAGTCACAACCTGTATTTGATTTAGCATTTAAATATTTAAAAAAAATTGAAATTGAAAGCTTCGATAACGTTCTTGTTCACGGAGATTTTAGATTAGGTAATTTTATAATCTCGGAAAAAGGTTTAGAGTCTATAATCGATTGGGAATTAGCTCATATTGGAAATCCAATAGAGGATTTAGCATGGCTGTGTGTGAAATCTTGGAGATTTGGAAATATCAATCAAAGAGCAGGAGGTTTAGGTTCAGTAGAGAATTTACTCAATGGGTATAACTCTGTTTCAGATTTAGTCATTAATAATTTTCAGTTAAACTTATGGCAAATGTTTGGAACATTAAAATGGGGAATAATATGTATGGTTCAAACTTTTGCTCATTTAAGTGGAGATATTAAGTCTATAGAAAAAGCTGCAATAGGAAGGAGGGTATCCGAGACCGAACTGGATTTAATGGAAATGATGAAAAATAATACTTTTTAAAATGGATTACTTTGACAGACCTAACGCAAATGAACTTTTAGAAGCAGTCAGTTCGCTTATTAACGAATTTAACATAAACCCCAAAGTAATAAATAATTTTAAAATTCAAATAGCTTTGAACATATTAAATATAGTTCGAAGAGAAGTAGCTCAAAAAGATAGAATAGAGGAAAAGTTTTATAACTTAGGATCAATTATTTCAAGAAAAAAAAATTTTCTAATGAAAGACATATCAAAATTAATTAAAGAAGAAAAAATTAATTATAAAGATCAAACGCTTATAGATTTTTTGCACGAGCTTTCTTTGGAAAAAATTAAAATTGATAATCCTAAGTACTAAAATTATTAATAACTTGGCTGCTATATTAGATCTTTTACAGCCTCTTTCTCTTCCTGTAACTCTGAAATAGTAATTTCCAGCTTTTCTTTAGCATAATTACTTATTTCTAAACCTTGGATAATTTCAATTTTACCTTCTTTACTGGTTTTTAAAGGAAAGCCAAAAATTAATCCCTTAGGCACATCATAGCTTCCATCACTTAAAATCCCAGCACTAAAACAATTTCCATCTTCAGAAGGATTGGAAGCTTGTTTCACAGTATCAATGACTCCATTGGCAGCAGAGGCAGCAGAAGAGGCTCCTCTAGCATCAATGATTGCCTTTCCTCTTTGTTGAACTATTTCAAGAAAATCTTCTTTAATCCAAGAGTCATCGCTTACGGCAGAGGAAGCTGCTTGACCATCAACAAAAGCATTATCTAAATCTGGATACATGGAAGGACTATGATTTCCCCAAATAATCATATTTTTAATTTTAGAGATTTCTGTTCCTGTTTTAATTGAAATTTGAGCTTTAGCTCTATTAGCGTCTAATGCAGTCATTGCCATCCATGTTTGGTCTGGGTTATTTGCATGAGTCATGCCTATAAGCGCATTAGTATTTGCTGGGTTTCCAACAACTAATACTTTTGCATTTTTTTTTGCATTTTCTCCAATCGCTTTCCCTTGGTCTGTAAAAATTCCGCCATTTATTCTTAACAGATCTCCTCTTTCTTCAATTTTTTTACCATTTATTGTTATTCCTCTAGGAATACTTCCAACTAAAAGAGCCCAATCCACTTCATGAGATGCTTTATAAATATCTGAAAAAGCCTCAACTGAACCGAGAGTTGAAAAACCACAGTCTTCAAGCTCCATAATAATGCCATCCAGTTTCTCAACTACCTGAGGCACTTCTACAAGTTTTAAATTAACTCTTGTATTAGGGCCAAAAGCCTCTCCGCTGACTAATCTAGGTAATAACGCATAACCAATTTGTCCTGCTGCACCCGTAACTAAAACACTAATTTCATTTTTCATAATTATTCCAATTTAAATATATTTTTATTTCCTTCTCTGAAAACATTTCCTCTTGCTCCAATCATTTCTTCGTTGATCATTTTTTGAAGAATGTTCTCATCTCTTGGAGTGTTAGCGATAAATCGAGATTCATCTTCTAATCTACCTAAAACGATTCCAAACTTTAATTTGTCTCGACCATTGATTATTGTATAAGTTTCAATAACCCCAAGACCTGTTGGAGTGTGATTTAAATTCTTTATAGCTTTGGAGTCAATTTGTTTTTGAACATTTTTATTATTTGATTCCCAAAAGTTATTAATAGGAGGGCTCGTTGAAAAAATATTAACTGCGTGCTTTGTTAAAAACCAGCTGTTAGCTGTAACCATTCCATATGTTTTTTTATTTTTTCTAAGCCTTCTAATCATCTCTGTGGTGGAAAACATAGTGTAAGAATTTCCAGGACCTCCAAAATAAGGCAGGCCTCCTGTAACAGTTAAATCTCGTTTATCATCTAATGAGATTTTCATCTCTTTCATAGCGATCTGCACAGCAGATGGAAAACAGGAGTAAATATCAAAATAACTTATTTCAGAAAGATTTATACCTGCTTGATTTAATGATTCTTTAACACAATTTTTAATTGCAGGAGATTCATTCAATTTAGGCCTTTTAGAGACATGCCAAATATCATTTAATACACAAGAACCATGTAAGTAGACTCTTTTCTTTTGAGGGATTTTTAATTCATTAGCTTTTTTTTCTGAAGTCATCACAATTGATGCTCCCATATTTACTCGAATCATTGAATTTAGATACTTGGTGTAAGGAAACCCCACCAATCTATTAGATTTAGTGACTGTAGCTATTTCTTCCGGTGTTCTGTAAGTTGGAAACCAAGCTCTTTTATTGATAGAAGCAATTTTTGAAAATTTACTGAATAGTTTACTACACTCCATTAAATGGCGAGATGCACTATGATTGCTTTCATTTCTTATAGATTGAGCAAATAAAGGATACACATTGCTTGGAAGATCCATTCCATGTATTTGCTCATAAGATGAAAAACCTTCTTCATTATTTCCAACAAACTCAGGAGACCCTCCTGGATCATCTCTCCAATCAAGCTCTAGACCAGATTTTAGCTTTGAGACCATAGTTTGCAAAACTTCTCCGCCTGAAATTAATGCGCATTCTACTTCTTTGTTAGTAATTTTCTTTATTAAATCTTCTATTAAAACTTGGGGAGCATTTCCGCCCATAGAAGAATAAACTTCATTTACTTCATTTTTAAAATTTAAAGCTTTCGCTAGGGATTTAGGAAAATTAGAGTAATTAAAATTAAGTTGATTGGTTGCTGTTGAAAAATCAACTGAAAACCTAGCAACACCCACATAGTCGAAATGATCTTTCAAATCTTCTCTAGTTTCACAATCATTTATAGCTTTTTCAGACGCATTTTTAAGCAAAGATAGAGGATTAAAGCCATCTTCATTAGATCTATCCAGTAACTCTCCAACGCCAATTATCACGGGCGCATCATCAGGTATGAAAGTCTTAGACATTATTGATTTATTAAATTAAAAAATAGAAGTAATATTACGTCCTTGAAACTATTTTAATTTAATTTTGGTAATTTAGGAGAATGAAATGTCTATAAGTTTTGAAGGTAAAGTAGCAATTGTAACTGGAGCAGGTGGCGGATTAGGAAGATGTCATGCTTTAGATTTAGCTGCAAGAGGAGCAAAAGTAGTAGTTAATGATTTGGGCGGAAGTGTTGATGGTTCTGGAGAATCACTATCAGCTGCAGAAAAAGTTGTTGAAGAGATAAAAGCAGCTGGCGGAGAAGCTATGGCCAATGGAGCGAGTGTTACCGACGTAGCTCAAGTTGAAGCAATGGTTAAAGATACTATGGATGCTTGGGGCAGAATAGATATTCTAGTTAATAATGCTGGGATTCTTAGAGATAAAAGCTTTAGTAAAGTATCTGATGAAGATTTTAGGCTTGTACTAGAAGTCCACTTAATGGGAAGTGTGAATTGCTCAAAAGCAGTTTGGGAAATAATGAAGGATCAAAACTATGGAAGAATTGTAGTAACTTCATCTTCAAGTGGTCTTTACGGCAATTTCGGACAAACTAACTATGGTGCTGCTAAATTAGGTTGTGTTGGCTTAATCAACACTCTTAAATTAGAGGGTGCAAAATATAATATCAAGTGTAATGCTTTGGCACCTGTAGCGGGAACAAGAATGACTGAAAGTTTGATGCCTGAAGAAGTCCTAGAAAAGCTTCAGCCAGAATTTGTAACGCCAGCGGTTACTTATATGGTCTCTGAAGATGCCCCTACAGGCGTAATAATGGCTGCAGGAGCAGGAGTTTTTACTAGAGTTATGGTTCATGAAACCATGGGCGTTAACTTAGGAACAGGAGAAGATATGACCGCTGAAAATATTGCTACTAATTGGGATAAAATTTCTGATATGACAGATGCAAAACTCTGCACTCAAGGCGGAGAGCAGACAATGAAAATATTTGAGCTTATAGGAAAAGGCTAAGGTTTTCCGCATCCAGCAATACTAACTTCTGCAGAATAAATAGCTCCTGTTGGGTTTTTTCTGCAGATGTCGGCATCAGAACTATCAGCAACCATTACGTATAAAGTCTTTCTTTCAGTTCCGCCAAGCATGCAGGCATAGGCATTTTTTGGAGTTTTTATTTCGTCTGTTATTTTGCCTCCTTTTTCAACTCTTATTACAGACGAAGAAGTTGGCGAAGCAACCCAAATTCCATTTTTTTCATCAAGACAAATTCCGTCAGGAACATAAAAATTTGAACCACCTTTTTTTTCTTGGAGAGTAATGCCTATTTTTCTTAAAAATTTCATAATATTTAAAATGATGGGAGAGCCAGTTCTTGCCCATAACCTTTTATTTATTAGCAAGCCTTCATCATTAATATCAAAAGCAGTTAGCTTGCCTGCTAAAGTTTCTCCTACTATCAAAGTCTTTCCGTCTTCTGAAATAACTGTTCCATTAGGAAAGCTTAATTCATCTGGACCTTTTATTACTGATCCATCTGCCTTAACAATCACTAAGTGAGTCTTTTTAACCTTATCTTGAGCATCCTTCATTCCAAAATTACCTACGTACGCAGTGCCATTTCTAGAAACAACCATATCATTACAGTTGAATTGCACTAATTCAGAAAGGTCAGCATGAATAGATAGATTCCCATTTGAGAGTTTTAAAATTTTTCTGTCTGTCATAGATACAATTAATAAATCTCCGCTAGGGAGCCAACCTAAACCCGACGGTTGATTAGGAATTTCACAAACTGTCTCTAGTTTGTCATCGAGATCTAAAGTCATTACTTTAAAGCCTTGCATATCAGAAAACCAAAGTTTGTTTTCATGCCATCTAGGGCCTTCTCCAAAATATATTCCTTCCACTCGCTTAGTTAAATTTTTCATATTATGTATTTTGTCTTTTCTGGATCATCAGTGATGATGCCATCAACTTTAGTTTTTATTAGATTTTTTATCAATATTTTATGATTTACTGTCCAGGCTAGACAATAAAAGCCTAAGGATTTTATTTCTTTTACTAACTTAACGTCTTTTATAGACCTTATTTGAAGACTGACTCCATATGATTTTGATTTTTTTATTATTTTAGTGATTTTATTTAAATTATTATCAAAATCATCTGGTCTAAGATTAAGCGTGGCCTTTATAGAAGGAGCCTTAGCATTAAGTTTTTTTATTATCTCCGGAGAAAAGCATAAAAAATGACACTGACTAAATTTAATATTTGATTCAATAATTTTAATTAATTTTTTTGGTCTTTGAAGATGATATTTTATCTCTATGAATGCTTTTTTATTATTTGGTATATTTGAAAGCACATCTTTTAAAAGAGGAATTTCTTCTTGAATATATTTTTTATCTTTCCATGATCCAACATCTATTTTTTTTAACTGAGAATACTTTAAGTTAGATATTTTTAGTTTCTTATTAGACACCCTGAATAGGTCATCATCATGTGAGCAAACAATTTTTTTATCTGAAGTTTCTCTAATATCTAGCTCAATACCATCCGAGTTTAAATCCCATGCAAGGTTATAAGCAGCCATAGTGTTTTCAGGAGCAGCCTTTGAAGCTCCTCTGTGAGAAATTATTAGAGGTTTTTTAGTCCCAGGTAAGCGCGCCACCAGTTTGATACTCGATGACCCTAGTCTCAAAAAAGTTTTTCTCTTTTCTTAAATCCATTATTTCTGACATCCAAGGAAAAGGGTTTGTTGCGTTTGGAAACTCTTCAGTTAAGCCTATTTGAGTAAGCCTTCTATTTGCTATGAAATGAAGATATTCGGTCATCATTTCGGCATTCATTCCGAGAATTCCTGTTGGCATCGTATCTTTCGCATATTCAATCTCCAAAGCAGTTCCTTGTAGGATCATTTCTGCTGCTTCTTCTTGCATAGCCTGATCCCATAATTGCGGATTTTCTAACTTAATTTGGTTGATCATATCTATTCCAAAATTTACATGCATAGATTCATCTCTCAAGATGTATTGAAACTGTTCAGCAGTACCTGTCATTTTATTTCTATTCCCCATTGAAAGAATTTGGGTAAATCCACAGTAAAAGAAGATGCCTTCAAGGACACAGTAAAAAGCGATTAAATTTCTTAATAAAGTTTTATCTGCTTCCAAAGTGCCTGTTTTAAAGTTTTCATCTGATAGAGAACTAGTAAATGGAAGAGCCCATGCTGCTTTTCTAGCCACTGAAGGAACTTCTCTATACATATTAAATATTTCACCTTCGTCAATGCCCAATGACTCAATAACGTACTGATAAGCATGGGTATGAATTGCTTCTTCTAAAGCTTGTCTAAGCAAATACTGTCTACACTCAGGATTAGTTATTTGTTTGTAAACCGTTAAAACTATATTGTTTGCAACAAGAGAATCTGCAGTTGAAAAGAAACCAAGGTTTCTCATAACAATTCTTCTTTCATCTTCAGTGAGGCCATCTTTATTTTTCCATAGAGCAATATCCGCCGTCATATTTACTTCTTGTGGCATCCAATGATTTGCGCTTCCATCAAGATATTTCTGCCATGCCCAATCATATTTAAAAGGAACTAGCTGATTAACATCAGCTCTACAATTAATCATTTGTTTTTCATCTACACTCACTCTGGCAGAGGCTCCCTCCAGATCGGCAAGTCCTGCTTCAGTATCTAGATCATCCAAGCCTGCTAGGGCCTTTTCTTTTCTCTCTGAGCTAGAGGTCGAGTAAGTAGATTCTAGATTAGAATCTTCACTTACAACTGGCTCTTGGTCTAAGACAGTTTTTTCAATTACTTTTTCTTGTGCCTGTGAAGTTTTTTTAATATCTTCTTTTTCATCAAAGTCATCCCAAGTTAACATAGTTATTCTCCTTTCTTATTGGCATGCATCACAATCAGGATCAAGGATAGAGCAAGCAGAAGGGGCTTCTGGAGCTTGCGCTGCTGATTGAACTGCATTAAGTTCTAAATTAGTTATAGTTGATTTTTCAGAAGTGGTTGCACTTCTAGATCTTAAATAATAAGTTGTTTTTAGGCCTTTAAGCCAAGCCATTCTATACATTACATCTAATTTTTTTCCATTAGGATCAGAAATATAAAGATTTAATGATTGGCTTTGATCAATCCATTTTTGTCTCCTACTCGCTGCCTCTATTAACCATTTAGGCTCAACTTCGAATGAAGTAGCAAAAAGTTTCTTTATTTCATCAGGCACTCTATTTATACCTTCTAGACTTCCGTTAAGATTTTTTAGATCATATACCATCACTTCATCCCACATATCAATTTCTTTTAAAGCATCTACAAGGTGCATGTTAATAACGGTAAATTCTCCTGATAAATTAGATTTAACAAAAAGATTAGAATAAGTAGGCTCTATAGATTGGGTAAGGCCTGTAATATTTGCAATAGTTGCCGTTGGAGCTATAGCCATGACATTAGAATTTCTCATTCCTTGGGTTTTAACAGTTTCTCTAAGGGCTTCCCAGTCCAACGAAGTTGATCTGTCTACATCTATGTAACCTTCGCCTCTTTGCTGTTCAATGATATCTACAGAATCTAGTGGCATAATTCCTTGACTCCACAAAGAACCTTCAAAAGAGGAATAAGCACCTCTTTCAACGGCAAGGTCAGATGAAGATTTAATTGCATAATAACTAATCATTTCCATAGATTTGTCTGCAAATGAGACAGCCTCTTCAGTAGCATAAGGAGTTTTTCTTAAATAGAGAGCATCTTGGAATCCCATCAAACCAAGACCTATTGGTCTATGCTTGTTATTTGAATTTTTTGCTTGAGGAACGGCATAATAGTTAATATCTATTACGTTATCCAACATTCTTATAGCTGTGGTTACGGTTTCTTCAATTTTCTTTTTGTCTAATTCTCCTTTCGAATTGAGATGATTCGGCAAATTGACGGAGCCTAAGTTACATACTGCTATTTCTTCTTCAGAGGTATTAAGAGTTATTTCTGTACATAAATTAGAAGAGTGAATTACTCCCGCATGCTGCTGAGGAGATCTTAAGTTACAAGCATCTTTAAACGTAATCCAAGGATGGCCTGTTTCAAAGAGCATAGAAATTATTCTTCTCCACAAATCTTCAGCTTCAACTTCTTTGAAAACTTTTATATTTCCTTCTTTTGCTTCTGTTTCGTATTCTTCATATCGTTTTTTAAATGCTGATCCGGTAAGGTCATGCAGGTCTGGAGTTTCATTAGGAGTAAAAAGAGTCCATTTTTTTCCTTCAAATACTCTTTCCATGAACAAATCAGGAACCCAATTAGCTGTATTCATATCATGGGTTCTTCTTCTGTCATCACCTGTGTTCTTTCTTAGCTCTACAAACTCTTCAATATCTAAATGCCAAGTTTCTAAATAAGAACAAACAGCTCCTTTTCTTTTCCCACCTTGATTTACCGCTACTGCAGTATCGTTTACTACTTTTAAGAATGGAACCACTCCTTGAGATTTTCCATTTGTCCCTTTTATATGAGCACCCATTCCTCTAACTGGAGTCCAGTCATTTCCAAGTCCGCCAGCCCATTTTGAAAGCATCGCATTATCTTGGAGTGCTCCATAAATTCCATGCAGATCATCAGGGACTGTTGTTAAATAACAAGAAGATAGTTGAGAATGAGGTGTTCCTGCATTAAACAAAGTAGGAGTAGAGCTCATATAATCAAAAGACGAAAGTAAATTATAAAACTGTACTGCTCTTTCTTCTCTATTATCTTCAGCAATAGCTAAACCCATGGCTACTCTCATAAAAAATACTTGAGGGAGTTCGAATCTTACTTCGTCGCTATGAATGAAATATCTGTCATATAGAGTTTGGAGGCCTAAATATGAAAAAAGCATATCTCTTTCCGGTTTTATTTGCTTTCCAAGGAAGTTTAAATCCATATTGCTTAGTTCTGGATCTATAAGTTCTAAATCTATCCCTTTAGAAATAAATGCTTCGAGAGACGGGGCATATAAATCGGCCATTTCTGCATGAGTTGCATTATCTTTAACTTTTAAAAACCCTAGAGCCTCTGTTCTTAGGCTGTCTAATAATATTCTTGCAGTAGCATAAGTATAATTAGGCTCAACTTCGACTAGAGACCTCGATGACAGAATTAAGGCTTCTTTAATTACTTCTTCCGACGCACCTTCATATAGATTCTTTCTTGCCTCCTCAATGATCTTATTTGCATCTGTTCCTTCTAGACCTTGGCAAGCTTCTTTAGCTATTAGTTCTGTTCTTTCTGATGGCTCTAATTCATTTTCTATTTTATGATCATGAGATTCTTCTTGACGAAGTTTAGATCGTTCAGCTCTATAAAGCACATAAGCTCTTGCTACTTTAAGTTCTTCTGTTCTCATTAGTGCAAGTTCTACTTGATCTTGAATCTCTTCTATATGGATTGTTCCACCAGACGGCATTCTTTTAAAAAAAGTTTCATAGACGCTTTCAGATAAGTTTTTTACTTTTTGCTGAACGCTAGAAGAGGCAGCAGCAGCACTAGTATGAATAGCTAAAAATGCTTTTGTTATTGCAACTTCTATTTTTGATGAGTCAAAATTAACTACAGAGCCGTTTCTTTTAATAACTCTTAATTTTCCAGGTTCTATAATTTCTCTAGTTGGAGCCTTTGGGGCAGTTTTTTCTGTTGTGGTCAGTTGACTTCTTTTTGTTGCATCCATTTTTTAATAATCTCTCTTGATAATATATTCTCTAAAGACCCTACATCTTGTGTCTGTATTCTTTTTTTATACAAGATAAAGGGTTTTTAAGTAAAAATCAATAGAATAATCTATGAAAATTCAGTGGATTAAGTGTGTATAACTAGATATAAAGACATAATATGAATAAATATTTTTTATCAATTGATCAGGGCACTACTAGTTCAAGAGCTGTTCTTTATGATGACAGAATAAATCAGATTGATTTTATTCAGAAAGAACTTAGTCAATATTTTCCTTCTCCCGGATATGTAGAACACGATGCAAAAGAAATTTGGGATTCAGTCATTTATTGCATCAAAGAGTTGCTATTAAAAAATAATTTATCGCATAAGGACATAATAAGCATAGGAATAACTAATCAAAGAGAAACCGTTGTAGCTTGGGATAAAAAAACAGGTATCCCAGTTCACAAAGCTCTAGTCTGGCAAGACAGAAGAACTTTTGAATATTGTGCACGATTGAAAGGAGATGGGTTAGAGCCAGAAATAAATAAAAAAACAGGCTTGTTGTTGGATCCATATTTTTCAGCATCGAAGCTTAATTGGTTAATAAACAACTTAGATAAAACTAATTTTTCGAACATTTTGTTTGGAACCATTGATTGTTATTTAATTTGGAAGTTAACCGAAGGAAGAAAATATTGTACTGATATAACAAATGCAAGCAGAACTTCATTATTTAATATCAATACTTTTGAATGGGATCAAGAATTATTAAAGATTTTTGATATTAATAACATCGATCTTCCTGAAGTAAAAGAAAATGCTGATGATTACGGAGAAACATTATTATTTGGAGGTTCTATAAAAATATCAGGAGTAGCAGGAGATCAACAATCAGCCCTAATAGGTCAAAATGGTTTTGAATCTGGAGCAATAAAGAGTACTTATGGGACTGGATGTTTCTTAATCTTAAATACAGCTGAGGAGTTAATTAGATCTAAAAATAAGTTGCTTACGACGATAGGCTTTAAACTAAACTCAAAAGTTTCATATGCATTAGAAGGAAGCATATTTATGGCTGGATCAACCATTCAATGGCTAAGAGACCAGATGGGAATTTTGGATTCTTCAGAAGAATCGGAAAAAAAAGCTTTAAATGCTGATCTAAATTCTGAAGTCTGCCTGATTCCTGCAATGACTGGTTTAGGAGCCCCGCATTGGTCTCCTGAGGCTAAGGGAGCTATCTTTGGATTAACCATGAACTCTACCTCCAATGAGATATGTCTCGCAGCACTGGAGGCCGTTGCTTTTCAGACCAGAGAGTTAGTTAGCGCAATGAAAGCTGATGGAGGGAAATTAAGCTCTTTAAAAATAGATGGCGGAATGTCAAAAAACAATTTCTTTAGTCAAATCTTAGCCAATACCTTAGATATCAGAATTTGTAGGCCGACAAATATAGAGACAACTGCCTTAGGGGCTGCTTATTTAGCGGCATTAGGTTCAGGATATGCGACACAAGAAGAAATAGTTAATTTTTGGAAGATGGAGAAGGAATTTGAGCCTCAAGAAAATTTAGATAAAAAATTTGGAATTTGGCAAAAATATTTGGAGAGTCTAATTAAGCAAAAAATCTAAAATAGCTTCTTGAATATGCATTCTATTTTCTGCTTGTATCCAGACTTTACTAGAAGGATGATCAAGCATGTCAAAAGTAATTTCTTCTCCTCTGTGCGCAGGAAGACAATGCAAGAATATAGAATCCTCTTTCGAAATTTCCATAGATTTTGGATCTACAAAGCAGTCTTTAAAAAGAATTTCTTTGTCCTTTGATTGGCTGGAAGAATTCATGGATGTCCATACATCTGTAGTAACAATATTTGCTCCGGCAAGAGCACTTTTTTTAGAGTCTGTAATGGTTACAAAGTTTTTTGTTAAATCCAGAATTTTTGAGTTTGGTTCATATCCCTTAGGGCAAAAAATTGATAACTCAAACCCTAGGATTTGTGCTGCTTCCATATAAGAATGACATACGTTATTTCCATCACCTATCCAGCAAACTTTTTCTATATCTAAATTTCCACTTACTTCTTTATAAGTCATTAAATCAGCCATAATCTGACATGGATGGAAAAGATCGCTTAAACCATTGATGACAGGTACAGAGGAGTTATTTGCAAACATTTCCATATTTTCCTGATTATTTGATCTTAAAACTATTACATCCAACATTGAAGACATAACTCTTGCAGTATCGGAAATAGGCTCGCCTCTGGATGTTTGAAGCTCGCTACCTGATAAAAAAAGTACGCTTCCTCCTAATTTTTGCATTCCTGCTTCAAAAGAAATTCTGGTTCTTGTGGAAGGTTTTTCAAAAAACATTCCAAGAGTTTTTCCCTTCATAACTTCTGGAAGTACTTGCAAGCTCTTAAGTTCTATCCCTCGATCAATAATAGACAATAGATCTTCTTTCGAAATATCTTTAAAATTTAAAAAATGCTTTGGCGACATAAGAGTTAGGTTATAGAATTGCTGCTCAATAAAAAAATCTATTTAGTAATTAAACATGAATTTTAAAGTAAAAACACATAATGCCATAGCTGATAGTGGAATTTCGGTTTTAAAAGGAGAAAATTTTTCAATATCTGAAGAAGAAAATGATCCTGATGCAATCATCCTGAGAAGTTATAAATTACCTGAAGATGAATTATCAATTTCCTTAAAAGCGGTAGCTAGAGCGGGAGCTGGCTATAACAATGTTCCAGTAAGCAAGTGTTCCGAATTAGGAATAGTTGTATTTAATACTCCCGGCGCTAATGCAAATGCAGTAAAAGAAATTGTTCTTGCTGGATTATTAATGTCCTCGAGAGGAATTTTTGCAGGAGCAAACTTTATAAAAGGAATTGAAGGAGTTTCAGCAGATGACTTAAAATCTCATGTTGAAAGTGGTAAAAAAGAATTTAAAGGTAGAGAGTTAAAAGATGGTACTTTAGGGGTCGTTGGTATGGGTGCTATTGGCGCTCAAGTTGCAAATATGGGGGTTATGCTAGATATGAATGTTTTAGGATATGATCCAGCCATAACTATAGAAGCTGCTTGGAAATTACCTAATAAAGTTTCTAAAAGCGATGATTTAAAGTCAGTTTTCATGAACTCGGATTACGTTACATTGCATGTACCTGCGATAGAAGCTACAAAAAATTTAGTAGATAAAGAGTTGTTGAGTGCTTGTAAACCAGGTCTAAAATTAATTAACTTTGCCAGGGATGAAATTGTAGATTCCTCAGCAATCATTGAAGCTCTTGAATCTGGACAACTAGGAAGTTACGTTACTGATTTTGCTGAACTAGAATTAATAGAAAGATCTAATTCTCACGGCGATGTGATTATTTTTCCTCACATAGGAGCTAGCACAAAGCAAGCTGAAGAAAACTGCTCAGTTATGGCAGCAAATCAACTCAAAGATTTTTTAGAAAATGGAAATATAAAAAATTCAGTCAATTTTCCTGAATTAGTTGAATCTAGAAAGTCCAAATACAGAGTAACTGTGTCAAATAAGAATGTTGCCGGAATGATTGGCCAGATAACAACTGTTTTGGCTGAAAATAATTTAAACATCATAGAGATGATTAACAAAAGCAGAGATGATATTGCATATAATGTAATTGATTTAGACTCAAAGGCATCTGAAAAAGTTATATCCGATTTATCTGCTTTAGATGACGTGATATCGGTAAGAGGAATATCTTAAATGAACACTAGTAAGCCTGTAGCAATAATAACTGGTTCAAGCAGGGGCGTTGGGGCTGAAGTTGCAAAAAAACTTTCGTCAAAAGGATGGAATATAACAATCACATGTTCTAATTCAATAGATTCTGCCAATGAAGTTGCGAAAAGTTGCGAATCATTAGGAGCTGAAGTATTGATAATTAAGTCGGATGTATCTAATGAAGCTGATTGTTTAAATGTTGTTAAAAAAACATCAGAAAAGTGGGGAAAAATAGATTCTTTAATCAATAATGCAGGCACTACAAAATTCAATGCTCATCATGAGTTAGATGGACTTTCTGCAGATGATTTTTTAAAGCTTTATAGCGTTAATACTGTTGGACCTTATTTGATGATCAAGGAAGCTCACTCACTATTATTAAAAAGTCCAATTGCAAGTGTAGTTAATATTGCCTCCATAGCAGGAGTTACAGGTATAGGAAGTTCAGTAGCTTATGCAGCTTCTAAAGGAGCATTAATAACCATGACTAAATCTCTAGCAAGAGCTTTGGGCCCCATTCGTGTAAACGCAATCTGTCCGGGATTTATTCAAGGAGATTGGTTAAAAAATGGTTTAGGAGAAGAAGTATATGAGATGGTAAAAAAAGCTACTGAAGATGCGACACCTTTGAGTCTATGCGTAACCGCAGAGCAAGTAGCTGATTCAATTTGTTATTTTGCTCAAGACGCTGTAACCACAACAGGGGAAACTCTATTGCTCGATGGCGGAGCTCACTTAAGTTAATTAATATAAAAAATTATTGCTCTTAAGTTATTGATTTTTAATTAATAAAAAAAATCAAGATTTTTATTCTTTTTATAAGATTATTTTTAACTAAAAAAGTTTTTTCTTATTCTAATTCTTGAATTATTTTCTCAAGTTACACACAACAGTTACTTCATAAACAATTAACTGAATATCCATTGCATAAAAATTATGTACATCGATGTAGTTTTCTATATTTTTTTAAATTATTGATTTTGTTGACTTTTTTTAATTGGTCAAAATTTGATCAATTTAAGTAAAGCCTTTTTGTTTAAAGGGTTACAGATTGTCAAAAATTTTTATCCAAAGAGTTATCCACAGAATCTGTGGATAAAAAAAACTGCTTTGGTACGATATAAATATGGAGTTCAAATTGCCAGAAAATTGGAAAATTTTTTTAGAAAATGAAGACGAAAAAGAGTATATGCTATCGCTTAAAGGCAGTCTTTTCGAAGGATTTAAAAATCAAAGAAAAATCTACCCTGAAGCTAAAAATATTTTTAAAGCTTTTGAACTAACACCTCCTGATAAAACTAAAGTAGTAATTTTAGGACAAGATCCCTATCATGAAATTAACCAAGCAAATGGCCTCAGCTTTTCCGTTGGTGAAAATATAAAAATTCCTCCTTCACTAAAAAATATTTTTAAAGAAATTAATGCTGACCTGGGAATAGTTAATAAATCTAATGGAGAATTATCTTCATGGGCTTATCAAGGCATTCTTTTACTTAACTCAATTTTAACTGTTGAAGATAGCCAGCCTGGAATTCATTCAAATTTGGGATGGGAAGCATTCACCGACAAAGTTATTCATAAATTAGGCGAAAAAAAAGATATTGTTTTTATGCTCTGGGGAAAATATGCCTCAAATAAAGCTAAATTTATAAATCCAGATAAAAATTTAATCTTAAGTTCTTCTCATCCATCACCATTATCCGCTTACCGAGGATTTTTTGGCTCTAAACATTTTAGTAAATGCAATGAATACTTATCTTCTAAAAACAAGGAGAAAATAAATTGGAAAATCAAATAACATCTAAACTTTTAAAAGCAACTTCTTTCCCTTCTTCTAGAAAAAAAATATTTTTTAGATTTGACGTATTTTTTAAAGAAATTAGCCCCATTTTATTTGAATAGATAATTATTTGACCTACTTTTTTACCTGAACTATTTAGAATAATTTGAGATGGCTTAAGCAATTCATTTGATTCAATCTCAAATCTAGCCAAAGCAAACTTTAACTTACCTCGATAATGCATTCTGGCTATTACTTCTTGACCGGTAAAACATCCTTTTTCAAAATTTACAATATTAGTCTTATGATAATTTAGTTCATGAGGAGTAAATTTTTCTGACAAATCGACAGAAACCTCTGCCTTGCCATTTTCTATGCAATATTCATTCCATGTCTCATAATTTATAATTTTTATTCCTTTATCAATTGATTTTGAAAAAGATATTTTTACTTTAAAAAAAACAGAATATTTTTCTAAGTGACTCAAAAATTTATGCGATAACGAATCTAAAATAGCAATTAAAAAGCCATTTTCAATTTTTTTTATCATAAAAAAAGCAATAACTCTCCCTTGGACGTTGCAAACAGCACTTTCTATAAAATTGTCATCTGATAATAAGGAGATATCGTTAGTTATCTGACCTTGAAGAAATTCATCAGAATCTTTACCTGTGATAAGTATAATGCTGTGATTAGAAGAAATATTCATTTATTTATTATCTTAACAATTTTATGACTGAAAAAGAGAATTTAGAAATCTTTAGTAAAGCTAAATTTAAAAGTAGAAGAGGTTTAAATGAATTAGACCAGATATTTGTTCCGTTTGTATTAGAACAATTTAATAATCTTGATTCGCATGAAAAAAAACTATTTATAAAGTTACTTGAATGGGAAGATATTGATTTAGCGGACATAATTCTTTATAAAAAAGAAATTAAAGATATGGCCTTTGAAGAAGTTTTTAAAAAAATAATTAAGTTTTCTAGTGAAATTTAGCTGAACTTATGCACAATGCAGCTGTCAAAGGATAAAAGGACATTAATGAAAGATGACATAGCTCTTGTAAATTTGGTCAAGAAGGGTGACAAAAAGGCCTACAACGCTCTTGTTTTGAAGTATCAAGACAGGCTAGTCTTCTCTGTCTATAAGTTTTTGAAAGATTATGAATTGGCCCAAGATATAGCTCAAGAGGCTTTCATTAAAGCTTATAAAAGCATAGATAAATTTCGTGGAGATAGTCAGTTCTACACATGGATTTACAGAATAGCAATAAACACTGCAAAAAATGTTCTTTCAACCAAAGCTAGAGCTTCTGAAGTTTATGATAATGATACAACAGATCAGTTGCTTTCAGAATCAGCTACAACATCAGAAAATCCAGAAAACATTCTTCAAGCAGATCAGTTACGATCAACTATAAACAATGCATTACAAAGTTTGCCAGAAGATATAAGAGTTACATTGAGTTTAAGAGAATACGATGGACTTAGTTATGAAGAAATTGCTGGTGTTTTGAAATGTCCTATTGGAACTGTTCGTTCAAGAATACACAAAGGTCGAGAAATGTTAGATAAAACTTTTTTACGATACAACCAGTCTAATGTTGAGGTAAGTAAATTATGAATGAAACTTTAGAGCAAAAACTTTCTCTATTACTAGATGGGGAAGTAACACCTTTTGAAACAAAAAGGCTGGTTGATGAAATTAACTGCAATCCTCGCATCAAAGCTCTTTGGCTAAGGATGAATAAACAAAGAGCCGCTCTTAGAGGGGAGCTAATAGATCCATCAATGGATCTTTCTCAATCCGTAATATCTAGCATATCTTCCAATCAAACTTCTTATTTCTCACAAAAAAATCTTTCTTGGCGACATTTTGATATGTTTTCGAAGCATTATTTAAAGGCATGCTGTTATTTATTAGGTTTTTTTACAGTTCTTTCAATGCCTCTAATGAATTTAAATAACTTCCAACTTTCTTCCTCATCTTCCTCTTCTCTTTCAAAAAACTCCGCTCCAATCAATACAACATTAATGCCAAATTTAAGCAATGAATCACTATTAGTTGATTTAGGCTCAAGTTTTAATGGTAGCCTAAAAAACTTCAAAAGAGTTTCAGGCAATGCTATTGAAGCAAATTATCAATTACCTAAGACTAATGAGGACATAAGAATTAAAGTTTTTTTTAAAGGAGTTTCAGAGCAAGAAAGGTTTAACTTAATTGATAGGGGAATAACTTTTCATGCTAAAGCTGGAAATGCTCCTGTAGTTCTTAATGTTTCTAGCGACCAAGTTTCAAATAAAAAACTAATTAAAATATCAAACTCTTTTCTAAAGGATTAAAGGATTATGACAAGCAGAAAAACCTTAATTGCTTTCGTAGCAATTTTTTCAGTAAATATTTTTTCTTTTTCTCCTTCAGATTCATCTAATTTGCCTAACTTTGCTGCTTTGGCAGAACAGACATCACCAGCAGTAGTCAATGTTAGTGTAACTAAAACAATAAAAAGAGTTGGTAATCAAGGAATGAGGTCAAGAAGTCCTTTTCCTCCAGGGAGTCCATTTGAAGATTTTTTTAATTTTCCTTTCGAGGAAAGAACTCAACCTGAAAGAAAGGTGCAGTCTGGAGGCTCAGGATTTATTATTTCTAAAGACGGATTTATCTTAACGAATCATCATGTAATCGAAGACGCTTCTGAAATAACTATCAGCCTTAATGATAGAAGAGAATTCAAAGCAAAGTTAATTGGCAGTGATAAAAAATCAGACGTTGCTGTTCTTAAAATTAAATCTGATAGAGATTTGCCATTTCTAAACTTAGGCAACTCTGATGAGGCAAGAGTAGGGGATTGGGTTGTTGCAATAGGCTCACCTTATAGATTAAATTTTTCAGTTACAGCCGGTATTATTAGCGCCAAAACTAGAAGTGTTCCTGGACAAGAAACGTCTTACATTCCGTTCATTCAATCGGATGTTGCTATCAATCCGGGAAATTCAGGCGGTCCGTTATTTAATTTGAAGGGAGAGGTTATAGGGATAAATGCAATGATTTATTCAGGTTCAGGTGGGTACATGGGAATTTCTTTCACTATACCTATGAACTATGCAAAAGAAATAGTAGATCAAATTAAAGATTCCGGTTTAGTAGCTAGAGGTTGGCTTGGAGTAAGTGTTCAAGAAATAACAAAAGATTTAGCAGACTCGTTCAAATTAGGCACTCCTAGAGGGGCTTTGGTAGGAAGCGTTATAAGAGATAGCCCAGCTGAAAAAGCAGGTTTTGAAAATGGGGATGTAATTTTAGAATTTAATGATAAAAAAATTATTTATTCGGGTGATCTGCCTCTGATAGTTGGAAGAATCAAACCAGAAACTAATGTAAACGCTTTAGTTTATCGAAATGGGAAAGAAAAGATTATTCCTGTAATAATCGGTCAATTAGATGAGCCTAAAAAAAATGAAGTATTGCCTGTAGAAACCTCAAAAAAACAGAATAAATTAGGCATTGTTGTTTCTTCAATTGAGGAGATACCTAAAGAAGACAAAGAGAGATTCAATTTATCTTATGGAGTAATTGTTAAAGAAATATATTCTGGCCCAGCCAAAGAAGCAGGTATACAAATAGGAGATATAATTACTTCAATAGCTCAAAAAAATATTAAAAACCTTAAAGATTATAAAAATGCTGTAAGCTCTTTAAAAAAGAATTCCAGCGTACCAGTAAGAATAGTTAGACAAGGAAACGGTTCTTTTATAACGATAAAAATCTCAAAATAGGAGATAATCCTTCCATGCCAAAGCATGAGAATATAGAAGAGACTAGGAATTTTTCAATTGTTGCCCATATTGATCATGGAAAATCCACATTAGCTGATAGATTAATAGAGTTTTGCGGCGGGCTAAGTAATAGAGAAATGCAAAGTCAGGTCTTGGATTCTCTTGATATTGAAAGAGAGCGAGGGATTACAATTAAAGCTCAATCAGTCGCCTTGAAATATAAATCAGGTATTAAATCCTATAATTTAAATTTGATCGATACTCCTGGACATGTAGATTTTGCATACGAAGTTTCAAGATCTCTAGCAGCTTGTGAAGGAGCAATATTGTTAGTAGATGCCTCTCAAGGAGTAGAGGCACAAACACTGTCAACTTGCTATAACGCTATTGAGCAAGGATTAACTATTTTCCCTGTATTAAATAAAATAGACTTGCCTCAGTCAGACCCGGAGAGAGTAAAAAAAGAAATTGAAGAAATAATAGGAATTGATGCTTCAAATGCGCCTGTTATAAGTGCAAAAAATGGCCAAGGGATAGAAGAATTATTAGATATGTTAGTTTCTTTTGTCCCGGCCCCAGAAGGAGATCCTAATGGTCCTCTAGAAGCTCTGATAATAGATTCTTGGTTTGATCAATATCTAGGAGTAGTTTCTTTGGTGAGGGTGGTAAATGGAGTGCTATTAGCAGGCGAAAAAATTAAATTAAGCTCTAATAAGAATGTTCACATAGCCGAAAAAGTTGGAGTTTTTACTCCTAAAAGGCTAGAAAAAAATGAATTAAGTGCTGGAGAGGTAGGTTTTATTTGTGCTGGAGTTAGAGACATAAGAGGCGCTCCAGTAGGAGATACGATTACACATCCAGCTCATGACAAAGCCTTGCCGGGATTTAAGCCTGTTAAGCCCCAAGTTTATGCTGCTTTATATCCTCTAGATTCGGCTGAATTCGAATTATTTAGAGAATCTTTAGAGAGGCTCTCTTTGAATGATGCTGCGTTAACATTTCAACCTGAACAATCACAAGCCTTAGGCTCAGGTTTTAGATGTGGTTTCCTTGGAACACTCCATATGGAAATAATTATTGAAAGACTTCAAGGAGAGCATGGAATAGAACTTTTGGCTACAGCACCAACTGTAATATATGAAATATTAAATACATCGGGAGAATTGTTAGAAGTAGAAAATCCCAGTAAATATCCAGACCCAAGCAGTATTGATGAAGTAAGAGAGCCTATTGCCAGAGCCACAATGTTGGTGCCAGAAAAATATATTGGAAATGTGATTTCTTTGTGTGTTGAAAGGAGAGGCGTTCAAAAATCATTGAGATATGTTGGAGGACAAATTGAACTAATTTATGAAATGCCAATGAATGAAATAGTTTTAGATTTTTTTGATAAGTTAAAATCTTCAAGTAAAGGCTATGCTTCCTTAGATTATGACTTTCTTAGATTTGAGCAAAGCGATATGACTAAGATAGATTTGCTTTTAAATGGTGAAAAGGTAGATGCTTTAAATTTCATGGTTCATAAATCTAAAGCTGATTTTAGAGCAAGAGAAATCGTAAAATCTTTGCGCGAAGTAATTCCAAGACAAATGTATGACGTAGCAATTCAGGCTGTTATCGGAAGCAAGGTTTTAGCCAGAGAAACTGTCAAAGCTTATAGAAAAGATGTAACAGCTAAGCTTTATGGAGGAGATGTAACAAGAAAGAAAAAATTATTAGAAAAGCAAAAAAAAGGAAAAAAGAAAATGCGTCAAATAGGAAAAGTAGAGGTTCCCCAGGAAGCTTTTCTATCTGTTTTAAAGGTAAGTAAATGAGCTATATTTTTTTATTTAATTCTTCTTTATTTGTTTTGGTATTGCTTCTAATTGCATGGATTTATTCAGAGAAAAAATTAGATGGTAAATTTTCCAAGATTATAAATTGGATTTCTTTTCCATTTCCTTTGTTAGCGCTATATGCAGTTTTTAAATTGAATATAGATTTTGGTTATATCTTAGTTTCTATTACATTTTTATCCTTATTGCTATGGTTTTTAGGTCGAGCGATCAATCTTCCAAGTTTAATTAAAGAAGCTAAATCCTTTTTTATTATTCTGTTATTAATTACATTTTTTAGATCTTTTTTATTTGAACCTTTTCAAATTCCATCAGGATCAATGTTGCCTCAATTAGAAGTGGGAGATTTCCTCGTTGTGAATAAATTTAGTTACGGATTAAAAAATCCAATTGGCAATAAAACTATTTTTCCAATAGGTTCTCCAAATAGAGGCGAAGTGATTGTATTCACTCCTAAACATAGCATTTGTAGTTCTAATATAAGTGATGCTTATCCAGATAATTTAGATAAGCTCACAAATTTGCAACTCTTTACATGGCAAAGACTTTTCGATAACTGTTCTTCTTTAGGAGTTAAATATGTAAAAAGAGTTATCGGACTACCTGGAGATGAAATAATTTACAAAAACGGTAGTTTTTCCATAAACGGCGCGCCGCTAAGAAAAGAATTAATAGAAAGAAACTCTAATGAGCTGATTCTTCGAGAATTTCAAAATACGAAAAACTATTTAATAAAACAATCTCTAAGCGAAAAAAGAGATCTTGAAAATATCTGGATCGTTCCTGAAGACTATTATTTTGTAGCAGGAGATAATAGAGATAATAGTTTAGATAGCAGAAGCTGGGGATTTGTTTCCAAAGAAGACATTACTGGAAAAGCTAACTTTATTTGGATGCATTGGGAATGTCTTGGATGTTTTCCTCAATTTTCAAGAAATAAATTTATAGAATGAGCAGGCAACTTGAATTACTTGAATCTGAAATAAATTATTTTTTCAAAGATAAAGATTTGCTAAGTCTCGCTTTAACTCACAGCAGCATGTCATCAACAAATAATGAAAATCTTGAATTATTAGGAGACTCTTTAATAGGCTTAGCAGTAACAAATTTTTTATTTCATGAATTTAATGATCAAGATGAGGGCTTGCTTAGCCTATTGAAATCAAAATTAGTGAGCAGAAGCTTTTTATCTAAAGTCGCTAAACGAATAAATCTTGGTGATTTCATTAAGGTTGGAAAATCAGTAGCGAATGACCAAAATAAAAGCCATTCTATTTTAGGGAATACTTTTGAGGCTCTGCTAGGAGCAGTATTCTTGGATAGTGATTTTGTAACTGCATCCAATTTAACAATAGCTTTAATTGCCGATGAAATAGGAACTTTATCGTTGGATGATACAAAAGATTCTAAAACACTTCTTCAAGAAGAGCTTCAAAAAAGAAAATTGAGTACGCCTAATTATAATACTGATCAAATTGATGCCAATGAAAAAAATCAATTTAAATCAACCTGCGAAGTAAAGACTTTAAATATGGTTACAGAGGGCGTCGGAAGAAATAAAAAAGAGGCCGATCAAGAAGCAGCTTTAAAAATGTTAAATAAACTAACTGAAAATGATTAAAAAGAAATTTGGTTTTGTTTCGATAAGCGGAAGAACTAATGTGGGAAAATCTACACTTATCAATTCTTTACTTGGAAAAAAAATAGCTATAACTTCAAGAAAACCACAAACAACTAGAAATAGAATTTTAGGTATTCTTACAAATAAAGACTCCCAAATAGTCTTGCTAGATACTCCTGGTTTTCATACGGGATATAAAAGAGCTTTGAATAAATACATGAATAAATTAGCTGCTCAATGTTACGAAGAGGTTGATTTGATAATATTTGTTGTCGACAGATATAAATGGTTGCAAGAGGAAAAAAACACTTTAAAAAGATTAAAAGATATCAATAAACCAATTATTTTAGCTATTAACAAAATTGATAGATTAGAAAATAAAAATGAATTATTACCAATAATGAAAGAAATACAGGAAAAACATGATTTTTCAGCAGTTATTCCTATTTCAGCTCTAAGAAAAAGTAATTTAGAAGATCTGCTAGTGGCAATAAAAAAAGATCTGTCATCAGAGCCATTTCATTTTCCTGAAGATTCAGTTACCGAGTTTTCTGAAAATTTTTTTATTTCTGAAATCATTAGAGAAAAAGCTATAAATCGTCTCGGGGATGAACTTCCTTACAGATTGAATGTAGGAATAGAACAAATTGATAAAAAGAAAGGACTTATTACAATTCATGCAAATATTGTTGTTGAGTCATCAAGTCAAAAAGGAATTATTCTAGGGAAACAAGGATCAATGATTAAAGCCATTGGAACTTCAGCAAGGAAGGAATTGGAATCTGAGTTAAGAAAAAAAATTAATCTACAATTATTTGTAAAAGTTAGTAAAAAATGGACCAATAATATTAATTTAATGTCAAAGTTTGGGTATGGAGAAAATCTTTGAGGTTAGCTCAAAAAGAATCAGATGCGATTCTAATACATTCAAGAAAGTTTCAAGAAACTAGTCTTCTTTGCACTTTTTTCACTAAAGATCATGGAAAAATTTCAGTTATTGCTAAGGGCGCAAGACGAAAAAAAAGCAAGTTTCAATCAATAGCTGTTCCTGGGGCTATTTTTCGGATTACATTTTCTGGGAAAAATGATCTCAAAACTCTTATTTCTTGCGAAACTTTAAAGACTATAGATGTGAAAGGACAAAATTTAAAAATTTATTTATATTTGAATGAAATTATCCTTAAAACTTTGGAAGCTGAAGAACCTATAGTCAATATATACGATGATTTGATATCAATATTTGAATATCTAAATTTCTGTAGTGAAAAGGATGCTATTGAATTGAAGTTAAGACACTTTGAGTATGAATTAATTTCAGAATTAGGTTACGGATTTAATACAAAAGAAGATATTGAGGGAAATTTAATTGATGAAGATTCTAGATATTCTTTTAATCCTCAGTTAGGATTCACTAAGGGAGAGCGAAGAAATAATATTCTTGGTTTGGATTTAATTAAATACAATAAAAATCTATTTGAAGATCAACAAACAAGGGCTTCAATCAAATTTATAATGAGATCAGCTTTAGAAAATATAATTGAGAAACCATTAGCTTCAAAGGAGATTTTTAAATAATGAATATTAAATCTGGTATTGATTTAGTCGAAGTTAATCGCCTTAAGCATGCTTATAAAAACTTTGGCGAAAGATTTTTAAAAAGAATTTATGATCCTATAGAGATTGAACAATTTAATAAGAAATCAGAAAAAGCAAAGCCTCATTACCTAGCAAAAAACTTTGCCGCAAAAGAGGCAGTATCCAAAGTCTTAGGAGTAGGTTTTAGCCAGGGAGTAAGACCCAGAGATATTGTAGTGATTAGGAAATACGGACCTCCACAAATTGAATTAAAAGGTAAGGCAAAAACACTAGCATTGAAAAAAGGTATCAATGATATTTCGATAAGCTTAAGCGATACAAATGTTTTAGCTATGGCTATTGCTCAAGCCATAATCAATAAATAAATTATTTTAAAAATGAAAATAGTATTATTAGGTCCACCAGGAGCCGGAAAGGGTACTCAGGCCGAATTTATTTGTAAGAATTTTTCCATTCCCCATATTTCTACAGGAGATATGTTGCGCGAAGCCATTTCTGCAAAATCAAATCTTGGGATTAAAGCTAAAGCAATTATGGATTCAGGAAAATTAGTTTCTGATGAGGTAATTATTGGTTTAGTTAAAGATCGAATAAAAAAAGATGATTGTAAAGATGGATTTCTATTTGATGGCTTTCCGAGGACTATTCCTCAGGCAGACGCTCTTCAAGAAGCTGAAATAAATATAGATATAGTAATAGAGCTAACATTAGCCGATGAAATGATTATTTCTAGGATGTCTGGCAGAAGAATCCATCAACCTTCAGGGAGAAGTTATCACGTTGAATTTAACCCTCCATTAGTAGAAGGGAAAGATGATATTACTGGGGAGGCATTAATACAAAGAGAGGATGATCTTCCTGAAACAGTGAAAAAACGTTTAGATGTATATTGGGAGCAAACAAACCCGTTAATCGTTTATTATCGTTCAAAGTCTGTGCAAACGGATATAAAGTATATAGAAATTGATGGTTCTAGGTCCTTGACGGAAGTTAGTGATCAAATAAATCACTTATTGAAAGGGTAAACTTGTCCAATATATTGGCAATAGAAACTTCTAGTCCGGTGTGCTCGGTGGCTTTAAAAACTAATTCTTCTAAGTGCTATGTATTTTCAAGTCAAAATAAAAATGACCATGGTTCAGTAATTTTTGAATTTATTGAACGCGCTTTAGATGAGGGAGGTATTTTAAAAAATGATTTGGATTATATTGCTTTGAGCACAGGTCCAGGTTCATTTACAGGCTTAAGAATAGGATGTTCAGTTGCTCAAGGATTGGCGTTTGGATTAAATATTCCTATTTTACCTATTTCCAGCCTAAAAATTCTTGCTCAGCAAGTAATAGATATAGAAAATTCTTTAAATATTTCCGTAATTATAGATGCACACATGCAGGAGCTCTATATTGGAGAATATAAAAATGAAGATGGACATGCTGAAATGATTAATAAAGATTTCGCTATAGAAAAGTCAGACTTTGAAATCTACTCAAAAGAAAATAATGAGAGTTTATTTATTGGCCCAGGTTGTAATTATTTAGCTGAAGAATTAAAAAAAAATGCAATAGTAGATATCTCGCCCAATGCTAATACTTTATTCAAAATAGCTGAAAAAATGATTTTAGAAAATATTTTTAATAAACCTGAAGAAATTATTCTTAATTATCTTTCCGGCGAAGATCATTGGAGTAAAAGTTAAATCATGGAGTTTATTCAGCTTACAATTTTATCTCTAATACAGGGAATTACAGAATTCTTACCTATTTCTAGCTCAGCACATCTGATTCTAACTTCTAGCTTATTAAATTGGCCTGACCAAGGATTAACTGTCGATATATTTGCCCATTTTGGAACATTGTTAGCAGTAATTTTTTATTTCAGAAGAGATATCAAAGAAATTGTTACAAAATTTGATATTAGTAATATCAATAATCTAGGATTTTGTTTAATCATAGCTACCGCCCCTGTTGCGATAATTGGATTGATTTCCAAAGATTTTATTTCTGGCAATCTTCGATCGGAAGAAGTCATTATCTGGACCACTGTTATTTTTGCATTATTTCTAATTCTTAGCGAAAAACTATCTAATCAGGAAAAAGATATTGAATCAATTTCTTGGAAACAAGCTCTAATCATTGGATCTTTTCAAGTATTTGCTTTGGTTCCAGGCTCATCTAGATCTGCTGTTACGATGGCAGCCGCTTTATTTCTAGGTTTTTCAAAATCTACCTCAGCAAGATTTTCTTTTCTTCTTGCCATTCCAACTCTTTCTCTAGTTTTTATCAATGAAGTTATAGATATTTCACTTTTAGAAAATAAATATAGTTTTGGAGAGCTGTTCTATGTTTCTTTCATATCATTTATATCAGCTACTTTTTGTATTCACTATTTTCTTAAATTAATTGAAAAAATAGGTTTTTTGCCTTTTGTTATATACAGATTCTTTTTGGCTGGATTTTTGATTATTTTTTAAATATGAAAAAAATACCTTTTGTTTCATATTCTAGAAAGGAAAATATAAAATATGCTGAGCAATTTGCGCTCAAACATAATTTAACTTTCTTAAGCCCAAGAGAAATTAGGATAACAAATAATCCTAAATTAGTAATTTGGGCAGGGGAAAATGAGATTCTTCTTCAAGACTTAGACGATAAAAATTCAAAACCTTTTAAATTAAATTTTAGATTTACCGAGGAAGAAAATAAGACAAGCAATCTTTTGTTTAAATGTTTTTCAAAATTTGAAAAGAGTTTCCATGTTCTAGATATGACCGGAGGATTTTGTCAGGATGCATTTTATCTAGCAAACATGGGATTTAATGTCACCGCCTATGAGAAAGTATCTTGGGTCTATGATTATACTCATTCTGAGTTAAACAAAATCGACGCTAAGAAATTGAAATATATCAAGATGAACTCTTTATCAGCCTTAGATTCAATTAGCGATCTCGATATTGTTTATATAGATCCAATGTTTGAAATCATAAATAAAGCTAATGCAAAAAAAGAAATACAGTTTCTTCGAAGAACTCTAGACACAGAAGATGAAAAAGAAATTTTTCATTCTGTTTGGAATAGTTCAGCAAAAGTCATTGTTATTAAGCGCCACAAACTAAGCAAACAAATCTTTAAGAAAAAACCATCTTATGAGCTTAAAGGCAAAGTAATTTCTTTTCAAATCTATGACAGAAGAGCTTTATAGCCAGCGCCTAACTTTAGAACAATAGTTTATCCAATCTTCACCAAAAATTTCGCTCATTTTTTTTTCTTCATGAGAAATCCATGTGAAATTAATTATTAATGCAAAAATAAGAGACACCAATAAAGCTGAAACTGATCCCATTAAGAAAGCTGTTCCAAATAAAATTAGAAACATTCCCAAATAAATAGGGTTTCTAGAAAATTTGAATGGACCTGTAGAAACTAATTTTTCAGGTACGCCGTCTGGAATAAAAGTTGTTTTTATTTTGCTCATAAGCCTAAAGCTTATAGCAGCCATAGAAATACCAACAAATATTAAAATTAAACCTAGCAATGAGCTTAAATCAGCTCTGATAGGAAAAGAAAAAAATATAATAAATTGCGTTATGAGGCTAGCTAATAGAATTATCGGAGGGTATGTAATCTTCATTTTTTTAATATATCAAATTCTATTCAAGATTAAAAAGCTCTTCTCGCCACTCTGGAGTAACAAAGTTTTTAAAGTCTTCTTCAATTCGTTTCGTAATTTTAGAAGGATAAAGATGACCATGCTCATCTTTTTTAACAAATTTTGCTTCAATTAAATGATTTACAAACAAATCGAAAGTCCATTTTTCAGAAAACTCCGGTAATAACCAATTGTGTCGAGATTCTAAATTTTTAGAAATTAAGCGACAATTTTTTTCTAGTTTTTCTTTGGAGATATGAACCTCTTCGTGCCTCCATAGCTGCAACATTAAGATATAAAATCGATCCAGGGTTCGTTGGACTATTCTTCCCAATGCTTGAGTTTCTATGAACATCTCTGAATTTATGTCAGGTCTATGAATAAAGTCTGTCTTTACTGCTATTAAGTCGTTGTTAGCTAATCTTTGGATTGATCTATCTATTTCATTACTAATTTCTTCTTGACCCCATGGCAGAAAGTACTCTTCAGATAAAAATGGATATAGAGTTGAAAATAAGTCTCTAATTTCTTTTTTAGTGATTTTTTCTTTAAGCTGAAACATGCCACAAATTAGAGAATCAACAATTAGTAAATGAGCGATATTATTTTTATAAAAACTTAGCATAGCTGCTTCTGGTCTATTTAATTTAACTAAAGTTGAATTTGAATCTTCTTTAATTAGTCTCAATTTTTTTACTTTAGATATTATTTTTTCAGGATTAGTTTCAGGTATTTTAATTTTTGAAGAATATTCGGATTCTTTGATAAGATTTAAATATAAAGAAATTCTTTTTGATAGATTCTCCTCGCTTAAAGTAAACTTATTTGCACTTAAAATTGCGCTTGCCAAGATGCCAGAGGAAGTTACGACAACGGCCTTGTTAATATTAACCATTATTTGTTTTCCTAATTTTGGCGTCACATCAAACAACCATTTTTGGTTACTTTTTTCTTCGGTAATAGTATTTTTACTCCAGTTAGGAGAATTTGTATCCAAAAAATCTTTTAAGTCAATCGGATCTGCAAATTGCATATAAGCCTCACCAAGATAGCCTCTAAAATCTTTTGCAACCCTAAAGATCGCAGACAGACTTTCTTGTTTCTTTGCATCTCCCATAGTTTCTTTGAAATAAGAATTACCCTCAAGCACTTTTTCATAATTCATGGAAATAGGAACAAATTTAACCGATTTATCATCCATATCCTGAAACGATCTAATTAACATTGATGTTATCCCTGGTTTAGGAGGCAACAATCTGCCAGATCTTGATCTTCCTCCTTCTGGGAAATACTCTATTGAACTTCCTCGCTGAAATAATTTTCTTATATGCTCATAAAAAACTTTTGAGTAAAGTCGATTTTTGCTGAATGATCTTCTCATAAAAAAAGCTCCACCATTTCTCAAAATAGAACCTAGGATTGGAAGATTTAAATTTTTACCTGCAACAATCTGCGGCATCATCAAATTATTTACATAGAGTTGCTGAGAAAGAGCAAGATAATCGATATGACTTTTATGAGCGGGAGAGTAAATTATAGAATTTTCGGCTGATAATGCTCTGACTTCTTCTATGCCTATAGAATGAAGACCTTCATACCTTGAATTCCAGAACCAATTTAAAATTTTATCCAATAAATAAATAACGGGATAAGACATATTAGAACATATTTCATATGCATATTTTTCAGCGGTTTTTATAAGTTTTTTCTTCTTTCTTAAATCACCTTCTGAATTTGAATTGATTAAAACTTTTACTGATCTAGAATTAATAATTGAATTTATTAGAGTTCTTCTGCTTGATATATCGATCCCCATTTTGGCTTGACGATGTTTCCTAAACCTAGCTCTAAGCAATCTATCTGTTTTTAAAACTAATCTAGAGGGCGACTCGTCTTTAGAAAAAATTTCTTTAGTCTCTAGAGGCTTATGAAAATAAACTTTAGCTTGCCTGCCGTTGAATATGACTTTTAAGAAATTTTTTACATTAGATGCTCCTTCCCATGAATCTCTAAAAAATAATCTCAACCAACTTTCTTGCCTATCTGGAGCTTTTCCCCAGTAGACATCAACTGGAATAATGATCATATCTGAAGTTTCTTTCTGATTATGAGCTAGTTCATTAAGCTCTCTTGGATGTCTTCTTCTAGGTCTCTGCCATGGAAAAACTCTTCTAGCGCTTTTAAGTTGAAAGAAGTTTCTATTAATTCTATTGGGGACCGAGAAAGAATGATTTTTTGAGGCTTTTTTAAGCGCAGATAAATCAAATCCAGATTCAGATGACAAGGCATAGTAAACATCTTTGTTGTTTAAGAAATCTTCAGATTCTTGAGTTTCAAACTCTACTTCTGGACTGATTAGAAAATTAAGCATATAAATAAAACTAGTATAAAAGTGTTAACATCTCGCTAAATTTGACGTATTAAACCACTAAAACTAAAGTGTAATTTAATTTTACAACTAATTATGCCGAAGTGGCGGAATTGGTAGACGCGCTCGATTCAAAATCGAGTGCCCAAAAGGCGTGAGAGTTCGAGTCTCTCCTTCGGCACCACAGGAAATATTATGAATGAAAATGAAATTTTAACCGCTCAAACATCAAGCTTTCTAGGACCTCAATTTATATTGTTGATTGGTTTTGTAGCTGTAATGTATTTTTTAATAATCAGGCCACAAAATAAAAAAATGAAAGCGCAACAAGAGATGATAGCTAACTTAGCCGTGGGAGACGAAATCATTTCTTCAGGCGGATTAGTTTGCACAATTTCTAAGATAAGTGATGATTTTTTAACTGTTCGAGCTAATGATGCGCAATTTATCTTGCAAAGAAATGCTATAAGTAGTGTTTTACCTAAAGGCACCATCAACTCTATATAAAATACTGTGCAAAAATTTCACTTCTGGAAAATAGTAGTAGTTTCGACTGTTATTATTTTTGGTGGAATTTATTCTTTGCCAAATATATTTCCTCCTGATCCTGCAGTGCAGATAACTTTAAATAATCCTGGAGAGGGCTTAAATAATGACATTTTGAATTCTATAGAATCAAAGGTTTCAGAGAGCGGCCTTAGTTATCTATCAGCTGAAGGCAATTCAAATGCTATCTTATTTAGAGCAAAAGATTACGAAGATCAAATTAGATTGAAAGATTTTCTTCAGTCATATTTAGATTCTAATTTCGTTGTTGCTTTAAATTTATCTCCTAATACACCTGAATGGCTTGAATCTTTGAATGCCTATCCTATGAAATTAGGTTTAGATTTAAGAGGAGGAGTTCATTTTCTTTTAGAAGCTGATACTGAGCTTCTTATTGAAACTAAGCTTGAGGCATCTCTTTTGAATATCAAAAGAATTTTTAAGGAGTTATCTTTAAAACCGTTATCATTAGAAATTTCAGAAAACTCCATTTACGTTTCCCTTCAAGATTCACAAGACCAAGACGATTTCAATGAAGCTTTAAATAGATTCAGTAATTTTGATTCTCAAAAAATAGACGAAAACTTATATCAACTTACTTTATCAGAGCAGCAGTTAAAAGAAATGGTGGATTATGCTGTTTTACAGAATTTAAATACTCTAAGAAATAGAGTAAATGAGTTAGGAATATCAGAGCCTGTAGTTCAGAGGCAAGGAGCTAAAAGGATATCAATTCAACTTCCAGGCGTCCAAGATACTGCAGAGGCAAAAAAAATTATCGGTAAAACTGCAAATTTAGAATTTAGATTAGAATCTAGCGGAAGTTCTTTAGCTTCAAGAATAGAGAGATTTAATTTTGCTGGCAGGGCAGTCAAACTTGAAAAAAAACTTATCATATCAGGAGATCAAGTATCGGATGCTAGCGTTGGGTACGATGAAAATGGATTTCCTCAAGTAAATATAAATTTAGACTCAGATGGCGGTGCAAAAATGCATCGATCAACACGGAACAATATAGGCGAAAGAATGGCCGTAATTTTTGTTGAAAGAAAATCTGAAACAAAGATGGTTGATGGTATTCCAGAAGTGAGAAATTACTTTGATAAGAGAATAATAAGCCTGGCTACGATACAATCTGCCCTTGCTAGCCAATTTAGGATTACAGGATTGGACTCGCCTGCAGAAGCTTCTGAGTTAGCTTTGTTACTAAGAGCTGGAGCTTTAGCTGCGCCGATGGATTTTGTAGAAGAAGGTACAATTGGTCCTTCTTTAGGAGCTGATAATATAAACCTAGGTATTAAATCTTTGATGTTGGGCTTAGCTTTAGTTTTAATATTTATGATTTTTTATTACAAAGTATTTGGCTTAATCGCTAATCTTGCTGTAGCTTTAAATATAGTTTTGATAGCCGCTGTGATGTCAGTTTTATCTGCTACTTTGACTCTTCCGGGAATTGCAGGAATTGTTTTGACAATAGGAATGGCTGTCGATGCAAATGTATTAATCTTTTCACGAATCAGAGAAGAACTAAAAAATAAATTAAAACCAGCCGACGCTATTTCAGCTGGCTATGATAGGGCTTTTGTAACGATTGTTGATGCAAATCTAACTACACTCATAGTAGCAATAATTTTGTATGCAGTAGGTACTGGACCTATCCAAGGGTTTGCAATCACTTTGTCTGTTGGAATCTTAACTTCTATGTTTACGGCTATTTTATTCACTAGAATGCTGGTTCATTTTATTTATGGCAGAAGTAAAAATATTGAGAAAATATGGATTTAATGAATATAAATTTTATGCAAATCAGAAAACAGACAACTGTTTTGTCTGTTGCTCTAATCCTAATTTCAATAGGCTCATTATTCATTAATAAATTAAATCTTGGTTTAGATTTCACCGGAGGCACTTTAATAGAAGTTAGACTAGAAAAAGAAATATCTTCGCTGGAAGAAATTAGAGTCTTATTGAGAGAGTCTGATCTAAGTGATTTTCAAGTAAATTATTTTGGATCGAATAGAGATGTCAGCATTAAAATTCCAGGGGGAGAAAATACTTTGAATGGCAATGATGTTATTTCATCCTTGAGCTCCAAAGCATCCCTTGAAGTAAGACGACAAGAATTTTTGGGGCCTCAAGTAGGTTCTGAGTTAAGAGATCAAGGCGGACTTGGTTTATTAGCAGCATTGGCAGTCATGATGGTTTACATTATGTTTAGATTTCAATATAAGTTTGCCTTAGGCGCTCTCTTAGCATTAATTCATGATGTAATAATCGTCCTTGGATTCTTTTCTATTTTTGCTTTAGATTTTGATTTAACAGTCCTTGCAGCAATATTAGCAGTGATAGGTTATTCTCTAAACGATACCATTGTGGTTTCTGATAGGGTGAGAGAAAACTTTAGAAAAAAAAGAAGGGCAGAACCGGATTCAGTGATAAATAGGTCCTTAAATCAAATGATTGGAAGAACTTTGATTACTTCTCTGACTACGTTATTAGTTTTAATTGCTTTATTAGTATTTGGCGGGGAAACGATTAAAAATTTCTCTATAGCTTTGATTATCGGAGTCATTTCTGGAACATATTCTTCAATATACATAGTTTGTAATTCTTTATTAGGTTTAGGTATTAGATCTGAAGATTTAATAATTCAAAAGGCAGAAGCCTTAGATGATGGTATGCCCTAAATAACAGAGTCTTTTATAATATCTTTCAAGATAATATCTACACACTTTTTATTTCCCGCTATTACATGATGACTTTCTTTGACATCAGCACTGCCCATAAAATTCGAAACATAACCACCTGCTTCTGAAATTAGAATGCATCCAGCAGCAAAATCCCAATGTTTCATTCCATAGCCTACAAAAGCATCTAATCTTCCTGCTGCAACATATGCTAAATCTATTGCAGTAGATCCTGTTCTACGCATTGTCAGACCTTGTGAATATAATTTTCTTATAACGCCTAGTTGATCTATCTTGATATTAGAATCAACAGAATCATGAAAAGAATTAGAAATTAAAGAATTTTTTAACCCAGGTTGGCTACTTACTCTTAGTCTAGTTTGATTTAGATAAGCTCCTTTACCTTTAGAAGCATAATACTCATCATCTCTGGTAAGATCGAATACGATGCCATGTTCTAGTACACCATTTTGATAACAAGCAATAGAAATTGAGTAATAAGGAAAGCCATGGATAAAATTAGTTGTTCCATCTAAAGGATCAATAACCCAAAGAAGATCTGAAGATTCTTTACCTGACTTACCTGACTCTTCTCCTTCAAAAGCGCTCTCTGGAAAAGCAGCTTGAATAGTTTCAATAATAATTTTTTCAGCTATTTGGTCTACTTGAGTAACAAAATCAGTTGGCCCTTTTTCAGAAATTTTTAATTTATCTTTACGTCTTGCAAAACGAAGTATTTCCTTTCCTGCTAATCTTGCTGCCTTTAAAGCTATATTTACTTTTGGTTCCATAATATTTGAAAAACAATTGTAAACTATTGGCATGACTCATTCTGAATTAATATTAAGAGAAGAATACGATATAGAATTTATACTTATTGAAACTTCTCATCCAGGAAATATTGGAGCATGCGCGAGAGCAATAAAAAATATGGGATTTTCAAAACTAGGTTTAGTCAATCCAAAAAAATTTCCATGTGATGAAGCTTACCATCGCTCTAAAGGAGCAAAAGATATTTTAGACAATGCAAATATTTATAAATCATTAGATGAAGGCTTATCTAAAGCTACTTTAGTTTTTGGAACTAGTGCTAGAGAAAGAACCATTCCTTGGCCTGCTAGTTATACCCATTTAATAGATAAGGATATGGTTAAGAATATTAAAGATAGAAATAATAAAATTTGTATTCTATTCGGTAGAGAGGATAGCGGCTTATCTAATGATGAATTACAGAAATGTCACATGCACTTAAGAATACCTTGTAGCGAAAAATACTCATCTTTGAATATTTCGCATGCTGTTCAAATAATTTCATATGAATTTAGAAACTTAATAATGCAGGAAAATTCAATTGAACTTAAAAGTGATGTACCTCTTAGCACGGATAAGGATAATGAGTATTTATTAGAACATTTAGATAAAGTTCTGATAGATCTAGATTTTTATGATCAAAATAGTTCAAGACAAGTTCAAGCAAGATTAAAAAGGTTGGTCAAAAAGGCTAAGCCAGATAAGTTAGAAGTAGGAATCTTAAGAGGATTCCTCACAAAAATAGAAGAGATGCTTAACAAATAAAATGTATCTGATACAATCCTCGCTCTGTTCAAAGTCCCCTTCGTCTAGCGGTTAGGACACCGGGTTTTCATCTCGGCAACAGGGGTTCGATCCCCCTAGGGGACGCCACTATAAAAAGGGCGTTTTTAGAGCATCGGTCCTTTCTTAAATATTCAATTTGCCTTTTTTTGATGCATTAAGTTACTTTTTTTAAATTTAAACAAAGAATTAAAGGGAAGTACTCCCTATGT
>TARA_B100001093_G_scaffold8436_1_pt1 | contig 47662 bp, 49 predicted proteins | sample TARA_B100001093 | Tara Oceans TARA_B100001093 (sample SAMEA2623116) | marine metagenome | biome: marine biome (ENVO:00000447); feature: surface water layer (ENVO:00002042); material: "saline water (ENVO:00002010), including plankton (ENVO:xxxxxxxx)" | depth 5 m | reverse complement strand
GACAATCGCTTACAGGCATCTCTCACAGCATTACCTGGTGAGTCATCCACCTGTGATCGTAATCGGATGAATACTAATGCTTTAAACTTCATGATTATAGTATGCGATAGTTGCGTGAAACTTGTCTATAGGATCAATTGTTTCCCCCAATGAACTTCTTATTCGTTCTTTGACTTCTTCATTACTAATCTCTTTCAAGATTTGCCTCAGTTCGTCATCATCAAACTTGACATAATAATTATTATAGTGTTTCATCTATTTTCATACTCCCTAATTAATCGTTCAATTTGTTTCTTGTCTGTACCACAAGGAGCATTTCTTAAACAGATAAGAGTAGCATCAGTATCTGAGATTGAAGGTTTGATAGTAAACCCCCACCTATCAACTTCACCATCAATAGGTGCCTCACAAGGATCAAATTCATGTGACATTAAACTGACGACTCAAGATAATGTACATAAGGTTTTTGGTCTGACATTTTACCATTCTCATAGGTAGATGAATAACCATAGTCCTTACGATCTTTATAACCAACCATACGACCCTTTGTATTTTGAAGTGCCGGCATGAATGCAATAAAGAAAAATACACCTGGTGCTCCAATGATTAATGCAGCACCAAATGCATATCCTGCTAAAAATTCAACAATCGTGTGATTAGCAGCCCATGAAAACTCGGTTTGTGTTAAAAGTTCAAACATCAGAATCCTCCTCCTTTGGTTTTTTTCTTTGGTTTGGGCAATAACTCTTTTAATTCTTTCTCTGTGTATTGATTACAGAGTTCTAACATTTTATCTAAGGCATATTGAAATTGAGAACCCTTACTCATTTTACTGAGTAAATGATGTGCTACATCATATCTAAGTTCTTCGATTTCATTCTTATTCATTTTTTCTTTAAAATAAATTTACCTGAGAATTCTTCAACACATAAATGTTCAGGTTCAAATGGCCATCCAGTGTCTTTTAGAGTTTCATACTTATTCCTATAATAATTCATAAGTTCAGAACACTCAGTGTGTTCAATACCCTCATGAATTATATCAGATTTAAATCTAATTGTATAGAGACCTGTTTTACTACTATAGATTTCGGAAGTCATTTGAATTCACACTCCACCATAAGTTCAGTAAGACATGCAAGCATGTTTATTTCTTGATCCGCCACGAACGCCACTTGATATTGATACTTAGCAATGACAAGCACAGCAGCAGGAATAGAACCCGGAACAAGGGATTCATATAGAGAGTCATAAATCCTACGGAGCAAAACACTAGAATCATTATCCAGGTTACTGACAACCCACTTACGAACTTCTTTAAAGTTTTTTTGTTTAAGGTTTTTAATAAGTTCATTTACTTTTACATCACCAAAACTTGCGAGTATACCACTATCAATTTTACCTGAAGATGAATATTTTTGCAACTCATTTAAAACCCGACGCCAATCTGGAAAGTGCTTGTTTATAATTTCGACAAGAACTTTTGAATCATACTCAATATTCTCTTTCTCAAGGATAGTCTTGATACGGTTGAAGAATACTGAGGCGAGTTTTGGTCTGTCTTTTTTAGTGGTGGAAAAGTCAATACACGCGCACCGGGAGTGCAGTGGTTCGACCAAACGATTTTTGAAGTTGCAGGTGAAGATGAATCTACAGTTGCTACTAAACTCCTCAATAAACGCCCGTAGGAGGAGTTGTACGTCGTTTGTTGTGTTATCTGCTTCGTCAATGATGATGACTTTGTGTTTAGCAGTTGCTGTAAGCGAAACGGTCGAAGCGAAATTTTTCGCATTGTTTCTGACCGTATCCAAGAATCGTCCTTCATCGGATCCATTGATAACATAATAGTCTACCCCCAGTTCTTTACACAGTGCCTTTGCAACAGTGGTTTTACCACATCCTGCAGGTCCCGCAAGAAGAAGATTCGGAACCTCACCATTATCTAGGAAGTCTTGGAAGGTCTTTTTAATATTGTCAGGAAGTATACACTCTTCAATTGTCTGAGGTCGATATTTTTCGACCCAAAGAAATTCATCACGACTCATTAGTTTTCCTCAGTTCAAAAGACCCGTCTTCACGGTCAATCCATTCTATCATATCCCCTACCATCCATCCAGTAGATTCCAATATATCTTCAGGGATGGTAAGCAATCCGTCATCATCTACTTTCATACTCCATGTTGTTTTCATAATAAAAAATAGTTAATGTTTAATCATACACGGTTTTTCTTTTTTTAATATATTTTAATTCTTTCCACTGATAGTTGGGACAAACTAAAAGGATATGATTTTTTTGGTGATGTGTTCCACCATTTTTTATATCTTTCTTACTACTAGTTCCTAGTTCAATCGTAATATATAATTCATCAAAAAAATAAACCCAACCTTCATGATTTTTCCATTGAACATAATCATTTACTTTAGGAATATATGACATCATTCATACCCAATTTGGTTTACGGGATTGGTCACGAAGATAATTAGATGCAACCCAAGGTTTGCTGCCAATGTACATTTTGTAAGCAGTAAAAGTATCAATGCTTGTGTCAAGTTTAAATTCATCGGGCATTGCACGGGCAAAATTATCAGCAAGGGTATGACAAGTTATTGCTTTATCAGAATTTTTATGGAAAATTTTCTTTGCTTCAAACAAAGTTTTAGCACAGGAATGAATCTTACCATATCTATGATGATACTCGGAAGAAAGAGCACATCCATGTTGAATCAACCATGCAAGATTATAGTAATTATCTGCTGCCCAAATAGTGCAGGGATGATTTCTAAAAGCACCTTTTTTAGTGCTATATGGATCACCATCTTTTTTATGAATTTGACCCCAATTTAGATACCAATTAGAGTAAATGATAGAAATCATTTGGCAGCACTCTAGAGGCATCTTCACAATATGTTTATCGGGAAGAACCTCAGCAGATTGCTTGGGGTCGTATGAAGTCACAAAGATGTTCATGAGGTTTACTTGTTGAAAGTAGAGTCAGGTTCAAGAGCAATGTAATAAGTAACTTGATTATCTTTATTAACAAACCTAGCAAGAAGTTTAGAAGAAATTACAATTTCATACTTTCCTGGAATAATCTTAATATTCTCTACTTTAAAGTTGAAAGTAAATTCGTTACCTGTTTCACCAACAATTTCACAGTAATTATCGGAAGTATCATTTTTCTTATCTCTAAGGACAAGTTTAACAACACCCGCCTCTCCAACTACAGATAAATCATAAAGTTGATAAATTGAAGACGCTTTAATCAATTTCGTCAATTGACTATAGTTAATTTCAAAACAAACATCTTCAGATGGAAGAGTTAGTTTCTTTTCTGGAGGAGTAATAATTACATTCTCATCTGCAAAAAAGTACTTAGACCTAGACTTACCTTCTTTGATTACAACATAACTTTCATTAGTAAAATCTAACTCGGGGTTTTCATGAAGACCAAGACCATTTAGGAATCGATTCAAATCATAAATTCCAAAGTCTCTAGGAAAGTCTTCTTCAACAGTTGCTTCTGCAAGAATATTCCTCATTACAGACATGGTACGAATACTACTTCCCTTCTTAATCAAAATTGATTGATTGATACCAGAGAAGTTTTTTAGAATGTTTAGCGTTTTATCAGAAAGTTTCATAAGGGGATGCATTTTCATTACAGAGGCCAGAGAAATGGTAGAGAAGAATGCAATAGTGAATTGCTTTTAGAAGATCTCGCTGGTTCTTACCATTCTTTTTACCGAAGCGAGAGAGATACTTGATAGCGTTGGATCTACAGAAAGGTTCTGCATCACCAATACCTTCAATCAGATCAAGTGTCTGAGTTTTTGAATTGGGAGAAGCATAGTGAGCATTGTATGTCCCACTAAGATAGTCCCGAATCTCTTTGAGAATAACATCCTCATGGTACTTCCAGAACCCATTGTCATTCTTAGGAGGTTCTGGAAGATCAGGGATATCAAACGAGATAGTATCGTCACTAGAGGATCCAGAAATCCCCCTGGGGGGAATATCTGGAGATGATTCATAATCAAAATTCATAGTGTATGAAGAAGAAATCATTGTATAATTATTATATCAGAAAGTTATATGAGAGTCAATACAAGTCTTGTTCTTTATGCTCGTTATTCTCTTCAGAAGGCATCTGAAAGTCTGCGTCAATCTTGTCATAAAGTTCCATGAAAGATTGCTTTGTTTCATCATCAAAGCGATTTACACAAACTTCAATTGATTTTGCTTTGTTGTCAAAGATGCTGTAAGCACGAATGATGTGAACCAGACGACGAGTAGAGATAATCTCATCTACACCACCATCATAGAATGTTTTACGGATAATGTCACCCCAATCAACTAAACGCTTACAAAAATCACGATCCTCTACACCAAGATCTAATGCAATACCTTCTAGAATCTTTTGTTCAACTGAAGGAGTTGGATAAGACTGCTCAAAGGTTACAGGGAATCGTTCCAAGAATGCCTCATTAAGAACGTTAGTGCCGATAAAACGACCATCATCAGAACCCTTACCCTTGGTGTTTGCTGTTGCGAATACGTTAAATCCTTTGGATGGTTTGATGAACTTACCAATCTTCTTCAAGAACACCCCTTTACCTTCAAGGATGGACTGGAGACAGAGGACTTTGTTACTAGCAAGGTCAATTTCATCGAGTAGCAAGATTGCTCCTCGTTGGAGTGCTTCAATGACAGGTCCGTTATGCCAGACAGTTGCCCCATCCACAAGGCGAAACCCACCAATAAGATCGTCTTCATCGGTTTCAATAGTAATGTTTACACGAATTAATTCTCTACCCAGTTGAGCACACGCTTGCTCAACAGAGAAAGTTTTGCCGTTACCGGACAATCCCGTAATGAACGTTGGATAGAATAGACGGGACTTAATAATTTTTTTAACATCAGTAAAATTACCAAACTGGACGAAGGTATCATCTTTTTCTGGAATTAGGTTTTGTTCGATAGCGGGTAATGCAGAGGGTGCCTGATATGTACGTTCAATTTCCCCAACTTTCTGCTGAGTTACTTCTAAATTCCATTGCGCTCTACCAGTCTTATAGTCAGACAACTTATTAGCCACAGTCTGATAGTTGTTTCCATTCATAGCACACCATGCACGAACATCTGAAGAAGTAATCAGATTGCCATAGAGAGATTGGAGAGAAGTGCGAATGTAATCGGAAGAAATGGTCATTACAATGTTTGTGTTCGACAGATTAATTATAAGGGCATGTAGAAGTCTTTGCCGTCTTCTGAGGACAGATTATCGATTGTCATACCATCATGTTTTTTTCTACAAGCATCCCTCGCATATGCTCTAGCGAGGGATGTTATCTCTGAACACGTCCTATCTTTTTTACCACAGTAAGGGCAAGTTGATAGAGTGTCACTCATCAGACTCTACAGAAACCTTAGGTTCTACAGAGGGTTTTGAGTTTAGTTTAGTTTGTGGTTCAACTTTTTTTACAACATCTTTTTTAGGTTCCTTTGGTGCAGGAGTTGGAGTTGAACCAATGAGATCGGAAAATCTGCTCATTTTTTTATTAGAATTATTTTATATATTTATTACACAACTAATTCAATAAATTCGCTCAATAGTTTTTTATTCATTTTTTTATTGCCTAGAGATTTTACAAATGCACTTTTAATCTGAGATTTAGTTGCATCCACTTTAACATTAAACTCAGTATCTTGAGATAGAGAAGTCGAGGCAATTCCAAAATACTTTTCATATCCCATATTTTTAATAGATACCATTTTACTCTTTTTCCATTGCTGGATTTTTTCTACAGTATCAGAATCATTAGAACAATATGAACGAATAAAGTTTCCAGATTCTCTTGGTTCCAAAATTCTAATTCCAATAAAATTCACATTAGCAAATTCAGTTTTAAGATTTTTTAATAGAATATTTGTAAACTTATTATATTCCCAAGGAATAGCATAAGTTGCTCCAGTTTTCCGATTACGAAGATAATCTTTATTTGGAGTTAGACCAACTGCACCAATATAATTAGATTCCTTTTCCCAAAATCTCTTCACAACTTTATGTCTTGGTAAATGATTTGCCTCACCATCAGTCAAAATAATACAATTTACTTTTTCAAGTCTATACTGTTTTTTAAAGTTTGGAATAATTTTGTGAAGACAAATAATAGACTCATTCAATGGTGTTCCAGACAAACTAAGTTGTGAAGGAGGATTAAAGTCACAATAATGCCGAATAGAATAAACACATCTCCAAATATTCAACATCTGTACATGTAGATCTTTAGTAGGAGTATCTGAGGTAAAGAGATTCATCATAGAAAATGATTTATCTACGCAAAACAATCCTTCTCTCTTAATGTAATGCTCCATAGGATCTACCGGTGCAAAAGTATCTCCGTAATAAGCATTCTTTCTAAACTCATTAGTAAATGCATACACCTTGAATGGGATATTTACTTTCCTACAAAACCAAATTAAATTATAAAGTTGCTTGATAGTATCAAGGATAGTATTACACATGGATCCAGACCAATCAAGAATAAAAATTAGTCCGTGGTTTTTTCCATCTGCAATAGTAGTTACTTTTTTAAACAAATCTTCATTATACTTATAGGTATGAAGTTTGGTGCAATCTAAAACTCCAGTCCTAGACACATTCGCTCTAGCATAATTAGATGCTGCTTTTTTGCATTCAAATTCTTTAACAAGATAATTTACTTCTTTCTGAGCATCTTTTTTAAACTTTGTAAATTTAGAATCACAATGTAAAAAGACTTCTTGCCAATGCTCGTAAGTTTTGAAATGACTAGTAATTACCTCATGAACTTCTTCATTTGAATTAACAATTGTATTTAAATCTAAGTCGGGAATTTCAACATACTCATTACTAAGTTGATTAGAATCAATGAGATCCTTCAGTTTACTTGAAAGACTATTATCAGTTTCAACTGTAATTTCTTCATTAGAATCACTTTCTAACTCAAAATCATTATCTTCAAACGAGGTATCATCACCCACATCACTTTCTTCATTAGCATCGTCGCTGGAATTATCTTGCTGTTCTTTCTGCAAATCATCGGAATCTTCACTTCCCGAATTATTTGAATTTGATTGTTGATTTGGATGATTATCAGTTTTAGTTTCTTCTTCTTTTTTCTTTTTACAATATTGATACAAAACTTCTGCTGCCAATAATACATCAGCAAAAGTTTCTGCATCAGCAATCATTTTTACAATATCACTTTCTTCAGAATTTTGAAAATTAATATCAACAAAACTACCAATCTTGAAGTAAAGATTTACTCTATCAGCAAGATTCATTTTTTTAATATCAGTACCTTCTAATTGAAAAAAGTCTTGATCAGAAAGTTCTTTATACCCACCAGCAAATGTTTTGAAAAGTCCTGCATACTTACGCTTCATAAGTTTCTCAATGCGAGCATCTTCCACTACATTGACAAACTGACGAGGAATTTTTCCTTCAAAACTCCAATCATTAGGAGTGTACAGTGCATGTCCAACTTCATGACCAACAAGCATATCATATACAGTGTTGGTTGCTTTATCCCACATAGGTAATGTCAGAACGCGAGTCTCAACGTTGAACATTGCAGTTTCAACATTCTTATTTTCAATTAACAAATCTTCAGTCGCAAGAAGTTTTGCAAGTTGACCTTTGATTTCAAAATTGATGGACATAGGATTTCGTATCGATGTCTATAGTATAAGACCCCTTCCGTTGGGAAGAGGTCTGAATGTGACTCTTTTTAAAGTGGCGTAATGCCTCTTTTCTCGCTCTCATTGCTTGAGGTTTGAGTTTTCTTTTTTGTTCTTTCTTTGAATGATGCTGCCAATTTGGCGTGGTCATTGTACTTGTCCCGTAGTTTTCAGGTATTGTAGCGTTTCTTTCATAGATCCGATGTGCTTATAACCAATGCTTATCTGAGGGTAGGTTGCCTCTAATCCAAATTCTGCATGAAACTGCTTATCGTTAAAATGATCTCCAAGTAAAACTTCATAGACATCGATTCCAATATTTTCTAGAAGAGATTTTATTCTCTCACACTCTTGACTTCCTCTTGAATAAAGTGTTGCTTGATTACTAATATCAGTCATTACCAACGTTCCTCATGTGTTCTAATTTTACCTTCAACCTCATCAATATGAGCATGGTCAATATTTATATGCGCTCCTTTTTCTAGAGCATCTGCAATTCTTTCAAGAGCACTAGCAATACGTAATACGGCACTTTTGTCATCATTTAAATTAGTCACGTTACCTCCAATCATTCATAGTGTTCTATTTAATCTAGTTTCTGCTTGATCAGGAAAATCTCTTGGACGACTATCTGTTGCATTGTCAGTTCTAGGTGAACCTTCATTTTTCTTTTCAGTTTTTTGAAAAGATACTCTTTTATACCTATTTTCCCAAACATCAGGCATCCAGTATGTCACTTGCCAGTTAATAGGATCATCACCACAGATAGTATTACTCAACTCAATATGCCTTTCAACAGAATGAGGAAAGACACCGAGTTGGATGTATCCGTCGTGACTAACACATCTACCATTACCAATGTCAACTAGGAATAGCATCTTACTACTCATAGCACTTGTTGCTCTGGGTTAAGATTTTCGATAAACTGCACGGGATCCTTTTCTGACTTGTGAACCCAATGATAACGCATCATCTTAAAAATAGGATCCCATGTTTGGATAACGACATAATCAGTCACGTTGTCTCCAATCGTCAGGTTTGTCTCTTTGAAACCAATCTTTAATATCATCAGCACCATTAAATCCAGTTCTATGATTGGATGGATCAGGATCTCCCAAACCCATCCTATTCATAAAATCATCTATACTGCCCTCTTCAATGTCTTGAGCAGCTTGTCTTCGTGCTTTCTGTAACCAGTCTCTAGCAGTGGTATGTGCCTTGGCAAGTTTCTGTGCCCAGACCATATCATCTAGTTTGACTTCCTCTCCATTTGCAATCTTCGTACAGATAAATTCCAGTCTTAGTCTGTATTGAGTAGATAACATGTCAGTCTCTGTAATCTAATTTGAGTTCTAAATCTTCTAACCTATTATATTCCGCATGTGCTCTTTCTTGTCGGTCACATACAATACCAAGAATATCATTCATGATAGTATCATTATCAATATAATCATCTAGATACTTGTCAATTGCTTCTTTTAAGTATCTGTATCTGTGCCACTCAGGACTATATGGTTTGTATTGCATAATAAAAAATAACTTTATACTATATTTAGACCTTGTAAGAAAAGTTTTTACGCTTCTCAAACTTGACCACATTTTCAAATTTATCTTTAAGTGAATCCTTGTGAGAAATTACAAAAACATTTGCATCACTAATAACATATCTAATAATTTTTAAAAACTCATCTGCACCAAATCCATCTAGCGAAGAATCAAATGTTTCATCAAAAATAATTAAATTACAGTTCAATGAATTTTTAACTCTTGCAACTTCTCGCCAAGCAAATAACAAAGATAAATTAATTCTGGATTTTTCACCTTCACTAAACGAAGAATAAGTGAAGTCTTCATGGATTGGTGATTGTACCGTCTCGTTAAATTCTTCGTCTAATGTGAAGTTAATATAGAAATCCATCATTTGAAGATATCGATTCACTTGCTGATTAATCAGTGGGAGATACTTTTTAATAATTTGAGTTTTAACCCCACCATCTTTCAGTAGTGACTGACAAAAATTATAATACTGGATTAACTCTTTATTGGAAATAATTTCTTTTTTTAGAGTTTTTAGATTTTTATTAAACTCTTCTAGTTTCTCATGTTCAGAATTTCTACTCTCAAATTGATCGGTAATAGTTTGAATTTCCTGTTGTAGATTTTTGCATTGAGTTTGTATGCCAGAAATCCAATTGTTGTTTTGAGAAATTTCATGTGTTAGAGAAACGACCTCCCCAGATAAGTTGGTAAATTGTTCAGATTTATTATCTTCTTCTACTATCTTGGTCTGAAGTTCTTCAAGACCATTTTCAAATTCAGTAATAGAAGATTTTAAATCATCAATTTTATTTAACCGAAAAGATTCTTCTATATCTTGAGTACATGTAGGGCAAACCGAATTCTCTGAAAAAAATCTCTCCTCTTTTTGAAATGTATCTCTCCTTTGACTAATTTTTGATTTTAAATTTCTAAATTTTATTAGAGTTTTTCCAGATGACTCAAACTTTTTCATTGTGTCATTTAAAGATTCAATGTTTTTATTAATATTTAAGTTCTTTTGAATGAGTTCTGTTGCTTCTTTTGCAAGGGACTTAATTCTATTCTGCTTCATTTGAATAGTATCTTTACCTTGACTTTCAAGTTTATCAATAAATTGCAACTGCATATTATACTTATCACTCAAAGAATCTTCTTTAAGTTGAATGACATTCAATTCATCTCTAATTTTTTTTATATTATCTTTAATAATAGTTGACATTGAAGAAAAGATTTTGATGTCAAGCAAATCTTCAATAACTTCTCTTCTACTAGCAGCAGTTAATTGCATGAAAGGAACAAAATTACTACTGCCAAGAACAACTAACTGAGTGAATGATTTATAATTCATTTTCAAAATACTTTGCTCAAGTATTTTTTGTTGATCAGCTGCTGATGATTGTTGGTCAACTAATTTTCCATTTTTATAAATTTCAAAGATGTTAGGTTTCATTCCACGAACGATCTTCCAATCAATATTACCAATAGAAAAAACAAGTTCAACTACACATTCTTTCTCATTTGTAGAGTTTAATAATTGAGGTTTATTGATTCCTCTAAAGGATTTACCAAAGAGAGCATAAGTAAGAGCATCTAGCATTGTACTCTTACCAGATCCATTATTACCAACTACTAGTGTTGTTGGATCTTCATTAAGTTTAATCTCAATAAAGTAATTTCCACAACTAAGGAAATTTTTATATTTAATCGTCTGAAAAATAATCATCTTCAAATGGCGGAATTACAATGTCATTTTTAGTAAATACGATGTATTCATATCCATGCATTTCACATGCATAAATTACTGCTTCATCTTCTACTTCATATACCTCCATGGCAGGATACTTATCACTCTCGTTTAAGAGCATAGCATACCTTTCTGCATCGTCGTTCTCTTTAAAGATGCAGAGTACACTTTCTCCATCTTCATTCCTTAAAGAGAACGCTCCATCATCTTTACTTCCTGCCATGGTTATAATATACATTATATCATTTCACACGCTTCTTTGTAAACTTCTTCAAAAATTCTATTAATTTTTGACTTTTCTAAATCCGTTGTGGACTCTTGGATATATTTATTTACAATAGAAATTGTATGCTCAGACTCAAGTTCTTCAAAAATTGGTGGTGCTTCAGTATTAAAATTTTCAACAATTTTTACTTCAGCAGCATCTGCTTTATATAAAGCATTAATGAAGTCATCAAACTCAGCAACATTAGTTTTTTGTTTGACAATTACTTTAATAATTTTATTTTTATACTCATCAAAATCAACCTCAATTCCATCATGGTATTCAATTTGATAAAACATCTTATATGGATTGTTGATTGGATCTAGAAAAAGATTTTTAGTATCAAATAAATGAAAACCTCTTTCATCATTTAGATCATTCCAATACATTTCATAAGGATTACCTAGATAAAATATTTTTCCATTATTAGATCTGGTGTGATAATGTCCAGAAAAAACAATATCAAATTTTTTGAATATGTTTTTATCTCGACCATCTTCCATTACATGACCTTTATATGCTTGGAATCCAGATATCTCTAAATGACCCATAGCAACACTTGCTTTTGTTTTCTTAATTGCCATCAAAGTATCATACTCATTCTCTTGGTTAATCCAAGGAATGAATAAAATAGGTAATCCACCAATTAATAATTCTGTAGGTTCAGAAATTACTTTGACATTATTATACTCTCTTAAAAGTAAATCTACCGCATTTACTGAATTGGTGTTCTTATAGTATGCAGTATGATTTCCAACTACGGTATATACAGTACAATCTAGATCTCTCAATCTATCATAGTAATTTTTCTTAGCCCAATCTAAAGCAGCAAAGTCAATATTCTTACGATGGTCAAATGTATCTCCAAGATCAATAATAGTTTTAATTTTATTATCTTCTATATTCTTGAAGAAAATTTCATAGAACTGCAGAAAATAATTATGAAATAAATCAGAATTTTTTCTACATCCAAAATGTTGATCTGTAATAATTGCTGTTAGCATTAACCTCTAAGTTTGGAGTACACATTATCTTTAATAGAATTATAGTCGCTATAGTTGTGTCCGTCAATCATCGAGTCGTCAACAAACACTTCGTCAAATCCAGTCTTTTCCAAGATCTTATTTTTGATATCTAACTGACGTTTCTCTCTTTGAATACGACGAAGAAACGCATAATAGATAATCTGAGTAAAATACGCAAAAGGATTCTGAGATTTTTCTGGATTAAAATTATGAATATACTGAACGCAGTTTTCAATACCATCAGAGATCATATCATCTTTAAAAATGTAATTTACAAAATTAGGTTTAAAAGATAAATGATTTGCGATCTTTAAGAAGCATTCTCCTAGATAATTTGTAATTCTAGGTTTTGGTAGTCCGTTTTTTTCAGCGTCTTCTACACTGTTTTTATACTCGATAATAGCATCAAGAAAATCTTTATTATTGACGTAGTGTACGGACTGTTGTCTTTTTTTCATGATCTCATTTTTTGTTTACTTTGTAGTTACTCATATTATAGCACTCCTTACTCTCAATAACAACTTGACAAGGTATAGGAGGTGGTAGTACAATTGCTTTGTGAGCGTTCATGAGACAGCTTTAGTTACTTAAAGATTCTTATATATTTTCTCTAAGATCTTTTTAGCCTCATTGACATCAGAGAGATAACCCATCTTTCTAGTCATGTTTGGTTTCTTTGTTTCAAACACTGTATCGTTCTGTTTTTTAATAAATGTTTGATGCATCATTATCATTTCTATATCTCTAGATTCTGATATTGTAATTACATCAGTTAAATTAATAACAAACATATCTTCTTTGGTTGTTTTTAACCATGGTTCTACTTTGTACCCAACTTTATTTCCCGTCCTAGAATTTAAATTAGTAATTACAATTGGATTTGTTATTAACAATTTTAAATTATCTGACTCATCAGTTGGTATTACCTTGGCAAAAATTTCTTCTCCAGTTTTTAATTTTAATGTCGCATAAAAGTCGTCTTCCATCATAGTTTTAAATTGATTGTTATAATGTCGTAATTAAACTTTTCTTCATTATAGATTTTAATTCTTTCTATTAAATGATTTAAAGTATAATTTTTTCTACCGTTGATTGTACAATCATCAGAAATATCATATAATTTTGCTTTTGTTTTAGTAGTACCTTTTCTTAATACTCTTCCGATTGATTGTAGATTTCTAATTCTAGATTTACTTGGAGATGCAAAAACTACATTGTGTAAATTTTTTATATTAATTCCTGTGGAAAAAACTCCATAGGATGCTACGATAATTGCATTATTTTCTTTCTCAGTAATTTCCCTTACTAATTCTCTTTCAGAAGTATCCACCCCACCATGGACAAAGAAAATTTTTCTATCATCACTAACATGACTATTTATTAGTTCATACAAAGGTTTTCCATGAGTTTCAACTCTTGAAAAAAGAATTAAAGTATTTCCTTTGAGTCCTAAAGATAAATTTTTGATAAAGTTATTTCTTCTATCATTAGTAATTAAAAATTGAATTTCATCTTCATAAGTATTAAAAATCATTGGTCTATGCTTTAGAAGTAAACACTGAATATCTAACTTTGAAAGATGTCCTTTCTCCATTAGTTCTGCAGTCTTAGTAACTCTATAAGATGGCCCAAAAAGACCCTCTAAAACCCACTTATGTGTTTGAGATCCATCTAAAGTTCCAGTGAAACCAAACCTATACTTAGTGTGATGTAGTTTAGTCATGATAGAAACTAATGACTTACTCTTAAACTGATGTGCTTCATCACCAATTACAACAGTATAACTTTCAAAGAAAGATTTTGGTAGTTTGTAAATACTTTGCCATGTAGTTACTGTTACTGGAAGATCAGTATGCTTCTCTCTACCAGAATAAATTTTATGACAATTAGAATCTGAGTCCCAACCATAATCTGCAAAGTCTTTTACCATCTGTTCTACAAGACTTGTAGTTGGAACAATTAGTAATATTTTCTCACCTTTAGACACATAGTATCTCACAAGAGAATAAATCATTAAACTCTTTCCAGATGCCGTTGGACTTATCAATAACTTTCTATTATATCTTAATGCTGTGTAGATCCCTTCTAACTGATAAAGTCTAGGTTTAAATCTTGAAATAGCATTTACATAATCTTTGACGCCTTCTTCTGAAATATTATCATTGACTTCAAATGGTAATCCATAATAAGGATTACTCTTAAACTCATAAGTATAGTTATGAAGTTTAATCTTCTCAATTACTTTATCTAAGAGACCCACATATATTTCTCCCGTGTGAGTACTCAGTAGTCTAATTTTTCCATCCCAATATTTACTCCTCATTTGAGGCATGAACTTTGCACCCTCAACTTCAAAAGTAAAATATTCTTGGAGTTCATACAAGATATGAGGATCACATTCTAATTTAATGTAAACTTCATTTTTCTTGGATATTACTACATCAGACATACATGGACAAAATACTTATTAGTATTTATTTACCCCATACCGGATTGAAATTTCATATACTCTATTGCATTTTTAATTTGAAATGTTCTATTATGAATTGATTTAATAATATCTTCCAAATATTTAATCATAACATCATAATATTGTACCTTTAATCCTGCATTAGATAATTTTTCATCAGCATCCAAATATTTTTGCATGGTTTCTTTATCTCTTATTTTTTTACCAAAAGGTTCTTCAATATAAACCTCTGGATCTGCTTTTCCTGTAAAATATTCATATCTACTGTGCCGTATATTCTTTTTGTGTTGATCTGCTCTTGCTCTTAATAAAAGAATATTATTATATACTTCAAAATATTTTGCATGTAATATTGGGATATTTAAAGATTCTTGATGTAAATTGTCTGGATCAATTTGAGAATCTTTTTCCCACATATTCTGTAATTTTTCAAGGTCAATCATCATGAGACATTTAATGGGTGTAGAGGTTTATCGTTTCTATCTAGTATATTATACATCATATATTTAAATTTGACTTCCGCTCTAACATACTGAACATCGTCTGGAGTCGAATCAAATTGAATATCAGTTAGTGAATATGGAAATAATCCTTTAAAACTAACTTTAAAATTATTTGCCTCACTATTAGTTAAAACAAATAAAGTTGCATCCGAGTATATATTCATTTCGCTTCTAAAAATATCTGGATACAATTCTGCATACTCGGTATTATTTTGTAAATTATAAATCTCATTTAAAGATTCTGGGAATCCAAGACCTCTTATCCAATTTTGAATCTCCATATAATTTTCAAGATTTTCATCGATCATAAATCTAAGAACCAAATCTTGAAATTGAATCATATCTCCAGGAACTGGAATTTTTCTTAGGTAGTTTGGTTGTTCCACTACACCTAACTCTATTCCTGGAATGACTGCAGAATTAGCAAAAAATGCAACTTTAGGTGCTCTAGTTAGTACAAATTTATATCCAAGAGGTGATAGGAAATTTCTATTTTGTATCTGTTTTCTAAACTGTGAATTAATCCTATTAGTATTTGCCATGCTTGTCGTTTAAATTTATTTATCTAATGACCATAAAAAAAGAGACCCCGAAGGGTCTCTTGATAAAATATGTGAATCTGAATCACATGAGGTTTTGAACTTTGACTCTTCTGTAGTAACGGTTTGCGTTAACAGTAAGTGCGCCGAGACCTTGATTGGTTCCTTCAGCGAAGGGGTTAGCAACAAGACCGTAACGAGTCTTAAAGCCAATCTTGGGTTGGAAGCTGTTCTCTCCAACGGCACGAACCATCTGGAGGGGAACATATGGGCAGTAGAAGAGACCTGCATCATAAGGTGAAGAACCCTTATAACCAACAACGTAGTACTGGTTAGCAGCAACGTTTGCAGCATAAGGATCGATGTAGACGCGGAACTTACCGAGTAGTACACCAGCGAAGGTGTTACCAGTGTCATCTACGTTGAGGTTTGCATTTAGTGCAGGGGTGTAATCGAGTACACCAGCCATGCTTAGTGCGGAAGCAACGTCTGCGGAGCAGAGAATTACGTTGCCCTTCCCTCTACGAGTTCTTTGTGCGATTGCGTTTGCATCGCGCTCGATTTGGAAGAGTAGACCCTTGAACTTCTCAACAGACCAACGACCGTTGCTGTCAACGTCGAGGTCGAATGCACCTGCAGTAGCAACGTTTGCGGTTGCGCCTTGCTCAGCAGTCTTGTAGATGGTTCTGATGACTTCACGGTTGATCTCAGCAAGAATCTCAGAAGAGAGAATGTTTGCTAGTTCCGCTTCAGCATTCAGACCATGGATTGCCTTGAGGTCTTGTGCGAGTTCTAGGGAGTACTCAGCTTTGAGTGCTCTTGACTTTGCTTCGACGAGGACTTTCTCGATTGAGAATGCCATCTCGTTGAACTGATTACCAGCTGCATCTCCTAGTGATTCAGAAGATGTGGTCTTCATTCCTTGACCAGTGTTATATGCGCTTTGATCGCCACTGGTTGGGTTAAGGATGCTGGGGTTGTCTCCTGCTTGTGCAGTAGTACCCATACCAACTGCGGTTCCAGTGAAGTCGTTTAGAGTACGACCATCATTCTGACCGGAGAATGCGGAATCAACTTCGTCGTAGAAAGTCTCAGGTCCGTCATTAGATCCTTGACGGGAACGCATTGCGAAGATAAGTCCAGTAGGACCAGACATTGGTTGAACGCCTGCAAGATCGTATGCGATCAAGTTAGGCATTGCACGTCTGATTAGAGAGATCAGAACGGGGTCGAAACCTGCAACAGGTCCACCAGCATCAGCGCCTGCGCTGAAACCTGCAGAACCGTTACCGGTTGCAGTGTTCATGGTGGGGGAAGCTTCGTTTAGCATTCCACCTTGGGAGAATGAGTTTTGCTCTCTTAGGAATTTTTCTTGGTTTTCGAGCAGGACAGCGGTTACGGCTTTACGATGGGAATCTTTGATTTCCTCGCATCCTTCAGCGTTTAGAAGGGGTGCCCACTTTTCCTGCAGATGTTCAGATTGGAACATTTGCTATTACCTCTTTAAAAGATTTAGTGGTTTGTTTGAATTAATATTAAATTCATTTTTTGACAACAGATGAAAGAGTTCTCAGATAAGAAGCCATTGAATCTGTGTAAGGCTCAGGAGTTATTTCTGCTCCTTCTGATAGTGTTTCGGTAGTTGCCTGTTGAGTTACCTTAGTAGCAAAATATGCTTCTTTTAAGGTTTCCAACTTTTCACGATAAGATGTCTCACTTTCAAACTCAACACTTTCGGAAAGTGAAGCGAGCTTTTCCTTCTGAGTGGCAGCGAGGCCTCCAGAAATCTCATCGAAAATTCTATCTGCAACCGACTCAGAGAGACGCTTGTTTAGAGAAATATTCTTATCGATTTGCTCGTTGAGTTTTGTCTCCATATCATCAAGTTTTTCTACCATGCTCTCAAGCACATCATATTTATCTTCAGGGATTGATACATAATGTTCTTCAAAAAGATTCTTGAGACCAGACATAAAGGAATTATTCAATTCTTCCTTCAGTCCTCTCTCAACGGATAGTCTGTTCTCAGACATCCACTCACTTGATACATACTCAAGATAAGAATCAACACGCTCAGTTAGAGCAGTCTTGATTTCTTCTACTTCTTCTACTAGTTTTGCTTCGTATTGAACCTCAAGAGATTCTTGAATCTCGGATACTTTAGAACGGAGCGCAGATTCAAAGATAGTTCTTGCTTTCTCTTGGAATTCCTCAGAAAGTTCTTCACCTTGTAGAAGAGCATTTACATCTTCTTCTACATTGTACTCTTCTGCGGACTCCTCTTCCTCAGCAACAACTTCCTCTTCTACAGTTTCTTCTTCTGCAACTACTTCTTCTTCAGTAGTCTCTTCTTCGGAAACAACTTCCTCTTCGGTAGTTTCTTCTTCAGAAACTACTTCATCAGATTCGGCTTCGATTTCTTCTTTCTTGACTGATGCCATTGCCTCGGCGGGTTTTGCACCCTTCTTAACAATATCAGCAACAGTCTTTAAAGAAGGCTCCTTTAATTTTGCAGAATCATCATCTACTTTGTAATTATCGGGAGTAGGACCACCCAGATCTTCATAATTTCCTGTTTGACCAGGAGTTACGCTATCTACTGAGTCCATAGATTCTCCAGATTTAGCACCAGAATTTACTGCAGTTTGGGATTGCTTAGTGCCTGCTTCCATTTCCTGTAAGTCTTTACCACTAGACATTTGAACGCTCCGTTTACCTTAGGTTAATTTGTATATATTTATTTATAATTTAATAAATTACAGTGAATTTAAAAAGTCATTAAATAAATTTAACTTATGTTCTTCAAGTTGTTTTTGTTGAACAAGAGTATTTATTTGTCTTTTCGCATTTTCTGCATATCTTTCTCTGAGAATTCCACCATCCCAGATCCAATCTTTTCCTTCCATAATTCCCTGCACAAATGCATCAGGTGCAGAAGGATCTGCTACAATATCTGCAGCAGTTGCTAACATAAAATCTTCACCTACCTCTTTATAACCACCCTTAGTTTCTCTTAAGGATCCAATTCCTCTAGAAGAAACTCCAAGAGTTACACCATCTTTCAATAAAGATTCGGCAATCTTACCCATAGGAGTTGACAAAATTTGTGCCTTTCCTATAAAGTTATTACCATCTCTATAAAGTTCAGTTATTTTATGAGAAACTCTATCTAAGTTCACAGTTGGTCCATCAGGATGACCTAATTCTCCAAGAGCACGACCTTTTTGGACATAATCTTTACTATATCTTTCAACCTCTTTTTCCATAATACCCATAGGGTACATACGTCCATTTCGGTTTACTTTTTCTGCTTGTAGAAAAGGTCCTTTGATATAAAGAGATTTTTTACCATTCTTACTTTCAGTAAGAACCTCTACCTTTTCAATCTCTTCTCTGATTAGTTTCATAGGTTTATGCACTTATTGGATTGTTATTTTCATCATGTCTTTGATACGTACCAACACTCACTGGATTATTATCTTTATCATGTCTCTGATAAGTAGACTGAGTTCTTGTTCCAGTTCCAGCAGGACTGTTATAAGTACGTGCTACATAATCAGCATTAAAATTTTCATATGTTACTGTGCTCCAGCCTTCTGTTCCTGAAAACTGATTGACAATATTTTTTCCAGGTTGAGATGATTCGGGGGTATTATTTTCGTCGTGACGAATATAAGACATTATAAATGTAGTAAAATATAAATTATTTATAATTTTACTTAACTATCCTCTTCTTCTACTTCTGATTCTTGCTTTGTAAATGCAGAGTCATAGGTTTCGGGACGAATTGCTTCGACTTTTTCTACACTTTTTGTATAAAGCATATCCTTTAGTTTGTCACTAATCTCAGAAGGAGATCCCTCTGAAGCAATCAAATCCATTAGTTCTTCCATGAAAATAAAAATAATTTCTTTTATTTATACTTCTGTTGAATCTCCGTCCTGATCTTCAATATCAGTGGGGACTTTTCCAGAATCACCATCAATATTACTAGCAATAGATGGTTCCATTGGTTGTCCAGTTTCTGGATCGATAGGAGCATTGGGATCAGTTATAATTCCCATTTCAATTTCTTTTGCAATCTTTCGATCTTCTTCAATAATTTCTTGATCAGTTTGACGAAGAATCTTAGATCTTACATAGTTCTGAGAATAATATTTACCAACATAAGTTTCTGCAGTTGCTGCAAGATTTAGTCTTTCAGTTAGAAGTTCTGCTTCTTTAAGTTCTGAGAAATGATTATCATATAAGAAATCATATTGAATTTGTTCTGAAATTAATTTCCAATCCTCAACAGTAATAATATTTTTTAATATTAATTGAGTTTTTAGAATATCATTAAATAAATTTGAAAATCTTTTTCTCAAACGACCTACAAACTTAGTGAATTTCAGTTCATCTCTTAAGATCTCAGAAGATCTCCCCAAGTTAAACCCACCTTCTCCATCCATTCGTGATGGTGGGACGTTAAGCGAACGGTAGAGTTTCTTTTTAAAATACTCAATATCAGTGATTTCACCCAAGTTTTGTCCTCCTGGGAGAGTTGAGATTTCTGTTCCCCTTCCACCTTCACGTCTGGGGAGCCAGAAGTCTTCGAGCATTGACATAAATTTTTTGTCATCTCTAATTTCTCCTGTATTTGAATCATAAACAGTTTTGTTGCGATAACGCATCATAACATCACGTAGGTATTGTTCAGCCTTTACCTTGGGTAGATTACCAACATCAATGTAAAAAATTCTACGTTCTGGTGCTCTTGATAGTCTATAGATTACAAGACTATCCTCAATCATACGAAGTTGGTTGAGAGACTTTATCGCTTTATTTAAGTACGATAATACTATATTTTTATTTCTATCTACAAGTCCAGAGTTACAATACGCAATAGAATCTCTGGACATTTTTACTCCTCCAGGACTAGTGCTGTTCCCACCTAAAGGAGTTGTAAATGATTTTGGATTATATAAAAAATACTCTTGAATTTCTGGAAATTCTGTTACTACGTCTTGATTATTATTTCTAGCAATGGTTATATTATTTTTATCATCTTTTGATTTTTGTCTAACATACCTCATCTTTAGAGGATCAATATACCTTAATTCTTTGATACCCTCTTGAGGATTTTTTGTATCAATCATTTTATGGTAATATAGTCTACCATCAATATACCAATTTCTATAAATTTCATGACACTTCTTGTCAAAATCAAGAAGTCTTAAAATATTTCTAAACTCTTCTCTAATTTTTTCTTTAATACCATCACTAGCATTTAAATTTGATAATTCTATTTCTATAGGGCTATCATTACTATCTGAAACAATTGCTTCATTTACAATATCTTCAATTGCACTATCAACTTCGGGGTGAAGTGACATTTCTCTATATCTTTTAATTAAGTCAAATTCTGTCTTATATACTCCTTCAATATCTACATATGAACCAAAAAAACCACTAGTTAAATAATGATCAACCCCGTCCTCATTATTTTGAGGAACGGGGGAAACCACATCTTTAGATTTTTTAGTATTATCCTCAATAGAAAAACCAAATAATCTTGCCATGAATAAATTGACCTATTTTAATAATACTATTTATTATCGAATAATACTTTGAGTTTGATCTTGAGCATCATTGTCTGCTCCTGCTTGCCAGTATTGAACCTGGAATTCTACAGTGTACTCTTCAATTGAATCAGGGGTATCATAGGATAAATCAATCTGAGCAACGTTAGTTGGGAAGATGTCAAAGAACTGATAAGTTCTTAGTGGTCTTACACCATTTTCAGTTCCCTCTACATTATTATTTGTTGTAGAGAATCTTCCTTTACCAGCGCCTTTGCCTAGTTGATAAACAAATGCATCGGACATATAGGAAGTAGGATTAGTTGCACCAGAAGCATTATCTAGTTTACTAATTCCATTCATCCATGTCTCCATTGCAGTTCTAATAGAAAAGTCTTCATCATTAATGATTGTAACCGTCCAAGTATCGAAAGTTCTGTCTCCAGCAACTTTTAGAGTTCTACCTCTAAAAGGAACTTCAATTGGAGCAATATTAGATGCTGGTAAAGCAGCTGCTTTGCATAAGAAATTAAAGTTAGTTTGAGATGTTGTATCCCAAGTAGTATCAGCTGCTACTGGTAAGTTTGGAATTGCTACTTCAAATAAATTGGGTCTTGCACCTCCACCTTGGAGTGCAGACTTAAAATCTGAGATTGTTCTATGGATTGCCATTGTTAATTTCCTCCGTTTTTGTTAGTAATAATAAATCAGGCTCTACCTACAACTTCACTGAAAGAAACTCCAGTGCGAGTGGCAACAAATGTTAGTGTAATATAATTAATAGACTTGGTTGGTTTGACATAAATGTCTGCTCTAAACTCATTATTATCAACAATGTCAGGAGTATTATTTGTAGCATCACAAACAACTAGATAATCAAAAACTCCCCTCTTCGCTTGAATATCTCTCATGTAAGGATCAATGATGTTAACGAAGTTTGCTCTTGTGAGTTCATCATTCAATTCAAAGAGTTGATCTTTGGCAGCAGCTTGAACTGCTTGTTCGATTGTTAGGAACAATCTTCTAACGTTAATTCTATCAAATGCAGATGCATAAGCAGATGCAGTTTTATCACCAAATAAAACTGTTCCAGAACCACTTTGAGTTACAATGGGATTAATTCTATTAGAATAGAGTCTATCTCTTTGTGCTTTGGTGGGATTATATGCAAGTTTAACTGCATTATTAATAGCACCTCTTTGAGTTCCAGCGGGTGAGAACCAGGGATATGAATTAATTGAAGTTCTAACCATCAATCCAGCAATGTCAGCATTAGTGGGTAGGTAATAGAAGTTTGAAGTAAATCTATCATATGTATACTTATATCCACTATCAAATACCGCATAAGTTGAGGATGCTAAAGATGAGAAGAATCCTAATACATTTTCGGTTTGAGTTTCAGAATTTGAAATGTTAACAACATCAGTAGTATCGGGTGAAATCACCGCCATACAATCTTTTCTTGCTTCTGCTAAACTAATGATATAATTTGCCTTGACCTGAGTATCTATTTTACTAGACTCAGATGGTCCCATGATTAGGTAATCGATATCTTCATCATCTGGATTAGAAAATAGTGAGTATCCACTAATGATGCTACTAACATCAACATTAAATCCATTTGCAACACTATAGTTATTTCCACCGCCTAAGTTATATGAGACGGATCCAACACACTTAAAGGATAAATCTTGAACGGGTTGGTTCCAACCACTCTTCTTAACACCAAATGCATTTGCTTCAAAATCAACACCGACAGGTCTTACACTTCTATGGATATCTTCATTGAGAGAGAAATCTTCTCCACCATAAATGTATTGAGAATACTTTGCAAGATAATTTCTCCACCACAGTTTCAATGGGGCATTTTGTGTTGAGGAAGTATCAGTTGCTTTGGACACGAACAAATGCTTCTCAAGAAGATTTGCTTTGATTCCACTAATAGTCCCTAGATCATCAAATACTGCAATATGCAATGCATCACCTCTTGATCCTCTTTGATTTGCAAAGTCGGTTGAAACTGGTTTTGGTGCAATTGAAGTCCAGAGGAGATTTCCAGTAGAAAGACTAATCGTTTGTCTGGAATACCAATCGTCAGCATTAGTAATTGTTGATGTATTTTGAACAGATCCAGAAGAATTTAAGAACTCAATAGCTCCACCATCAGTAAATGATCTTGCGTTATCATTTTCTGAATATTCTACTTTGGTTTCTGTACCTCCAGTGTATGACTTTCTAGTAATGGTAAGTGTTGATCCTGCGGGAACAGTATCGGTAACTGCAGAGGATAAGGTTACGCTAGTAGCACCAATAGAAGTAATTGCTAAATCAGTATCACCAGATGCTGCAATTGTAATTTTATTCAGAGATGTACTTAGTGTTGTAGGAATGCTATCTAGATACAAGATTGTATCGCCAGAAGTTGCACCGTAGGTAGAAGAAAGTGTTACTGTAGTTTCTGCTAAGTAACTTTCAGTTAATCCAACAACTCTAGAAACTACTTTTACATCCAGAATTGAGTCACTACTAGATGTATCTGTAGTTACTCCAGTAATAATACCTTTTATATGTCCAGTAAATGAATTTGTTCCTCCAGTAGCATTGGGAATTGTTAATCCAGAAACTGCTTGAATAACTCCATTTTCTAAATCTGCTCCTAAAGCACCTGGATCATTAGTAGCTAGTCCAAGTGTTTGGTCTGCCTTGTCGTCAATAACAGCAACCTTTAGAGTATTTCCCCAATCACCTGGAGTTTGTGCTGCAAAAACATATCCTGGTGTACCAGTAGTGCTCTCGTACTGTTCGTAATTTTTAATCTTAAGATTGGTAGTATTTGCAGATCCAACAACTACGTTTGCATTAATCAGATCTGGATCATCAACTCTTACAACCTTTAAAACTCCACCATAACTTAAGAATGTGGATGCAGATAGCCAATATCCTTGCTGCCCATCAGTAGAAATTGGTTTTCCAAAAGTCTGAAGTAATTCAGATTCTGTACTAACTTGAATTACTTCTCCAACAGGTCCAATAGAAAAAGGACCAGCAATAGCTCCAATGTTATCTAGGACATTATCAGTTCTTCCAACAGTTAAATCAACTTCCCTGACGATAACGCCTGGAGATAATTGAGGGGTAGCCATGTTTTTCTCCGTTTTGTCTCAGTTTATCTGAAAATATTTATAAATTGAAGTATTTTCAAGTGATAAAACGGTGCATGAACACTACCAATCGGGATAAACGTCTTTAATTCTAGATACTGAATCATATGGAATATTTTTTTTATTTCTTTTTTCGTTTCTATTATTAGTAACTCTTTTTACGGTACATTGTTTACACTCATAAGCATATGATGATGAGTTATATTTATTTTTTCTTATACGATAAAATCCACTGATTAGATCCTTTATTTCTCCACAAGATCTACATTTTCTATCTGTTAGATATAAGTGTTCTAACTCAAAATGATCATCTACTTCCATTACATATACTCCCACATATGTGACATATCTCCATACTCATCTGTATGCCATCTATCCCCATCAGCATCTATAAAAGTGTTATTATCATTTACTCCATCAACAATAAAACCAAATGGAGACATATCTTGCTCTACTTGATTTTTCTGTTCATCATATAATCTTTTTCTTATATCTTGATCTGTGAGTTCTTTAAAATAATCCTCATTAATTAACCAAGCATATATTACAAGACACATAACTAAGTCATCATTTTTTCCCTCTTCTGCTTCAAAAGAGTTTCCCTTTTGTATAAAGGTCGTTAACTCACTTACAATATCAAAGTCTTCAAATATTAATTTAGTATCTTCAATTAATGTTTTAAGATTAAAGCATCCAATTTTTTTAGTAGTCTTGGACATCTTCAATCCTAGTTGAACTTTTTTTCCAGAAAATCCTTGACCTAAGACTTGTCCTGCTCTACCTCTCATTGCACACATCAATAGGTTAGCGTACTCTAGATCATAAAATAATCCTGCAGCAACTTGATCTCCAATGTCATTTACCTCACATAAAATATATGCATTATTATATGATGTTGCAATCTCTTTAATTATCTGAGGGAAAAATATTGGTCTTAGTTGATTATTTCTATATTTACCAACTACTTTATGTGGGTATTGTGAGACATCAATTACAATAAATGCAGAGTAGTCTTTTTCTATTCCTCTAGCAACGTCTACAGTAATTACGTAAGTGTGATCTTTCTGGGGTTCTTCATATAAGTCAAATCCAGCATTAGAAGTTTTGGGATTATTAAAAGTCAAAGAATTTAATTTAGGTCCTGAAATGAGAGTATCAGCAGAACCTAAAAATTGACACTCAAACTCTTGTCTCCATTGTGCTTCTGAAGTGTTTGATATGGTTGTTTTTTTAAACTCTTCATCTCTACCAGGAATATCTGTCCAATGAACTTCTAATGGAACATATTCATTCTTTTTTGATTGAGCATCACTCCATAATCTATAGAAGTGATTCATTCCAAATGGAGTTGAAACTATAATAACTTTCGAAGATTTACCTGAAGTAATTGTAGGATAAACTGAACTAAAAAAGTTATCTGCAACTTGACTTGGAACGAATGCAAATTCGTCTAAGAAAATAATATTATATGTGCCACCACGAACAGATGATGCGGATGTAGATGCCGCAAATATCTTAGATCCATTTTCTAATTCTAACGATCCTTTATTCCAGGATAAAATACCTTGTTGTAACCATTTGGGTAAATTTTCATACCCAGTTTGTAATCTACTTAAAAGATCTCTTGCAGTATTAGCTTTGTTTGCTAGAATAGCAATATTAACATTATCATTAAATATTGCGTAATGTAGTAAGTACGATACTACAGTAGTTGATTTACCAGACTGTCTAGGTAACTTACAAATATTAAATCTACTGTCGTGAAAACTCTCGATCATTTCCTGCTGGAAAGGATACATATTAAACGGTTGTAATCCGTGATCAAGAGTTACAATCTTAATGTACTTAGTAAAGTATACTGGATCTTCAGCACACTTTGCAAACTCTAAAATTTGTTCTTGTGTAAACTCAATTTTGGTATTCGCTTTTTTTAGAAGCGGATTACCGAGATAATATTCTTCACTCATAAATTAACATTTCCAACGACGACGTGCTTTACAAACGGGTTTATCTGGGGTTTTAGAGCAATCGATATTGTGCATATCTTGCTGTCCTTTGGATCGAGCACAGAAAGATTTTCTACGCTTAGAATCTTTACTTCCTTTCTTTACTTTTCCAGTTACAGCAGTTTTTAATTTGGAACCAGGATTTTCACGACGGTATGTGGCAACCGCTTTTTTACTCATACCATCAGTATTATCACTTTTATTTACTTTTTGCCAATCCTCATTTTGCTCTTCATTTTCATACTCTTCTTTATTGAGAACAGTAAGTAAAGCCTCACCAGGTTTTACATCAGATGCCCTGAAGTACATTACTTTGCAACCAGGATAGATCTTTTGCATCTCATCAGTAACTTCCATCTTTGAAGGAAGTTTTACTTGAGGGAAAAATAACTTACTTGTATAACTCTTACCTCTCCAATAACTGACTACCATCAAAACATTACCCGTTCTGGTATTGAGTCTCATTGCTTCAGTGACATTACCTTCAAGACATTGACATGGATCTTGTCCACACACTGGACACAATTCCAATTCTTCTTTTCTAGTTTTTGTCTTCTTAACACAGTTTGGATATCTTTTTCCAAACATAGTTTTCATGCCTTTCTTTTCATAACCAGGCCAGCATTTCTCACTGAGTTCAGATCTCCAATCAGAATACTCTTCTTTTTTAGTTTTATTGCCCCAATTTTTTGCACCTTTCTTACGGCACTTAACTAAAGCACCCGATGCATATGCAGAAGGCCATACGGAGTAACGTGCCTTTACCTTATGATAGCAAGCATCTTTTTCTCCTGCCGCTTCATCAAACTGCTCTTCAGTCATTAATTGCAATTCTTCATTTGTTACGTAATCTGCTGCAGTATCAATATAATCTGCTGCTTTTGTAATTTTAGATTGAACCCAGGCTTTAAGATCTCCCTCACCTTTTTTACCCATTTTCTTTTCAAGTTTCTTAGCAGAATTTTTCATCGTTGCAAGTTGACGACGTGCCATTTCAAACTCATGATCCTTTTCATTGGATGATTCTTGGGTGACAATCTTTGCCTTACCCTTCCTATCTGCATCAGGATCTTCTCTACGCTTCTTAGTGACACGTTTCTTACGTTCATCCTTAGTCATCGCTGCGCGGTCGTCAGCGTCCCTACAGTAGGGTTTGGTGGTTTGTCCTGGTTGCTTAGCACATGGCTTACCATCGTATTTACCACCAGTCTGAACCCAACCACCACCTTTAAACCAATCCTTTAAAGAGTAATCAGAATCTTTTGCAGATTTTCCATCACGCTTTTCTGAAATTACTGGAATTAAATCATCTACAGTAATTAAGTCAATAATCTCAGCAAATTTTTTACCATTTGCATCAAGAATATCTACAGACTCTCCTACACCACCGCCGCCACCGCCACCATCTCCACCACCATCTCCATCACTACCATTTCCATTATCATTTTTGGGTGCAGTATCTTCAGAATCTTCTTGATCTCTTGCTAGATATCCACCACGTCCAACATGCCATCCATTAGGAACTTTCTTACATTTCTTATCTTCATAACACCAGTAGTGTCCTTTCTTACAATTATGAACTTTCCCATCAATTTTTACTTCATTAAGAATTTTATTCACAAGATTTAATTCTTCTGAACTTATTCTTGGTAAAGATACTCCTGCCTTTCTAGAAGCAGACTTTCTTTCTCCTTCAGTAGAACCCTTCTGAGTAAGTTTATCAATCTTTTTTTTCTTCTTTGCTGATCTAACATCTGAAGAAGTGTGCTTAATTTCAAAACTTGATTCTTCTAACATCTCTATGATTAGACTTTATATCTTATTTATCAAAAACCAAGATTCTTTGATCTAACATAATCTAAATTGTAAGATGTATATGTAATTGGCACCTCTTCTTTTCCATATGGATGTTCTGATGGACTACAATACCTCCATCCTTCTCCCCACTTCTCAAACATATAAGAAAAATTTTCTAGGTTAATGTGATCAAGTTTTGCTCTTAATTCTGGATCTACTTTTCCCGTTTGACTTCCATGAGTATAATATTCATCTTTATTTCCAAGTCCATGATAGTAATTACTTTCAAGAGATAAAACTTTTTTAATTGGTCTATGAACAAATCTCATTATATAATCTGCATCTTCACAGTATGCTGGATAAAAATTTTCATCAAACAACCCATAATTTTTTATAACCCAATCCTTAATTAAATATAAATCCCAACTACCAACATTAAAGTCTCCAGGATTACCATGAACTAATCCGATCTCATCATCTTGAGCATGATTATACATTTCCTCTAAAAGTCCAAGACCAAATGAAACATCATCATTTACTATGATCCAGTAAGGAGCATTCATATAACATTTAATTATTAAATTCCACGCACCAGAAACTCCAATATTTCTGGGCATATGACATACTGTAATTTTATTAACAAATTTGTGATTAATTGATTTGAGTTTATCTAAATCATTATCAAGTTCTCCTTTACCATTATTATTAATAATTACAAATTCATCTACTGGATAATCAATACTCATTAAAAGTCTAGTTACCCAAAATGAACTATTAACAACTGCAGTTCCAATTACTGGTATGCTCATAAAGAACCTAACATATACTTCTCAGCCTTCTTGACCTTATCGTTAATACATGTCATATTATCTAATATGTCTTTATCTACAAGATCTGGATGTACCCACCAATCTTCATAAGATCTCCAATCATCTGGAGCAATATTATTCACTACTCTTACATACCCATAAGATTCTAGATACTTAATTGACTTCTCTTGTAGAGTTTTATTTGTATCTGTATAATAATCGTGCTCAAATGTAATTACTCTAAACTTATAAGCGTCAAAAGGAATTGTTAATAATATCTGATATGTGATTTCTGGTGGATCACAATCTAACTGCAAATAATCAATTATACTTAAAAAATCTAATCCTGCTAAAAATTTATGATAGTCAATATAAAGAGCATTTTTTAATAGGCATGGATTTTTTCTATCTCTTGCAAATGCTTCAACAAAACTTTCTTCAATGTCTAAAGATACTCCAGTCCAATCAAACTTAGTTTCTAGTAATGCAGTATTATTTCCATAAAAACTATTACCAGCACCAATCTCTAGATAAGTTCCATTCTTCTTTCCATTTAACATAGAAAGAATAAACATATCTTGATATGATTCTGAGTAATTTGTTTCTATATTTTCTAATCCAGGAAATTTAAATTGATATAAATTATATTTTTCTACTGAATATGTATCAAATGAAGATGAACTATGAGGACTTATCCTACTTAAATTACTAATACATAAGTTTCTATACTCAAAATTAACCTCATCATTCTTTATTAATTCTTCTAAAGTTTTTCTAGAATCATCACATAAACCACACCACCAACTTGATACAGACTTTAAGAATGTAATTCCATAAAATCCTGGGTAGTCTAATTCAGTTCTTAAACTTTCTGGATTTTTTTCGGAGACAGTTTCACCAATAGATGTAATTAAAAAACATTCATGCCATTCTTCAGATTTTTCATAATGTCTACCTAGATAAAAATATGCTTCTGGTCTAGTTGGACAAGTTGATATAGCATGTTGTATTAAACCTTTCACAGTAAAATTTCTTGATCCTTGTCTTTCAAAACATAAAGCTGATCTAATTAATGATTCGTATTTTAGTAAAGTTTGATCTGCTCTTTCTGCTGCTCTAAGATAATATGAAACTGCAGAAGCTGTTTGTCCCATGTTATCATAACAAACCGCGATATTAAAATTTAATTCTGCGTTGTTTGGATCAACAATATATTCTTTTACCAGATCAGTAACATTATTTTCCTTCATTTAACATCTCCTCAACTACTATTTCTGGAACCTTTAATAAGTATGCAACATTATCTTGGAAACCAAAGGTTACTAAAAATTCATCATCTTTCTTTACCATTCCAATAGAAAATTCTACATGACCAGACATAATAGAGAAATCATTTGAAAATTTAACAATATTCCAATTTTTATCCCATAAGATAAATCTATGTCGATATACAGCATCCTTTCTTCCAACTTCACTACTGAATAACCAAACCTCATGAGTTAAGGCAAGATAATGATCATTCCAAGAAATTACTTGAGACCCACCCCTAATATCTCTGGGTAAATTAATTGTATCTTTTAAATGAATTGTTTCACATGACTTATTTTCTGGATTAACTCTGACAACTTCAGTTGGATTTGACCATTTAACATAGTGATACGGAAGATCATCAATAGGCATCCAATTTTTTTCACAATAAGAATCTGGATCTTTTGGTGGTGGAATCCTAAATCTAGAGACTTCACTTACAGTGTCATCAGAAGCGTTAATTTCTGATAACTCCATACGCCCCTGTCCATTTGTGGTAGTATCTCTTCTTACACCACTAATATATAATTTTTTATCCCATGTAAATACTCTGGCATCTTCCAATCCAACAAAATCCCACATGGGTTCATAGGTATCGAATTTAGATGTATCTATTTTAGAAAATTTTGAAATTTCATAATTTTCATCTAATTCGCAATACCAATTCCATGTTCTAAGATGCATATCTTGCTCTGGATGAACATATGTTAAAGGACCATATTGGTGTTGATATAATTTTTGTTCTGAATGATAAAACGTATAGTTAACATGTCTTATATTAACTATTAGTTTTCCATCAGAATTAATACAAATTGATGGGTTCATCAATCCAGTACCAGAAGTAAGTTCTGCTGGTAATATTAGAGGATAAATGTCCCCACCAGTTTCTAACGCTCTTTTTGAAAGAGAATGCAAATAATCCATGAGTATAAGATAATAATTTTTTTATTCAGTAACAGAGTCTACTTCCGCATTAGGATCTTTAAAGACTGCTACTCCCAATTGTATTTTTGATTCTACCCCAGCAAGTTGCCCTTGTAGAATTTCTGTCCAAAGATCTTCATTCAACTTACCTTCAGTATCTCTAGGTATTTTTACTTCTCTAGTATAGATAAATCCTTGAGAGTTTGTATAAGTAACAGTTGTATAATCATCTTCTGAGGTAAACTCACTTACAGAATAATTAACCGTACTCATTATTCAGAATCTCCCCCTACTAAATTATCTTCTACTAGACCTTCTTCTCCACCTTCTTCTGGAAGTTTTACACCAGTTCCAGTTAAATACTCGTAAATTCCTTGTAGTTTTGTTGCCATCTCTCTTTTCATACCCAATTTATTATTCAGTTCCTGAATTTCTTTCATCAATTCTTCAGACTGAGTAATTACTGATTGTAAATGCTTTTGTTGTTCTGTCAATTGTTGTTGTTCTGTCATTTTCGTTCTCCTAATATGGAATAATGTACTTAACTATTTATATCACTATGGTGTTGGTGGAGTTACTTCATCAACACCATCTTGCCATGGGAATCCACTGGTAACTACTGTAGTTGGTTCTTTAGTATCCCCAATTTCTTCAAGGATTTTTGAGTCAATATGATTTTTATAACTTCGATCAGAATTTACAACATTTTTAATCCATTCAAGAACTGTTTCTTCAGTTAAATTTTCATAAGATACAAAATTAGTTGGGTCAACTGTTGATAATTTAAAAGGAGTTGCTCCTGTAAATGTTCCAGATATCCCATCAGAATTTGTTCCAGTTACTATCCAATGAGTTTGCACGATAGCATCTTCAATGGATGATGTAGTTTTTTTACCAATCCTTTCAATTTTCCAAGTATATGTTAGAGACATTTTTATGTAAATATGTAGAATATTTATATTATTTATTCAAGATTGTTTACTCTTTCTTCTAAAGAATCCATTCTTACTTTTATTTCCTGTATGGCTTTTACCATTACTGCACCAATACCATCAAAGTCAATAGATTGTAATGAATTTGGATCATCTTTTACTCCTTCAACAGCACTGGGAATAACTGCTTGCAAATCATGTGCAATAAATCCTTCTCTTCTTTGCCCATCATACTCACTTAAGGTCGTAGTACTACCGTCTTCATTGGTCTTACTATAATCATTCCATTCATACTCAATTGGTTCCAATTGCATAATTCTATCAATTGCATCATTTGATATTGGAGTAACATTCTGCTTTAATCTATAGTCAGATATTCGAGCCATAACTCCAATTTGTGTCCAGTCAATCCAACCATACATACGAGGATTGCGCCACTCAATATTAAACCAATTAGATCCCGATCCACCTCTACCAGCCCTGGTTCTTGCTCCAACCCATATAACTTCATAGAAATTAGATCTATTTCCTGGGTTTATATAGTAACCAGTATTATTCCAATCATAGAAAATATATGCACGACAATCTCTTATATAAGTTTGATTTTGGTCAAAATAATTTGCATAAGCTCTAAAATAATTATAACCACCATCATTATTATAATTTAAATGTGTTGTTCCAGTAGGACCAATGATTTGAACCTCACCATTAAACTTTGCACAATCACCACCAGATCCAAAGTCTGCATAATAACTAGTGTTATTACGATCATAAAAGATATTTGCATACATTGTCATGATATTATTCCTCCGTTGCGTTCTCGTAGTATTTTAAACCTTTCAAATGCTGATAAGCTTGATCAACAATACTTAATTGACTTGTAGGATCAATAAAAAAGTTTAAATCAAAATTACTAATATCTGTTGAAAGACTTCCATTGAATTCAACATCAGTTGGATTAATTGTAATTGCTCCTATAGGTTCTTTTCCAGAATCTCTTGCATCTTTAGTAGTATAAATTTCTACACTAATTCTACCAACATAACCTTTTTTCCAATATACCTCATGACCTTGTTGTGTTGGAGTAACTCCATCAGTTCTAGATGGATCTGGTGGTGCCGGAACATCGTGAAGACGTTTTTCTGTAGTTATTTTTTTGATTACATGATATGCATTTGGTGCTACTAAACCAGTTGATGGAACTTCATATTCTCTTACCAAGGCCATTTCATTCTCCTAATCTTTTTTTAAGTTCTGCAACTTCTTCTCTAAGAGTATTTATCATTTGATTCTGTTCCTTTATTGCTTCGATGAATAGTCCAGCAAAGTTTCCATAATCCACACCATATTGATCAACATCCTCAGCATAAGTTACAACCTCTGGAACAACATCAACGACTTCTTGTGCAATAACACCAATTTCAGTTTTTCCATTATGTGGATCACTTTCAAGTCTATTTGTCTTTATAAATGATACTCCACGTAGATTTAGTACTTTATCTAATGCATTTTCAATAGTATTAATATCCTTCTTAACGCGAGCATCTGATGCTGCCGTAATTGAACTTGTTGAGTAAATTGCCTTATTAACATAAAGTCCATAAGAACTTGATGTAGTAGAACCAACCATACCAACACAGTTGTTACCATGATTGTAGTAAAATGACCATCTTCCACCATCTTGATTATAGAATCCACCATTACCACTACCATCAAACATGACGTGAGGACGGTTTCCAGTATCAATTACCAATCCATACCAACCATTTCTAGAACCACGAATTCTCATTGATCCATAAGAAGACAACTCATTTGGTTCTATATGCCAACTATTAGTACCTGAATAGTATCCAGTAGTATTTGTATACATCCAAGTATACTTATAAGCGTAACTGCTGCCACCATTAATTCTAAATCTTACAGTGTCATTATTATAATCGTTCTTAAACGTAATTCCATTATAGTTTGGATACGCCGCCATAGTAACACCAGTATGATACTGGAGAACTAGATCTGGATATGGATTACTCCAAGCACCACTCTCTTGGAATCCCCATCCATAAGGATAAGAACTTCTTCCAAGTCCACTATTAGAACCAGAGTAAGGTGAATAATAAGTATTCGCCTGAATCTGACCCATTCTTGATGTATCAGCAGGATTGCTGTAATATCCAGTATTATTGGAATCATAATAATTTCCAGCATACATTGCTCCACCATTACCGTCATTAATATCAAGAACAGGAACGGTTCTCCAAGCTCTTAGACTATTCCATGCACTTCTAAATCTCAGGTTTGAAATTGGACCACCACACAATTGCCATCCATACCAACGAGATGAAGTGGTATAGTGTAGTGTTTGAACACCAACCCAGTGAGACGTACCCGATGGTTGGTTTGCTGGATTGCTCCAAGAGTCAAAGAATCCACTACCCCAACTGAACACACTGTTCATGTTTGTGTTTCCCCATCCCATGGATCCAACCCAATAGTTGGAGTCACTTGTTATATTTGGACGAGAATTTCCATACTTATAGGTATTTCCTAAATGAGCCTTGGTATAATCTCTTGAATAGTAACGGAGATAATCATCATTAGATCCATAGAATTTATTTGGTAAGGTTCTATTTGGAGTTCCAGAAGTGGTGTTAATCCAACCCGCTTGAATATATCCACTACCATCAGTTCTTACAACTCTATTAGCAGAGTTATTTCTTCCAGTATGAACTTGTAGACCATCCAGTAAATCTGCATCCAGTCCAGAACCAGATCCGTCATTACCAGAGTGCCAGATCTTATACCAAGATGATGGGGAATTATTATTAATTAATCTATAATAGAAATCACTTGAAGAATAGAAACTTCCTGCAATCTGCATCTGATAATTATTACCAGTATTAGTATGCCTGCAGTTAATCATATTATACCAAGTACTAGTTGGAGATCCAGTTGCACTAGAACGGTTATGGAATCCAGACTTCAGATATCCGTTCCAATTACTTGGAGAATCAGTACCAGTTGAATTTTCACCGTAAATTATTCTAGAAGAATCAATTCCATCAATAACATCTGCATCTAAACCAGATCCAGATCCATCATTACCTGCCGTCCAGACTTTATGACTGCTGGATGTCAGATACATATTTCCACTATTATCAATATAAGCTACGTCAGTACCAGATCTTCTAAATCTTACAACTTCTGTAGAGTTTGCGCCAGAAACAATATAGAAACGATTTGAATGATATTCAATCTTACCTTGATCATTTCCTGTATTTCCAGTCCAAGTTTCATTTCCACTTTCATCAAAATACCAGTTTGGAGAATATCCATCAGGATTATAATGTCTTAGTGCCCATTGTCCTCCAGTATTTAAGAAACCAAACCATCCAGAACCATTTGAATGAATCCATCCTTCAGTGTTTCCATTAAATGTTCCACGGAATCTCAAGTTAGTGGATTGATTTTCAGTATTTCCAGTTAATTCCCAATATCCATCTGCACTTGAATAAAAATGTGCTCCTGTTGCTTCGTTGTAAAGACCTTCATTAGCGTTATAATTACGGAACCAATTGTCTGCATAAATTTCAGTACCACGAATATCTTTACCAGAGGAATTCCAAGTATAACCATCAAGATTATCTGCATCAAGTCCAGAACCTGCACCATCATTACCAGCGTGCCAAACAGTACTTCCTGAAACAGTTGGAGTTGAATTAAAGTTTACAACGCTGCTATTGTAAGGATAATGGAAGACTTCTGTTCTAGCACCATTATCAAGTCTATAGAAAGTGATATGATCGGCGGATTCTCCACTAACAAAGGAAGGTGATCCGTCTCCATTATAGGAGAATCCTCCACCATACGTGGGAGATTGACCAACCTCAAATACACCTGTTCCTTGACCTTCTCCTGATGCACGAACAATTGCATTACCACCGTCATCGCATTTAACCCATACAGTAGTACTAGTACCTCTATCAATAGTCAAGTTGCCTGTCATTGTATCATCGGCATCTGATCTTACAAATGAACCAGATGATAATCCATCTAATAGGTCTGCATTTAAGTTTGAAACCTTTGTAGTTGAATCTACAATTAAGGGTGCAGTACCAGTCCCTACATCAGATTTAAGTACACTTCCTCGAACTTCTCCAGTAACATCAAGATTACCACCAGAAGATAAGGTTAATCTATTTGTTCCAGCAGAGTTTCTAGCAATTAAACTAGTAGTGAATTGTAGATATAGATTATTACTATGATTCTGAATCTTACCGGCCTTTTCACCTGTCCAAGTTCCACTTGCTAGAGTAATATCACCATTTGCCTTAACACCGAATTCTGCTGTTACTCTTCCAGATAATGTTGGTGCTCCAGTTAGAGTATATGCGCTACCATTACCAATTAAAATTGCACCATTTGAAGGAAGTGCTGATAATCCAGTACCACCACGGGGAATAGGAATAGTTCCTGTACTATTGTTTAAATCTAAGTAATATGCTGGAGCAAATCCACCAAGAGATGCTGCGTCAACATCACCAAACTGAGAGTTTTTAAGTGATACTGCACCATCATTTCCTATCTCAAATGTTGATGTCTTAAATTTAGATACACCTGTAGAAGAGAAGTTATCTAAAGATGCTTGTACTCTCAATACCGATAATTGTATATCTCCAAAATACTTGGTTATATCACCATCAAGTTCAAATGAATCTGCAACAATTGATAGTGGAGCAGTTGTTCCAATTCCAACAGATTTAACTGCCTTTCTATAAAGAGAATCACCACTTAAGAATGTATCTGAATTAGCAGCACCACCACCTAATCTTGATGGAGAAATTGTACCAGAAGTAATATTTGCAGCATCAACAGTTCCAGAAGCAAGTACAGTCCAGTTATCGAGTAGACTCGAAGATGTATTTACAGTACCAGAATACTCTACATTTTGTTTTGTAAATGTTAGATCTCCAACTCCATTTTGTGTAATATTGATTGGATTAAAAATTAATCCATTTACAGAACTCAGGGATATTGATTGTGATGCATGTAAACTAAATGAGTTTGAGGATACTGATCCGACAAAGTAGAATGCTGCAGTCGTAAGTCCTACAGGAACATTACTACCTATCCTTATAGCATCGCCAGCTCCGAATGGATGTCCAACAAAAGTAATTTGGTCAGTTACTGTATTAATAGTTTTTCTGGTCAAAGAATGAGTTCCAGTACCATTAGAGAGGAAATCAATCTTATTTGTTAAATTATATTTTCCATAAAGTTCAATAGAAGTAGTACCAATTCTCTTAACATAGTAAGTATTTCCACTAATCAAAGATTCTAGAACGTTTCCACCATTAGCAGAATATGTAATGGGATCTCCATCTGCAAATTCATTTGCCCCAATTTCAATTCTATCATTACTAAAATCAATATCTCCCCCAGTTGCAGACGAATTTGGATCAAATGTCACAATATATTCTGCTGTCATTGAAGTTGATACTCCAACAGCATCACCGTCAGCAATGTAATCAGTTAGAAGAGAAGAACCTGTAAACTTCTGATTATTTGTTAATTCAAGATACAGTCTTGTTTCTACCGATTCAATTTTTGCTTGGAATTCAGAACCTCCACTTCTTCCACCAATAACAGATGGGTTTGAAACATTTACAGTATCTCCTTCAGCGTAGTATCTTCCACCATAAACAATGCTACATTGAGTAACTGTTCCAGATGCACCAACAGTAATCGTTGCATTTGCACTAACTCCAGCTCCAGTAACTGAATTATTCAATAAGATTGAAGTATAAATTCCTGGGTTAGAATATCCTCCACCACCATCAATAATAGATGCAGTTAGTGAAACACCCTTAACTAATCCAGTGTATCCATATCCAGCAGATGTTGGATATGTAACAATACCAATTGCACCACCATCAGAAACTGCACTTACTACAGTATCTCCGTTATTAAAGTTATAATTTCTTGTTTTATCATCTAAAATTAGGAATTGACTGTAAACATCAGAAATTAGAACAAATCCTTGTCCTGGTTCTAAAACAGTATCTCCATTTTTAAGATTAACTGCTGGAATTCTATCAACTAAAGTTGTTCTACCACCACCAACATTAGTAGTATAATAGTTAACAACTTTTGGTGGAATCAAGTCAGCATTAATTTGTCCAAATGCGTTTAACTGAACGATAGCACTAGGAACTGCATTTGTTGAAACTTCTTTATCGATAAAGTTTCCAAGTCTATTATTTAAAAATGTTCTAACTGCTTTCTGAGTTGATACCCTGAAGTCTTTAGCACCACCAATTTCATTATCACCGAGACCGATATCAGTAGAGAATTCTTCAATAGAAACACCACCAGATAGACTTAATCTTAAACTATCTAACTGACCGATACTAACTTTGTTGTTGAATACAATATTACCAGTTCTGTTAAATGCAGTAATAAAGTTACCAATCTTAAAGTCACCTAGTTCGTTAGTACCTGATGAATAAACACGTCCACCTTGAGTAAATACTTGCTCTGTTGCAGTATCAGTTTTACCTCCATTCTGTGGTAGTGCATTATAATCTGTTCCAGATCCTGAGAATTCCCAAGTGTGAGAAGATGAGTTAACAATCGATGGTCTGTGGAAGTGGATTCTAAATTGCTCAGGTAACTGAGAAATACCAGCAATACTTCCACCAGTTTGAGTTGAATCTACCTTAAATTCTACTGTAAAGAATGTTCCAACACCTGCGACAGCAGTAGATGCTGCAGAAACTGGTGAAGATGAATGATCTTGAATAAATGAATTTACACCAAAACCAGTTTCTCCAAAATTATTTCTTACTCCGCCAGAAGATTCTACAGAAACTAATAATTCATTTTCTGTAGAATTATAAGTAACAGCAATACCAACTGCATTACCACCATTAGTTTGCTGAGTAATTTCTCTTCCAGTGATGAATGTTAGATTTGTAGTAGTTGACGCAAAACTAATTCTTTGATATGATTGATGGGAATCCATCTTTTCAAAATTAAAGAATTCTTGATTACCCTTAATAAACGTATTAATACCACTACTTACTGAAGTTAAATCGACTAACCTTGTTAGACTATCATCTTCATATAGTTTGAACTCATCATCACTAACATATTCAACAAAATATTCATTTAAATTAACCAATCCACCAATAATTTGTTTTGGAATTGTACTTTCATCACCTAGATAAATTACACTATCTCCAGTGTTGAATGTGTGACTGGAAATTCCAATAATATCGGTACTTGTACTAACACCAACAGAGATATCAACTTCTCTTACAACTGAAGATGGTTTAAAGTTAGAAGTTAAGTCAACTCCAGCATGACTGAAGAATCTAAGAACATATAAATCCTGATCTGATCTACCCAATCCAACTACTTTTAGAGTTTGTAATCCACCGCTAGTACCAGTAGCAGAAACGATACCTCTATCAAAAGCGTAAGATCTTGAATTAAATCCAGTAGATCTTAGAGCGTATAGACCAAAGTTAGTTGCTGAGTTAGTAATGGATAGGTATCCACCAGACTGTGCAAGTGAACCATATCTACAGAAGATTTGGAAACAGGAAACAACTTGAGAATAACCATCGTTGATAACACGCCAACCAATACCACCGAATGAAACCATGGTGAATGCCGCAGCAACCATGGATTTACCAAACTCTGGTTGAGGTCCTTCTACTGGGTTCTCTGCTTCTTGTGGAATGACTGCAGTGTTTAGAGTATCTACTTTTGATCCGTCAACAAGAATACCATTTGCACCTAAGAAAGATAGGATAGAGCAATTTTGAATATATGGAGATCTTGTAATAATTGGTTTATCAACTTTAACTGCGTATCCAGTTCTTGGAGTAGTTGTATCTGAAGGATCATCATATGCAACCGCATTGTCAAATGTAAATTGTGGAACACCTGCAGCGTCGGTGAAATCCTTCATTGCAAATCCAGTTAGATAGCAACCGTTTCTAAGACGGAATAAATCTTTACCTGCATTTAAAGGTCTAATGATAGTATTTCTAAGGTTGTCACCAATAATTGCTACGTCTTCATACATGAGAATAGGATTATCCTCAAGATATTCTCCTGCTTCTACAAATACAGCAACTGGAGTTGATTTTGAAGTTGGTTGATCTAATGTTGGTGCCGCATCTGTTCCGACTCCAATGATTGTGGTTACAATACCAACGTAGTTTGAAATAGCAGAGAATACATCAGCACAACAATCTTCACTGTAAGAATTTCCAGCTCCACATTGAGCATCGTAAGAAATTGATAAATCGAAAGATTGGAATGTCCGACCATTTTCTGATTGGAATGATCCTGTTGGTTGACTTAGTGTTGGTGCCGCATCTGTTCCAACTCCAATAATACTAGTAATAATTCCAACATAGTTAGAAATAGCACTCTGCACATTTGCACAACATGTTGAATTATATGCACTATTGTTACAAGAATCATCGTAAGAAATCGTATTATCAAATACTTGACTCACCGCTCCAGATCCCTGATAACTTGTTGGGATTGAAGTATTATTAATAATGAAGGAAGAAATTCCTACAATATGATTGTATGCAGCAATTGTTTCTGTAGTTTCACCGGCAACGTAATTAGTTGCTCCACTCCAGTAAGATAATCCAGTTTCAACAGACTTCCTATTTCCTCCATAGGCTAAGTCGTAAGTAACTGCATCTACAATTAGACCAACATCTCTCTTACATTTAGTCTCATCATAATCTGGATTTGTAAGTAATCCTGGATATGTAGCAGTTACAAATCCAACTACTTCTTCTTTAATAAATTCCTTATTTAAAATTAATAAATTTGATCCATCATTTAATCTATTAATACTATCTGGTAATGCAACATTATTAATTACATATTGTGATATTGTAATAATATGATTATATGCATCAATAGTTTCTGTAGTTTCCCCAGCAACATAATTAGTTGTACCTGCCCAATATTTTAAACCAGCTTCTATAGTCTTTGAGTTTCCTCCATATGTTAAATCATAATATAATGCATCTACAATTAAACCAACATCTCTCGCACATTTTGTAGCATCATAATCAGGATTAGTTGTAATTCCAGGATGAGTATATGTTACAAATCCAACGACTTCGTTTTGAATAAATGTTTTGTTATTTAATAATAAATCTCCAGCATCTGCAAATCTACTGCCAGGAAGAACAAATGACTCAAACGAAGCTAACTGTGCTGCTTTCTTAATTGTTTTTACAGGTAGTGCTTTACCATCATTACTATCATCTCCATTTACTGGAGATACATAAATTCTGTTTTCATATAGACCAGAAGTACTAAACCCTAATTGACCGTCTTCTTGTAGTTGTAATACCTGCCCAGGAATTCCCAAGTATGGTGGTAAAGTTAGATTGTATGAAGTTGAGAATCCAGACTCTGATGGTTTGATATTAACATCATTTTCTAAACTGTTAGCAGTATTAATTCCAGAGAAGTTGATATTACCTACATCAACGTTGGTATAAGTTGCTCTAGTTCCACTTATGGTTGTAAATGTACCAACTGAAGCTTCAATAGAAGAAATTCCACTAATTGAATTTTGTATTCCATCTATAGTAACAGAACTTTGACCTACTGTTAAAATACCAGTAATTCTTGCATTATCTGAAATATAAGCATCTCCAGAAACAATTAACTCCGCAGTTTCTCCAATACCAATTTTTACATTTGAAATTCTACCACTAGTATTATATTCAAGAGTTTCTCCAGAAATATTTGTTACAATTCCAGTAATTGCATTAACATATCCTGCAATTAATGTTGTTACTCCTACAATTTCATTGAGAGTTGATATTCCACTTACTGTTTGATTTATTGATGTAATATGATCAACAGTAGCGACTGTAGTATCTAGAGTTGGCGCTGTAGTAATACCATTGACTGCTAGGTTATCAGTTATTTCAACATTTCTAACAGTAAACTCTGAAATAATTCCAACATTATAACTAAGATCTGTACCTTCTACTGCAGCAGCAGTTAATATACCAATTTGTGCTCTTTGTGCTCCAAACTCTACAAAAGATGAAACTCCTGTTATATTAATATTATTTGAAGTTAATGAGTCCATCTGGACTTCATTTGCAGTAATTATACCAACACTCTTAATATTAGTTGATAAAATTGTAGCAATTGTAGAGAATCCTGTATAGTTTAAATTAATACCATCTAGATTATCAATTCTACCAGAAGTTGGAGTAAATGTACTACTAGTATCTCCAGTTCCTACACTTAAAGTAGTTACATCTAGATTTATAATTGTACCATCAGTTGATGTTAAAATATCAATATCACCTGTAGAATAATCTAAAGATGTTCCTCTTATACTACTAATATATCCAGTGTTATATTCTAAATGTTGACCTTCGATCTCATATATTGTTCCTATACCAGATACTTCTCTTTCATATGTAAAAATTGCTGAAGTTATTGGATTTGTATCTGTTGAATAGAAGTCAAATGTATCTATAAAATAAATTTCATATGATGCAGTAACTGATGAACCATCTGTAAATGATTGTGGAGCAAAAGATATTTCTCCTGCTCTAATATCAGTTACAGTAGTAATTCCTACTGAAAGAAAATCACCAGATAAAATTTGTCCAATTTGTATACCAGTAGTATCAATACCGGTCATAATATCTGTATTAATACCAGATAAAGTTCCAGAAGTTTGTATTAAATAATTTGTATTTGTCGCATTTTGCGACATTGTAATAGATCCAACACCTATATTGGTAACTGTTGTACCACCACCAATGTAAGCATTTGTAATTCCATAACCAACTAAAATATTATCAGTTACAATTCCTGTGACTGCATTTCCACTAGCACTATAAAATATACCAGAAAGTGATAAATTTACAATACCATTAGTACTATTCTGTGATAAAGTAATTGCATCTACTGGAGTTGCTGTAGATCCAATTCCAACGTTAACAGTTCCAATACCAATAATTGTTGATCCAACAGATATATTTTGTCCAGTTACTAATAATCCTAATCTTAAATTAGTTACAATAGTATCTTGAATTATATTTGTTGATATTCCAATAAGATTTCCATTATAACTATAAGATTCTTTATTTACAGATATAACAGGACTACTTAAAGATTCAGTTACCTCAATAGATTTAGAATTAAGAGTATCAAGATTAATATCCGAAAAAGTACTTATACCAGTAAACTCACTACTCCCATTAAATATTGCAGTTCCATTAAAAGTAGTAATTCCTGTAATAGATAGATTTCGTTGAATTTCTACGTCAGCCAGAAATGTTCCTACACCTACTAATTCTAATCTTTGTATTCTTGCTAATTGTTCTACTCTAAAATCGCCATCAACATGTAATTTTGCACCAGGATTATCTATACCTACACCAATAAATGTGCTCGCGTCAGTAGCGAGACCAATACTTCCATTTTCATGATTAAATATGTGTAATGCAAATTTAGATAGATCTCTATTTACTGCCATCTTGCAAAAATATCCGTAAATTTATTTATAGGTAAGTAGTTAATAATTATATTTGACTAAAAGTTACCCCTACCATATTTAGACCTTCTATAGATGGGGTAGTATTATTTGTGAATGGATTAAATAATATTCTTTTTTCTGCTCCTCTTAGAGAATATGAGAAAGTCCAATAATCAGTTTGAGTATCATCTGTTTGACTATCTTGATAATCTACTATCACTTTTGACCCATGATTTCTCAACCAATCTTTAACTTCTATGGAAGTTGCAGTTGGATTAGACTGTAGATATAATGCTAAAACTCCTGTTGCTACTGGGGCAGCAGCACTAGTTCCATTGAAACGGCAATCATAAAATCTATCATCATCATATCTTTGAAAATCTTCATAAGCAGAAACTCCATTTGTTCCAGCAGATAATGTTTCATCTGCAGGTGCCCAAACATCAATTCCAGGACCATTATTTGAATATGATGCTTTTGATTCCAACCTATTGATGATTGAATATAGACTATCATCCATAGCACCTGTACAGATAACTGGATGAAAATTTGGATCTGTAGTAGCATCAAATCCAATTCCCTGAGGATTCATCCAATCTCTATGATTACATGGAGTAGCATTTCCTGGAAATTCTGTTCTAGGATCTCCAGCATTAAAATAATCATCTTCCATATAATTTAATCTATCTGGATCAGCAGTACCAATACCCAATCTCTGATTATTATTTCCTGCTGCGGCAACATAAATTACTCCTTCATCCATCATTTCCTTTGCAGCAGTATCTGTAGAACTTGATCTAGAAGAAGATGACCAAGATTTGTATGCACCATTTACTTGATTACTTAAACCTTCTTTCATTGCAGTTACTTGATTAGTAACTGAATCATTACCAGTAAATGAACCGGTTGATCCTCTAAATTTATAACCTACAGTGTCAGACGCTTCAAATGCAGCCTGATACCCCCAACTACCATTAACAATAGTTGGATTTTTTCTACCAGTAATTGGATTTGATTTTTTATACTTATGAAAAATTTTCATTAAATCATAATTTTGTTCAATTGATATACTCATTCCTGAAGGTTCAGAAATTCCAGACATGTTCCATATATTTGCTTTAAAAGCATTACCAAAATTTTTACCAGCAGATAATCCAGCACAAGCTGTACCATGACCACTGGTTAAACTACTAGAACCGTCGAGTTTATCACCAAGAGCTCTAACTTCTGTGTAACCAGAACTTACACTTACCGTTCCAACTGAACTGAATTCAACAGATCTAAAAGCTGGACTATTCCACCAATTATGTGCATTTACTGTATGTATTCCAATTCTTCCATCTGCTTTAGTATAAGTGTACCCATTATTATCAAAATAAGTAGGATCAATGTAATATGGACCATCAAGAACAATATCCCTTACTCTCGATTGTCCATTTTCATCTAAAAATTCTGGATGATACTGCAATACACCTGAATCATGAATAATAATATCTACATGTTTACCATCCATATCATATGTAAGATCTGAATCTAATGGTGCATACTGAGAAGTACTAGTCGTCCAAAAATCTCCATTTGTTGAAATAGCAACTCTTTTTGTCCCCCAATTAGTTCTATCTAATTCTGAGACATTGGGATTTGAAACTGGTGGTCCATTAAAATCTAAATCTCTATAAACTTTTACTTCTTTTCCCCACCTATAAGTTGCAGGTGATGGTTTTGGATAATTTTCTGGATTATCCTGTGGAGATAATTCTACCCACTCTATTTTAGGATGATTTTTTAAGTTTTTAACCTCAGATGCATGAAGAAGAAAAGTTCCTCTTGTTGAACTATGCAATTTATTATCTGAACAAGTAATATTTCTATCGGGAATATTTTCTTCTGCGGAATTATTGCACAGTAAATGTTGAAACTCTTCCCAATCAGTAGAATCTGTAACTTTTATGGTATATTTTTTAAGAGTCATTTTTACTAGTTATTATATTTAATACTTACTAGGATTTTAATTATTTATGATGGTTTTTTATTATAAACTATCCTATTAAGAAACCACAGAAACTGCCATATGAACTACCACTTGCACCATATAGAAAACAAGTTGATGAACTACTACCACTAGCTCTTGCAGTAACATAATCATCCTTAGCAAGATCTATTACAGCTTGAACAGTAGCATCATTCCATTGATGACCATTACTACTACCACCACCAGAATGGTTATTACTTAGGACAATCGTATTGCCATTTTTTCTCAATTGCAGCGCAAAATCAGCAGTGTTTGGATTAGTAAACATTGCAGTGTATATGAAAAAATACTTACCGTCAACTGGTGCAGTAAATCTCCCATTACTATTATTAAAGTATGATCCATTTTGAACTACAGTATTAAATGTAGTTAAGTCAGTAGAATCCCAAACATTCATATATCTATGGGAAGGAAATCCCACAGCATTGAATGCTGGTTGACCTGGAATTGAAACACATCCATTTGAACGCATCTCCATCACATTAACATCAGCATCACTGGAAGAATTTAATGCACCATGACCAAGTGATATCATCAAAGTTGATCTGGCATCACTACCAGATTCTTCATAACGTCCTACAGAGAATTGTGCCTGACCACCATATTCTGTAGCATCATCTAGAGCAATTTTAAATCCTTTGAAATAAGTTGAATTAACACCGGCAACACCAATTGCAGGCCCACGTACCTCTAATTTTGTTCCAGAATTAAGAACTTGCGATGGAGCTCCATCATGAAGGAATAAACAACCATCAGAAGTTATACGAAGTCTTTCTACCTCATTTCCACTACCATTTCCAGTTTGGAATGAGATATTACCACCAGTTCCACCACTAACATATGTGGTAAATATTTGATCATTATTAAACGTATTATATTTTACAGTGTATGCCTCACCAGATGGGAATACTACACCAGAAGTTGTGGTTGTTAATTCTAGGTGCGACATTACACTAGCACCTGTCGCTCCTGGTCTTACAAATCTAATACCACCATCATTTGCTGGTCTGATAGTTAATTCTTTTGTGATTTGACCTTCTTGCTCATGTCCTATCCCTATTTTACCAGCAGAAGTTATACGAAGTGCTTCTGTATCATTATTTGTGCTAAACTTTAAAAAATCATCATCAAAATCATAAAAAATAACACCATTTTGTGTTCCACTACTATCTTTAAATAAAATACCAGCATTTCCACTTGCTGAACTAGATTGCATCGTAAAGTAAGAGTCTGCTCCTAATAGATGCAGTCCTGTTGATGGATTATCAGTTCCGATACCAACCAGACCATCATATGTTATCTTCATTCTCAATGCATCATTAGTTGCAAAGTCAAGATCTAAACCTCTCTCTTGCCAAATACATGCATTTCTGTCATCAGATCCTGTGTATGATTTTCCAGCATCATACAAGTTACCAATGATTAATCCTTTTGCTGTATAATATCCACCAGATCCACTTGCACTATCATAAGCATTGAATTCTGCACAACCATTTACATTTAATTTTTGGTCTGGATCTGTTCTGCCAATACCTAAATTCCCAGCAGAAGTTAAACGAGCTCTTTCAGTACTTCCACCTACTCGGAGAACCAAATCTCCAGTACTAGCACCACTATAATTAGCACCAATATTTAAATTATCAGAACCATCAGTATAGATGTAATGTGTAGTGTTATTACTTGTTCTCTTTAATTCAATTTGAGCGCCAGCGGTGTTGACAAGAGAAAGACTTGAATAATTAGCTGCTGCAACTGGAATAGCAGTTCCGAT
>TARA_B100001093_G_scaffold520125_1_pt1 | contig 49183 bp, 36 predicted proteins | sample TARA_B100001093 | Tara Oceans TARA_B100001093 (sample SAMEA2623116) | marine metagenome | biome: marine biome (ENVO:00000447); feature: surface water layer (ENVO:00002042); material: "saline water (ENVO:00002010), including plankton (ENVO:xxxxxxxx)" | depth 5 m | reverse complement strand
TTATACATTACATTTCTACTTTACAAAGATGAAACATAAATCAACAAAAAACGTTAATAATAATGTGATTAAAAAAATATGTGTTTTATTCTTTTTTATAAATATTCTTTTATCTCAAGATAAAATTGAGCTCAAACAAGCTGACACTCTCTCTTCTATCCAAATTAATAATGAAACTGTTACATCTCTAAAAGGGGATGTTATTTTTAAAAAGGGAGATCAATTACTTTTTGGGGATAGGGCTATTCAATCAAGTGATAATAATCAAATTAAACTTTTTGATAAAGTTAAAATTCAAGATGGAAATAAAATAATATTATGTGACTCTTTATCATTCAATATTGATGCAGATAAAATACAATTATTTGGTAGGGTTACAATCAATAATGATAATCAACTTATAACATCGGATCAGGCAGAGCTAGATAATAAAAATGAAAAAATTACATTGCTACAGAATTCAAAAGTTTTAAGCGGTGATCAAAAAATTGAAGGAGACTTAATCGAAATTATTTATAATGATAATGAAATAGAATCTTTGAAAATTATCGAAAATGGCATCATTTTTTCACAGAACTCAGGTTATGAAAAAGATAATAATCAAAATGAAATTGTAGAAAAAGAAGATATACTCAAAGGCAATATTATCAAGGTAACTATGATTGATAGCGTGGTCGATAAAATTGAATTGGAGGGCATGGCTTCAAGCTTTATTCACCTTTATGAAGATTCGTTATATCAAGGAACTAATGAGATTTCAGGAGATAATATTGTTTTACAATTAAGAAATAATAATGCTACAGAATTAGTGTCAAATGGAGGTGTAATTGGTCAATTTGTTCCTTCATTATCAAATATAAATAGTCAAGAAACGGTAAAGTACAAAGGTAATAGAGTTGAGTTTGATACAAATTCAAGATCATCAAAGATGTACGGAGATGCAAACATTATTCAAATTGGAATGGATTTAAAAGCTGCACAAATTAATATTGATTGGAAGAGCAATATTCTTGAAGCTTTTGATACTAATACTTTCAATAATGAGGAAAGTTTAGCACCTACCTTAATTGAAAATGGCAGAGAGCCAATTTCAGGAAAATCAATGGTATATAATATTAAAACTAGAAAAGGTAAAGTGATTGCAGGAACTACAAAAGTTCAAAATAATACTTACATCGGCACACAAATTACTACTGTTTCTGATAGTACTTTTTACATAGATGATTGCATTTTTACATCATGCGATCCATCTAAGTTTTACATAGGAAGTAAACAAGCGAAAATAATTTATGGTGATAAAATTATTCTCAAGCCACTTAACATAGTTGTCGGAGGAGTTCCAATTTTTGGAATACCCAAAGCGATCTTTCCACATTCAAATGAAGAAAGGAGGTCTGGTTGGATTATGCCCTCTTTTGGATCATCAGAAAACAGAGGGAATTATCTTGATGGTTTAGGATATTATTTTGCACCTAATGATTATTTTGGATCGGAGAATTCAATTATTTTTGCTGATAGACAGGGATTAATTCTTAAATCAAAAAATCAATATAAAAATCGTTATAAATTTAGCGGCAGCTTTAATTTTGAAATACGCAAACAGCTTAACTCGTCTGAAAAAGATATTGCGAAGTTAAATGAAAATAACAAAACTGATTTTTCATTAAACTGGAATCACAATCAAATACTCAGAAAAAATCAAACACTGAGATCAAACGTAAGCTATTATAGTAATGGTGAGTATAATCGTGAAACAAGCATCGACCCCATAAAAAGATTAAATCAACAAGCAATTTCTAATGCTACATACTCTAAGAGATGGAAAGATCAAAACCTATCAATGAGTGTAAATGTATCTAATAAACAAGATTTGATGTCACAAAATAAGGTAAATAATGTATCTTCTTTTTATCAAGCTCCTACTAGCCTTTCTTCATCAATTACTAAAAATACCGGCACATTACCTTCTTTAAATTTTAGAGTTGGAAGAAGAAATTTATTTAGCAATTCCAACAAATCTTTCCTTGAAAATATTCAATGGGATTTTAATTCTAGAATTTTGAATAATTCAAAAAACTTTTATCGATCGGAAGAAGTAATAGACGAAGATGGGGTTAGCACTTTTCAATGGGAAAAAGATGATAGTGGTAATACAATAACTTCAAATAAAACTGATATGATGCTGAAAAACAAATTAAGCATCAATGCTCCTTTTACAATATTTAAATACATAGCAATCAATCCAAATATTAATGTGAATTCTGATTTTGTTAATAAATATCAAGGTGCATCGATTAACGAACAAGATGAAATTGAATTAAAAACGATTGATAGTTTCAAAAATAGAACTACTTCTAATTTAGCTTTATCAATATCTACAAAGGTATATGGTATTCTGCCATTTAAAATTGGGAGTTTTCAATCAATAAGGCATGTAATGTCTCCTAGAATCGGATTTTCTTTTTCCCCAGACTACCTAAGAAATGATAATTATTTCCAAGAATTTAATGAAGAATATTACGATTATTTTTTAGGTACTTTAATTGGTTCTACGCCAAGAACGAGCAGTAAAAAAATCAATTTATCAATTGGAAATGTTTTCCAAGCTAAGAAAAATGAAAATGGTGAAGAAGAAAAAATTGATCTTTTCTCATTACGAATGAATACAGGATATGATATAAATAGAGAAGAATTTAAGTTGTCTAATCTAAACTCATCTATAAGAAGTAGTTTAAAAAATGGAACCAATATTGACATTAATCTTACTCATGATTTTTATGAATTTGATAAAGATAATAATTTGAGAATTAATGAACTGCGATCACTACCAAGATTAACCGGCGTTAGATTCTCCACAAATTTTACTTTAAAAGGTAAAAATAATGATAATGACAACCAGAAAGAATTTTCTGATGAAACAAATAATTTTTTAAATGATTTTTCCTCAAATGTATGGCAAAGCAGATTAGGTATAAGCTATACTATTAATAAAATAAATCCTGAAAATAAGCTTGAAAATTTTTGGCTTAATACAAACACTAGCATAAATGTTACAAGTAATTGGAAACTGAATTATAATGCAAGATTTAATCTTATTGACAATAATATAGTACGTCACAATTTGACACTGTACAGAGAAATTGATTGCTGGGAATTATTTGTTGATTGGACTCCAAATGGATATGCCAGAGGGCTGTATTTTAGGTTAAACTTAAAGTCAGATATGTTACAAGATTTAAAAGTTGAACAAAAAACTGGCATCTATACCACAAGGCCAAGTTTTTAGGTGTTATTACTTAAAAAAATTATTAATGTTGTTTTGTGAAATCAAAATTTCAAAAAATTAAAGGAACGTACGATATTCTTCCACCAGAAATTGAAAGGTGGAACGAAGCTACTTATATTTTTCAATCAATCAGCAAGCAATTTGGCTATGAAGAAATTAAAACTCCAATAATTGAAAATATTGATTTATTTAAGCAAAATATTGGCTATGATACTGATGTTTCCAAAGAAATGTTTACGTGGGAAGAATCTTCAAAAAAACAATTGGTGCTAAAACCAGAAATGACTGCACCTGTTGTTAGGGCATTCATAGAATCAGGGTTTTTTCGAAGCAAGCCACTATGTAAGCTTTTTTATATAGATGCTTTATTTCGTAGAGAAAAACCTCAAAAAGGTAGACAAAGACAATTTCATCAATTTGGTATTGAGGCATTAGGTTCTTCAGAAATTGAGCAAGATGTTGAAGTTATTCTTTTATCATCAAAGATATTATGCCATCTAGGAATTGAAAACACAACTTTACAAATCAATAATATTGGAAATAAAGAAACTCGAAAAATATATGAAGAAAAATTAAGAATTTACCTAATGGATCATAAAAACAAGCTGTCAAAATTATCGCAAACAAGATTGGAAAATAACTCTTTGCGCGTTCTTGACAGCAAAGAAAAAGAAGATATAGAAATCATTAGAAATGCACCATTAATTAAAGAGTGTTTGTCTAAGAATGAGCTAAAAAGATTTTCATCATTATTATCTCACTTAACTGCCCTAAACATACCTTTTCAAGAAAATGGTCATTTAGTACGTGGCCTTGATTATTATAATGGAACTACATTTGAAATTTGTAACATGTCTTCCAAATCACAAAATGCATTATTAGGCGGAGGTAGATACGACTATTTAGTAGAAAGCATGGGAGGTCCCTCAACTCCAGCAGTTGGTTTTGCAGCAGGAATTGAAAGACTTCTTCTTGAATCTTCATTGAAGAATAATGATAGAGGTTTAGATATTTTTATTGGCTTTAATTCTCATTCCGAAAATGCTATAAAAATAGCTAATCAACTAATAGATGAAGGTTTTACAGTTCATATTGATACTTTAAAAAAGTCTGAAAAAAATCAATTAAAAAATGCTGTAAAAATGAAATCTAGTTTTTATTTAAGAGTCGGAGAATCAATTCAACTAAAAAATCTTAATTCAAAATCAGAGCATATCGTTAAAAATATTAGCGAGCTCAAAAAACTATTAAGCTCCTAAACCAATAATTTATATTTATATATAAATATAAATTTTTGACAAATACTCATCGATTTGCGTAAGTTGCCAACCAATATGAGTAAAAATGAAAAGCTATTAATTATTGTTGAGTCCCCTTCAAAGACAAAAACAATATCTAAATATGTAGACAATGCATCTGTTATTGCTAGCGTAGGACATTTTAAAGATCTGCCCAAAAAAGATATGGGTATTGATATTGATAATGACTTTGCGATGCAAATCGAAAGTATGCCTGACAAAAAGAAATTTCTTTCTGAATTAAAAAAAGAGGTGAAAATAGCTGATCGTATTTTAATTGCTACTGACCCTGACCGTGAAGGAGAAGCGATTGCGGCAGATATTGCATCTGAAATTAAAGGAGATGTAGAGAGAGTTGAATTCACTGAAATCACTAAACAAGCAGTATTAGAAGCAGTAAATAATTCTCGAAAAATAAATTATGACTTAGTTGATGCGCAGCGTGCAAGAAGGGCTATTGATCGTATAGTAGGTTTTTCATTTTCTCCAGTACTTTGGAAAACATTAAGATCTCTAAAGAATAAGGGCTTATCTGCTGGCCGAGTTCAATCAGTTGCTTTAAAACTCTTGGTAGATCGTGAAAAACTAAGAAATAAATTTATTGAAAATAAATTTTACTCTATTGATGCAGAAATTATTGATATCAAGAGTAAAGAAATTTTTAAAGCAAGTTTAATTTCATACGACGGAAAACCGGTTGCTAAAAGTGATGATTTTGGAAAATTTGAAATTGGATTAAAAGATGATACAATTATTCAGGTTGATAAAAATTTAGCAAAAAAAATTAAAGAGGAATGTAACGCAAATAACTGGACAATAAATAATATTGAAAGCAAACCTACTTCAAGCTCTCCTGCCCCTCCATTTACTACTAGCACATTACAACAAGATGCTTCTCGAAGGTTTGGATTCTCTCCTAAAAGAACAATGGTTGTTGCGCAAAAATTATATGAACAAGGATTTATCACTTATATGAGGACTGACTCAACTAATCTTTCCAACGAAGCATTAAGCGCCTCAAAAAAGTTCATCAAAGAAAGTTTTGGAGATGATTTTCTTGCTGAAAAAACAAACGTATTTAAAAATAAAGTTGTAAATGCTCAGGAAGCTCATGAAGCAATTCGTCCAGCAGGAACAAAATTTAAAAATGTTAAAGATGTACAAAAAATTGGTTTAGATGAAGCTAAATTATATGAACTCATTTTAAGTAGAACAGTTGCATCTCAAATGAAACCAGCGCAATATATTCGAACGAATGTTGAAATTTTCAATGGACTTTCAATATTCAAAGCAAGTGGAAATGTTACTGTATTTAAAGGCTATACACTAGCATACGAACAGGCATTAACCAGAAAGGATAAGGCTAGGCCTGATAGCTTGCCCTCCTTAAGCAAGGAATCTAAAATTGAAAACAAGGAAGTATTATTAGAAGAGAAAACAACCTCACCTCCGAGAAGATTTTCTGAAGCTATGCTAGTTAAAGAAATGGAAACAAGAGGAATAGGTAGACCTTCAACTTACTCTGCCATTATTGAAAAATTATCACAAAAAGAATATGTGGTGAAAAAAAATAAAACCATGATTCCAACATTTGTTGGGATTGCTGTATCACAATTATTAGAGAACCACTACAATACATTATTTAATGAAAGGTTTACTGCAGATATGGAAAATCGCTTAGATGCCATTTCAAGATCTGAAAATTCATATTTGGATGTATTGAAAGAATTCTATTATGGGAACAAAGACTATAAAGGTGTGTCGAAATTATTGGATGAAGAAGTGGATATAGCAAAAGCTTGTACGGTAAATGTTGAAAAAGATTTAGAAATTAGAATTGGAAAATTTGGTCCCTATGTTCAGCGAGAAGGCAACAACACAACCATTCCTGAAGATACATTTTTTGGTGAACTAAATAAGAAAAAATTAGATGAGCTTGACAGCATGCAAAAAGAAGATAATATCATTGGCATACATACTAATGGAGAAAATATTTTATTGAAAATTGGTAGATATGGACCTTATGTAGAGTTAGAAGAAAGCAAGAAAAGAAAATCAATATTAAAGAGTATTGGTGTAGAAAATGTAACACAAGAAATAGCTATTGATTTATTAAGTTTGCCAAAAAAATTAGGGAGTCACCCTGAAACAGGCGAAGATATCCTAGCTGATTTTGGACCATATGGACCTTATGTTAAGTGCGGTAAAATAAATGCATCAATGAAATCTGATGATAGTCCTCTAAATATTTCTCTTGAAAATGCAATTAAGTTGATCAAGGATAGGAAATTAAAATTTGAACCAAAAATTCTTGGTGAACATCCTAAAACTAAAAATGAAATATCAATCAAAAGAGGTAGATTTGGTCCATACGTTACTGACGGCAAAAAAAATGCTTCTTTAAAAGGATATGTAGTAGATGAAGTTACTTTAGATCAAGCAGTACAATTAATCAACGAAAAATCATGATAAAGAATTTTGTTTTATTCCTTATTGGCGCTGTCACATTGTTTGGCTTTCAATCTTCTGTTGAAGAGCGCTTATATTCTTTGAATAGAAATCTTATGTGTCCAGTTTGTGATGGGCTTACCTTAGAGCAGTCTCAAGCTGCTCCTGCACTTGAAATGAAAGATGAAATTAAAAAAATGGTAATTCAAGGAAAGACAGATGAAGAAATTAAAGAGCATTTTGTCAAAAAATTTGGTATTGAAATATTAGCTAACCCTCCTAAAAAAGGGTTTGATTCACTGGTTTGGCTGGCTCCGCTAGTTTTTGGTTTTTTTGGAATAGTTTTTCTGTACAGATATATTTTTTCTTAAACTCTATATAGGATGAGTAAAAAACATTTAGATAAAATTGTTTCTCTCTGCAAGCGTAAGGGCTTCGTTTTTCCTAATTCAGAAATATATGGAGGATTAAAAGCATCCTATGATTATGGTCCACTTGGTGTTGAATTGAAAAAATCCATTTCTGATAAATGGTGGAACGAAATGACTCAAAACTCAAATATTGTGGGGCTTGATAGCTCTATCATGGTTCATCCAGATGTCTGGGAAGCAAGTGGCCATATCGCAAACTTTAATGATCCTATGACGGATAATAAAGATAATAAAAAACGTTACAGAATCGACGATTTATTAACTCAACAAAAAGATAAGGTGATTGGTGCTCTTTGTGAAAAACTATCCATTGAAAATAATAATGATAACGATACTATAGATAAGATTAGCCATATCTTACTTGAGGAGTCAGATAAATATAGCGATGCTTTGGAATCTGCAGGTGTTCTTGATCCATTTTCTGGCAGTATAGGGAAATGGACGCAAGCTACTCAGTTTAATTTAATGTTTAAAACAAATGCTGGCCCGTCTGAAAAGACAGGTAAAAGTATCTATTTACGCCCTGAAACAGCACAAGGGATTTATATAAATTATTTGCTAGTTCAAAATTCAATGAGATTAAAAGTCCCATTTGGAATTGCGCAAATCGGAAAAGCATTTAGAAATGAAATTATAGCTAGAAACTTTATTTTTAGAACAAGAGAATTTGAACAAATGGAAATGCAATATTTTGTTCATCCATCAGAAGACGAGTCATCAATGAATCTGTGGAAAGAAAAAAGAATCAAGTTTTACTCAAAAGAACTTGGAATCAATGAAGAGAATTTAAAATTTCATCAACATTCAGAAGATGCTTTAGCTCACTATGCTAAAGATGCTTTTGATATCGAATATAACTTTCCATTTGGATGGGGTGAAGTTGAAGGAATTCACAATAGGACAGATTTTGATTTAAAAGAGCATGAAAAATTATCTGGTAAAAATATGATGTACTTTGATGCCATTAAAAATGAAAAGTATCATCCTTACATAATTGAAACATCAACAGGATTAAATCGACTATTTTTAATGGTTCTATGTGAAGCATATCATGAGGATAATGATAATAATAGAATTGTTCTTCAACTGCCTTTTGATTTAGCACCAAATAAAATTGTCATATGTCCTTTATTAAAAAAAGATGGTTTGCCGGAGAGAGCCAAGGAAATATTTGATTCAATTAGCTTTCATCATAGATGTGTTTACGATGAACAGGGTTCAATAGGAAAAAGATATTATAGGCAGGATGAAGCTGGTACACCATTTGGTATTACTATTGATCATGACACTTTAGAAGACAATTCAATTACCATTCGTGAAAGAGATTCTATGGAACAGCATAGAATACCGATTGATAATATCTTAAAATTCATTTCAGAAAATAAATAATATTCGAGGAGACATAATATGCGATCTGCTAATCCAGCATTAAATAATAATACTTTTAGAAATACAAGAAGAGTGAGCGGTGAACAATCAATGTCTATTGACGGAACTGTCAATAAAACAGCTTTAAGCCTATTATTAGTTATGACTTCTGCAATTTATACATGGAATAATCCTGAAACAGGATTGGCTTTATTTTGGCCAGTAACTATTTTTACTTTTGTTTTATTAATGATTACAATTTTTAATAAAAAATCTGCTCCTTTTACAGTCCCTTTATATTGCCTAGCAGAAGGATTGGTTCTTGGTGGAATTTCTGCTTATGCTAATTCCATTTACCCAGGAATTGCTAATCAAGCTATAGCGATAACATTTGGAATTTTAGCGGCTCTACTCTTTCTTTACAAAAGCAGGTTAATTGCTGCAACAGAAAATTTCAAACTTGGAGTCTTTTCTGCAACTTTCGGAATACTGATTATATATGTTCTGAATCTTATTCTATCATTCTTTGGAGTATCCTTTATGGGTCCTTTATTTGGTAACGGGTTAACAGGTATTTTATTTTCTGTCTTCGTCATAGGAATTGCATCTATGAATCTTGTTCTTGACTTTGATTTTATTGAAAATGGAGCTGAACAAGGTGCCCCGAAATATATGGAATGGTATGCAGCATTTGGGCTGATGATAACATTAATATGGCTTTATATAGAGATACTAAATCTTCTTATGAAACTTAGAAGTAGAAGGTAATCTATTCCTCCTCTTTAAATTATTGACATAAAGTACACTTTCTCCTAGATTATGCAAACTAAGGGTATATTTATACCTCTAATCGAGGTATGTACCAAGGATTTATTAATATGTACATAAACAAAGGAAAAACAATGAGAAAGCTATATAACATGATAGCACTAGTTTTATTTTCTAGTTTAATGTTTGCTCAATCAGTTTCAGGTACAGTTACTGATGCGGATGGTAATGCACTATTTGGAGCAAATGTTACTGTAGAAGGTACATCATCTGGTGCTGCAACAGGAGCTGATGGATCATATTCAGTCGACGGTGTTGCAAGCGGAACTTACACAGTTACTGCTTCATACATTGGATATGAATCTGCTAGCATTTCTGTAAGTGTAGATGGTACTGCTACTGCTAATTTTTCATTAGCTTCAAGCGCAGTTGCTGGTAATTCAGTATCTGTTCTTGGTTCACGTTTTGCAAGAAACGTGGATGAACAAGCAGTTCCAGTAGAAGTCATTACTGAGCTTGAAATTCGTGCATCTGGTTTTACTGAAACTAATGAATTACTACAATCTTTAGTTCCATCATACAATGCACCTCGTGGATACATTACTGATGGTTCAGATCACATGAGACCTGCAACTTTACGTGGCATGGCTCCTAATCAGACTCTTGTACTTGTAAATGGTAAAAGACGTCATCAAGGTGCTTTAGTTCACGTTAACGGTTCTGTTGGTCGTGGTTCAACTCAGGTTGACTTAAATGCAATCCCAGCTAGCGCTATTCAAAAAATTGAAGTGCTACGTGACGGCGCTGCTGCCCAATACGGTTCAGATGCTGTTGCAGGGGTTATTAACATTATTCTAAAAGAATCTGGTGGTGCCGACCTAAGTGTAACTTATGGTCAAAATCTTTCTTTATTTGAAAGAGGTTATGCTGCAGGAGAAGGTCTTATTGATGGTCAAGATGCATCAACTTATGGATGGGATCTTGATGAAGAAACTGAAGGTACTGGGTATCTTCCGTATTCTGCAGGTAGAGGCTGGGCTCGTCCAGGTCTTGAAACAGTTCTAAAAGAAGACGGTAGAAACTTAATTGTTCATGCTGGAAATGGTATGAATCTTTTTGGTGGAAGCGTATATATCAGTGGTCAAATTCGTGACGGCGGTCGCACAAACCGTGCTGGATTAGACCCAAGAAGACAGTACTTTGCGGGAATGGATGATAAAGAGTATGCATTCGATAGAGAAAATCACCGTATAGGTGCTGGTGCATTTGAACAAGTAAGTCTTATGTTCAATGGAAGCTTCCCAATGGAACGTGGTGGAACATTTTACGCTTTTGGTGGAATGAACTCACGTGACGGTGAAAGTGGTTGTTATTACAGAAGAGCACAGGATAATCGTACACTACGTGCATGGTATCCTGATGGATTCTTGCCATTAATTAGCCCAACGCTTACAGATACGTCGTTAGCAGTTGGTATGAAAGGAATCATGAATGCAATGGTCTTTGATGGAATGGCATATGACTTCAGTGTAACAACAGGAAGTAACGAATTTTCATGGGGAATGAAAAATTCCCATAATGCAACCGCAGGTACAGGTCCAAATCAGCAATCTGAATTTGATCTTGGTACTTTAGGTTACAGCCAAACTACTGTGAACTTTGATCTATCTACACAAGTTGAGATGGGTGGTTTTGAAGGTCCAGTTAATGTTGCAATGGGTGCTGAAATGCGTATGGAAAACTATGAAATCACAGCTGGTGAAGAAGCAGGATATGCTGACTACGGCTATGATGTATTAGATGGTCCAAACGCTGGTGCTTCTGCAGCGGTTGGTTGTCAATGTTTACCTGGACTAGCTCCAGCTAACGAACAAGATCGTGATAGAGACGCTTTCAGTTTATATGCTGAAATGGGTGGTAATCTTACTGAAGATCTATCACTAGACGTTGCATTAAGAACAGAAAATTATAGTGACTTTGGTTCAACTACTAATGGTAAAGTTGCAATGAGATATGAGATTGAAGAAGGTGTTGCTGCAAGAGGTTCTTTCAGTACAGGCTTTAGAGCCCCAGCTCTTCAAGAAGCATACTTCTCATCAATTGCTACAAACTTTATCGATGGTGTTCCTCTAGAAGTAGGAACATTCCCAGTTGACACTGAACCAGCAAAAGCTTTAGGAGCTAAAGACCTTGAGCCAGAAACATCTGAAAATCTATCTTTAGGTATGACGTACAAAGATGATAAATTTTCACTATCTGTAGATGCTTACATGATTACAGTTGAAGATCGTATTAGCATGAGTGAAACATTCAAAGGTGATGGCGGTAGAGACAGTGATGGCAACTTATTACCAGGAAAAGATACTATGGCAAACTTCTTTGCTGCAAGAGGTATTCCTGCAACTGGAGGTAGATACTTCTTTAATGGTATTGATACAGAAACCAATGGTTTAGACATCGTTGCAACAATGAGAGAAGATGTTGCCGGTGGTTCATTATTGCTTAAAGCAGCAATGAACTTTAATGATACCGAAGTTACCAATAAAGGCGAACTTGAAACTCCAGGAGAATTGGACCCTTATACAACGGCTGATCTTCTAGGAAGACAAAATACAGTAAGATATGAAAGTTCATCGCCTAGTGAAAACTTCCAGTTCTCAGCAACTTTACAAAAACCATCATCTACTTGGATGGTGAAACTAAATCGTTGGGGTGAAGTAACTATCCCGGCAGGTTCAGTTGAAAGAGAACAGGTATTAAGTTCAAAAACTACAGTTGATATGGAATATTCATTTCAGGTAAGTAGTCAAGTAAGAATGGCATTTGGTGCTAATAACTTATTTGATGTTTATCCTGATAAAACTATTAAAAGAAATAGTTTTAATGGAATTTTCCAACATTCAGGATATAGTCCATTTGGATTTAACGGACGTTATATTTATACACGTCTTGATATGACTTTATAAGTTATTTCTTAAGTCATAAATAAATAAAAAGCCTCTACTTTTTGTAGGGGCTTTTTATTATTTTAAACTGAGTAAAACATAAAACTAAATGATAAAAATTTTAAAAAAGACCTCATTAATAATAATTGCAATGTCCTTCGTTGCATGTGAATTAGGATCAGATTATACGATAGTCAATAAAAATAAACCTAATGAAAATGGGGCTGTTTCCTCTACTTCTAGTCTTGCATCTGAAGCAGGAATTGATATAATGAAAAGAGGTGGTAATGCATTTGATGCTATTGTAGCAACCGGATTTACGCTAGCTGTAACTTCCCCTTCTAACGGTAACATTGGTGGAGGTGGATTTATGGTTGCAAGAACAGCTGATGGTGAAATAGTGTCACTTGATTTTCGTGAAAAAGCTCCTACACTGTCATACGAAACTATGTTTTTAGATCAGGATGGGAATTATAGTAGAAATTTAGCTTTATTATCTCATAAATCATCAGGGGTACCCGGAACGGTAGATGGATTAATTAAAATTTTTGAAGATTATGGATCGGGTAATTTTACATTAGAAGAAATTTTATCTTATGCCATCAACTATGCTGATAATGGCCATGCTATTAATCAAAGTTCGGCATTTGGATTTGATTTCTACAAACACTTTTTTCTAGAAGATGAAGGTTCTACTAGAATTTTTATAAAAAATTATTCTCTTGAAATGAAACAATTACAAGAAGATGTTCGTAATGGTACAATTCCGGAAGAGGAATATATCAAAAAAATGAGATCTCTTGATCAATGGAAGCAAGGAGATATCATATACCAAAAAGACCTAGCAAAAACGTTAAAAAGAATTGCTGAAAATGGTAGAGATGGATTTTATGAAGGAGAAACTGCTGACTTAATTGTAAACGAGATGAAAGCTAATAATGGTTTGATTTCACACAAAGATTTAGAAGAATATAGTTCAGTTTACAGAGAACCAATTATAGGAAATTATAGAGGATATACAGTTGCGTCTATGGGGCCACCAAGCTCTGGCGGGCCACTAATAATACAAATGCTAAATATGCTTGAAAATTTTGATGTAGCATCAATGAAACGAAATTCTACTCAATTTGTTCATATGCTTACTGAAATTCAAAGATTGGCATACGCGGACAGAGCAATTCATTTAGGTGATCCTGATTTCTATCCAAGCCCAATACCAATGTTAGTTTCTAAGGATTATGCTAAAAAAAGGTTGGCATTAATTTCAATGGATAGAGCTACACCAAGCGAAGAAATAGCTGCAGGTAGTTCGACTCCGGAATCAATGGAAACTACGCACTATTCTGCAATGGACAAGTTAGGAAATACAGTTGGAATTACTACGACAATAAACCTTTCTTATGGTAATAAAAAGATAGTTGACGGTGCAGGTTTTCTTTTAAATAATGAAATGGATGATTTTGCAACTTCCCCGGGAGTTCAAAATGCGTTTGGTTTAATTGGCTATGAAGCTAACTCGATTAAGCCAGCCAAAAGACCTCTAAGTTCTATGTCTCCAACAATTGTTTTAGATCCTGATAGTAACCCATTAATGACAATAGGAGCTGCCGGAGGTTCAAGAATTATTACTACAGTTTTGCAGGTTATAATTAGTGTAGTTGATCATAATTTAAATGTGCAAGATGCTATTAATTTTGGCAGAACTCATTCGCAGTGGATTCCAGATGTTATTAGGTATGAAGGTAAAAGTGATATGAATGAAGAATTCAATAAGTTTCTTCCATCATTAAGCACCAATCAGATTAATGAGCTTAAAATATTAAATCATAAATTTGAAGATGGAAATGTAGAAAATGGAAATTATTATCTGGCAAGAGCACATGGAATAATGTATAAAAATGGACAATTTTTTACAGGGGTTGATTGGAGAGGAAATGGAGAAATTACAGATGGTATTACATACTAGGTTTACTTCATTAATACTATTACTACTTATAAGTTGCAGTGATTCTAACAGAGCTACTCAATCAGTACCACCAACACCAATAATAACGTACACTCCTGGAGAAATAGTTTCAGATATTGATGGTCGTATACAATATTATGTAGGAAATACTCCAGTTATTATTACTGTGCCACACGACGGAGAAGAAACACCATCAACCATCCCTGAACGTAATGTTGGTGAACTGAAAAGAGCTGAGAACACTCTTGGAATTGCAGAATATTTTTACAATTCGTTTATAGGTAATGGTACAACTGGATTATATCCTCATATTATAATTAATAATATCAATAGGTCTAAATTAGATCCTGACACATCTCCTCAGATTGGAGCGCAAAACGAATACGCATTATCATATTTCACTCGTTATCATAACTATATTCAAGTTGCTGTTGATTCTACTAATACAAATTTTGGTGTTGGAATATTAGTTAACTTATCAGGACATTCAAACGATGATAACGATTTTATTGAATTAGGATATTTATTATCAAAAAACGATTTAGACGGTTCTGATTCTCTAATAGATAATATGTCTTATAAATCAAGTTTGAATGCTATATCTAATTTATCAGATTCAAATTTTAGTGAAATAGTTCGTGGTTTCGACAGTATAGGAAAGAAAATGATGGATTTGAATTGCTGTAAACCTATCTATTATACTTTTGATGTTACTCCTAGTATACAGTACCCCTCTCCTCAAAGCGAAAACTATAATTCGGGCGGCTACACAGTTTCTAAATATACTAGTAGTGTAGACTCCAATATTAGTGGTGTTGAATTTGTGACCCCATTTAATGGACACAGGGATAATCCATATGGCTATATCGCGTTAGGAAGAATGTTGCTAGAATCGGTCGACCATTTGTTCTTTCTCAGCACAGGAATATCTTTAATGGGTGATTAAATATTCTAATTTGAATTTTTTAAAGCAGTAGCTTTATTCAAATATTCTTGAGCGTCTTCAAGACGACCTTCACCAAAATATGTTCTATAAACACCGTAATAATATTGAGAATTATTAGGATTTTTGTCAATTAATTCCATATAGTAATTTCTTGACTTTCTCCATCTTTCAGCCTGTTCTAAGGCTTTAGCTAATCCCAGTAAAGCTTCAACATCATCAGGAGCAAGGAAATATGCTTCTTCAAAATTGTATTCAGCTTCTTCAAAATTTTCCATTTTTAAATATACCAACCCTCTATTGAAGAATAAATCAACCAATTCTTTATCTTCATCTGTCTTTTCAATGGCCAAATCTAGATTTTTTAAAGCAGCATCAAAGCTATTTTGTGCTAAGTATAATGCACCTAAACTTTTTAATGCTGTAGGTTCATTTGGATTAATTGCGAGTGCTTGTTCATAATACTCTAAACCCTTTTCGAATTCACCTAATCGAACTACGCTCTGCCCAGCACTAACTAGTAATGCGATTTGAGTTTCTTCAGGAATATCATCTAGGCTTAGACCCATATCTAAGTACTTGATGGTATTTTCTTTATCTCCTTTTATTGAAAAATAAAGTGCAGCAAGTGCATATGATCCTGGTTGAGTAGGATCTAAATCCTTTGCATCTAAAGAAGCTTGAATAGCCTGATCTATCAATATATCTCTCTGCTCTAAGCTTGAGGATCTGTTAAGCAGCGACAAGAAACCTGAAGCCTTATAATAAATTAAATTATAGCTCTTAACAACAGAAGCAGTTACTGCTTGCTGTATTGATATTTTTCTATCATTTCTGGTTGGACGTATCTTTAAATTACTTGGAGCTGATTTAGCAATATCCATATATTTTTTTACAGATGACCAATTCTGTTTCCTTGGATATATTTTATCCCCGAGGTGAAATGCAGCTTCCCATTTATCTTTTGGATGGTTTAATGCTTCTAGTAAATATTTTTCAGCTTCTCCCCATTCTTTATCTTTAATTCGAATTTTTGCAGATTCAAGTGCCTGACCTGCAAATAAAGTTGATGCCAATATTGTTAATGCAATAAAATTTTTAAAATACGTCATTATAATAGTTCTCCATATGGTTGATTAGCAAGTTAGTATTATTATGAAGAGTTTTCAAGGAGTATGGTTAGCATTCATCCATGCAAGGCGCTCTTCAAATTCCAAATCATTCATTTCAAGAAGACCCTCTACTCCTACCCCCTCAATGCAAAAAGATGCAGTCACAGCTCCCATTCTCATAGAATCAATTATATTCATTCCATTCATCTTACCCATCAGGATTCCACCGATGTAAGCATCTCCTGCCCCGGTAGTGTCTACAACATTATTTACAGGGAATGCTTTGATTGAGAAACTCTCTGAAGAGCTAAAGAAATATGAACCGTTTTTTCCATCTTTAATAATTAAACTTTTTGGTCCAAGATTTAAAATTTCTTCTGACATTTTTTTTAAGTGAGTTCCATCCATACCTGATAAAGCTCTTGCTTCATTAAAATTTATACAAAATAAATCTACGCGCCTCACTAGATCTTTGAGGTCTTTATTCGCAATATCAATATAAAGTTTAAAAGTATCTAATAAGATAAAGGGTTTTGTTTCCATTTGATTTAAAAGCTCAATTTGTAAATGTGGTGCTGTATTACCCAATAAAAGAAATGGACAATTTTTTGAATGTTGAGATAAATCTGGTAGATAGGATTCCGATACTCCGGGATCAACATATAAAGTTTCTCTTGATGAAAAATCATCCTTATACCTCCCCCCCCAACAAAATGTGTTACCATTTAACTGAGTTAAAGAATTGGTAGTTTTCGAATGTGTAGATAATAAATCAAAATGTTTTGATTGGAAATCATCCCCAACAACGCCAACTAATTCACAGGTATTTTTTTTATTGGCAAGAAGAGCGTAAGCTGCAGACCCACCAAGAATATCAGTAAAAATACCATGCTTATTGACAATTTTATCAATACTAATTGATCCAAAAACAACTGCTTTATGTGATTGATTTGAAGTCATAAATATTTTTATTAAGATAACGATGTAATAAAAATGAAAAAAGAAAAAATAGTTTTAGGTATGAGTGGAGGAGTTGACAGCTCTGTGGCAGCATTTTTATTACAAAAAAGAGGTTTTGATGTTCATGGAATTTTTATGAAAAATTGGGATGATGAAAATGCTATATGCAGTGCAGAAGATGACTATGCTGATGCATTAAGTGTTTGTAATCAGCTACAAATACCTTTAAAAAAAATTAACAATACAAAAGAATATAAAGAGCGTGTTTTTAATCAATTTTTAGATGACCATCAAAACGGATTCACTCCCAACCCTGATGTATTGTGTAATAAAGAGATAAAATTTGACGTTTTTCAAAAATATGCTATAGAAATAGGAGCTAATAAAATTGCATCGGGCCATTATGCAAAAATAGTTAAAGTGGATGAAAAAATTTTCATATGCAAGGCAATAGACTGTTCAAAAGATCAATCTTATTTTCTTTACCAGCTATCAAGTCAAATTTTAGAAAGTGTCGAGTTACCCTTAGGAGATATCCTTAAAAAGGATATAAGAAAAATAGCTCAAGAAAATAATTTGATTAATGCTTCTAAAAAGGATAGCACAGGTATCTGCTTCATTGGGGATCGGAAATATAACAATTTTGTTAGTCAATTTTTAAAATCTGATATAGGTAAAATTGTAACAGTTGATGGAGAAGAAATTGGTACCCATAATGGACATATGTATTTTACAGTTGGACAGAGAAAAGGTTTAGGCATTGGTGCACGTCAATCCGCATTTGATCAACCGTGGTATGTGGTTAACAAAGATATTGATAATAACATTGTTTATGTTGCGCAAGGACCAGATCATCCCGCGTTATTCTCTGATGAATTAATAGCAGATAACATGCATTGGAATCTAGATATTCAAAAAAATATTCCATTTAAATGTAATGCCAAAGTAAGATATCGTGATATTGATCATCCGTGCAGTATACTATCATCTCAAGACGGTCAATGTTATATTAAATTTGATCATAAGATAAAAGCAATCACTCCTGGACAATCAATTGTTTTGTATCATGAAAATGGTGTCTGTATTGGTGGCGGCATAATAAGAAAAAGAAACATACCTTTTTTAAATAAGGAGATAAATGAATAATAAACTAAGAATTGTTATTTTAGCAGCTGGTAAAGGTACGAGAATGAACACCGATTTACCAAAAGTGTTGCACAAGTTGAATGGAAAGGCTCTTTTAGATTATGTGCTCGATGAGGCCGAATTTCTTGAGCCTATTGAAACAATACTAGTAGTAGGATTTAAGAAAGAAGAGGTTATCTCACATACTAATTATAGGAGTCATCTTAAATATGTCACGCAAACGGAGCAGCTTGGAACGGGGCATGCTGTATTGCAAGTGGCGGAATTATTAAAAAATAAAAAGGGGCATATAATAATATTATATGGAGATGTCCCAAATATCAAAGCTTCAACACTTCAACCAATTGTAGAAGATCATATTTTAAATGATCGTGACTTAACCTTGATTACTGCAGAAATCGATAATCCAACTGGCTATGGTCGAATTATAAGAGATAAAAATGGTAGCTTATTGAAAATAGTTGAAGAAAAGGATTGCAGTGATGATGAAAAAATGATTAAAGAATGGAATCCAGGTATATACATCTTTAAAACTCCACAAGTATTTGAAATTTTAAACAAAATTAAAACTAATAATGCTTCCAAAGAATACTACCTCACTGATGCAATTGGATTAGCTCAACAATCTAATTTGCAAATAAAGGCTATAAAAATTGCAAATTCCGATGAAGTATTAGGAATAAATACAACTAAACAGCTTGAAGAGCTTGAATCTTGAATTATTTTTTAAATATAGTAATAGGCTCTTTAGTTGTAATAATTATAGGATTTGGTTTTTCATTCAACCTTTATCTTAATCCACAAGTTCCTTTAAAAGATCTAAATCAAACGAATACTCCCAAATCAAGCGAAAATAAAATTAAATTGTTTGAAGATTATTCTTCTCAAACTCTAAAGATAGCTGTTCTAAACGGCTGCGGTATAAGCGGCGCAGGTAACTCATATGGAAATATCTTAACAAATAGATATGGATTGCAGGTAACTAGAATTGAAAATGCAGACAACTTTAATTATGAAATGACTACTATTGTTATATTGAGTAAAGACAATCCTAATATTGAAAACTTACTCACTATCATGGGGACAAACATAAATGCAGGCAATGTTGAATTTGATGCAACCATTAATCCCATTGAAGATATTCAAATAATCATTGGTAAAGACTATCAAGACTTTCTTAACTTGAATCAATGAGTTCAAAACTATTACTTAAAAAAATTGTTTCATTGGCTGATGACAAAAAAGCTGAAGATATTGTTGCACTTGATGTTTCAGGCATTACCTCACTTTCAGAATATTTTGTTGTTTGTTCTGCTAAAAACTTAATACAAGTAAAAGCTATTGCTGATAACATAAAAGACAATGTAAAAGAAAATCCTTGGAAGACTGAGGGTTATGAAAATGGCACATGGATTATCTTAGATTACGTTGATATAGTTGTTCATATTTTTTTTGAAGAAAAGAGATCATACTACGATTTAGAAAGAATTTGGTTTGATGCAAAGGAAGTAAAAGTATGAAGTTAAAAAAACTAATGAATGATTTCTTACAAAACTATCTGGAAGAAAATGGTATTCACTTCGAAGATTGGAGCATCAATGTTAATAATCAGGATGGTTTTGGAGATTACTCATCAAATATTGCTTTAAAATTAACAAAACAATTAAAAAAAACTCCAATTGAAATAGCAAATAGCATTGTTAATCATCAAAATAATTCAAGCGATATTTTTACTATAAGTGCATCGAAACCTGGCTTTATTAATTTTCATATTTCAAATGATTATTACCTCAAAATACTAAACCATATTTTAAAAGAAGAAGAAAACTTTGGTAAAAAGAAAAAAATAAATAAATCAGCAAATGTTGAATTTGTAAGCTGTAACCCCACAGGCCCTCTAACCGTTGGTCATGGTAGACAAGCTATTCTAGGTGATATGGTGTCAAATATATTGAGCTGGAATGGATATGACGTTACAAGAGAATATTATTATAATGATGCCGGAAAGCAAATGAGGGTTCTTGCAGAATCATGTTATGCTAAATATGCGCAACAAGTCGGCAAGGAAGTGGAAATGCCTGAAAATGGCTATATTGGAACCTATCTAGATGAAATTGCTTCTAAAATAGTGAATAATCATGGTAGGGATTTAGAAGCCAATGATCCAATTTTTAGAGACTTTACAGAAAAAGAAATATTCTCAAATATTGAGAATACTTTAGAAAGTATTGGTATTAAGTTTGATGTTTTTTCCAAAGAAGGTGCATTTTATAAAAATGGTGCTATAGAAAATGTTCTTAAAAAATTTAAAGAAAAAGGCTTATCATATGAAAAAGATGGTGCAGTATGGTTTAAAACTTCAAGCTTAGGTAAAGATGAAGATAAAGTTTTAGTTAAGAGCTCAGGAGAGCCCACCTACAGATTGCCAGATATTGCATATCATGCAGATAAAGTTGACAGAGGGTTCGATTTAATTGTAGATATTTTTGGTGCTGATCATATTGACACATATCCCGATGTATTATTAGGACTGAAAAGTCTTGATAAAAAAACCTCGCATATTAAAGTAGTAATACATCAATTTGTTACCATCAAAAAAGGTGGAGAAATTGTTAAGATGTCGACTAGAAAAGCAAATTTTATAACCCTTGATGAACTAAAAGACCAATTAAGCTCTGATATAATTAGATATTTTTTCATTATGAGAGGAGCAAACAGTCATTTGGATTTTGATTTGGATTTAGCAAAAGATGAATCAGAAAAAAATCCAGTTTATTATCTTCAATATGCCAATGCTCGAATATCAAATCTATTAAAAAGATATGATAAAGAAATATCTAATGAAGAAAAAATTGATTTAAGTCTTTTAAAAGAAAAAGATGAAATTGCATTAGCAAAATTATTATCCGAATTCCCAAACAGAATGGATGAGGTTCTTAACTCTCTTGAACCAAGAAAGATTGCAACATATTTAGAAGAGGTTGCAGCAGCTTATCATAAGTTTTACGGCAATCACAAGGTAATTGACAAAGAAAATCTTACCTTATCATCTTCAAGAAAAAAATTATGTGAGGCAACAAAAATTATCTTAAAAAATGGATTATCAATTCTTGGTATAAGTGCACCTGAAAGAATGTAAGCATGAGCATCTTAAAAATTGGTCACAGAGGAGCCAAAGGTTATGTTGCTGAAAATACATTCAATTCGATAAAAAAAGCAATTCAGCTAAATGCAGACGGTATTGAAATTGATGTTTTTAAATGCTTGAGTGGTCAACTAGTACTTTCACATGATGAAGACTTAAAAAGAATGACTGGTAAATCAGGTGCTATCGAAAACTTGACTCTTAAGGAGATAGATGATTATTTGATTAACAATGAATATAAAATTTCTACATTAAATGAAATTTTAGAACAAATTAAAGATCCACTTTTAATCAATGTTGAACTAAAGGGATCTGATACAGCTACAACAACATCAGAAATTATTAATGACTTTTTAGTAAAAGGTGCTTGGAATATTGAACACTTTATTGTTTCTAGCTTTAATTGGGCTGAACTTGAAAAATTTAGGTTTGTCGATCAAGATATCGCAGTAGGTATATTAGTTAATCAGTCTATGAGTATAAGTGAAGCTATTGAATTTGGTAAGAAAATTAATGCTCATGCTATTCACCCAAATTATAATCTGTTAGACAAAACAACTGTCAAGAAAATTAAAAATAATGGTTTTAAGATATTTACATGGACAGTCAATGATAAAAATGATATCGATTTGATGAAAGAATTAAATGTAGATGGTATAATATCTGACTATCCAGATAGGATTTAAAAATGTCGTGGAGGCGGGGAGAATCGAACTCCCGTCCAAAGTAGAGAAAAAGTAGACGTCTACATGTTTAGTTTCTTGTTCATATTTCACTAAATACCTGTACAAGAACAAACAGTCATTTAGCAATCTTCTAAGGTTTCATTTATTTAACTGAAGCAGGAAAATAAACTATCTCATTTTTATGACACCATTCAGCGAACTATGAGAAACGTCTACTGATGATGGGCTTCAGCAATTAAGCGAAAGCCATTTGGCCATTATCGGCACTTAATATAGGTTAGAAGTTTTAAGAGGTACTAAGCTCTACATGCAATCTAAAATTCCGATCTAAAATGTCGAAACCGGTCGCCCCCAATTTTCAAATAGAACAGAAGATACAACACATTATGGAAACAAAAAAGGCTCTGTAGCGCCAACCCCAGAGCCTTTTCGATTGCTTGTATTTGCTTACAATAATCTAATTTTAGACTACTCCAAACTAATAATAATTTTTTCAATTGGTCAATATTTTTTGTTTCAATTTTAAAAAAAAATTTTCGAAATGACTTTTTAAGAGTATTAATTTAAATTTTATGGGTTATATTTTAGCCTAGTTTTGCCTCCGTAGCTCAATGGTAGAGCAGGGGCCTTTTAAGCCCTTGGTTGTAGGTTCGAGTCCTTCCGGGGGTACAATATTTAAAAAATATTTCTTTATTATGTCTGAATTTCACAATAAACATATCGGACCTTCTCAGAAAGAAATCGACGAAATGTTGCAATATGTTGATTGCAAATCTTTAAACGATCTTCTAAAAAAAATTGTGCCAAAAAATATCTTAGATATCGATGATACATCTATTGGTAATGAAATATTCTCGGAGCATGATATTCTAAATCATGTAAAGAATCTTGGTAATAATAACTCTATTTATAGGTCTTTAATTGGTCAAGGATATTATGATACAATTACTCCAAATGTTATTTTAAGGAATATTCTAGAGAATCCTGGATGGTATACACAATATACTCCTTATCAGCCTGAAATATCACAGGGGAGACTAGAGGCACTTTTAAATTACCAAACAATGATTACAGAAATTACAGCATTGCCTATAGCCAATGCTTCTCTTTTGGATGAAGGAACTGCAGCTAGTGAAGCTATGTTGATGCTTTACCGTAAAAATAGATCAGAGAAAAATCAATTTTTAGTTGATAAGAATTGTTTTCAGCAAACTATTGACGTTATTATTTCAAGAGCAGAACCACTAGATATTGAAATTGTTGTCACTGACTTTAATACTTTTGAATTTTCTAATGCGTTTGGTTGTATTGTACAATATCCAAATAGATATGGTCACATTGCACGTGATAAAGATTACAAAGATCTTGTTTCAAAAGCTCACGACTCAAATTGTAAAGTTATTTTTGCAAGTGATTTAATGTGTTTACAGCTTTTTGAGGCTCCAGGAGATTTAGGAGCAGATATTGCTGTAGGTAATAGTCAGCGTTTTGGAGTACCACTTGGATATGGAGGCCCTCATGCAGCTTTTATGTCTACAAGTGAAGAATTTAAAAGAGATATTCCTGGAAGAATTGTTGGAGTATCACAAGATCGTAGAGGTAACCAAGCTTACAGGCTCACACTTCAAACTAGAGAGCAACACATTAGGAGAGAAAAAGCGACTTCAAATATTTGTACTGCTCAAGTACTACTTGCTATCATTTCAGGAATGTATGCTTTATTTCATGGACCTCAAGAATTAAAAAATATTGCAAATAGAATACATAATTTTACAAGCGATCTAGCAGATAAAATTTCAAAATTAGGTCATGAAATTATAACAAATGATAATGCTTTTTTTGATACTTTAGTCGTGAAATTATCAAACATCAGTATTGACGACTTTAGAAAAAAAGCATTAGAGCAAAATTTTAACTTGATGTATCATAACAATGACCTTGTTGGTATTTCTTTAGATGAAAAAACTAATCAAAGTGAAGTTGAAGCGCTTGCAATGCTATTTGATGTGGGAAATAACTCTAAAAGTTCTTTTAAAACTTTTAAATCAAACAGAATTGAAAAATTTTTAATTCATCCTATTTTCCACAGTGTTAATTCTGAAACTGAAATGCTTCGTTATATTAATAAATTAGAAAAAAGAGACCTGTCTTTAAATTATAGCATGATACCACTCGGTTCCTGTACCATGAAACTGAATGCAACTGTTGAAATGATCCCAATTAGTTGGCCTGAGTTTAATTCAATTCACCCATTTGCTCCATTAAACCAAGCCAAGGGGTATGAAAGAATCATTAACGAACTTGAAGAAATGCTATATAAAGTTACTGGATTTGACGCTGTATCTTTTCAACCAAATTCAGGTGCTCAAGGGGAATATGCAGGGTTGTTAAGTATTAGAGAATATCATAAAGCTAATAATTCAAACAGAGATATATGTTTAATACCTGAATCGGCACACGGAACAAATCCAGCCAGCGCAATTATGGCTGGACTTAAAGTTGTAATAATAAAATGTGATGAGCATGGTAATATAGATTTTAAAGATTTAAGCGAAAAAGTTGATGAAGCTGGTGACAGGTTATCATCATTGATGGTTACATATCCTTCAACACATGGTGTTTTTGAACATAATATTGATGAAATATGTGGCTTAATTCACAAAAATGGTGGCTTAGTTTATATGGATGGAGCAAACCTAAATGCAATGGTCGGAGTGTGCAAACCCGGGAAGTTTGGTGCAGATGTTATGCATATCAATCTTCATAAAACTTTTTGTATACCTCATGGTGGTGGTGGACCAGGTATGGGGCCAATTTGTGTAAATGAAAAATTAAAGCCATTTCTTCCAAAGCATAGTTTTACTGATAAAGATTTTTCCTATTCAGTGTCTTCATCCCCTTTTGGTAGTGCTAGTATACTTTTAATTTCTTATATCTATATGAAACTAATGGCTGCAAACGGTCTTTTAAAAGCATCTCAAGTAGCTATTTTATCTGCAAATTACATGGCAAAAAGATTAGAAAAAGATTATTCTATACTTTACAAAGGTAAAAGTGGATTAAATGCACATGAATTTATCGTTGATTGTAGATCATTTAAATCAACAGCAAATATAACTAATGAAGATATTGCTAAAAGATTAATTGATTATGGTTTTCATGCGCCTACAATGTCTTGGCCAATCCCAGGCACTTTGATGATTGAACCAACTGAGAGTGAAACAAAATCTGAACTGGATAAATTCTGTGACGCTATGATTGCAATAAGAAAAGAAATAGAGGAGATAGAATCAGGTAAAATGTCTCAAGAAGACAATGTCTTAGTTAATGCTCCTCATACAGTTCATGATATTTGTGACGAGTGGAATCATCCTTACTCGAAAGAAAGTGCGGTTTTTCCTTCGCAATGGAATAAAGAAAATAAATTTTGGCCATATGTATCTAGAATAGACAATGCTTTTGGTGATAGAAATTTTTTCTGTGTATGCCCTGATATTGATTCTTATAAATAATATTCTATTTAAAGTACTCTTGGAGCGCTTTAACACTTATTTGGTTTAAATGCTTCATCGAATCAATTGCTGCTCTTGCTCCAGGAAGTGTAGTAATAGTTAAAATATTTTTCATTACAGATGTTTTTCCAATCGCTTCTTCGTCAAATCTTGATTGTGGGCCTTCAGGTGTATTAATTACTAATTGAATATTATCATTTAAAATTTCATCAACAACATTTGGTCTTCCTTCCCCAACCTTGAACATGTCATCACAGATAATACCATACTCTTTTAAAAACTTACATGTACCTCTTGTAGCAACAAGATTAAATCCTAATTCCATTAAAGTTTCAGCAATTGGAACAAGACCTTTTCTATCTGATTTGTTAACTGACAAAAAAGCTGTTCCTTTTTTTGGAACATTATATCCATCTGACTTCATTGCTTTTAAGAACGCACTACCTGTACTGTTATCGATACCCATTACCTCACCAGTAGATTTCATTTCAGGCCCTAAAAAAACTTTTTCATCTTTAAATTTTTTAAAAGGCAATACAGCTTTCTTAACAGCATAGTGTTTAAAATTATTTTTTTTGATATTGAATTCATTTAATGATTTCCCAACTGAAATTTGTGCTGCAATATTTGCTAAAGGTACGTTACTATACTTGCTAACAAATGGAACAGTGCGGCTTGACCTAGGATTAACCTCCAATACGTAGACTTTATTATCTTTCACTGCAAATTGCAGGTTTATCAATCCTACCACTTTAAGTTCTATTGCTAATTTAGTTGTGATTTCTTCTATTTGATTTTTTACTTCATCATTGACTTCATACGGAGGGATAACACATGAAGAATCGCCTGAATGAACCCCGGCTTCTTCAATATGCTGCATAATACCTCCAATAAAAACTTCTTTTCCATCACAAAGCGCATCTACATCAAATTCAAATGCATTTTCAATGAATTGATCAATTAAAATTGGGTGATCGTTTGTTGCTTCAGCAGACCTAAATACATAATCTACCAATTGCTCTTTGGAATAAACAATTTGCATTGCTCTTCCGCCTAACACAAAACTAGGCCTTACCAACACAGGAAAGTTTGCTGTTTCTGCATAACTATATATATCATCATAATTTTTAGCAATGCAGTAATCAGGAGTTAATATATTTAACTTATCAATAACCTTTGCAAACTCTTCTCTATTTTCTGCAAGATTAATACTATCGGATGATGTACCATATATTTTAACTCCAGCTGCAGTAAGTTGATTTGCAATCTTTAAGGGAGTTTGACCTCCGAACTGTACAAGTACACCGTCTGGCTTTTCAAAATCTATAATATTCATTATGTCTTCAAAGGTAATAGGTTCAAAATAAAGCCTATCTGCTAAATCGAAGTCAGTTGATACAGTTTCCGGATTACAATTTACCATTATTGATTTATATCCTGCTTCTCTCAAACCAAATACAGCTTGAACACAACAATAATCGAATTCAATCCCTTGACCAATTCTGTTTGGTCCACCTCCTAAAATCATAATTTTTTTACCTTCTAAAGGCTTTAAGTCGTTTTCTGATTCATATGTTGAGTATGAATAAGGAGTTTCTGCTTCAAACTCTCCAGCGCAAGTATCTACTAATTTGTAAACTGGTTTAATTTCATTATCAACTCTCATTTTCCTAACTTCGCTTTCAGATAAATTATTCAAGCGAGCTATTTGTAAATCTGAGAATCCATTCTTTTTCAGAAAATGTAAATTATCGATTGAATAATGCTCTTTCTCAATTTTAACTATTTCCTGAATCTCTATCAAAAACCATGGATCGATTCCGGTATTTTTATGAATTTCTTCAATTGAAAATTCCTGTTTTATTGCTTCTTTGACTTTTAACATTCTGAAAGCACTGCCATCATTCAAAGATTTGATATCCAATTCTCTAAATCTTTTAATGTCATAATCTTCTTCTCTAGGATCCTTTGTTTCAAACCCAGGTAAATTAAGCTCTAGTGAACGAAAAGCTTTTTGAAATGATTCACGAAACGTTCTTCCGATTGCCATTGCTTCTCCAACTGATTGCATTTGGACACCTAGTTTTCCTGAAGCCGAAGAAAATTTCTCAAAATCAAATCTAGGTAATTTTGTAACTATATAATCAATTGTAGGTTCAAAAGCAGCCAATGTTCTGTTGGTTATATCATTTTTTAATTCATCTAAAGAATATCCAACTGCTAGTTTTGCAGCAATTTTAGCAATTGGAAATCCTGTGGCCTTAGAAGCAAGAGCTGAGGATCTACTAACCCTTGGATTCATTTCAATTATAACCATTCTTCCATCAATAGGGTTAACTGCAAACTGAACATTTGATCCACCTGTATCAACACCTATTTTTCTAATACATTTTATTGCTGCATTTCGCATCAATTGAAATTCTTTATCACTAAGCGTCATTGCAGGAGCAATTGTAATTGAGTCACCAGTATGAATACCCATCGGATCGATATTCTCAATTGAACAAATGATAATAACATTATCATTTAAGTCTCTAATAAGCTCGAGCTCATATTCCTTCCAACCGTTTAAGTATTCTTCAACCAGCACCTGTCCAGTTGGACTTTCTTTTAAGCCTTTATTTACTGATATTTCGAATTCCTCTTCATTGAATGCAACAGAGCCACCCGACCCTCCTAATGTAAAAGAAGGTCTTATAATAGCGGGTAAAGAAATTTTTTCTAGTAAGTTTGTGGCCTCTTCTAGTGATTTAACAGTATAACCATAAGGTAAATCAAGACCAATTTCTAGCATAGCTTCTTTGAACATTTCTCTACTTTCTGCTGTTTCTATAGCTTTTCTATTAGCTCCGATTAGTTCAACATTATATTTTTTAAGAATCCCATCCTCATCGAGCTTCATGGCAACATTTAAGGCAGTTTGGCCTCCAACAGTCGGCAAGATAGCGTCCGGTTTTTCTTTTTTTATAATTTCTTCAACATACTCTACTGAAATAGGCTCAATATATGTTTTATCAGAGAATTGAGGATCAGTCATAATAGTAGCAGGATTAGAATTAATCAGTACAACTCTATATCCTTCTTCTTTTAGGGCTTTTATGGCTTGTGTCCCAGAATAATCAAATTCACAACCCTGTCCTATTACGATGGGTCCAGCTCCAATGACTAGAATAGTATTTATATCATTACGCTTTGGCATTATTTCTCATCATATTAAAAAATTCTTTAAAAACGTACCTTGAGTCATGAGGACCTGGGCTTGCTTCAGGATGGTATTGAACTGAATATGCTGAAATATCATTACAGCTTATTCCTGCAACAGTATCATCGTTTAAGTGTTTATGGGTCACAATAACATTTGAAGGGAGAGTATTTTCATCAACAGCAAAACCATGATTCTGTGAAGTAATTTCAACTTTGTTCGTAATTAAGTTTTTTACTGGCTGATTAATACCTCTATGACCGAACTTCATTTTAAATGTTTTAGCACCTAATGCTAAAGCTAAAATTTGATGCCCGAGACATATGCCAAAGATAGGTTTTTTACCTAGTAAATTTTTTACTGTTTCTATACCATATGTTACTGCAGCAGGGTCTCCTGGACCGTTTGATAAAAAAATACCATCTGGATTAGAAGAAATTATTTCATCATGTGTTGCGTTAGCAGGAAAAATTTCAACCTCAGCTTCATTTTCTAACATTATATCATATATATTACTCTTCATTCCAAAATCTATTGCGGCGATTTTATAAAGTGGTTTATCAGTATTTGATAAAATAACTTTTTTCTTTCTTGCTACTTTAATTGCTAGATCTTGGCCTTCCATTTTTGGAACAATGCCAATCTTGTTAGCTAAACTATCTAAATCAAAGTCTTCAGTTGAAATAACACCTCTCATTGCACCATGTTCTCGTAAATGAATAGTTAACGCCCTAGTATCAATATCTTGAATTCCAACTATTTTGTTTTCTTTTAAAAAAGATGATAGAGATTCTTTAGATCGCCAATTGGAAGGTTGTAAAGATTCACTCTTAATAATAAACCCTGTAGCATGTACTTTTTCAGATTCCGTATCATTATTATTAGTTCCATAGTTGCCAATATGTGGGCTACTCATTACAATCATTTGGTTTAAGTAAGAAGGGTCAGTTAATATTTCTTGATATCCAGTCATACCAGTATTGAAACATACCTCACCAAAAGTTTCTCCATGATTACCAAGACTTTTTCCAATAAAAAAAAGGCCATCCTCTAAAAGTAGGATAGCCTTTTTTAATTTTTGCATTGCCTATTTTAAACTAATTAGACAAAAATTAAAACCTAATTTTTTTACCTGTTGCCATAAGATATACTGCCATCAGTGTTGTAGCTATAGTAAATAAAATTAGAAAAATGAATGATGTCATAAAAGAAGCATCTGAAACGCCAAGCGTGGCTTCTCTTAATGCGCTTATAGCATAATAAATTGGATTCACTTGACTTAAAGTCATAGCCCAATCAGGAAGCATTTTTATTGAGTAAAATATTCCACCAAGGAAACTAAAAGGAGTGATAACAAAATTTTGTATTAATGCTAGTTGATCCCAAGAGTCTGATAGTTGTCCGACAAAAAGCCCCAAACTTGAAAAAGACCATGATACTAAAAGGATAAATAATAATGTAAGGGGTAGGTTCAAAATAGGCATACCTGCAAGCCAACAAATTAAGAGAATTAAAATTCCATTTACAAAACCTCTAATAGCACCGCCAATTATAAATGATAATGATAGTTCGAGACTAGAGAGTGGAGTAATCAAAAGCTCTGGCAAAGTTTGAAGTAATTTCATTTGTAGCATAGATGAAGCAGAATTTGCAACTGCATTGGTAATTACGTTCATCATTAATAGTCCAGGTAAAATATATATTTTATATGATACGCCCCCGATTTCGCTGATTCTATTTTCAAGCGCCACTCCAAAAACGAATATATACAATAAAGTAGTTACTATTCCTGGTATTATGGTTTGTCTCCAGACAGAGAAAAATCGCATAATTTCTCTTGATGATAGTGTATAAAAACCAACCCAATTTTTAATCATTAATTTTCCTTCCAGTTAGATCAAGAAAAACATCTTCTAAAGATGTTTGAGGAATATGAATGTCTTCAATTTTAATATCTTTTTCAGAAAACTTTAAAATTATTGAAGGCAGTTCAAGGTTAGGTTTATCTGTAAAAATCTGTACAGTTTCCTCACTTATTTTGTAATCATACTTATTTAAAAAGCTGAAATCACTATTTAGACTATCCTTTAATCTAATTTCAAGAGAAGAGTTTTTAACCATTTTTTTTAGATTAGAAACTGTATCTTCAACAATCAATTTTCCTTTATCAATAATTCCTACTCTCTCACATAAAAGCTCTGCTTCGTCAATATAGTGAGTGGTCAATAATATAGTTTTACCTTCTTTATGTAGCTCTTGTAAATACAGCCACAAGTCATGTCTTAGTTCAACATCAACTCCAGCAGTAGGCTCATCAAGGATAATTATTTCCGGATCATGCACCAAAGCTTTTGCTATTTGCAACCTTCGCTTCATTCCACCAGAAAGTTCACGCATTTTTTTTGATTTGTGCTTGGATAAACCTAATTTTTCAAGCAAATATTCAATTCGTTCTTTTGCACTTGATCTTGAAACACCATAAAATCCTGCTTGAAAATATAATAATTGCTCTAAAGGAAAAAACCAGTCCATGCTAACTTCCTGCTGTGCAATGCCAACTTGAGATCTAGCAAATCTAAAATCATTTTCTATGTTTTTGCCAAAGATTTCAATGTTTCCACCTGACGGTTTAACTAGGCTTGTAATTGAGTTGATAGTGGTTGATTTTCCAGCACCATTAGGACCTAACAATCCATAAAACTCACCCTTCTTGATTTCCAAATCAACACCTTGAACTGCTTTTACAGTATCATAATTTTTAAAAAGCTTACTGATTTTAATTGCTAGATTTTTATTCATTTGAAGGTACTATTTTATAAATACTTCCTGAGAATTCCACTATATATAATTCACCATTTATGTCTTCTCCAAAAGAAGAAATCATACTTTTTTTATTTCCTAGTAATTGTGTAGTTAAATCTTTTGTTACCCCATCGACTGGATTTAATGACCAAATTTTTCCAGTACAAAAATCTGAAAATAAATAGAGCCCATTTAACTCATTAATTTTACTGCCTCTATAAACATAACCACCTGTAACAGAACAACCGTATACGTTCTTTTGGTTAATGTCCATGAGGCTAAATGCGTATGATGCATCGCTTGGATACTCAAAAATTGGGCTTGTTAGGTCATCTTTAACACATATATCATTATCATAACAATGATTTCCTTCCATTATTTTCCATCCGAAATTGATGTTAGACTGGTTGAAGCTAATTTTATTAATCTCTTCCCATAAATATTGTCCAACATCGCCAATGTAAAGATCTCCATTTTGTCTATCGAAACTAAATCTCCATGGATTTCTTAAGCCATAAACCCATATCTCGTTTAGTTTATTTTTTTCATTTATGTACGGATTTGATTCAGGTATTAAATATCCATCTTCTGCGTTTACATCTATTCTTAATATTTTACCAAGAAGATTATCTAGCCTTTGTGCGTTGTTTTGTGGATCACCAGATGAACCTCCATCACCAAATCCTAAATATAAAAAGTTGTCTTTTGGGCCAAATTCAAGATGTCCTCCGTTATGATTACCGTAAGGCTGTTCAAAATGAAATAATTTACTTTCTGAAGTATAATCTGTTTTTTGTTTTACGCTATCATAGAAATAGCGAGCAACAACTGAAAAATTATTTTTATCTACATAAGATACGTAAAATAGTCCATTTTTAGAAAAATTAGGATGAAGTGCCATGCCTAATAAACCTCTTTCATCCGGAATGGGTCCTGTAAGTACTAATTCTGATAAATCTATAAACGTGGTTATTTTATTTTTTTCAATCAATTTAATTTGACCGGTTTGCTCAATCACAAACATAGAATTTGTTTCAGGATGAAACCTCACAAGCAAAGGTCGAGAAAATCCTTCAGATATTAATTGTGTTCTTATAGATGAGGTATTTTCTGAAAAGAGTACAGTAGTTATTAATATTAAAAAAAGTTTAATCTTCACTTAGAAATCCAACTAAATCTTTTTCATATACAATCTTAACATTTAAATCTTGGGCTTTTGATAATTTTGATCCTGGATTTTTTCCAACTATGACTATATCGGTTTTGGTAGAAACTGAAGAGCTTACGGTTGCTCCTAAATTTTCTAACCTGAGCTTGAGATCGCTTCGTGATAAACTTTCGAACGATCCTGTAATAACAATTTTTTTATTTAACATCCTCATTGTAGATGTATCATATATTGTGGGAACAATTTCAACACCTAGCTGTAAGCAGCTTTCAATAATATTTTTAGTATTTTCATTATTAAAATAGTCTTCTATGGCCATTGCAACTGTTTCACCAATTCCATCTATTTCTATCATTTCTTCAATCTTTAATTCAGCCAATTTTTCTAAAGATGAATTGCAATATTTATCAATTACTTTTGATATGTGTTGACCTACATTTGGTATACCAAGTCCGAATAAGAATCTAGGGAATGTTGTTTGCTTTGACTGATTAATTGAATTTATGAGATTAATTGCAGATTTGTCTTTAAAACGATCTAAATCTATTAAGTCTTTATACCCAATTTTATATATATCATCAAAATTTTTTAATAAACCAGCTTCCAGTAACTGTTTAATAATCTGAGGCCCCATACCTTCAATATTCATTGCATTTTTTGAACAAAAATGTTCAAGCATACCCATAACTCTAGACTTGCAATTGGGGTTTATACATCTATAAGCCGCCTCTCCATCAATACGTTCAATTTTACATTCTGGATCTGGCCATTTAAAATCACTAATTAAAAATTTTTCTGTATTCTTTGGTCTTTTTTCTTTTAAAACCTGAGTTATTTTAGGTATTACATCCCCAGATCTTTCGATTAATACAAAATCATTAATCCTAATATCTTTCCTATCAATTTCATCTTGATTATGAAGGGTAGCGCTAGATATCATAACCCCGGACAAATCTACTTCTTTTATTTTAGCAACTGGTGTGATAACGCCTGTTCTACCTACTTGTAAGTCAATTCCAATTATCTGCGACTCAGCTTGTTTAGCTTTAAATTTTGCTGCAATAGCCCATCTTGGCGAACGCGATCTAAATCCTAACCTTTCTCTTTCTTGATAATTATTTACTTTTATTACAGAGCCATCAATTTCATAATCAATATGACTACGATTAGATTCTAATGTATGGTGATAGGAAACCATTTCTTGCGCTGAGGCAATTTTCTTAGAAAGTGGATTTACAGGTAATCCAATAGACTTAAGATATTTTAACATTTCAACTTGATCACTAAATTCAACATCTTTGCTTCCACCAATTTCATAACAAAAAATTGATAAATTCCTTGAAGCAGTAATAGTTGGATCTAGCTGTCTTACACTCCCAGCTGCTGCATTTCTAGCATTAGCAAAAATCTTTTCTTCTAATTCTTTTCTAGTTCTATTTAACTCGTTAAAGTCTGAGACATTCATAAAAATTTCTCCTCTGACTTCAAGAAAAGGTGAGGGAGTTTCTAATTCTCTTAATTGCAATGGAACAGCATTAATAGTTTTAACATTGTGGGTAATATCTTCACCTTTAAACCCATCTCCTCTGGTTAAAGCTCTTTTCAGTATGCCTTTTTCATATATTAAGGATACACCTAACCCGTCTATTTTTGGCTCTGCAACAAAATCAACCTGAGCATTATTAAGCCATTTTATTATTCGCTTATAAAAATCATTAATTTCTTGATCATTTATTGCATTTGACAAGGAAAGCATTGGAACAGAATGTTCATAGCTTTGAAAACCACTTTTTACAGGATGTCCAACTCTTTGCGTGGGCGATAGATTGTTAATGAGAGAAGGGTGTTCATTTTCTAGTTTTTCAAGTTCTCTAAAGAGTTCATCATAATCTTTATCTGATAACTCAGGGTCATCTAGCACATAATAAGCATAATTATGATTATTGATTTCTGCTATTAAACTATCTATTCTTTCTTTAATCTTTTTTTCCATATAAATCCTGTAAAAACTATTAAAATTATTAGCAAAAATAATTGTAGTGATAAGTTATTAATAACTACTGAATGTGCATACATATTGAAATGATTTGTAGCTATATCATTAAAGCTAAATTCCCAATATAAAGTATTATCAAGATCGCTAATTAGTGTAGCATTAGTATTTCTAAGGTTTCCTGGTATAGCAACACTAAATGTAAAACTATCTAACATTAAATTAGTATTTTTTTCAAATTCTTTTTCTAAATCATCTATGATTGAAGTGATTTCGGTAAAAAAATTTTTTGGTAAACGTCGTGACATTGGTGAAAGAGCATCAGCGAATATTTCAGATGATTTTCTGCTAAATTCTTTCTCATAATCTTTTTCCTCCACATATGAGATATATGTATCAATTTGATTATTTATTCTGTCAACCGTTAATTGATCAATAAAAAAATTTTCTCTATATAATCTCATACTTTCAGAAAAAATATATCTTTTTGCAGGGACCAACCAAGACAAATTTTCTTCTTCAATATTTAAAAAATTTACTATTTCTGGATATTTTAAATCAATTTGAAGATTTTCAACATTTGATTGAAATGTATAAGAATCCCAAAAAAAATATGAATTTTTTGCCACATCAATGTCATATTGCAAGCTAGATGGATTAGTAAAAGTTAATTTTGTTTTAATCGGGGTTGATAAAATAGTTTCTTTTTCCCAAATATGCTCTTCATTATGCCCATTTGATTTCTCTAAGGAGGTTACCCACGTAAATTTATCGTTACTTTTTGGATGATTAAAATCACTATCAAGTAGGTCGATTTTATGGCCAATTGAAGTATATTTTACTGAAAAGCTCCCGTTATTAAAAATTGCTATGTTGACTAAGTTTTCAACACATGAAAACAAGAAAAAAACTAGAAAAAATACAATTTTTCTAGGCATTATGAAATTACTTGAAATTCTTTAGAGGTTTTATTGAGGATTTGAGCGCCATTCTTTGTAACAATAATGTCATCTTCTATTCTCACGCCACCAACATCAGGAACATATATTCCTGGTTCAACAGTCATAACATAGTTTTCTTCAAGAACATCTTCGCTTACCTTGCTAAATCTAGGATTTTCGTGAATTTCCAAACCTAACGAGTGACCTAAGCCGTGATCAAAAAATTTACCATAACCGGCTTGATTTATATGATCTCTTGCAATCGAATCTACAGACTTACAAGACATGCCTGCTTTGATTCCTTCAATACTTTTCACTTGTGCATTTAAAACAATATCATAAATCGATTTTTGCTCTTCAGAAAATCCTTTTGTAGCAAATGACCTTGTCATATCTGCATGATAGCCAGCAAACTTTGCACCCGAATCAATCACTAAAAGCTCTCCTGGGCCAATCTTTCTATCAGTAGGCTTGTGATGAGGTTTTGCTGAATTTGGTCCTGTACCAACAATAGCTGCAAATGCATCTGAATCTGAATCTCCATATTTTCTGTAGAGAAATGATAATTGATTAGCTATTATTTTTTCCTCAACTCCAATTTTTACCATTGGTAAAACCTCAGCAAAAGCTTTATCAGTTATTTCAACAGCCGTTTTAATTGCTTCTAGCTCTTTATCATCCTTAATCATAGCCAGACTTTCAATGACGCCAGTTAAATTTACAAGATGTTGATTCGTTAAAACTTTTGAGATTTGCTGATAACCTTGATGGGTAACATTATTACCATCAAAACCAATTTTTTGTTCATTCTTTAATAAGTTTTCATTCTTAATAACTTCATAATGTGAAATACTGTCAATTATTATGTTAGCGCCTTTAACTTCTTTTTCTGATTGAACAACATATCTTCCATCAGTTATAAAATATATCTCATTATCAGTTATTAGCAATGTTGCACTTGATCCAGTAAAACCACACAAATACCTTATGTGCGTTAAATTTGTTACTAACATTCCATCAAGATTTTCTTTGGCTATTTTTTCTCTCAAAATGTTTTGTCTTCTCTGAAAATATTCAATACTCATTTTTAACCTCTATAAGTTTTCTAAAATTTTTTTCGCTCTTTCTTGCTCTTTTTTATTTTTTGAATGATTAATTATCAATCTTAAGTTCTTCTTTGCTTGCATTTTTTTGCCCTGTGAAATCATTAGCTTAATTAATGAAAGAGTAACCAAGTCAGGATTTTTGGGCACGGATTTTTTTGTTTTTGTAACAGATTTATGCTTAATAGATAAATCTGGGTCTAGCCTTTTCAATTCTTTATAAATGATATTTTTATTTCTAGAATTTTTCTTATCATATATTTTATACAACATTAAGTAAGCCGATAAAAAGTCTTTATCGTGATTAATAACTTCATTTAAAAGATTTTTAGATTCTGTAAAATTTTCGGCATCAAAAGCTTTTTTTGCTTTAATAAATGTATTTGTAATATTCGAAATCATCTTCTGTTTTCTTGAACCCAACTCTCAATGTAGTCTAGTGACTCTTTTACAGGTGTGCCTGGGCCAAAAAGCTTTCCAACTCCAATGCTAGATAATTTATCTGCATCTTCTTCTGGAATAATTCCACCTCCTGTTACTAAAACATTGGTCAAATTATTCTCTTTAATTAGCTCCATTACCTTGGTAAAAATAGTCATATGAGCGCCAGAAAGAATTGAGAGTGCAATTACATCTACGCCTTCTTGAATGGAAACTTTGACAACACTTTCAGGGGTTTGTCGTAATCCTAGATATATTACATCCATCCCTGCATCTCTATACGCAGCTGCCAAAACCTTGATACCTCTATCATGTCCATCAAGACCAGGTTTAGCCATTAATATTCTAATTGGTGGGTCTATCTTCATATCTTATAATTTAAGCAATCCAAACGTTTGAATCTCCTAATAAATCTCTTAGTAAAATTAAAAATTGGTTGTTGTTTGAGACCTTAATTTTCTTGGAAATAATTTTTCGTTCTTGTCCATCGCTTGATGGAATATGAACTACAAATGCGTGATCACCTTTATTCTGGTTCGCTAAATCTACGATATCATTCATTAGGTCTTTAGATGAATTTTTAGGCAATCTAATATTCACTTCGTTTAATTTTAAAACTTTTTTAGCATGGTTAATTGGAACTACTTCGTCAACAATTAGTTTTAAATCTGCAAAATCATTTTGCGTTGAAGTATGACCTACCAAGAATACAATATTATTATCTTTGATAATTTCTTTATACTTATCAAATGCGTCATGAAAAATTATTGCTTCAGCCTGTCCTCCTAGGCAATCTAAATTGAAAAATGCCATTTGTTGATTTTTTTTGTCAAAATGAAGTTTAAAGTTTGTAATTGCGCCGCCTATTTTTACAACAGAATTTTCTTTTAATATTTTTTCTTCGGAAAAATCATAATTACTTAAGTCTTCAATTGTATCTGCATATTTAATTAAAGGATTCCCTGACACATAAATACCGAGAACTTCTTTTTCCTTTGAAAGTTTTTCCTGGTTATCCCAGTCTTCCATAATAGGCAAATCAGGTACTTTGATCAATTCTTCTTCCTCACCAAATAGATTGATTTGATTTTTGTTAGATTGTTTATCTACTTGATTTCCATAATTTATTACTAAATCTACTGCTTCAAATAATTGAGCGCGATTTTCATGAATTGAATCAAATGCTCCAGCAAGAATTAAGCTTTCTAATACTTTTTTGTTCACAAGTCTTTGGTCTACTTTTGATACAAAGTCAAATATTGACTTAAACTGACCATGCTTTTTCCTTACAGCTATACACTGCTCTAAGGCTTTAACTCCAACATTTTTAACAGCATTTAAACCAAATGATATTTCTTTGTTATTCAATGGTTCAAAATTTATTCCTGATTTGTTTATGTCTGGCGCATGTACCTTTATATTTAACTTTCTACACTCATTTATTAAAACAACTACTTTATTAGTATTGTTCATCTCGCTGGTTAAATTTGCTGACATGAATTCAGCTGTGTAATGTGTTTTAAGCCATCCAGTTTGATAGGCAATATATGAATAAGCTACAGAATGGCTCTTATTAAAACCATATTGAGCAAACTTATCTATCAAATCAAAAATCTGGTTTGCTTTGGCTTTTGATAGCCCATTTTTTACTGCCCCTTTCACAAACTTATCTGCCATTTTATCCATCAATGAGCGAATTTTCTTTCCGATAGCCCTTCTCATTTCATCCGCTTCAGATAATGTAAAACCAGCAATGATGTTAGCAATTTGCATGACCTGTTCTTGATAGACTATAATTCCATAGGTTTCTTTTAGTGCTTCTTCTAATAAAGGGTGAACATATTCTACTTTTTCTTTACCATGAGCTCGCTTGATATATCTATCAATGTTTTGCATTGGCCCAGGTCTATATAGAGCATTCATTGCAATTAAACCATCTATACCTTTAGGCTGAAGTTTCTTTAAAAACTCTCTCATACCCGCTGATTCAAATTGAAATATTCCAACCGTTAAACCTTTTGCAAACAATTTGTAAACTTTAGGGTCTTCCATATCAATCTTGTCTATATCTATGTCTTCATTAAATCGCTGCTTTATCAAGTCAATTGTTTTATCAATGACAGTTAAATTTCTTAAACCAAGAAAATCCATTTTTAACAAACCAATGGATTCCAGTTCTTTCATATCATATTGCGTAGTTACATCTCCTTGAGAAGATCTGTACAACGGTACAAAATCTGTTAAATCACCTGGAGCAACTACAACACCCGCTGCATGTATAGAAGCATGTCTAGTCATTCCTTCTAAAACTTTAGCATTATCAATTAAATCTTTATAGTTCGTTTGAGAAACTGTTCTTAAATCTGAATTCTGCTTTAATGCTTTATCTAAAGTAACCTTAGGCCCCTCAGGAATCATTTTTGCTATTTTATCTACCTCTGAATATGAATAGCTCATTACTCTTCCAACATCTCTTATTACAGCTCTAGCGTTCATCTTTCCAAAAGTGATAATCTGCGTGACCGAATCTTCACCATAAATACTTTTTAAATAGTCGATAACTTGTCCTCGTCTTTCGACGCAAAAATCTATATCTATATCAGGCATACTTATTCGATCTGGATTTAAAAATCTTTCAAAAATCAAATTGTGCTTTAATGGATCGATATTTGTTATACCCAAAGCATAGGATACAATACTTCCTGGAGCAGAACCTCTACCCGGCCCAACAGGAATTTTATTTTTTCGAGCATACTCCACGAAATCAGCAGTAATTAAGAAATAACTAGCAAAGCCCATTTTCTTAATAACAGATAATTCGTAATCAAGTCTTTGATTAATTTCAGAATTCATATTTTCATATTTATCTTTTAAGCCAGATGAGCAAAGCGTTTTTAAATAGTCATCAATGTCTTTCGATTTTTTATCTCCAGGAATCGAATACCAAGGTAGATGATAGTCTTCCATAGGAATCGTTAGGTCGACTGAGTCGGTTAATGCTCTTGTATTTTCAAGAGCTTCAGGGAATTGCTTAAACAATGAAAACATTTCGTCTTGTGATTTAAAATAAAATTCGTTTCCTGCATACTTTAATCTATTTTTATCAGATAAATGTTTACCTGTACCAATACAAATGTGGACATCGTGAGCTTTATGATGCTCTTTTTTAGCGTAGTGTGCATCATTTGTAGCAATAATTGGTAGATTCATTTCTTTTGCAAGTTTTGTTGCCAATTGAATGTTTTGTAATTCTTCAGGAATTCCATGATTTTGAAGTTCTATATAATATCTTCCTGCAAAAATGCTAGAATATTCTTCTGCTACTTGCTTACCGGCTTCTAATCCATTGTATATTAATGTTTCTGGTAATATTCCTTTTAAACATGCTGAAAGGCATATAATGCCTTCATTATATTTTTTTAAAATTTCAGTATCTACTCTTGGTTTATAGTAAAAACCTTCTAAATAACCATGAGTTACTATTTTCATTAAGTTTTTGTAACCCTGATAGTTTTGCGCTATCAATACCAGGTGATTATATTTCCCCATACCAGTAGATCGATCTTTCTGAAAACGACTGCCTTTAGCTACATAAACCTCACAACCAATAATTGGCTTAATATTTTTATCTTTTGCTTTTTTATAAAATGAAACTGCCCCAAACATATTGCCATGTTCGGTTAGAGCAACTGAGTCCATGCCCAAATCTGTAATTGTTTCAAGTACAGAAGGAATATTTTGCGCACCATCTAATAAGCTGTTATCAGAATGGTTATGTAAATGGATAAATTCACTTTTCATATATACCTAATATATCTTAATTACTCTATTTTTTCCTTCTAAATCTTTGTAAAAAACAGATTTTTTAGAGTTAAAATTTTTATTAATTAAAATGATATCATTAGTGACAAAAGAAAAAGGGATTTCTAATAACATAGCACCATTTATTCTTACAAGATTATCAAAGTTTTGAATTAAGTATTTATAAAACGATGTTCCATCTTTAAAATCTGTCAGGGCAGTTAAAGGATCATTTTTCTTCACAGAATCTTCCAGCGAATCTATTTCCTGCGCAGCTAAGTAAGGGGGATTGCACAGCAATAAATCAGCTTTAGGTTTATTGTATTGAAAAATATCTTCATGAAAAAAATCTACATTTTTTAATAGGAGTAAATCTTTATTTTTTTTTGCTGTTTTTATAGCAAGTTCAGACTGATCAATACCTACATATTCATGATTTGGAAATTGCTTTGCAATGCTTAGTAAAATACAACCACTTCCTGTACAGAAGTCAACTATTTTTAATGGTTGTTTCTTTTTTGATAAAAATTCAATAGCGCAATCTACAAGAAGTTCAGTTTCTGGCCGAGGTATAAAAACCCCTGGTGGAGTTAAAAACTTGCTATCGTAAAAATAAGTTTCTCCAATAATATGCTGAATTGGTTTATTTTGCTGAAGTTCAAAAAATAGATCATTGAGGTTTTTTATTTCTGTTTCTGAAATGATTATATCTTTAAAATACAATTCAGACTTTGATATTTTAAAGAAATGCTGAATGAGAATTTCGCTTTTCTGTTTAGCTTCTTGAACTTCTTTGCCTTTTAATTTCAGAATTTGTGATTTTAAATAATCTCTTAAAAGGCTCATATTATTCATCTTATTCTATTTTAGCACTATCTTCAGCTAATTTTAATTGTTCAATTAAATGACCAATATCTCCTTCGAGAGTTATTTGCAGCTTATGAGAAGTATAATTAATACGATGATCGGTAATTCTTCCTTGTGGAAAATTATAAGTTCTAATTTTGGCAGATCTGTCTCCAGTTGAAACAAGGCTTTTTCTCATTTCATCTCTGTCTTTGTTTAATTTTTCTTGCTCAAGCGCAAACAACCTTGATCTCAAAACTTTCATCGCAGATGCTTTATTCTTATGTTGAGAGCTTTCATCTTGACATGTTACTACTAGCCCTGTAGGTATATGCGTTAATCTGATAGCAGATTCTGTTTTATTAACATGCTGTCCACCAGCTCCACTTGCTCTATAAGTATCAATCTTAATATCAGCATCATTAATCTCCACCTCAGCGGTTTCTGCTTCAGGCAATACTGCGACTGTTGCTGCTGAAGTATGAACTCGCCCACCTGATTCAGTTTTAGGGATTCGCTGAACCCTATGAACTCCACCTTCATATTTAAACATGCCATAAGCTTTTGCACCCTCAATACTAAAAGTTGCTGATTTTAGCCCTCCTACACCAGTTTCATGTATATCCATTATATTAATTTTTAAATTATTATTTTCTGCATATCTCGAATACATTCTCATTAAATCTGAAGCAAATAAACCTGCTTCATCACCGCCAGCTCCAGCTCTTATCTCAATGATTGCATTTTTGTTATCATTTGGATCATCAGAAATTAAAATTTTCTTTAACTCTGATTCTATCAATGTTAGTCGATCATTTACCGTAATAGATTCTTCTTTAGCTAAGTCTTCATATTCTTTATCATTTTTCATTTCTTCTAAATCAGAAAGTTGATTATTTAAATCTATATACTGTTTACAAAGCTGATAGGATTCATCTAATGAACTTCTTTGCCTTGACAATGATTTCATTTTTTCTTGATTTAGCATCACTTCATTATCCATCATTTGCTGCATGATCTGATCATATTCAGAAATGATGCTATTAGCCTTTGATAGAATATCCATTAAGTAATTAAATTATTAAAAAAAGAATCTTTAAGAATCTTTTTTATTGTATTTACGGTTGAATTTTTCAATTCTTCCAGCGGTATCGACAAGAGTTCTCTGTCCAGTGTAGTATGGGTGAGATTTATCTGATATATCCAACTTAAATAGAGGATATTCATTTCCATCCTCCCACTTGATGGTTTTATCGGTCTTTACTGTAGAACGAGTAAGAAAAGAGTAGTTACAAGAACTATCCTCAAATACTACCAGTCTATAGTCTTTTGAATGTGTATCTTTTTTCATCTAAGTTTTTCTAAACTATTTTTTATTCTTTTTATGCCTTTTATAATCGTTTCTGTGTTTGTTGCAAACGAAAATCTTAAGTATCCGCTCGCTCCAAAACCGTCACCGGCTACAGTCACAACTTTAGCATCGGCGAGAATATAATCAGAAAGGTCGAAAGTGTCTTGTAAAATTTTTCCTTCTTCAGTTTTTTTATTTAAGTAGTGAGAGAAGTCTGGAAACATATAAAAAGCTCCGCCAGGCATATCACACTGCACATTGTCAAGCCCATTGAGTTCATTATACATGACTGTCCTACGGTTTCTAAATTTTTCCTTCATAGCAATCACAGGATCCTGGTCACCTAACAGTGCAGCAATTGAAGCCTTTTGACCTATTGCATTTGGACACGAAGTAGTTTGGCCTTGGATTTTTGACATTGCTTTTACTATTTCTCTGTTTGCTGTTGTGTAACCAATTCTCCATCCAGTCATAGCGTATGTTTTTGACATACTTCTGATTGTGACAATCTCACAGTCGTATTTATCTAAAGTTTCAATTGCTTTGAATTCATTATCATATACCAATTCTTCATAAGTCTCATCTGATATAACTATCCAATCTTTTTCTTTGCTCAATTGTAACAGCTTTTCTATTGCTTTATCTGACCATACACCTCCAGTTGGATTACTAGGCGAATTAATAATAACTCCCTTTACAGAATCATCTATTTTTGATAATAAATCATCAAAGTCTGGTTCAAATTGTTTTTCTGGTATAGTATCAACAAGAAGTGGCTCCGCTCCGGCTATTCTTATAAACTCTGGGAATGATACCCAGTAAGGTGCAAACACTACAACCTTATCTTGTGCATCAAACAGCGCTTGGCACACCACAGAAAGCGACTGTTTTCCTCCATTGGAAACAATAATGTTTTCTGGTTTATAGTTTATACCGGTTAAGTTGTTAAGTTTAGTTTGGATAGCCTCTTTTAATTCTAGCATCCCTGAACCAGGAGTATATTTTGTATACCCATCTATCATTGCTTGTTTACCTGCTTCTATAATATGATGAGGAGTATTGAAATCAGGTTCTCCAACTCCAAAGTTAATTACATCTTCGCCTTGTGATCTCAGCTTTGCTGCTCTAGCAGTCATTTGAAGAGTAAAAGACGGTTTAATTTTCTTAACTAGACTCGAAAACTTGTTTGACATTTTACTGACTCATTAAATCTAAAAACTCTTGATTTGTTTTTGTTCTGCGCATTCTATCAGTCATGAATTGCATTGCTTGCTCTGTAGACATTTCGCCCAACATTTTTCTTAATATCCACATTCTAGATAAATGTTGATCAGATAATAACAATTCTTCCTTACGAGTCCCAGACTTGACAATGTTAAATGCTGGATAAATTCTTCTGTCAGCCAATTCTCTATCAAGTAACAACTCCATGTTACCAGTTCCCTTAAATTCTTCAAAAATCACTCCATCCATTTTACTTCCTGTATCAATTAACGCAGTAGCTATAATGGAAAGACTTCCGCCTTCTTCAGTATTTCTTGCCGCACCAAAGAACTTTTTAGGCTTTCTTAAAGCATTTGAGTCAACACCACCAGATAATATTTTACCACTATGAGGAATTACAGCATTATGAGCACGTCCCAACCTAGTTATACTATCTAAAAGAATTACAACATCCTTACCACACTCTACTAGCCTTTGAGCTTTTGCAAGTGCCATATCGGATACTTGTACATGTCGCTCTGGGCCTTCATCAAAAGTGGAAGCAATAACTTCAGCATCAACACTTCGTTTCATGTCCGTTACTTCTTCAGGTCTTTCATCAATAAGAAGAATGATTAAAACTGTATTTGGATGATTTCTTCTAATTGCATTAGCAATCTTTGAAATTAAAATTGTTTTACCGGTTTTGGGTTGAGCTACAATTAAACCACGCTGTCCTTTACCTATTGGAGCAACCATATCCATTATTCTCATGGACATATCACTTGTATTTGATAGGTTGAATTTTTCATTAGGGTGTAGTGGGGTAAATTTATCAAACCTTCTTTGATCTTTAATTTTCTCTGGATGCACACCATTAACCTGCGTTAGCTGTAAAAGCGCATGAAATCTTTCTTTTGATTTAGGAGCTCTTGTACTTCCTTCTACAAAATGCCCTGTTTTTAGTTTAAATCTTTTAATTTGTGATGGGCTTACATAAATATCTTCTGGTCCAGGTAAATAGTTGTCATTAACACTTCTTAAAAAACCATACCCATCAGGTAAAATTTCTAAAACTCCAGCAGCTGTTTTTTCGCTCTTTTGTTTATTACCTTCATTAACAGGTTTCTGAGTTTCAAGTTTTTCATTTTTTTCATTTGAAGAAATAGCGATAATTAGATCGTCTTTTGACATTGCAGTAGATTTTTCAATATTCATTTTTTTTGCTATTTCTTTTAGTTCGGTTAATTTTTTTTCTTTTAATTCAGTTAGTTTCATAATTCCTCGATTGTTGTGAAATTTCTTAGGGGAGAGTCACCTTGAATCACAAATTACACTATATATGGCCTTTGTCAAAGGAAAAATCAAAATAGTCATAGATGTGTTTAGCGATATAGTGGCTACCAAATATAACTTTTGGCCCGTCAAATTTTTTGTTTTCAATTTTTCGGAGGGCATCATCTAAACTATTGATAAATTGATATTTTTTTAAGCTGCTAATTGACGAAATATCCTCTTCTGAAAGGATGTCTTTAGATGGAATTGTTGAAATTATCAATTCTTCGAAAGAGCTCTCAAACAAATTAATGATTTCAGGCCTAATTTTATCATTTTTCATTACAACTAACCCAAGCGGTTTTTGACGATATATTTCATATAAATCAGATGTTAAAATATTTACTCCAGAACTGTTATGTGCTACGTCATAAAATATATTATTTTTCATTTGTTGCATCCTGCCTGGCCAAAACCAACGATTTAACCCGTCTTGAATCTTCTTATGGTTGATTTTCGGAAATTCCTTCTTTATAACTTCAATTGCCAGTATTGCATTTTGAGCCTGAAATGAGCCAGATTGTGGTAAAAAATACTCTTCATCCTTAAACTCCAAGATCAGCTTGTTTATGTTGTGCTCTAATAAACTGATGTCCTTTTTATTTATATAGTCGGTCTTAGTGTTTTGTTTTCTAGAAAATTCACTTATTACTGCGGCTATATTCTTCTTCATATTGATTGTAGTATTGGGCGTTTCTTTTTTTATAATACCACATTTTTCTGCTGTAATTTCTTCTACCGTTTCTCCTAGAAGGTGCGTGTGGTCAAAATCAATTTCAGTTATAATCGTATGTATTGGAGTTAAAACATTAGTTGAGTCAAGTCTACCTCCAAGTCCAGTTTCTACAATTGCAATATCTACATTGTTTTTTCTAAAATGATCAAATGCCATAGCTGTAGTAGCTTCAAAGAAAGTAATAGAATGTTTTTCAAAGAAAATTTTGTGTTTTTTTGTAAAATTTATAATCTCCATATCTGTTATTGGCTTTCCATCTATTCTTATTCTTTCATTGAAATTAATTAAGTGAGGAGAGGTGTAAAGGCCAACTTTATACCCAGCTGTCTGTAGTATCTTGGATGCTATAGATGCAGTAGATCCTTTTCCGTTTGTACCTGCCAAATGTATAGATTCAAATTCAAAGTGAGGGTTGCCGCATTGAATGAGAATTTTTTTAATATTTTCTAATCCTAATTTTATACCTCTGTTATGTAGCTGATATAAATATTCTAGTGTAGAATCTATCATTGTTTATAGAGTTTTTTGATATTGTTCAACTGCCCTATAAATTGCTGTAGCTAACTGGTCGCGATATTGTGGGCTTCGCAACTTCTTTTCTTCGGACGGATTAGAAATAAATCCTAGTTCAACTAATACATTTGGCATTGATGCTCCCATAAGAACATAAAATCCAGCTTGTTTTACTCCTCTATCTTTACTTTGAACTCTTTTTTTAATTTCTTTTTGAACCAATGAGGCAAATTGCTCACTTTTCGAAGCAAATGCACTTTGCGCGATGGTAGCCTTTATTAGATCTTCGTCTGTCAATTTTTTTCCTGTTGATCCTTCAAGCTCCAATACGGCATTTTCTCTAGCTGCAACCCTTACAGCTGCTTCATTTTTATTTTGTCCTATTAAAAAAGTTTCAAATCCGCTTGCTCTTCTGTCCTCAGCTGCATTCGTATGTATACTTATGAAAAGACTGCCGTTACTTTCGTTAGCTATTTTGGTCCTCTCGCTTAATCGTAAAAAAATATCTTCATCTCTTGTCATTACTATTTTTACTTTCATATTTTTTGCGAGTTTTTTTTCAAGTCTTTTCGCAACATCAAGAGCAATATCTTTTTCCTTTGTACCCTTATAGCCTACTGCGCCAGGGTCTTTACCTCCATGTCCGGCATCAATAACGATGGTTTTAAATTCCCATTTTTCTTTTTCGCTCCTCAGGTCAACTTTGATTGTTTTTTTAGAAACCTCGGTAAATTTCGAAAAGTTAATCTCGTTGATATTTAGGGTTATTGATACAGTATTTGATAAATTATTAACTATACTAAAAAAAGATTCAGCTGGTACATAATAATTATTATTACTCTTAATCACATTTGATGAAAGCTGATAAAGATTGTCATCTATCATAATAAATGGAATTTGGTTTGTAAGTTTTATTTTTTTATCATCAATGTAAAAAATAATTTTTTCTGTTTTATCGTTTATAAAGTTTTTGGAATTAGTGATTTCTATAAAATCGTTTATTGAAATAAGATTTTTGTTTTGTATGGTGCTGACTTCGCCAATTAATTGATTATTTTCTAAAAGTTTAAGTTTTGTTTCGGCGCTTGAGAATAATTGGGTTATTAAAAAAATAATATAAAATGGGCGTATATATATTCTGAATGATTTCACAGTTTAAATTATTATAAAAATAATATAAAAGGGCTCAAATTTTGAGCCCTTTTTATATCAATCAATGTAGAAGAAAACTAGATTATTTTTTCATCCACATTGCGACGAGCATAACTGCTACTAAACCAGCAACACCACCGTCTCCGATAGCATTTACAGCATTGCCAATACCTGCAATGACACCAAAAATGTCATCATAGAGTATGCCAATAATAGTACCAGCAACAATCAAATTAATCAAAAGGCCTGTTGTCATCCCTAAGAAATCATTGATTTTTTTTATCACATCTTTCATTGTGTATTCTCCTTCGAGCTTTTTTAGAGCTCCTCATTATGAGGAGCTCTATTTATTAGTAAATACTGATCAGTTTAAAGCAAAGACAAGAAGACAACTAAAACTAGAAGTCCTGTCAGTCCGCCATTAAGAAAAGTATCTACAAAACCCATTATACCGCCTAGTGCATCTACTGGAGTATCGAAAAGAATACCTGCGAAAACAAAAAAGATAATCGCAGCCTTAACTACACCTGTTAGACCATTTAAAGCACCATTTAACATTGAATCCCATGAAGCCATGTTATT
>TARA_B100001093_G_scaffold218514_2_pt1 | contig 49915 bp, 35 predicted proteins | sample TARA_B100001093 | Tara Oceans TARA_B100001093 (sample SAMEA2623116) | marine metagenome | biome: marine biome (ENVO:00000447); feature: surface water layer (ENVO:00002042); material: "saline water (ENVO:00002010), including plankton (ENVO:xxxxxxxx)" | depth 5 m | reverse complement strand
AAGTGGACTACAAAAACTTCATCGTCGAACTCGAATTCAAACTCGGCAAAGGCAACGTCGACTCCGGCGTCTTTCTTCGCGACACTAAAGAGCAAATTCAGATTGGTGTTTCCGGAAGTCTTAAGAAAGACATGACCGCACAGGCCTACATCCCCGGCAAGGGTTACCCCGTTCAAGTCGACGCCGAGCAGTTCATTAAGAAAGACGACTGGAACTCCCTTCGCATCAAAGTGATCGACAACACCTACAGCACTTGGCTCAACGGCGAGCCGATCATGAGGGACTACGAGTCCGATACCATCATCAGCCAGCCCGGCACCATCGGCCTTCAGGTGCACGGCAAGCGCGAGATGTCGATCTACTTTCGGGATATTCGGGTTGCGGAGCTTTAATGGTGGAGGCGTCCGATCCTCGACTCGGATTTTTTGCTTTTTTATGTAACCCTTGGCGTTCCAAACGGGAGAAACCCTCTGGAACCAAGGTTTCATGAATTTATCTACTCCAGACAACAACCCAGACGCCTCCTTCGTATCGGCACTCACCCGTCTGCAGTCACGCCTGCGCGGCTACTGTCAGGCGGCTCTCGGACATGGTGACGAAGCCGCTGAAGCGCTTCAGCGCACCAACATCACGCTCTGGAAGAAATCGGAGGACTGGGATCCAAAGCAGGATTTCTCGCGCTGGGCCATCAGCATCGCCCGCTTCGAGGTGCTCGGCGTGGTTCGCGACCGCCAACGCACCCACCAGCGCTTCATTTTCGACCCGGACGTGGCTGAACAGATGGTCGATGAAGCCAGCGAACTCGTCACTCCTTCTTCGGACCGACAGGAAGCCCTCGAATTCTGCCTCGCCAAAGTGAGTCAAAAAAACCGGGACCTGCTCACCGCCTATTTTGTCCGCGGGGAAACCTTTCAGGAAATTGCTACAACAACTGGACGCGGACTTAGCGCCCTCAAGGTCGCCATGATGCGCCTGCGCGGCAGTCTACGCAGTTGCATCGAATCCCAAATCGGAAAGGAGGCCTCCGCATGAGTGAATCAATCCATCACGATAAGACCGACGGCTTTAAGGAGCTGGAATCCATGCTCCTTAATTCAGTGAATGCCGATTTTTCCGGAGCGGATCGCGATCTATTGAATTCTTTGCTCCGAGAAAGTGCCGATGCTCGGGCCTTCGCATCAGAGCTACTTTTCGACGACGCTCTACTCGCCGACAGCCTTTCCACCGAGGCCGCCGAAGCCTCTTTCAGGGACAAAGCCTCTTCCCGCCAGAACAGCACCGTCTGGATCCGTATCGCCGCCGTTGTGGTGATCTGCCTAATCCCGCTTGGCTGGATGGTGAGTCATCAGGGTTCGACTCAGACCATTGAAACGACGGTCGCCTCCATACAGGGGACGAACCGGATCACCGGCTTGAAACATGGCCAAACCTTCCAGATTGGAGAGCGCGTTGAAATTGAAAGAGGTCGTGCGGTGCTTCGCTTTGCGTCGGGAGCCAAATTTGCCATCGAAGCCCCGGCATCCTTCGTCATCACCGGCCCAAATGGAGCCGACCTTGATGTCGGACGCGCTACGATTCGAGTGCCGGGCGAGATTAAAGGATTCACCCTCGTAACCCCCACCGAAAAAATCGTCGACCTTGGAACTGCTTTCGGGATCGAAGTCGCCGAGAATGGGACCACCTCAGTGGCCGTGTTTGAGGGGGAAGTCGAACTCCTCGGGGCTTCTCGGGCTCGACGTATTTTCGCAGGGCAATCCACTCAAAGCACCCAATCTAAGTTGCCCGCCCAATCCATTCCCCATCTCGTGGACGCCTTCCTCAATACCTGGGAAACTTCATTCGGAGTAGAGAGTGTTAGGGGCGACCTGCGAGTTTCTCGACCCGGCGAACGCCTCGCTCCCGGGCTTGTGATTGATTCATCGTCTCTACTTCTGTTTCCGGAGCGAGAGAACGTCACCCTACCGGAAGGCTACGCACTAAATTCGACTCGCACCGGTTTGCACCAATACCCTTTTCGCTCGCAGATCGAATATCTCACCGAAAGCCTGACGGTCGATTCCTACCTCCTGCAATATCACCCCGGAGTTAAAACCTCCTCTTCAAAAGATCGCGTCTTTACCGCCGAACTTCACTTCGATCGTCCTGTTGTTGGACTCATTCTAAGACCCGATCAACTTGACGCATCTGATGCCGTGCTTGCCATGCCGGGAGCTCAGCTCAAAAATATCAGCCGAAGAGGCATCAATAAAGATGACCAAGTCGAACTCAGCGATGATCGCCGCACCCTTTACATCCGCATGAGCATTCAAGACAGTGTGGATCAAATTCGGGTGCTCGTGGAAGCCGGCGCCTGAATAGATTCGTAACTCTTTTTAAGCTTTAAGGAGACTGCCTGTGAACAGCCTTACCAACCCCATGAAAAATCTGAAAACACGACAAGTTGATCGCCGCCATTTCCTAAAGGGAATGGGCGTTAGCCTGGCTCTACCTGCCTTTGAAAGCTTTCATAGCGGCTATGCTGCGGCCACAGACGCGACAGCACCTAAGCGCCTCATCAGCATCGGTAGTCACTTAGGATTTCATCCACAAAAGTTTTTCCCAACCGAGGAGGGACTGGACTACACGATGAGCCACACGCTGAAAAGTATCGAAGAGCATCGCAATGATTTTACCGTTTTCTCCAATCTACATCACGGGGTAGGCGGCGGGCACGGGGCAGTACACAGTTTCCTCAGCGGGGTGAAGAAATCTGAAGCGGCTGGCTTCAAAGCCAAAAACATGACACTGGACCAAGCCGCAGCAGAGCATGTGGGCAGTGCCTCGCGCTACCCTTCCATCGTTGCCGGTCTGCACAACGGCACTGATCTCAGCTGGACGCGCTCGGGCGTTCGCATTCCACCGGTTAACAATCCAGCAAAATTGTTCCAAGCTCTTTTTGTTGAATCTGATGCCGCTACAAAACAGTCCGAACGCGTCCGCCTAATGCACCGCTCCAGCGTGCTGGATGCACTTCGCGAATCTGCCGGCCAAATGGAGCGCAAACTAAACGCGGCTGATCGCGATAAGCTCGATCAGTATCTCACCTCTGTTCGTGAGGTGGAGAAGCAGCTCCAAATGTCAAATGAATGGCTTGAACGCCCCAAGCCTCAATCTCCCATTTCGAAGGTGGAGGACATCGAGCGTCTTCACGTCGAAGAGATGCCTCTTTTTTATGAGTTGCTGACCTTGGCTCTTCAGACCGACTCAACCCGGGTGGCTACTTTTGAAATCCCGATGGGCTTTAATACCTCCGAACTGGAGCTAGGCAGCTACCACGGCCTTTCTCACCACGGCAAAGAAGAGGGACGCCTCGAGCAACTAGAAGTGGTCGAAGGTTACTTCATGAAGCAGTTCAACTTCCTCCTAAATCAACTAAAGGAAGCGCAACTATTCGACAGCACCATGGTGGTAATGGGTAGCGGCATGGGTGATGCCTACAAACACAGCAACCGGTGCTTGCCAGTCGTCCTCGCGGGTGGTGGCATTCGTCATCGTGGTCACATCGCTTGCCCAGAGGAAACCCATCGCGTGGAACTCAGTAACCTTTGGCTTTCAACCTTGCAGTGGTTTGGGGTCGAAATGGAGAGCTTCGGAAGAAGCACGGGAACATTCTCGCCCATGGAACTTACTTAAATTGTGAGGGATTAGCAGCGTATTCGAGATGAAAACAGTTGATCTTCGATTCAACCTAACTATTGCGCTGGTGCTCTTGGTTTCGCACGCATCAGCCTCGCCAAAAATGACCGAGTTTGTCGGTCAGTATTGCGTGGCCTGCCATGGGCCTGATAAGCAGAAGGCGGATCGACGCTTTGACGATCTTACCATCGAGATCACGACGCTTGATGAAATCGAGCACTGGCAGGAAGTGGTGGATCAACTCAATCTCGAGGAGATGCCCCCAGAAGATGAGCCGCAGCCGGGGGAAGCGGAACGGATGGCAATGATTGACACGATGACTGAATTTATTTCGGTCGCAGCCTCTCGTCTTGCCGACACAGGCGGGCACAGTGTCTTGCGCCGAATCAACAAGTGGGAGTACAAGCACACCATTGGGGACTTGCTCTCGATCGATGTATCCGACTGGAATCCTTCGGCTGATTTTCCCGCGGAAGTGGTCGTCGATGGCTTCGACAACAATGGTGATGGTCTCGTCACCTCGGGCATGTTGCTCGATCACTACTTACTGGCTGCAGAAGATGGGATTCAGCGCGCCACCTATTTTGGCGAGAGGCCCAAATCAAAAAGCTATAAGCAGGCTTCCCCGTTCTATTTCACCGGAAAGGACAAGAAGGATCTGCCTAAGTTGTTTGAGGTTGACCGGTTTCGCTTTATTCCTGAAACGCCCTACACGGACCTTTACGGTCGCCATTATCGCGGCGGCCACATCGGTTTTGAGCCCCTCGCCATGAAAGGTGTGCCTCATAGCGGTATTTACACGGTGCGAGTTAAGGCGGCTGCCGTGGATCGTGATCATCCCTATGGGAACGCACTAGACGACTTTCGTAATGGCGATCCACTCGTGTTGGAGTTGGCGGCCGTCAATCGCGAAGGCAGCGTTACAAGCTCAGGAAGTGTCTCTGAATACCGATCCGCTGCGCTGGAAGAACTCACCAGTGATGAGCCGCAGTGGTTTGAGTGGGATGTGTATCTGGAGAAAGGATTTGAACCGGAGATTCGTTTTCGCAATGGAACCATGGCCACCAAGCGGCTTGTCCGAATCATAAGTAGCAACGCTGCCGAACATCCAGAAGTCGCACCCTTTGCAGAAATGAAAGCGGGGAACGAAAAATCACACGGACTACTTAAAGTCTACCGTGGACCCAAACTGCGAGTCTGGGAAATCCAAGTCGACGGACCACATATCGAAGAATGGCCGCCCAGGGGACATCAAAGACTCTACGGCGACTTGCAGCCGGAAGACTTAAACCCAGGAACGATCACTCAGCGTCTCCGCGCCTTTGCTCAGATCGCCTACCGACGCCCGCTCAGGGACGGAGAACTGGCTCCAATTGAGAGGATGGTTCTAGCCAAGCTTCAGGGAGGTCTAAAGCCTCTCGGAGCCCTTCAGCTTGGTTTCCAGACTATTCTTGCTTCTCCCGGATTCATTTATCTGGCCGAAGGCGAAGGCGAATTGGACGCCTATTCACTAGCTTCCCGCCTCGCCTATTTTCTCTGGTCATCTACCCCGGACATTGAACTCTTGAAGGTAGCCCATTCCGGTAAGCTCTCGGATCCTGAAGAGTTGAGTCGCCAGATTGATCGCATGTTAGCGGATTCAAAGTCGGAGCGATTCGTCTCAAACTTTATCCGCTGCTGGCTCGGCCTTGATAGCATCGGGGAAATGCCAGTTTCTGGCGATTTTCGCGAATACTATCGGAACAACCTTGAGACAGCGATGCGGGTGGAGACAGAGTCGTTCTTCCAACATATTCTCGACGAAAACCTGCCACCGTCTGAATTCCTGACCGCAGATTACTCTTTTCTCAATCGCGAGTTGGGGGCGCACTACAAAATCGAAGGCCTCGAAGGCAGTCACATGCGCCAAGTTTCCCTAAAAGGTTCCGGCCGTCGTGGCTTGACGGGTCAAGGTCTTTTCCTGACCGCCTCGGCCAACGGAGTCGACACCTCTCCAGTGGTTCGCGGAATTTATGTCCTTGAGAAAGTGTTAGGCTACACGCCACCCCCGCCTCCGCCAGATGTGCCGGAATTGGATCCTGACATCACCGGAGCAACTTCCCTTCGCGAAGAACTGGCGAAGCATCGCGAAGCAACCAGTTGTGCCGAGTGCCATCGCAAGATCGACCCGCTCGGATTTGCCCTTGAGAACTACGACGCGATCGGCTCTTGGCGCGACGAATACAACCGTGGAAACCCAGTCGACGCTTCAGGTAAGTTGCCCAGCGGAGACGAATTTCAGAACCCCTCTGAATTCCGTGACCTGATGATCGAGCGAAGCGATGATTTCACCAAGTGCCTTGCTGAGAAACTACTCACCTACTCGCTCGGACGCGAACTCGATTTTGGTGATCGCGAGGTCGTCGAGCACATGTTGGCCAAATTGAAAGCGGAAGACGGGGGTCTCAAAGACCTCGTCAAAGCCATCGTAAAGAGCGAGTCATTCGGAAAAAACTGATGACTTAGTTCAGCACAGGCATTAGCGGATCGACACGGACCAACCAATTGCCCTAATTTCTTGGTATGGATTTTCGCACTTCGATCGCCACGATTGGGCTGTCCCTGGCAACAGTAATTTTCGCCGCGCCCAGACCAAGCGTGCTTATCATCCTAGCGGATGACATGGGGTATTCAGATCTAGGCTGCATGGGCTCAGAGATCCAAACGCCTCACCTCGACCGCCTCGCTGAAAACGGTCTCCTATTCACTCAGGCCTACAATACTTCGAAATGCTTCCCGACTCGAGCCTGCCTGCTAACCGGTGTCTGGTTTCAGGAAACAGATCGAGAGTTCAACAAGACCACGACGCTTGGCGAGGCCCTTCGGTCGGCAGGCTACCGCACCCTATGGTCCGGCAAGCATCACGCCAGCTTCGATCCGCGGACCCGCGGCTTCGATCACTTTTATGGATTTCTCGGCGGAGCTATCAACTGCTGGAACCCTGGTAACGCATCTGCTGCCGGTGCCCCGGAACCGGCACGAATCGAGCATTATCAATGGATTCTCGACGAGGACAAAATCACTGAACCATTCATTCCAAATCGAGCCGACTGGTATGCCACTGACGTCTTCACCGATAAAAGTATCGAGTGGCTCGAGGGAATTCCAGAAGACGATCAACCCTTCCTGCTTTACCTCGCCTACAACGCTCCCCACTGGCCCCTGCATGCACCGAAGGAAAGTATCGAGAAATGCCGGGGGCGCTACAATGGCGGCTACGACGTGATTCGTGAAGCACGCTACCAGCGGCAGATCGAGTCCGGCTTGTTCGATGCGCAAATCACCCCACTCTCACCGACTGACTACGGCCAGGCTTGGGATTCTCTCTCTCCGGAATTAAAGCAGCGGCGCATCACCCAGATGGAAGTTTACGCGGCCATGGTGGAGCGCATGGATGACAACATCGGGCGAATCATCAAACTTCTCGATCGACAGGGACGCCTCGAAAACACAATCATCTTCTTTCTCTCGGATAACGGTGCCTGCACCACCGACCCGAGTCACCGTGTTGATAACTATCGAGACGATGTTCCAATCGGCGGAGTCGACAGCTACGAACCCTACCACCAGGGTTGGGCAAACGTTGGCAATACACCGCTTCGGAATTTTAAAACAAAGAGCCACGAAGGCGGTATCAGCACCCCAATGATCGTGCACTGGCCCAAAGGAATCGAAGAGCCTGGCCGAATTTGTCGCGAACCAGTTCACCTCGTCGATATTGCTCCAACAGTTGCCTCTCTCGCCGGTGCAGAAAATCCAGCTAAGGGACAGGGCATTAACATCACCAAAGCATTTCAAAATACTCCCCTGCAACGTGGCGGATACCTTTACTGGGAATGGGGTAGCGGAAATGCCATACGACAGGGTGACCTAAAGCTTGTGCGCCATAACAAGGGTGAATGGGAACTCTACGACCTGGCTAACGACCGCAGTGAGTTAAACAATCTGGCCAACCAGATGCCAGAGAAAGTTAAAGAGCTTAGTAGAGCCTGGAATGCGTGGTGGAAAGCTTGCACCGGTAACGACTATCAATAGAACGGGCAAGAGCGGATAAAGTCAGTCAGCTAGCCGTTCTTTACCGGTTCGTGAACACCTCACTGATCGCCACATCGACAATCAAGTTGCGGAAACCATGCCCTTCTAGAAGCGCTCGGTTCGCCATCCGCTCCAACTCCCCGTGATCACGATACGTCATGGTGCGACCGGCAGCATAAGTGAGTAACTTTTCCGTCAATCCCCGGGCGAAAACGTCCTTGCGATCAAGTAACACGGCTTTCAACTCGTTGGGATTGGAAAAGATTTCACCCGACCGCAACTCAGCCAAGCCATCGACAGGGCGCCCGGGGAAAGCGACGGTTCGGCGCTCCACTCGATCCCAGCGGCGACTGCGAAAGTAGGTTTCACGGTAGCCTCCGACAGGATCAAAGTATTCCAGCGGAAAGCCAAAAGGATCGATCTTGGCGTGGCAATCCGCGCAGGATTCAATCTCGCTGTGCTTAGCAAGACGCTGCTTGATCGTGATCGCGCCACGCACGTCGGGATCAAGTGGTTCCACGTCCGGTGGCGGAGGTGGCGGAGGTGTGCCCATCAAATTCTCAAGTACCCAGACGCCTCGAACTACCGGTGAGGTATCAATTCCGTTTGCACTCAAGGTTAGAATGCTTGCTTGCCCTAGTAATCCACCCCGAGGACTCTCTGCTGGCAACGCAACCCGCCGTAAGTGCATTCCTTTCACATCCCCCACCTTATAGTGGCGGGCGAGATCCTCGTTCATGAAGGTGTAGTCCGAATCAAGGAAATCCGTCAGTGGTGCATTGGCCTCCATCGCATGCTGCACAAAGGCAAGTGTCTCAGCCTTCATCGAGTCTTCGAGCCCATACTGGTAATATTCCTGGAACTTGAGGGAGTCCGCCGGCATCTCTCCCAGCTTATCTAGACGCAGCCAACTCGTGGCAAAACCTTCTACAAAGTCCCTACTCTTTGGGTCCTCTAGCATCCGCTCGACCTGCTGCTGAATTACTTCGGGCTTCAATAAGCCACCCGACCGAGCCATTGAGTAAAGCTCAGGATCGGGCATCGAACTCCACAAGAAATAAGAAAGTCGACTCGCCATCTCCCAGGAAGTCAGCTTACCATTCTCGTCACCTCTCTCCTTCAGGTAAAGGAAGTCCGGAGACACGAGTACTGCCTTGAGGGCTATGTAGAAAGCTTCTTCGCGAGAACGCTTCAAGTCCTTCATGGCATGCTTCGCCAGTCTAACAAAGGGTTCGTAATCTGTCGGGGCGACGGGCCGACGAAAGGCCTTGCGCGTAAAACGCTTCAGGGCCAGTTCGAGATCCAGCTCTCTAATATCGGTCACCCCGTCGGCGAATTCAAACTGAGCGCGTGAACGGAATGTCTTATGAATGGGTCCCTGCATTACAAAGTCGTGCACTCTGACCAGAGGCCCCTTCCAAACATCTGAGACAATACGCCCGGGAACCGCCGTATCCGGCTTTATGTGCCAAGCGTGGGCCCCTTGTTTGCCACGAAACTCCACATCGGTGTGATACTTTATTAAAATATCGCGCATCCAGTAATCGGAAGGACCGGGACCGTTGTCCCAGTTGAGCATCGGAACCGCACCCTTGTCGAGCCAGACAGTCACTTCAAAGTCTTGCGCTTCGTGATCCTTAAGATCCCACCATCCAACCTTAGAACGGGATTTCACGCCCGCGGCTGCAGCGCCTTTCCTGCCGTCTGAAATATAGAGTCCTAACTGCATCGGAGGCGTCAGATCTGTCGGGATCATTGAGGGGTCATAGGGATGGGTGAGGCGACGAATCGCTTCCGCATTGATCGTGATGCGATAGTAGCCCGCCTCCTCGATGCCCCGATTCACAAAAGGACGAGGGTAGGTTGCGAGGTCGAACTTCTCGCTGAGCTGCTTCGCACCCGCCCCGATGTCGAGATACCTCCCAGGTGTCGCGAGGCGATACATCCACGGAGTCACCGCCATTCGCGATTCGTAGCCCCAAGACTCCGGCTCAAACTCGATGTGTCTTGGATTTGGTATCTCGCCAAAGTGAAACGCCATTCGCAGATACTTGTCGGCCGCCTCTAAGTATGCCTCAAGATGAGCATCACTCAGATTGAGTGCTTCACCAATATTGGTAAAGCCGTGGTATTCGTCGTCCGCCGGAAAGCTAGAGGTAAGATCTTTCGTTAGCCCATCCAAACCGAGTAGATCATGCATCGTATTGCGATACTCTGTTCGGTTGAGACGTCGCAGAACAGTCACGTTGGACCGCTTTCCCTCTTCAAGGGACAGCAAGGTATCGGTGAGCCAAGCTGTTGTTGCTTTGACCTCTTCGTATTTGGGCTGCTTCACACCCTTCTTCTCCGGCGGCATCTCTCCGAGATTGAGCTGGTCAAGCACATCCCGCAAAACGTAGAGGTTTTCATTATCGGCCACATTGACTTTCCACTGTTCTCCATCGCGCTTGAAAAAATCATGGAGCACATAATCACCTTTATTGTCATTGGCACCGTGACACTTCACGCAGTAGCTCTGGAGGAAAGCATGGACATCGTTGTTGAGGGTGATCCAGTTCACCTCCGATCGAAGCCAACCCCCGGTTGCAAGAAACGCTCCGATAAATACAAAAACTTTCCGAAAAGCAGTCACCATCACGTCAGCTCAAGCCCAGTCAGCGTTCCAGTTGAATTGTTGAACTGATCGATCTCCAATCCAAAATTCTGCAACATAGTGAGGTAAAGATTGCAGAGCGAGAGTGAGGTCTTTCCCTCTTTGGCGTAATGCTTATGCTCTCCATGCTTGAACCCACCACCGGCCAACACGACCGGCAGATCGCGCAAACTGTGCGAGTTTCCGTTGCTCATGCCGCTGCCGAACAAGGCCATCGTATTGTCGAGCAGACTCTGGCCATTAGGCTCTTTTACCTCCTTGAGCTTATCGAGAAAGCGGGAAAACTGCGCCGTGTGAAATCGCTCCACCCGCGCAAGTTCATCCATCACCGACTGCACCTGTCCGTGATGTGAAAGGGAGTGATATCCACTACTGACACCCGGAATACCTCCACCCTCTTTACCAAGTTCGGTGAAACTCAGGCTAATCACCCGTGTCGAATCAGTTTGCAGAGCAAGCACCATGAGATCATAGAAAAACGGTGTCTTATCATGCAGAGTGAGCTCATCGATCCCGCCGGGCAACGAATAGTTAGTCGTTGGCTTTTCACGATTGAGCCAGCGCCCGCTCTGTTCAATACGCTCCTCCAATGACCTGACCGACGTGTAATATTGATCGAGCTTCTCTTTATCAGAAGCCCCTAATCCTCTTTCGAAAGATTTCGACTGGTCCCTCACAAGGTCAAGAATGGACTGTTTATTTTCAAATTCCTTCTCAATGCGAGTGAGAGAGTAGGAGTTTTCCCTACGAAAAAGCAGTCCGTAAAGTCGCTCCGCTTCTTCGATCATTGGTATCGCATTGCCGTTGCGGGTCCACGAAAGCGTATGTTCCTGGCCTGTATCACACCCCAACACAAGGGAGGTATAGCGAGTATCGCCACCCACAAACTGAGCGGCTTTCTGATCGACGGAGATGTTTGCCTCAGCAAATCCTCGCGCCTCAGTCACGGGGATGCCTGAGAGAAAATACTTCGTGCTATTGTGCCCTCCACCTAAATTGTGATCGAGACCGGAGAAAACTGTGAAATCATTGCGATGTGACGCCAGCGGTTCGAGTAGGCGGGTCATTTTATAATCGCGCCCAACCTTTTTGGGGTGGAAATAGTGAGGCATTAATCCATAAAAGATGCCCGTCGCAGCGAGGCGTTTCGGTGAAGTTGTGCCCGAATTGGCCGCATTACTTTCCAGCAATGGCAGTGCCAGTAACGAACCGCCAACTCCTTGGAGGAAACGGCGTCGCCCCACTGTTTTAGATGATCCATTCATCATGAGTCTAGTCAGCTATGAAAAAGGTAACACAATGATTGCATTAGGCGAAAATGTTGCCCTAAGAGTCCTCTTAGGCGAGTTCTTGTATGGCTTTCAAGCAATTAGTTCCGGGATGATTTTCCCACCAAACTGCGACAACTGCTTGTAACGACCACCGTGAAAGTAGGTCAACTTGTTATCGTCTAACCCGAGCAGATGTAGAATCGTGCAATGCACGTCGCGGATCGGATGAACAACGTCCACTGCCTCAGCACCGAGCTCATCGGTCGCACCAACAATTGACCCTTTGTTCACCCCGCCCCCAGCGAAGAGCATGGTCATCGCGTCTACATTGTGACCGCGACCAAGAGAGTATACCCCGCCACGCTTATTGTTGTCTGGCGTGCGACCAAACTCACCGCACCAGATCACTAGCGTATCATCGAGCATGCCCCGACGTTTAAGGTCCCTAATAAGGCCAGCCATACCTTTGTCGACACTGCGGATCCGTGAGGAGTGCCCCTTCTCAAGATAGTCGTGGCTGTCCCATCCACCTGAAAATATCTGCACAAAGCGAACGCCCTTCTCAACAAGGCGGCGTGCCATTAGGCACTGCCTACCGAAGGTTTCGGTGTCCTTACGATCGAGACCGTAGAGTTCTTTGATATGCTCGGGCTCGCTCTCGATATCGATCACACCAGGCACTTCCATCTGCATGCGGTAAGCAAGCTCGTAGTTCTCCATGCGAGAAGCCAGCGCGTCGTGCTGAGGATGCAGACCGGCGTGCTTTTGATTGAGTAAGTTGAGTTCGTCGAGCGCCTTTCGCTGGTGCTCGCGGGACTTAAAGTCCTGCGAATTCAGATCAAGAATAGGAGAACCTTCAGAACGCAGCCGTGTGCCCTGAAAGTGAGCGGGCAGGAATCCACTACTCCAGTTGCGGGAACCGCCCTGCGGCATAGCCAACTCAGTCATAACAACATAGCCCGGCAGATTCTGGTTGATGGAACCAAGTCCATAGTTAACCCAAGAACCAACCGCTGGATCACCACCAAGACGGCTGCCGGTGTTCATATGAAACAGAGCTTCTGGATGGTTAAGTGATTCCGCTTGGCAACCACGGTAGTTACAGAGCTCATCAGCCACTTCGGGGTCGGCCATATGAACCCACTGGTCGCTCATCTCAATGCCGGACTCCCCTACTTTACGGGAATCAAAGGGACTGCCGACGAAGAATTTAAATCCAGTCGCTAGCCCAGCCGCTAGATTAGACTCCTGCTTATGCATTTCCTGGAGCTTTGGCTTGGGATCGAAAGTGTCCATGTGACCGGGTCCCCCTTCCATAAAAAGCATGATCACGTTCTTCGCTTTCGGGGTGTGCATCGGTTTCTTCGGCATCAATGGGCCTGCGGACACTCCAGTTCCTATACCTTCAGCAGCTAACATGTCAGTCATAGCAACGCCGCCAAGCGTGGCACCAAGACCGTAGAGAAATTCACGACGCGAACCAGCAGTCGATATGGGCCGTGAACAAATATTGAGATTCATAACGAACGGGGATTCGATTTACCTGATTAATAAATGTAGGAGAATTCGTTGGTGTTAAAAAGCAAGAGGCATACATCCGCAAGCGCTCTTGTCTCGGCATCGACATCCGAGGCCTTGAGATCGGGCTGGTAATCTTCGAAATTCGGGAGGATCTCCTCATATTTGAAGATCTGACCGGACAACTCCTCCACCAGAGAACGGATGATCTTAGTTGGATATTCCGGAACTTCGGGAGTCACCTGCTGATGATACTCCACCATGTCCGAAAGATATCCAGAGAGCTGCTTTATTTCTATAGGATCGGCGGAGCGGCCAAATGCTCTCACGAAGGCTCTATTAATCTGCTCCTTCGGATTACTCGCCTGCTCCTTAAGGCTCCTGGCAAAGGCAATGGAGCGATCTGTGATGATGTCGCTGTTAAGCAACGTAAAAGCTTGTGGAGAAACCGCCGCATCATCGCGCATTTCACAGGCGTCATTCGGATTAGGTTGGTTAAATAATTCAAGGAATGGATCCGCCATCCCACGCGAGCGGTAAGCGTAGATGGTGCGGCGGTTACGCTGTTCAGGATTTGGGTCCGGTTGGTAAGCCGGCGCGAGGGAGAACTGGATCATGCGCGGTTGGAGTGCTACCTCCATATTAATTTCAGGATTAATAGGCAGACCTCCGCGAGCATCCTCCAACTCACCAGTAACGGAAAGGAACGAATCACGCATTTCTTCAGCCGTAAGACGACGGATCGGGAAGTAGGCTAACAGTTTATTGTTAGGATCTTCCGCAGCGATGTATTCGCGTTCTGGATGGTGACTAGCCTGAAGGTAGGTGCCCGATGTCATAATAAGGCGATGGAGTCGCTTCAAGGTCCAACCGTTCTCTATAAAATCAGCAGCGAGCCAGTCGAGCAGTTCGGGATGAGTCGGCTTTTTGCCGCTTGCACCGAAGTTGTTAGGATTACCTGCGATGGCCTGACCGAAGTGGTGCTGCCAGATTCGGTTCACAAACGCGCGAGCAGTGAGCGGATTACGCTCGTTAGCAACCCACTTGGCAAAAGCAAGGCGACGACCTTCAATCTCCTCGGTGATTGCCCATGGATCGTCGTTGCCTACTCCTTCCACCGACAAACCAAGCGCGCTAAGGACACCGGGAGTGACCGGTTCACCGGGCGCTTCCAGTGCTCCTCCTGTGTAGATAAAGTTCTCCGGACGCCACTTGACGTCCTGCTGCTGGTCCATGGTTAGGCCCCGGCCATTGTTATTCTTCTTTGCACCACTGTAGACACTGTTCGCCATCGGCTCAGAGCGCTGAAGACGACGATTCCAGATCCACTCATCCTGTTCGCGCACTTTGAGCTGGCCTTGCTCGGCAATATTCAGACCAACATGCCGCGGAGGCTTTACATCGTCGTCCATGCTCCTACGTTTGGCGTGATTGACATAGGGAAGATTGTTTTCATCATACCAATTCTTGGCCGCCGCCTCACGCTTGTTGGTAAGCTTATTCTTCTCCTTCACCGCGTAATTATGCATGTGCTCGGTATAGGCTTTCATTTCGGGAAGGCCTTCACTGCTTTCGTCTTCAAGGAATGGGACGTTGCGCTCCGCCATTTGGGTAGAAGCGAATACCGAATACATGCGGTAGTAATCCTTTGTCGGAATCGGATCAAACTTGTGGTCGTGACATTTAACACAGCGCATCGTCGTGGCGAGAAAGGTTTGACCGACAGAGTTGACGACATCATCTAGATAAATCTGGCGGGCCTCGGGCTGCTTCACCATCGCGTTGTCCCACGCTCCCATACGAAGAAAGCTCGCGGCGACAATCCACTCAGCTTCTTGCTGATTGTAGTCTCCCTTCAGACGAGTCGCGTGCACCTTGTCCGCACCCTTTCGCCCAGCCACAGAGATGTCTGCCAACTCATCACCAGCGAGCTGCTCGATGATAAACTTGTTGTAGGGTTTGTCTTCGTTGAAGGCGCGGATGACATAATCACGATAGCGCCACGCGTTAGAACGTTCATAGTCGTTGGACATGCCGCCGGTGTCTGCATAACGAGCCACGTCGAGCCAATGCTGAGCCCAACGCTCTCCGTAGTTGGGGCTTTCGAGCAGCCGGTCTATGAGATTACGCCACGCCTGCTCAGAATCGGTTTTCCATTCTTTGTCAAACTGCGCCGTCTCGTCCGGGGTCGGCGGTAAACCCGTGAGGTCGTATGTGGCGCGTCGCAAAAGTATCATACCATTCGCTCTTGGAGCCGGCTTCACCTCAGCTTCCTTAAGTTTGAGATGGATGAAAGAATCAACCGGATTAGCTCCTTCTCTCAAACCGGTTTGTTCACTGTGAGGAACCTCTGGCTTTTCCAGCGGCATAAAAGCCCAGACATCTTCAGGTTGGTAACGACGATAGGTCCAGTCGTCCCCGAGACCTCCACTGTTCTCAACAATTATCCCGTCCTCATTGACAGCTTCTCTGGCACTTTCCTTCCGGATCGCGAGCATTGTTTCATCAGAAGGCCAAACCGCACCGGCGTTGATCCACTGTTTCACAAAGGCGATTTCCTCCTCAGTGAGTCGGTCATTTTCCTTCGGCGGCATCTCAAAATCAGGATCCTCCCAACCAATCGCCTCCATGAAAAAACTTTTGGACGCATCACCCACCACCATGACCTGATCTCCAAAAGTTTCACCACCGGCGAGCAGACCTTCACGAGTCAACATGTTATAATCAGCATCAACATCGTCGGCGTCCTCTCCGTGACAGCCGTTGCATTTTTCAGCAAGCAGAGGCTGCACCTTGAGCGCAAATAGTCGATCTGCCTCATTGAACTTCGAAGCAACTTTATCGACAGCCGTCACTGCAGAAGAAACCAGGGTCAGTGCCGCTACGAAAAAAGTTCGACCATTGAGAAATCTCATAGAATTGTCAGGGTCTTCCAGTTTCGTAGAGTTCTTTGATCTCCCACGCAGTAAGCGCCTCGGAGAAGATCGCAAATTCGTCAATAGATCCATTCAGGTTGCGAACAGCAAACTCAGGGTCATCGCGGGACGGATCACTCCAGTTTCCTATTGAACCCGCACCAATGCTCACCACTGGGGAACGAAGTGATTCATCCTCGATCCGATCGATAGAGACAGGTTCGCCATTTACGTAGTGAGTGATGGTCCAGTCGTCGGTGTTGTAAACGGCAGCCAACTGCATCCATTGCCCGGCCATCTCCGGAGTCCAAATTACTGGCGAGAAAGCGATGTGCTTGTCCTTTTTTCCCTGCTTCCTCTCAGCCTCCTGAGCTTTCACGGAAAAGAAAAGACGCCCGTCCTCCATGATTTGCCAATGAGGATCGTGAATTTCATGGCCATCAGTCAGGAAAAGAGAATTATACCAACGGTCAAGGCTGTTGATGCGCAACCAACAGTAGAAAGTAATCGCGTCATGCTCACCTGGGATATTTAACCGAACGCGGCTGCCGGTTGAACCAAAGTCGAGCGCATTAAAATCGTTTCCCCAGCGGCTCGGGGTCCGTTGGGCCGCAACGATGGCACCGTCGTGAGCCCCTAAAGACTTGTCGCGCAAGATGCGCTGCCAGTGACCGGGCTGGTTCATTGGAAAGTATGCGAGAACCCGCGAGTCACGCGCTAACTCTTCAGCGTGAGCCAACCAACGATCCTCGTTGTTGGTGCGCTGATTTGAGAGTTCCTGCACACGATCGCCAACGAGAGTGAGTAACTTCGGATTGAAAGCACTGCGAGCAGAACCTTGACCAATGGTGTGGCGGACGGACTCGCCTCCGACGAGCGTTACCATGGGCTCGATTGGGGAATACCACTCGACCTCGCCATTAATGACCGAGATTTCAGCATGCTCACGCGTGACGTCAATTGCGAACTCCGTCCCGAGGTCGACCAGTTCTCCGCCGGCTGCGCGAATCTTAAAACCCTCGGCTGGCTCTGGAACACGGGCCTGCACCTTTCCAAGGTCGACCGACATCTCCATAGACGAGATTACTTCAAATTCTGCTTCACCTTCGATGACGATTGTCACACCGCTGAAAAGATCGAGCAGTACTGTTCCCGCGGCGAGATTCAACTCACCGGCAGGTACGAGGTCACCACGTTTCAACTGGATGCCATCGTTCCAGATTGCATCCACAGTTTCGCCAACGACCGCGAAGCCGCGAGCAAGAGACTCACCCTCATCAGCCACTATTTGATGCTTCGACGGCCCTAAAAACCAACCCACTCCGCCAAGAATCACTCCAATGGCTATAGCCGCCGCAGCCCTCCAGTTGGTGCCGGTCGCCGTTAGAAGCACTCTAAAATCGACTATTTTGTGCTCCTTCTCCGCAACCTGCTGATAGGTTTCAGCATCAATCTCCAACAGAGTTGCCAACTCGAGTCGATGGTAATAGGCTTCGCGCACCGCAGGGTTGAGGTGCATTTCCGCTTCAAGCCGAACAAAGTCGACATCAGCAATGACGCCATCGAGAAGCTCGTCGATTAATTGGTTGTACTCTTCCGAATTCATGATCCAAGAACCTTTCCTTTTGCAAGCTTGGATTCCACGCACTGGAGGAGGCGGTTGCGAATCCGGTGAAGGGTCACTTTGAGGCTACCCACACTGCGATTTATTTGTGAGGAATACTCCGCGAGGGGGGTATTTTCAAAATAGCGGTGCTGAATAAGCTCCCTGTCCGCTGGCTTAAGCTTCTGGAGACAAGCTGTCAGAGCCTCCTGTTTGAGGTCCATTTCCGTGGGGCGGCCAGGAAGCTCACTCACGATGAGATCTTCCATCTCTTCACTAAAAACAACGTGGTCGCGCTGATACTTTTTTCGGTGATTCAGCACCTCGAAGCGGGCGATACTAAAAATCCACGCCTTGAAATTGGTGCCGAGCTCAAAGTTATCCCGCTTTCTCCAAATTGTCGCGTTGGCCTGCTGAGCAACGTCAACCGCCGCCGAATCACCAGGTAAGAGTGAGGCGACATAATAACGAAGGGCAGACTGATGCTCGGTGAGCAAGGCTACAAATTCGTTGTTATATTGGTCGTTCTCATTCATTAGAAAATCTTTTACCTAGATAAATGCCGCTGCGCTTTCCGAGGTTAACAAAGTAAGGAAAAAAATGTCAGAATTTGGCGGGAAGGCCTGATTCATACCGGCTCGAGCTACCCGTCCTACGCAAGGCAGCGATTCGTCTTCGCCGCTCTTTTCACCAAAAGTAGATGCGACACCTCTACGTTCTTTTGTATTTTAGCAAAAATTCTAGTGCTATAGAATCAGCCCCATCCCTGAGATCGCTTCTGAGGTGATGCCCTTGTCCCTTCACTTTGCAGAGCGCAACTTTCTGGCCGGATTGGTTCGTGTAAGTGTAAACAATTATCGTGTCCTCTTGGTTAACAACTTGAGGATCGGACCCACATTGATTAAACCTCCGCCAGATATCTATTCGCTCCGATGCCGAGTACATCGTCACTTTCGGATTGGATGAGCCGTTGAAACTCTTATCTTGGTCCCCAATGACCTGCATGATTGAAACTGCTTGCGTCTTTTCGTCTGGGTCATGCGCGCCCTTAACCATGCCGCAACTCATCGGTGCCAAAGCAGCAAACAGGGCAGTTTCCTTGGCTAGCCGGTAGCAGAATAACCCTCCACTAGAATGCCCGGTTGCATAGATGGCCTTCGGATCGGCGATCTTTTTTGCAATTAAAACCGCAACTACTTTCGCAACGAATCCAACATCATCGTAGTCTTCAGCATGGAATTTATCTTTGAAGTTCCATTTAGCAAGAGGCTGCAACGCTTCCGCGCTTATGACAACAAGACCGCGCTTATCTGCGTGATGGCTCCATCTTTGGCTCTGACCTTCGGCTTTGCCACCAGCGCCATGAAAGCAAAACAATACTGGATAAGGATCCTTGCGGCCATAGTTCTTAGGTGTCGTGATAATCAATCGCCTTGATTGGCCGTCATGTCTGACCTCAACTTCATTTCTTCCGGGCGACAGCGAAGTGAGTTCCATAGCCAGAGCACGCGCTGGTTCAACGGTTAAAATCGCGGTCGTTATTATTAGGAGTGTTGCCTTCATTGGGGGGCCACTGTGTTAACTAAACTTCATCGCTAAATTACCTGCGATCAAGGGCACGGGTGGATAAAAATAAAGATGCTCGATGGCGCCAATAGCCACGCAGCCGTTCACCGTGTTCTGACTCTCGATCTCGTTCGCGATTTCCTATTAATGATGTCGGTAAAAACCATGAATGTCTCAAGGCTGAGACCAACACTCGTGATCGCGCATCGACGATTTTCAATCCTAAGCCGCTGTCCTAGACACCCCCACGCTACTGCAAGACCGGAATCCCTAAAATTTCACGCGCTCGGTTCTGATTCGCCAGTGCTTCTTCCAGCGTCGGCGCCGTGAACGTTACGTGCCCCATCTTCCTCCCCTTTCGGGCCTCGTGCTTACCATAGAGGTGCAGCGTGGCGCCGGGCATGTTGAGTACGTTCGACCAATCGGGGGGGTCGTCGTTTTCGCACCAAACATCACCGAGAAGATTTAGCATGACGGTCGGGCTATGAGCCCGCGCGCTGCCCACTGGAAGACCGGTGATAGCGCGCAACTGCTGCTCGAACTGGGAAACCTCGTTCGCATCAATAGTGTGATGCCCGGAATTATGTGGACGCGGTGCCATTTCATTGACGATAAGCCGCCCGTCGCCGGAGACGAAAAATTCCACAGCGAGAATACCGACATACTCGAGCGCTTCCGCAATGCCGAGTGATACTCGTCGCGCTTCTTTTATGACCGCCTCCCCAACTCGAGCCGGCACGATGGTGACGTCGAGGATGTGATCTCGATGAATATTCTCACCAGGGTCATAGCAAACGGTTCGCCCTTCCTGGTCCCGCACCACGAGCACGGAAAGTTCAGCAGCAAGGTCGATCTTTTCCTCGAGCACAGCTCGCGGAGCGTCAAAATTAGACCAAGTTTCCTCTGGATCAGAATCGCTGGTCACGGGTAGCTGACCCTTGCCGTCATAACCAAATTCAGCGGTCTTGAGAATACCTCCATTTTCAGGCAATTGAGTCAGTGCTTCCGCCAGCGTTTCCGCTGAATCGACCACCTGAAATGCTGCGCAAGAAAAACCATTACCGGAAAGAAAGAGTTTCTCCCGCTCACGATGCTGGCAGGTTGCAATGGCGAGGACGCCCGGCATCAAGGGTAAGGCGCTAGCTACTTTATCGAGCAGTTCGCGGGGAATATTCTCAAATTCAACTGTGGCGACATCCGCCATTTCGATAAAGCGAGTAAGGCCGGCTTCCGAGTTAAAGGGTTCTTCGATCACCAGATCCGCCCTACCGGCCGGTCCAGAATCAGCTCCCCCAATCCACGAGACAACCCGATAGCCCATCCGTTGGGCCTCGCTCGTGAGCATGCGGCCCAGTTGGCCACCGCCTAAGATTCCGATAGTCGATCCTGGAAGCAACGTCTGGCTCATCAGGCGTTATCGATCGGTGGCAACTCAGAGTCCTCCACCTTGGCCCGAAGCGTTTCGCGGTAGTCGGCCAGTTTCTTCGCCATGCCGGCATCTTCATTTCCGATCAAGGAAACAGCAAAGAGCCCGGCATTTGTCGCACCTGCCTCTCCAATAGCAAAGGTTGCCGTCGGGATGCCGGCCGGCATCTGGACAATGGAAAGCAGAGAATCAACACCATTGAGGACGCGTGACTTCACAGGCACCGCGAGAACTGGAACGATCGTCATGGCCGAAGCCATGCCAGGAAGGTGCGCCGCACCGCCCGCTCCGGCGATGATGGCTTTAAGGCCGCGCTCCCTGGCGCTTTTGGAATAATCGTAGAGCAGTTCAGGAGTCCGGTGGGCACTAACCACCTTGGCTTCAAAAGGGATACCAAAATCCTGCAATATTTCAGCGGCTTTCGACATCGTCGGCCAATCTGAAGTACTGCCCATAATAATCCCCACTTGGGGGGCTTCGCTGCTTGGAAAATCCGCCATATTCTGTGCTACGGTTTCGGGTCTGCTGGAGGACAAAACATTTCCTTCTGCTTTGATTTCAATAAACTTTGAGACAGGGACTGTCGAGAATGGATTTACCGAAAAGAAATTCCGGTGAGTTCGCGAATCCCTCTTCCGAACTCGCTTTAATAGATTTCTGAGAAAGTCGGGTTTCTCCTCAAGATTATGTCGTTTTCCCCTTGTGAGGCGGGCCTGCGATTCATAACATTAGATTGAATAGATCGATATTACCGTTCGTCACTCTAGACACACACTATGAAAAAAGCATTCACATTTTCCTTACTCGGCGCCGCCTCCCTAATTAGTGTTGCCTGCACTCCTGGTGAACGGGGCGCCGTTACTGGTGGTGCCATCGGCGCCGGAATCGGAGCCCTCGCCGGAGATGGTGCCGGTGCCCTCATTGGTGGCGCTGTTGGCGCAGCAGCTGGATCTGAGATCTCCAAAAACCGCGCTTATCGCAATCGCGGCTACCAGCAGAATTACTAATTCCATCTTCTCTTCAACACTGATATGAAAAAAACACTCACCTTTTCAATACTGGGCCTCATCGCACTTATCGGAACTGCCTGCACGCCCGGTGAACGGGGCGCTGTGACAGGTGGCGCCATCGGCGCCGGAATCGGAGCCATTGCCGGAGACGGCGCCGGTGCTCTAATTGGCGGTGCTGTCGGGGCTGCCGTTGGATCTGAGATGTCCAAAAACCGCGCTTATCGCAATCGCGGCTACCAAGACGCCTACTAAGACTAAGTATCCTCAAGCTTCCAAGACGAAGAGCCATTCGGCTCTTCGTCTTTTAATTTGGGAGAGGGCGATAATCACACCTCCCGCCGCTTAAATAATACGGTGCCAAGGGGTGGGATGTCGACCTGAATGGACTGTGCTCGATCGTGTGCTGGATGCTCCGTCGCCGGAATGCCTCCGCCGGAGCCGATATCGGATCCGCCGTAGACTTGCGAGTCAGAATTAAAAATCTCTTCGTAAAATCCACCTTCCGGCACCCCTAAGCGGTAACCAATGCGAGGTACGGGCGTCGCATTCACAACGACAACAATAGCTTCTGAACTGCGGTCGCGGCGGATGAAGGAAAAGAGGCTGTGCTTGGCATCATCGTGATCAATCCATTCAAACCCCTCTGGGGCATGATCCAACTCGTGAAGTGCCGGCTCTGAGGTGTAGAGACGATTGAGGTCTTTCACTAGTTGCTGGATACCTTTGTGCTCAGCATATTCGAGCAAATCCCATGGCAGGCTCTGCGCATAATCCCATTCTCCCGACTGACCAAAGTCGAGCCCTTGGAAAAGCAGCTTCTTGCCGGGGTGAGCAAACATCCAAGCAAAGAAGAATCGTAAATTGGCCATCTGCTGCCAGCGGTCACCTGGCATCTTCTGGACAACCGATCCTTTACCATGAACCACCTCATCGTGACTCAGAACAAGAACATAATTCTCATGGTAGGCATAGATCATCGAAAAGGTCGCCATGCCATGGTGATATTTTCGGTGTATCGGCTCGTGGCTCATATAGCTGAGAGAGTCATTCATCCATCCCATATTCCACTTGAAACCAAAACCAAGACCACCGCTGTCAACCGGACGGGAAACGCCGGGAAACGCGGTTGATTCCTCGGCGATTGTCATAATGCCGGGGTTTTCGTCGTAACACGCCTTATTAAGCTCTCTGAGGAACTCAATTGCTTCGATATTCTCACGGCCACCGAAACGATTCGGAACCCACTGTCCCTCTTTGCGAGAATAATCGAGATAAAGCATCGACGCCACCGCATCGACTCGCAGGCCATCGATGTGGAATTCCTTCAACCAATACATCGCGTTACTGATGAGGAAATTCCTGACCTCATTGCGACCATAGTTAAAGATTAAGGTGCCCCAGTCGGTATGCTCACCCTGACGTGGATCAGCATGCTCATATAGGGCCGTTCCGTCGAAACAGCCAAGGCCGTGGTCATCTTTTGGAAAGTGTGCGGGCACCCAGTCGACAATGACACCAATGCCTTTTTGGTGGCAGCGATCCACGAAGGCGCGGAAGTCATCCGGGTTACCGAAGCGACTGGTGGGAGCAAAAAAGCCACAAACTTGGTATCCCCAGGAACCGTCAAAGGGAAACTCTGCTACCGGCATCAGTTCAATGTGGGTGTAGCCCATTTCAAGGACATATCCAATCAACTCATCAGCAAACTCTGAGTAGGTCAGGAAACGATTCTCTTCATCAACGCGTCGCTTCCAAGAACCGAGGTGTGCCTCGTAGACCGAAATAGGAGAGTGATAGAGATCTGTCTCGGCCCGTTTCCCCATCCACTCGGAATCACTCCACTTATACTGGGACCGGTCGAACGTAATGCTAGCAGTCTGGTTGCCGTGCTGCGAGAAGAAGGCAAACGGATCGCTTTTGCTGCAGAGATTCCCACTTGCACCAACAATCTCGTACTTGTAATGCTCGCCCCCGCCAATATGAGGGATAAAAATCTCCCAAACACCATTGTGATTGCGCATCGGGTGAACACGACCATCCCATGCGTTAAAGTCACCCACAACGCTGACACGAAAGGCATTCGGCGCCCAAACCGCAAAAGACACGCCAGCGACTCCCTTCTGCTCGCAAAGTTGGGCTCCAAGGCAATCCCAGAGGTAGCGGTGATTTCCCTCAGCAAAGAAGTGCAAGTCCTGCTCCCCCAAAACCGGACCAAATGAATAAACGTCAAACTGCGGATCTGATAGGTCTTCTCCAAACTGATAGCGCAACTGATATGAAAACTTTTGTGGCTTGTTCTCAAAGAGGTATTCGTAAAGACCCGCCTGATCGAGACTTGTCATCTCGACCTCATCGCCATTTTCAGGAACGACAGTCACCTTGACCGTGCCAGGCCGAAACACCCGCAGGACATGACCCGTTCCTGCAGGGTTTTTGTGAAGCCCAAGAAAACCGAAAGGATCTGAATGCCGAGCGTCGAGAATCTGGGATATCTCATTGGGGTCGGTGGTGTAAGTGCTTGGTTCTGACGGCATCGTAGATCACTGTATGTGTTTTTCTATTTTTCCAAAGCAGGGAACGGAAGATTAGGTAGTTTGCCAAGCATCTTCAATGCCATGTCACGTAAACCAAGAAAATTCAATCCTCATCCTTTCGACTACCACGAGGAACTCACCCTCAACATTGAATCCTTGACCAACCTTGGCCAAGGAGTCGCAAGAGTTAATGACTGGGTCGTTTTTGTGACCTTCTCTCTACCCGGTGAAACTGTCCGGGCTCGCGTCTTCCGCAATTCGAATACCTATTCGGAGGCTGACCTTGTGGAAGTGGTAGCGCCGAGTCCTGATCGGGTGATTCCAAAATGCGAGCTCTTTTCGCAATGCGGAGGATGCCAATATCAAAACCTCTCTTATAACAAGCAACTGGAATGGAAACAGCGTCAAGTAACTGAATTACTTGGGCGCATGGCCGGAATTGAACACGAAGTCGATCCGGTGCACCCTTCCCCCGTCACTTACAGTTACCGATCTAAGATTACGCCGCACTTCCAACGACCCAACGACGGCGAAATGGGACCAATTGGCTTTCTCCTCTTTGGCCGTCGCCAGCAAATTATCGATGTAAAATCGTGTCCGATTGCCTCCGAAACTATTAACCAAAAGCTTCCTCAAGTTCGCCTCGAGGCCAAGAAAAAAGCCGCGTTCTACAAGAAAGGTGCCACGCTCCTGCTGCGCGATTCGGTCAGCGGATACGTCTGCACTGATCCAACCGAGATGTGTGAACAAATGGTGGGCGATTTACGATTTTCCTTCCACGCGGGCGAATTCTTCCAGAATAACCCTCACATTTTGAACGAGTTTGCTAAGCACGTCCGCGAGGAAGCTCTCAAAGGAGGCGATATTGATTACCTCGTTGACGCTTACTGCGGGTCAGGGCTCTTCTGCCTGACCGCAGCCCGAGAGTTTAAAGAAGCCATTGGTATTGAGATCAGCGAATCCTCGATCGACTGGGCTCATCGGAATGCGAAACAGAACAAAATTGAGAATTGCCGCTTCCTTCAGGGAGATGCGGCCAACATCTTCGCCGAAGTCAGCTTTGACCCGGCAAAGACCGCCGTGGTAATTGATCCTCCCAGAAAAGGTAGCAGCCCAGAATTCCTGGATCAACTCATCGAGTTTGCTCCAAAGCGTGTTGTTTATGTCAGTTGTAACCCGGCCACCCAAATTCGTGACCTTGAGCATGTGAAGGGCCATTACCGAATAACCCGTATTAAACCATTTGACCTCTTTCCCCAAACAAGGCACCTCGAGTGCGTTGTGACACTTGAGAGGAAGTGAGTTTCAGGCTCCCACTGGCTCGGGAGCTTCAAACCAGCGGTCGTGCTCTTTTATCAGGTCGATGAGACGATTTACCGCCTCGTCTTCGGGGATATTGAATTTCACCGGCTCCTTACCAACGTAGAGATTGATCTTCCCTGGCGCGCCTCCCACGTAACCGAAGTCAGCGTCCGCCATTTCACCGGGACCGTTCACGATACAACCCATCACTGCAATGCGAACACCCTTCAAGTGACCGGTTGCTTCGCGGATTTTCTGGGTCGTTGTCTGAAGGTTAAAAAGGGTCCTCCCGCAACTCGGGCAGGCCACGTAGTCGGTCTTGAAGATGCGTGCTCCGGCCGCCTGTAGAATATTGTAGGAAAGTCGCAATGACTGACCCGGGGCTTGCTCGCCCTGCACGAGGACCGCATCACCGATACCATCGCACAAGAGTGAGCCGATGTTCATGCTGGCAGTCAGAAGTGTTGGCAGGAAGTCATTCTCAGAATTATCAGAGGGATGAAGCACGTCTTTTAGGAGAATGGGATGCCTTGCATCGACGCGGGCAGCAAGGAGTCGAAACGCAGAAATTACAGTGAAATCGAGACCGTCCTCTACCGTGACCATCCGAGGCTGTATCTGAGCATTTAATTCGGCCACGGCAGCTTCGTCACGGGGGTCAATTGAGGTAACCTGTGCATCATCGATGATGATTTCTGGCTGAAACTCGCCCATCTGGTCGAGTTTGTGAGCCAGCGCGTTCCACTTATCCCGGGAAGTGAAGACCCGAATAGTTTCACCCCCTCCCACGGGGATGCCTTGCACCTCGATCTTGCTTGAATGACGGCGCCCGTACTCAAAAGGATTCCAAGGAACATCTTCCCAACTCAGGTCAATAGAAAGGTCCTGACCAGCATTCCTAATTTCACGAATGATATTCACGAGAGTTCTCGCGACCGGGATCTCATAAATCGCATCCTCAGTCAGGCTAACGCGAATGGTATCGCCCACCCCATCGACAAGTAATGAGCCAATTCCAATCGCGCTCTTAATACGGCCGTCCTCACCATCGCCGGCTTCGGTCACACCGAGGTGAATCGGATAATTCCAATCATCACCTTCTTCGTAGAGCCGGGCCACGAGCAGTCGGTAAGCCTCAATCATGACCTTGGGATTACTGGCCTTCATCGAGAAGACAAATTGATGGTAGTCGTGCTTGCGGGCTATACGGGCGAACTCAAGCGCACTTTCGACCATCCCGCGCGGCGTGTCGCCGAAACGGTTCATGATGCGATCGCTTAAGGAACCGTGATTAGTTCCGATGCGCATGCCAACGCCTCGCTTTTTCGCTTCCAGCACGAGTGGGGTGAACTCTTCATCGATCCGCTGCAGTTCTGCTGCGTAGTCTTCGTTAGTGTATTCGATAACGGCGAACTTCTTCTTGTCCGCGTAGTTACCGGGGTTGACCCGCACCTTTTCGACCCACTTAACCGCTTCCATGGCAGCATCAGGCTTGAAGTGGATATCCGCTACGATGGGAACGCCTATATCGTGTTTCCGAATGCCAGCATGAATATTCTCAAGGTTGGCTGCGATCTTTCTTGTCTGGGCAGTTACCCTCACAATTTCGCAACCGGCGCTGGCAAGACCAAGCGCTTCTTCCACGCAAGCCTCAGTTTCGCGAGTGTCACTCGTCAACATGGACTGCACCCGGATCGGATTATCACCCCCAATACCAACCGTCCCGGCCTGAGCCTCGCGCGTGAAGCGCCGCTCGGTATTAAGTGGTGAGGGGGAGTAGCTTTGGCTCATGCCGCTGTCGTCGCGTCGGCGTCGTTGCGATTGGTCTGACTAACCTTCAAGAGGAAGGAAAGCCGGTATGTCTTTCGGTAGCTCATCCACGCTCGTTTCTCCTCGGGGCAATCGATCACCAACATCTTTGAGTGTGACAAAGGCCATAAACCCTAACAAGAATAAAACAAAAGCAGTCTGCACCACCTCGAGGACTTTAGTAGGAATCGGACGCTTACTGACCCACTCCACCGTTGCCATGACGATATGACCACCGTCGAGCACTGGGAAAGGGAGCAGGTTGAGGATAGCGAGATTTACGTTCAACAACACACTGAACCAGAGCGCCAGACGCCACCCTTCACTGTCTTGGAAAAGGTCGTAGTAGAGGCCCATGATGCCGAATGGACCGCTGAGATGCCCAGCGCTAACATCAGACTTCGGCGAAAAGACCGCCTTCAGCGTTTTTACGATAGCGTTGAAGCTGTCAATTACCTGAGTGATGGGGTTTTCCCGTTCGAGGGACTTGACCCCATCGCTACTCCACTGAACGACCCCTATCTTTGGGCTGTCGCCGTTTAATTCCGGGACGCGGGGTATGATAGCGATGTTCACCTCTTTGTTGCCACGCTTAATTATGAAATCGTGACCTTTACCAGCGGTCCAAACAAACTCAGCGACGGCTTGGGGATCAGGCATTTTTTGTCCGTCAATACTGAGGATCTGGTCGCCTTTTTTTAGCCCTGCCTGTTCCGCGGGACTGTTCTCCAGCGTTGCTACCACCACCGGCGACACCTGGGGGTAGATGCCAATCGTTCTAAGCGGGGGCCGCCGGCTTAGGTAGGCCCAAATCTGCTTAAACCAAGGACCTTCGACCTCGGCGTGCGTTGCTGCAGCAGGGCGCTCGACTACGACAGACCTTTCTTTCCCATCTCGAATAAAGTCGACCTTGATGTTCTGGTTATCGCTCGAAATCACCGTCCACATAATAGACTGATTCATTCCTTGAAATCGCTTCACACTTTTCCCGTCGACAAAAGTGATTTTGTCACCACGGCGTAGGCCAGCTTTCCAAGCAGGAGATTCCACTTTTTCGCCCTCCCCGTTCTCCACCACTTCGAGGACGTGCCCGATTGTTGTTGAAGAAACAGCTTCACTGACCGGGCGTTTGACCACAAAGACGATGCAGGCAAATACCACCGCCAACAGAAAACTGAAGAGAGGCCCAGCGAACGCCACAATGATTTTGTCGAGCGGTGTGATGGGAGGGAGGTCTTTCTTTGTTACGCTTTCCTGTTCCTCCCCTTCGACCGCACCTTCAATGGCTTCCATCGGTGCCATCTGCGGCAGCGAAACGAAACCGCCCGCCGGAATACTTCCGAGTCCATATTGTACTCCATTGACAGTTTTCTTCCAAATCGGCTTACCGAACCAGATCTGGAAGCGGTCAATGTGAAGACCGCGCCAGCGGCCGGCAAGAAAGTGCCCCCATTCGTGAACGACGATCATGATGTTGAACATCATGATAACAAGAAGAACGATGCCGATGAAGCGGAGGGCAGAGATAAGGATTTCCATAGTGAAGCGGTCTGAAAGAAGAGCGTCAGCAATGACTGAGGCGGCGTCGAATATACCACCGTGACGGCAAGGCGCAAAGCCTAGTAATAGTGATCCTTATGTAAATTCACTATTTTAAAGTGACAGATTCGAGACCATAGGTCTTCATGCGAGTTTTGCTGCAACGGGTCAATCAGGCCTCGGTTACGATTGGGGCGACTAAAAAGAGCCGAATTGGTGTTGGAATACTGCTGCTGCTTGGAATTGAGCGTGAGGACGGCGAAAAGGATATCGACTGGCTTATCCGAAAACTACTCTCACTACGAATTTTCGAAGACGAAAGTGGGAAGATTAATCTTTCTATCCTCGATGTCGGCGGAGACGCGCTGGTAGTGAGTCAGTTTACCCTCCACGCGCGCGTAAAAAAAGGCACGCGACCCAGCTTTGAACGGGCGGCCTCCCCTGAGATCGCATTGCCTCTTTACGAAAAATTCGTCGGGGCTCTCGAGGCAGGCCTCGGCAAACCCGTTGGGACCGGTGAATTTGGAGGTATGATGGAAGTTGAATTGATCAATAACGGCCCGTTGACAATTTGGATCGATTCGAAGAACAGGGAATAAGATAAGTTTTAGAGGTTAAACCTGGTGATGGGCATGCCATATCCGACGCATTCGGTGATCTGCAACGTCTTTTGGTAGCTGAGTTCCATCACTTTGATAAAAATGCGGCGCGAACGATCTTGGGGATTTTCTGATCAGAATTGACGACGCCTTATTCAGTGATCGCCTCGGTCAGCGCAGGACCAGAAGGCGGTCCAATCTCAAAATCCTCCTCGTCATCTATCGCTAGGGTGGCCTGCTTTTATGGGTCCGATTGCTTCATGGCTCCCGCTATGTCCACTCCATGCTCGTGCCTTGTTACTTTGCTTTTTCACCATTTCTGAAAACTACACAATCACGATTTTCTCGCCGATTTTTGTCTCTACTTTCATCACCGATGGTTGATTCACTTTCGCAATAGTTGTTCGGCTTCAGCCTCCAATCTACTCAACAACATCAGATACAGAACTATGACCCAGTCGGCAGCCGAACTGATTTTTTACGCGACGTTAAAGGCGCTAGAAATAGAACCGACTCGGCTCTAACGTTCCGGTATGGGAGCAACTGTTTTCGAAATAGAAGACGTTACCGTTCGTAGGAATGGACGCGAAATTCTCAAGAACATCAACTGGAACGTAGAACGCGACCAACACTGGGTAGTGCTAGGCGGAAACGGGTCGGGCAAGACGTCCATGCTTAATATTCTGATGGGGTATCTCACCCCCACCGAGGGTGAAGTTCACATGCGAGGAAGGCAAGACGCCGTTAATTCCAAGACCCAGAGTTGGGACGACTGGCGCAAGCGAATTGGTTTTGTCAGCAGCAGCATTTCCCAACTCATTGACCCCTCTGAGATCGCGCTCGATATTGTCATGTCCGGCCGTCACGCTATGGTCAACTACTGGCAAAAGAGCGGGGACCCGAAAGAAGTCAGAGCGGCCGAAAAGATTCTCGAGAAAGTCGACTGCACTTACCTTCGTGATCAACCATGGGTACACCTTTCACAAGGAGAACGGCAGCGACTCCTCATTGGACGTGCCCTTATGGCACAACGCATGGACGTTCTCGTCTTGGACGAGCCCTGCGCCGGACTTGACCCCGTTGCTCGTGAGCACTTCCTTACCTTCGTCGAGGAGCTCACTCAAAAGGGTTCTTTCCGCTCCCTGATTCTCGTGACTCACCACGTTGAAGAAATTATTCCAGCCATTACTCACGCCATGGTCCTCAAAGAAGGCAGCGCCATTTCTCAGGGAGAAAAGCGCCGCGCCCTTAACTCTCTCAGCATGTCGAAGGCCTTTGACAGCGAGCTCAAGCTCCGCTCCCGGCTCGGCCGGTATCGTCTCTATTATGGCGACGAATTTATTCCTGAAGGTGGACAGGTGGTGTAGTCCAACAACTTCAACATCGCCAGAGAATACCCCTTTAACCGCGTTTGGTTGATCTGGGAGGTTATCCCCGCACTTTATTCCTGCTGCGGTTGGGCCTCCCGTTTTTAAGCATCAGCGAAGAAATGGATATCTTGGCGATTTACCTTGGATGAGGTTAATCCGACACTGGGCGGATCCGGGGCTGGGAAACTGATTCGAGCCCGAGAAGCAGAATCAACGCATGCCAACGCACCCGCTCACCGAAGTCCATCTTCATTCCAGAGAACTCCTCTCGCTCCATTAAGCGGGACAGATTCGCTCCAGGCGATGCATGCGGCCATACGCCCGCCTGAAACATCGCGTGCATGGTCAGGAATTCATTCAACTGTGACTTGGATAAATGAGGTAGAACTCTCCGAAGTTGAACTAGCAAGCCTACAAAAGCTTCCCTCAAGGCTGCCCTTGAGCGGATCAGTAACTCTTCTGACAGTCGAGGCTCGATCTCAGAAGCAAGGACGCCAAACAGGCTATTATAAATTTTTCGATCGTTGAGGCTATCGGAAAGAGCTTGAGCCACCTCCGATACAGCGGCCCCCACCGGCAGGCCTTGCAGGAGTCCCGCGAATTCCTTGGACCAGACGGCGACCTCAATTTCAAAGAGCTCAAGGAGGATGGCCTCTCGACTCTCGAAGTAACGGTAAAGATTCGCTTTCGATGAGCCAGCTTCTTGCGCAATCGAAGTTAAGCCTGCCGACGAAATACCTCCATGATCAATGAGACGGCGGGTAGCCGAGAGGATGGCGCCGCGTCGCGCGTCAATTTGCTCGGGACGGCGAGCTCGTTTCCAATTGGAAGATGACTCTGACGAATCAGTATTCAAAACAGTACTCACGAATTGTCGGACGAATTAATTTTGAGCCAGTAATAAGTAAACACAAGTTTTTTAATAAATAACCGCTGTTTTTCTATTTACCTTCAAATAAACAAACGTTCGTCACTTAATAAATGACTATTGGTTTTTTATTCTCCCAATCCCAACCCTATTAGGGTTCAACCCCAATCTCTGCGGGCCCTTCGCTCATACTTCTGGTGAGCTCGAGCCCTTTTCTCAAGACGCTGACGCAGCTTAGCTTTGGAAGCAGGGAAAGCCTTCGGATCTGACATCCGAATGGCAGTAGCAGTGATCAGTTTGACCAAACTCTTGGCATCAGCGAGGGAAATAAACTCCTCTTTGATCCCTTCCTTTGGCGGACAGTTGTGATAATTGCCAAGGATCAAAGAGATCCCCGCTGCAGCTACACCGTAAAGATTCATCGCCGTGGCTTCGCAGGCACCACCGTCTAGAAGCGCTCGCTGATAGGGGACTTTTACTTCCGTTGCCGCATCCACCAGTTCCGCAGTGACGGCATCATCAAACACACTAATTCGGTCGCCGACCCGAATCACTGGCCCTCTTCCCTGTTCAGCTCCTCCCCGAGCCGCGCTCGTCTCAAGGGAAACAAAGCAGACCCCTTTGCCAAGAGGCCACCGTTTTGCCATTTCGATGGAGCCAATGAAGCCCACTTCCTCGGCCCGAGTGAAAAGGCCGTAAACTGTCGTTTCCGCCCCGGCTGCCTCCAGCTCCATGAACATTGCCAAAATGGAGGCGCAACCCGCGAGATCATCACAAACCCTCGAATGAATTATGCCATTCTTCAGGTCAAAAGGTTTCAGCTTCCACATCCCAAAATTGCCGAACCACTCTACCTTCTCAAGATCCAGCCTCTCTTCAGGCACCCCACCAAGAAACTTAGGCTTACCCTGAAACTTCACCCACCCTGGGTGATCCATGTGGGCGGCAAAAGCCAACTTCGGTCGCTTGCGGCCACGTCGGTAACAGGCAATCAAGTTGCCGTAATCGTCTTCACTCAGTGTCACATGAGGCATTGCCTCGACTAGCTCTCGGATGAGACCCGCAACCTGGTATTCGTGAAAAGGGGCCGTCGGCGTCGAGAGCACTTTTTTAAAGAGCGAAACGAATGTCTGATGATGCATGGTTGGCAATCACTCTAAATGCTGTCTTATTCTTTCGCGATGTCGATCTGGAAGAAAATGCGCTACAAGCTGGAATGGTTCGGCGTGCAGATGCTTTACACGCTGATACCCCTGTTGCCGCGCAAAATAGCGCATGGGATCAGCCAATGGTTAGGCCTCCTCGGCTTTGCCGTAGACAAACGAGGGCGTAACACAGCCATTGAAAATTTCGCCCTGATCTTCGGCAAAGAGAAAACCGATGCCGAAATTCGCGAGCTAGCAAAACGTTCCTACCAGAGCTTTACGCAGACGGTGGTGGATCAATTCTGGAGTAAACGCCTCAACCCCGAAAATATCGATAGCTACTGCTCCATCGAAACCGAGGACTGGGACACCATTAACGAAGCCAAGAAGACGGGCGCGATCTGGGTCACCCCTCACTACAGTAACTTTGAATGGCTCGCCCTTTCTATGGGGTTCCGTGGTTACTCATTCACGATCGTGGCGCAAGACTTTAAAAATGAAAGCCTGACAGAAATTTATAAAAGGAACCGCGAAGTTTCAGGCCACAAAGTCATTTCCCAGCGTGGTGCTCTTCGCCAACTCCTCAAAGGCCTCCAAAACAAAGGAAATGCCGCTTTCCTAACTGATTTGACTATTCCTCCGTCAAAAGCCGCTACCATCATTGAATGCTTTGGTCGAAAGACGTCCGTAACCTCGATCCATGCCGAACTAATGAAACGAACGGGCCTCCCGGTTATCCCCGGAATCTGCATACCTCGTGATGACGGCTCCTACGTGTTCAAAGGATTCAAGGCTCTGAAGTTCGGTCCTGAAGATAACGAACAAACCATTGCTCAAGCGTGCTGGAATATATTTGAGCCCCACATCCGCGAAAACCCGGCTCCGTGGCTTTGGATGTATAAGCACTGGCGTTACCTTCCAAAAGGAGAAGAGGATCGCTATCCGTCCTACGCTCGTCAGAATCAACAGTTTGATGAGGCCTGTGAAAGAATCGGAATCTAAATCTGGGTGCTGATTGCTGGCTTAATCGAAAAAGCGCTCGTAAAATAGCCTTTAATTCAGCGTGCATCAGGCATTGAATCGCAGCCAGCACGAGTCTAGAATACTGAGGTCACTGTCACCTATGAATATTATCATTGTCGGCGCCGGCGAGATTGGCACCCACTTTGCGCAGAACCTCGCAGCCGATAACCACTCCATCGTGGTTATCGAATCTGACGAAGAGGTTGCGCAGCATCTCAACGATCAGATCGATGCCCGCGTCGTTTCAGCAGATGGCACTTCGATCAGTTCTTTGATTGATGCAGGTGTGGCGGAATGCGATCTCTTTCTCAGCCTCACCAGCGATAACAATAATAATATTGTTTCCGCATCTGTTGCCAAGAAGCTCGGTGCAAAGAAGTCAATTGCGCGCGTCCACGCCGGAGTGCAACGCGACAGCCTTTTCCTAGATTTCGGAGAACACTTCGGCATCGACTACATCTTCAGCTCTGAGCGACTCGCCGCCGTCGAACTTGCCAAGCACGTTCGAAACCCGGAGTCCGCAATGGTCGAAGAGATTGCGCGCGGCTATGTCGAAATTCAGCAGGTTTACGTATCCGAAAAAAGTAAACTCTGCGGTCAGCCTCTGAGCGAAATCGATTTCCCTGCCCGCGTTCGAGTAGGAGCGATTACTCGCGGTAAAGAAACCATCGTCCCATCCGCTGATGAAACACTGCACCCAGGGGATCTCGCCACCCTGGCAGGAGAACCTTCAAAACTTCAAGAAACGGTGATGCGACTTCAAGCGCGTTCCGGTAAAGACCAGAAAAGTAACATCGTTATTTTTGGAGGGGGTGAATACGGCTTTTCACTCGCTCAATCACTCGAAAGTTGGAACTGCCGTATCCGCATTTTCGAGGAAGACGCAGAACGCTGCCAAGAACTCACCGACCTCCTCACCAACGTTACCATTCTGAATGCTGACGCGACCTCGATTGCTGAGATGAAAGAGGAACTGATCGGTGACGCTGACTTTTTCATCGCGGTGACTGATATCGATGAAGATAATGTGATGACCTGCCTTCAGGCTCATAGCCTTGGCACCAAATACTGCCTGCCGGTCATCCACCGCGCCGACTACGCTGATGCCATGACAGGCTTTGGCGAAAAGTTAGGCATTCTTGCTGCGATCAGCCCGCGCGAAACGACGAGAAAAGACCTGTCACGCTTCATTACGTCCGACCGTTTTCACCTCCTTCACAAACTGGAAGGTGTCGAATTGATCGAGTCTTCTGTCAGTAAAAGTTCCGCTATCATAGGAAAGAAAGTTAAAGAAGTGGACTGGCCAACCGACTGCGTTCTCGTCGCCCAACTGCACGGTGCTCGCGGAGAAGTTCCCGCAGCGGATGATATCATCGACGAAGAAGACAGCCTCTACGCTCTTGTGAAGCCGAAGGCGAAGCGTGCATTCCTCAAGCTTGTCGCTCCCTGATGAACCTTCGCATCATCATTAAAACTCTGGGCGTCCTCTCGCTTCTTATAGGACTGGCCATGGGAACCTGCTGGCTTTACGCCTTGGCTGTTGTCCATACCGAGGGACGCAACGACCTTAATTCAAGTGCCCAAAGTGCACTCGGAATTTCTACCGGAATCACCATTACTATTGGTTTCCTCATGTATCTCGTTGGGATTCGCTGCAGGCACGAACTGCTTCGCCGCGAAGCCATGATCATCGTGGGGCTCAGCTGGATTTCGGTTAGCCTACTTGGGGCCCTTCCCTATTGGCTCTGCGAACCAGGTCTCAACATCTTCGACTCGATATTTGAATCAGTGTCAGGATTCACCACAACGGGCTCGACCATTATGGCTGATATCGAGGCCTTCCCCAAGGCAATCCTGTTATGGCGATCAGTGACTCAGTGGTTGGGTGGTATCGGTATACTTGTGGTCTTCGTGGCAGTGCTCTCATTTCTCGGAGCGGGAAGTCGGTCAATTATGCAGCAGGAGTCGAGCTTGAATATCTCCGACTCAGGAGCCTCACGAATCCGTGATATCGCTTTTACACTGCTTAAAGTTTACCTCGCCCTGACGATTGTCTGTCTTTTTGGTCTGATAGCGCTGGGAATGCCGATCTTTGAGGCCACCTGCCACGCTATGTGTACGATCGCTACCGGCGGCTTTAGCCCCAAGAATCTCAGCATTGGGCATTATCAGGATGTCGGGATCGAATTATGGGTCGCATTTTTTATGTTCTTCTCCTCGATCGGATTCATGCTCTACGTCATCGTGGTTCACCGGCGCTGGGAGCGCCTCAAGGCGGAGGAGGAAGCCCGCTATTATTTCTTCCTCGTTCTTCTTGCCGTAGTCGCCATTGCATTTGACCTCCACTTAGCAGGGACTCATGACGGCTATGCCAAAGCTCTCCGTGAAGGCTTCTTTAATGTCGTTTCGATAGGCTCCACCACCGGATTTTGCGCCTCAAACTATGACCAGTGGCCTCTCTTTTCCAAGATGCTGCTTATGTTCATGATGCTGGTCGGCGGTTGTGCGGGATCCACCGCGGGCGGGATCAAGATGAACCGCGTCATTTTATTCACCAAAATTACCAACCGTGAAATGGTGCGTTCCTTTCGCCCCAATCAAGTCTTCCGCATCAAGCTCAACGGGATGGCCCCAGACGAAAAAGTCTTTGTAACGACTTCGTTTTTTATTGCGCTCGGTTTCGCCCTTTCGGGCCTTGCTGGTATTATGGTCTCCCTCCTCGAGCCAGACCTGAACATGATTTCCACGATCGGCTGTGTCTTCGCAACCCTTTTCAATATTGGGCCAGGGTTTGATGCAGTCGGCCCGGCGCATAACTTTTCTTTCCTCGGCTCTGACACTAAGATGGTCCTGAGCTTCTGCATGATCCTGGGAAGACTTGAGTTCTTCGCTCTTCTTGTTCTCTTTGTTCCTTCCCTCTGGAAGAAATACTGAGCCCTCCTGCCTGCATGTTCGCTCTCGATACTCTCCTGACTGAGACCGGCTTAATCCGATTCGACAAGAAGACCTGTGAATGTCTTGAAAAAATGGGGCTCCGCACTGTAGGCGACGCTCTAACCTACTACCCTAGACGCCACGAAGATCGAACCCAATTCAGCACCTTTCCGGAAAACCCTACAGCTGAATCCATTTGTCTCCACGTCGAGGTAATCGATGCTCAGACTCGCTTCGGCCGCGGGCGCGGCAAGCGCTGGTTCGAGGCGACCGTCGAACCCGCTACAGGTGGCAATCTTCTTGGCAACCGCATCGTTCTCCGCTGGTTTGGCCTATCCTACATCCAAAAAATTATCGCGGCCGGACATTTGCTCGTTGTTTACGGGCAGCCAAAAATGAGCGGCCGCAAGCTTGTTATCGATCATCCAGATTTCGAGATTGTTGATGATGACCCCTCCTCTGCTGACGCCCACATGGGGCGCATCATTCCAATTTACCCACTCATTAACGGCATCAATCAGAAGAGTATTCGAACGCTCATCCATGGAATCATCGAATCGGTTACTGACGAAACGATCGTCGACTGGTTGCCGCCGGACTCAGTCGATTCGGAACTCACGCGAGCTCAAGCCATCCGGCAAACCCACTACCCGGACAGCTTCGAATCACTCGAACCCGCTCGGCGCTATCTCGCTCTCGAAGAATTCACCCAACTCCAAATCATTCTCCAAAAACGACGCGCCGAACATCGCGCCAAAGGCGGCAAATCTCACGCAGGCCCCGGAACGCTTCTCGAAAAATTTCTCAGCGATCTACCCTTCGCCCCAACAAACGCTCAAACGAAAGCATGGGAACAGATCCGGGCAGACATGGTTGCCGAAGCACCTATGGTGCGCCTGCTCCAAGGAGATGTTGGCGCTGGTAAAACCCTCGTGGCGGCGGTGGCAATTCTTTTTGCGATTGAAGCTGGATTCGATGGTGCGCTCATGGCGCCAACACAGATCTTAGCTGAGCAGCATTTTCAAAGTTTCCGGGAATGGTTCGAGCCACTTGGAATCGAGGTCACCCTTAAGACCGGAAATAAGGAGGCCGGGGGAGATCTACCACTCTTTGCTGGAGTCGGAAACGGCTACGGAACCTTGACGATTGGCACCCATGCCCTCATTCACGACGAGAGCCGATTTCCGCACGGACTTGGCCTCGCGGTAATCGATGAACAACACAAATTCGGTGTTGATCAAAGGCAGGCGCTTATCAATCGTGGCGACTTTCCCGATGTTCTCGTCATGACGGCTACCCCGATTCCAAGAACACTCGCACTCTCCTTCTACGGCGATCTCGATGTATCAATACTCGACGAACTCCCTCCCGGACGCGGCAAGATCATCACTGGCATTCGACTCACGTCACAGGGCGAAGAAGCCGCAAAATTCATCGGAGAGCAGGTAGCAAATGGTCGGCAGGCCTACATCGTTTATCCGCTGATCGAAGAGTCCGACAAAATCAGCGCCGGAGCCGCCTCGGTCGAGTATGAGGTCTGGCAGAAACGGTTACCTGATATCTCCATGACCCTACTTCATGGTCGGATGACCGGCGAAGAAAAGGATGCCGTCATGGAAGAATTTCGAAGCAGCAGAGCGAGTGTATTAGTCTCTACTACCGTCATCGAAGTCGGAGTGAACGTGCCCAACGCGAACGTCATGCTGATCTATAATGCGGAACGCTTCGGCCTCGCCCAGATCCACCAACTGAGGGGGCGCATAGGGCGCGGCGAGCACAAAAGCTTCTGCGTACTTATGCTCGATTCTGATAACGCTGATGCCCGCGAACGACTCGAGATCCTAGAGAAAACCCACGATGGCTTTGTTATAGCTGAAGAAGATCTCAAAATTCGCGGCCCAGGCGAAATGTTAGGCACTCAGCAAAGCGGGTTACCCGACTTAAAGTTTTCGGACTTTCTCGGCGACAGTCGCCTCGTCGAACGATCTCGGGAAATTGCCCGCGGAATGGTTGGATCTGACTCTGCTTGATTCACGTGAAGCAGCCCCACTTTTCCTTGTCAGTGTCGTCAGGCTTAGGAATGCTGTATAGTAGATGAAAGCTTTTTCCTTAATCGTCTGCCTACTCATTCTGCCGTTTCTCAGTCTGGCCGAAAATTGGCCTTCTTGGAGAAAAGACCACCTCGGCTCCGGCCAGACCAGTGAGACCAATTTACCAACCACCTGGGGGCCTAGAGAAAACGTACGATGGCGAACAGAACTGCCCGAACCCAGTAACTCCACTCCCGTCATTTGGGGCGAGCATATCTACGTGACCCAGCCTGAAAGTTCCAGCAAGTTTCGGAGCCTGCTCTGTTTCGATCGCAACAACGGCGAGCTGCTCTGGAAGAGAGGAATTATTTACGAAGCTGAAGAACGCAGCCACCGCACCAACCATTACTGTTCCGCGTCACCGACAGTGAACGATGAGCGAATTGTGGTGTCATTCGGTTCAGCTGGCGTCATTTGTTATGATCACGACGGGAAGAAACTGTGGCAACGTGATTTTGGTCCAATCGACCATACCTGGGGCAACTCCACCTCTCCTGTCCTGCTCGACGACATCCTCATCCACTACCACGGCCCTGCCACCAACGCGGTCCTCTACGGACTCAACCCGGAAACCGGAGAAACAATCTGGGAATGGAAAGAGCCGGCCTGGAAACCGGAACAGCGAACCGATGGTTTCAACGATCGTCCTGACCAGGGCATCATCGGTGCATTCAGCACTCCTATACTCGTTGAAACCAATGAACGTCGCGAATTAATCATGAGCTTCCCTATGCAGATGAAAGCATTTAATCCGGCCACGGGTGATGAACTCTGGGCATGCTCCGGACTCAATCCATTAGTCTACACTTCTCCAATGTATGCAGACGGCATCGTCGTTGCCATGGGCGGTTACTATGGAAACTCTATCGGCGTCAAAGTTGGGGGTAGTGGCGACGTCACCAAGAGCCATCGTCTCTGGCAGGAGGTCCGTCACAATGGCGGTATTGGCAGCGGCATCACCAAAAACGGAAAACTCTACTACCAAGATGCGGGTGGTATTGCCTATTGCGATGACATGAAAACCGGCGAAACCCTCTGGCGTGCCCGACTGCCCGGAGCCGGCAAGTCGTGGGGTTCCTTTATCGCGTCGGGAGATTTGATCTACACCTTGAGCCAAGCGGGCGATACTGTCGTCTTCAAAGCTTCGGAAGAAGGGCTTGAAGTCGTCTCCCAAGGTCAGGTGGATGAGCACACGAACTCCTCCTTAATTGTCTCCAACGGGGAGATTTTCATCAGAACTCATGAAGCGCTCTGGTGTATCGGGACTCGGTAGTTCAGTCTACTCCTCCACCTCACGTCCCAGTTTCCGCTGCATCTCCCGATAGAGGCGCTCAATTGCCTCCTCGGGCGACTCCATCATCATTCCCTCCTTGATTTTACTGGCATAGAGACCAAAGGCGAAGGGAGAGACCGCCGGCACGTTGAGTAAGACCCATTCAAGGTCTTGAGCTGAATCGAGAAAGGCAGCGGCGCGATCAGTATCCAAAAAAGTATGTTTGGCCTCGTAGAGTGCCTGCTCCAGCAGGGGGTGATCAGGCTCCCGTTCTGACAGCACCTGGAAGAGTAAATCGGAACTCCAGCGAATTTGTTTCATCTTTCGTTGCGCTCCCGGCAGGTTTCTTGGAACCATCAGCCCCGTCTGCGCAACTCCGGAGAACTGCCACTTCACCAACTGAGAATCCTTCAAAACACCTTCCAAGTCTTTTTCGGCACTAGCCCTGACAAACAACTCTTTCCATTGGTGCTTTTCCAAATCCTGAAAGTCCTTCACACTCAACATGAAGCCATAGTCATCAATCGTCACGAGAGTGTTCCCTCCTACTTTCTTTTTGAGACGATGACTCACAATTCGGGAAAGCGCATCATTCGCCGCCCGACCAATCAAAGTATGAAAGAAGAAGTGAATCCGTTCCTCATCTTCACTATCAATAAATCGCTCAATCAACATGCGATCTTGCCGCGGAACTTGCGAGAGGAGCATCTGGTTCTCGAAATGTTCGATGATGGCGGCAGCATTTGACTGAGAAATTGACCATTCTTCAACGAGCCAATCGATCACGTCCTCCGGTTCTTCGCCTTTTTCGTTTAGCCGTCGGTCCAATTCTGTTCGCAAACGCGCCACTTCGTTCGCAATCCCTGAAGCCAACGGCATTTTATTCGCATTCCATGCGGGTACGGTAGGTAGTCGCCCGCTCGCATTCTCCACGATTATTTCTGAAGGAGAGCTGTCGATTAGCTTTACCGTTTTGCCAGCGAGAACAAATACGTCCCCCATTTTAAGCCCTTTAACGAAACGCTCTTCCACCGCTCCCAGCCTTCGGCGGCCCAGCCTGACATTGACCATGCCGTCAGCATGAATCGTTCCGACATTGACCAGATACTCTCGCTCCACTCTCTTAGAAACAGTGTGGTAGATCCCGTCTTTTTCCTCAATTTTTCCAAAGGTCTGACGGTATTGCTTCTGAAGTGAGCGCCCTCCACCCTCCAAATATTCAACGAGCCGATCAAATCGTTTTCGATCGAGTTTCCGAAACGGATAGGCGGAACGGACGGTGTCAAAGGCCTCATCCACGGTCACCCCGTCGTCCATCGCCATCCCAAGGAGATGCTGGATCACGACGTCGGAAGCGGAGTCAAGGATTCGGACGGGCTCCAGTTCCCTCTCATGCGTGAGACGGGCACAAACGATGCATTCAATGAGATCGTTAATATTGGTGGCGACCAAAACTCCGTGACTCGTCTGATCGATGGAATGCCCTGAACGACCCACCCGCTGCAAAGCCCGCGAGATGCCTTTCGGCGTGCTCACCATGATGACCGTGTCGATGTGTCCGATATCAATCCCCAACTCGAGGCTGGTCGAACAGACCACCGCCCGAAGATCTCCTTCCTTAAGCCGATCTTCGACTTCTTGTCGAATATTACGGTCCAATGAGGAATGATGGCATTCCACCAGATGGTTAAGCTTGGGAAGCGCGAGCTTTAGCCGATGCGAAATTCGTTCCGCTCCGGAACGGGTGTTTGTGAAAATTAGAGTCGCTCGGTTCGCTTCGACAATCCGGGCTATGTCGGTAATCACCCGCGTCGCTGTGTATCCCGCCGGCGGATAGGCTTGCCGCCGCAGCGGGGTCATCACCTCAATTAGAGACTGCCTTGCCATGGACGCCTCGCGCACTTGGCAAGGTTGGCCTGAACCGGCGAGGAAGGCTCCTACCTTATCCAGTGGCGCCACAGTAGCAGACAAACCAATGCGACAAAGCGGTTCTTCGTTCTCCCGCAGTCGCTCAAGCCTTTCAAGAGAAACCGTCAGGTGAGTTCCTCGCTTGTTCTCAGCAAAAGCATGCAATTCATCCACGATGACAAACTCACAGCGACTCAGTGCATCGCGATAACCCCTCTGAGGCAAAACGATGGCAAGGCTTTCTGGAGTAGTGATTAAAATATGAGGTGGCTTCCGTCGTTGTTTCTGTCGCTCCGCCGCCGAAGTGTCTCCGGTTCGAAGTCCGACTGTGATGACCTCCTCCAAGCCCATCCCTACTAGGGGCTGCTTGAGGTTCTTTTCGATATCATAGGCAAGAGCCCGCAGCGGCGATACGTAGACGCAACGAATTCCATGAGGGCGCAAGCGACCCTCATGATGTTCTTTTGCCAACCGATCAATAATCCCCAGAAAGCCCGCCAAGGTTTTGCCGGATCCAGTTGGAGACGAAAGCAGCACGGACCGTTTGGAGGAAATATCGGGAATACAGAGTTCCTGCGCTTCGGTTGGTTTACCAAAGGTCCGACGAAACCAATTCCAAGTCTCAGGATGAAGAGATTGGTCGAATGTTTGCTCAGGATTCACGGTGACCGCTATGGTAACGGCTACGCCTCATCAAGGAGACACGATGCACTGCCTCGCAGAGCCTGCCTTAAAAGATCCTCCACTTAGACTTCGCCAACAAATTCTTGCCACTCGGGATGGTTCAGGATTTCGCCGAGAATATCGTGCGTCACCTTGAGCGGAAACTGATTGGCATTAATGTCTGTACGGCGGTCTGAGTAAAAGTCCAAGAGCCCCTTAGTCTCATCCTCATAAGTCTTGATCCGCTTCTGGATCACATCATCGATTGCATCATCCATGCGACCTTCCTTGAGAGCTCTCTTCCGAATCCTAGTGATGAGCTCTTCGCGATTCGGGCAGGAAAGATGGAACAACTGCAGCACCTCAACATGCTCCTCAAGTAGCTTGGCCTGTTCCACACTCCGTGGAATACCATCGAGAATCATGATGTCGATGTCAGGCTTAAACATGTGCAGATTTGCCCGCGCATCGACTTGGATCTTAAAATACCGAACCGTTAATTCGTCAGGCACCAGTTCACCCCGGCGGGAGTAGGCAATAAACTCCTGACCAATTGGAGTTCGCGTATCCATTGAGCGAAAAGCGTCGCCCATCGCAAAGTGATAAATCCTCGGGATCGATCCGAGAATCTTGCCCTGCGTTCCTTTACCGCAGCCTGGAGCCCCAACGAAGATGAATGCCTTATATTTGTCAGGGTGATCGCTGGTCATAGAGAGAGTCTTTTTTTGAGGGTGAATTAGACTATCGAATTTAGGATAAGCGCGTAACGTGAGGAAAAGTCAACCCTGAGTCATGCTTTTCAGCCCTTTCATAGCGGCCCGCTACCTTAAGCCGAAGCGAACTTTCGTTTCAATCATTACCGTTATTTCCATCCTTGGAGTCGTGCTCGCCGTCTGGATGCTCACCGTCGTAATCGCTGTCTTTACCGGATACGGCGAACGCCTCAAGGAAAGCATTCTTGGATTCGAACCGCACCTCACAATCGACGCTGGAGGCTTTATCGGAGACTTTGTTCCGGTGCTCGAAGAAATGGAGAAAATTGAGGGCTTTACCGGAATTACTCCATTCGTCAGCGGTCAAGTTATCATGGACTATCGCGGTCTGCGCAGCGCTCCTACAATTCGCGGTATTATGCCGCCAAAAGGCGCTGAGCTGGAGCGACTCGAGGGCAAGATCGCTGTTCAGAAAGAACTCGGTCCCTCCTCGCTTTCCAAACGCGGCAATTTTGCCCTGTTAGACCCCTATTCCGCTGTCATTGGTGATGGTATCGCGGATTCGCAGAATATTAAGATCGGCGATACTATCGTTCTGCAATCACCTCGTGATGTTCAGTCATTCATGAACCGACTCGACGAGCTATCTTCAGCTGAGAACGCTGACGAACGCGAGCGGCTCTTCGATGAGTTTCGAGAATTCACAGCACCGCAGGAAGTCACCGTCACCGGTATCTTTGACTCGGGTCACTGGGACTTCGACAGCACCTTCGTCTACGTTCACCTCGAAACAGCTCAGGTGCTCTATGGATTTGATCTCGAAGAATGCCATGGCGTTGCCGCCCGGGTTGAAGATGCTTTCCGGGCACACGAATACTCAGAGAAATTGCATGCTACCCTTCCACAGCAATTCCGAGCCATGACGTGGGGCGAACGCTATCAGGCAATCTTTAACGCCGTTGCGACTGAAAAGCAGGCGATGTATATTATACTCTTTATGATCATGGTGGTGGGCGCTTTCTGCATCATGAACACGATGATTACAGTGACGGTTCAAAAACGCTCCGAAATCGGATTAATGAAAGCCCTCGGTTCCACCGAAGAACAAATTGTCGGTATCTTCCTACTCCAAGGATTACTTGTCGGGATCATCGGCGTAGCCGTCGGGATGGGGCTCGCCCAATGGACCATCTTTGAGCGAAACACAATCGGCGGCTGGCTTGGCGAGACCTTTGGGATCGCCATCTTTGCCGAAGATATCTACAAGGTCGACGGGGGTATTCCTGCCAGGCAAAGCATTAAGGATCTCGTCACCATTTCAGTTGGTTCATTCGTCGCGTGTACCGTGGCCGCCCTTATTCCCGCGCTGATTGCTGCAGGTCTTCAACCAGCAAGAGCGCTTCGCAGCGAGTAACCCTTCCCCTCCCTTATTCATAACTTCTCTTTATGGAGTTCTATCTCTCAATCGACGGCGACAAAAAAGGCCCCTTCACCCTTCTTAAAGTAGGGAGCCTTTTAGAAGACAGCACAGTCACCCCGGAGACGCTGGCTTGGCACAAGGATCAAGAAAGCTGGCTACCCATCAGTGAAATACCAGCCCTTGAAAGTATGGTCGAAGCCACTCAGCGGGAAGCAGAAGCCTCTGAATCTGAGGCGACAGTAATTCCGGAGGTAACGAAGCGACCCACTCTGGCTCCCGGAGGACGCTCCGAGGAGGCGACACCCCACTTCGTCCAAAAGGTCCGCCCATTCGCCCGCTTCTGGGCACGAATGTTTGACTGCCTTCTCGTCATGACGGTGGTGTATTTCTTCGTCGACACAAGTTTTCTCATGCCGAAAGAGGATGAAGCCATGAGTGACTGGTTCATTCGCTACCAAGAACAAATCAGTTCTCCGGAAGCCATGGCCATCGCCACGACCATCGTTCGTGCTTTTTTCGCCTGGCATTTTCTGGAGGCAGCCATGCTTTACCTCTGGGGAACGACCCCCGGTAAAGCTCTCTTTGGCATCCGCGTCAGCGGCGTCGACGGGGGTCGGCCCAGCCCTTTTCGCTGCCTTGGCCGATCGCTTTACGTCTATGTCATGGGTGTGGGATTTTACCTTTTCCCCTTCATACTCATCGGTATGACATTCAGCTTTTTCCGACTCATGGCCACCGGGCAGAGCCTATGGGATCAGCACCTCAAACTAGAATCATCCGGCGGACGGCTTTCCGGGACGCGGATAATACTGGCCATTTTTGCCTTTTTCGTTTTAGTAATGTTGCAGTCTCTTAAAATTTAATGAGTCGGAATTGTTCCATCGTGCTGAACGCACACGTACCCTGGGTTCGTCACCCGGAGGTAGCCCATTGCCTCGAAGAGGATTGGCTGCACAGCGCAGTACTCGAAACACATCTCCCACTTCTCGAGATGCTGTTCCGTCTTCGCGAAGAAGGCGTGCCCTATAAACTGACACTTAATCTGTCGCCAACCTTTCTCGCTATGCTCCAGGATCGCTCCCTGAAGCGCCGGACTATCGCTTACCTCGATCGTACCCTTCGCCTCTGCCGGGATGAAGTGGAGCGCGGCGATATCACAGGCTTCGGGAAACTGGCAGAAACCTACGAGGACCGTTTTTACAAGCTTCGCTCCCTATTCATTGACGACTGGCACGGAGATCTTGTTCGCGCCTACATCAACCTGCGCGACAGCGGACACCTCGAATTGACTGCCAGTGCAGCAACCCATGGATTGCTGCCGCTCCTGATGAGGGTTCCTGAGTCCGTCCAGGCGCAGATTCGAGCCGGTATTCGCCAATATGTGCAGTGTTTTGGCAGGATGCCTCAGGGATTCTGGCTCCCGGAGTGCGCCCACGTCCCGTCTCTCAGCGCCATGCTAAAAAATGAGGGCATTGACTGGACACTGGTCGAAGAGCATGGCATGACCGATGCCCATCATAGCAACGAAGCGTTTCCCTTCATTCCCGGGATGACTCCTGAAGGCTTGATTATATTTGGCCGAGATCAGAACAGTAGTAGCGAAATCTGGAGCGCTGACGAAGGTTACCCCGGCGACAGTCGTTATCGCGACTTTATGCGTGATGTCGGCCTTGATGCTCCTATTGAACACCTGCGAGAGTATCTAGACGACTCCGAACAGCGCCAATTTACCGGCTTGAAGTACTTCCGAGCGTCCCGGGACAACGATGAGAGCGAACCCTATGACGAGGAGCTCGCCAACAAGGCACTGGAGGAACACTCGGTGCACTTTGTTTCCAGCCGCGGAGCGCAGCTCGCTGCGCTTGAAGCCAACGGCACGGCAAACCCCATGATTGTTTGTGCTTTTGACGCTGACCTTTTCGGCCACTGGTGGTACGAAGGCACGAGCTTCCTAGAACGTATTTTTCGTAAGGCGGCCGAACGCGGAGATTTCACTTTCAGTAACCCAAGTTCATACCTGACCGAAAGTGACGAACAAACATTACCGACAGTGACACCCGTCTCATCCTCTTGGGGAGAAGGCGGTTACTTCGAAACCTGGACCAGCGAGAGCAACAACTGGGTTCACAATGAAACTCAGAGGCGCGCCGAGCAATTGGCTCGTTTTGTTCGTCTCTTCGAGGAGAACCGCGACGACTTTACAGCGGAGGCTATTGCCCACCGCCAGCGATGCATTCAACTAATGACGAAAGAGTTACTCCTCGCCCAATCCAGTGACTGGGCTTTCCTGATGAACAATGAGCCGTCCCGCGAGTATGCAGAGAAACGTACTCGTGATCACTTCGCTAATTTTGACCGTATCTGGGTTCTTACCACCAAATCGAGTGACGACGGTGAGTTTGATGAAGTAGATCCATTGAATCCGATCTACTCAGACTTGCCATGGAACTTGTTCGAGCCTTACCGGTAATGTTGTTCCGAACATGTCCGAAAACTACGTCTACTTCGATCTCGAAACCCAGCGATCCGCCAACGATGTCGGAGGCTGGGATCGTAAAGCCGACATGAAAATGTCGGTCGGCGTAACTTACAGCTCAGCCAACGGCTCTTACATGATATATGATGAGTCCAATGTGCAGGGCCTTATCGATGAACTCGTCTCAGCCGACGTCGTTGTTGGATTCAACCACATCTGGTTCGATTACGAAGTGCTAATGGGATACACCATTCTCGACCTCAAAGAACAGACCACGAATCTTGATCTAATGCTCGATCTGGAAAAAGCTCTCGAACATAAGCCCAAGCTTGATGCTGTCGCCGCGGAAACTTTAGGGGAAGGGAAAACAGCCGTCGGCACCGACGCGCTCAAGTGGTGGCAGGAGGGCCGTATCATGGACATCGCGGAGTATTGTTGCTTCGACGTCAAAGTCACCAAACTGGTTCACGAATACGGCGCCCAACACGGGATTGTGAAATACAAGAACCGCTTCAATCAGTCCCTCGAAGTCCCAGTGGACTGGGAAATGCCTGCACCCTGAGATAGCCGCGACGGTCCTCTACGAAAAAGAACGGGGAAGCGTCGATATTCCTGACTGCTCAATCGCGTTTCATGCGTAACCTCTGGTTCCCGAGGAATGCCCAAAACCCCCTCCAAATCAGCCCAAAGCATTGAAGTTCGCGGTGCCCGCCAAAATAACCTCCTAGGCATCGATCTGGACATCCCCATCGGCAAGCTCACCGTGATGACCGGGCCAAGTGGGTCCGGCAAATCAAGCCTCGCCTTTCAGACCCTCTACGCTGAAGGGCAACGCCGCTACGTAGAAACCTTCTCGCCCTACACCCGGCAGTTCTTTGATCGAATGGACAAGCCACAGGTCGACGCGATTCACGGCATCCCCCCTGCAATCGCAATTGAGCAACAAAACGCCGTCAAAACGACCCGCTCCACCGTTGGCACGATCACTGAAATTAACGACTATCTGAAGCTCCTATTTCCCCGTCTCTGCCGCGGTTACGACCCGGTTAGTGGAGACCTCATTGAGCCAGATACTCCAGAATCAATTCACCGCAAGACCGTTGAACGCTTCAGTGGAACCACCACCCTACTTGTTCTCTTCAGTGTCCCCGTTCCCGCCAATACTCCCGTCGCCGAATTTTTTGAATTCCTCCAACAGCAGGGCTATGCCCGCGTCTGGATTTACGAAAACGCCTACCGCGTGGATTCCCCTAATACCTACGACAGGAAGAGCCTGCCCAGCAAAGTCGACGTGATTCAGGATCGCATCGCCCCAGGGAAGCGTTCTCGATTTATCGAAGCTATTGAACGCGCACTCGACTTCGGCAAAGGAACGGTATCCCTAGTCGAACCCACTTCCGGAAATCGAGCCGCTTTCTCGCAAGGTTGGACTTCTCCTGAAACTGGGACGACCCTAAAACCTCCCCTACCGGGACTCTTCTCTTTCAATCATCCCATGGGCGCATGCCCTGAGTGCCGCGGCTTCGGGCGTGTTATTGGAATTGATATCGACAAGGCTCTTCCTGACAAATCAATATCCATTGCCGAAGGACTAGTGCGAGCTTTCCAGGGTGAAGCCTACTACGAATGCGAAGAGGATCTTGAGCGCTGTGCCCGGACCCGCGGACTCAGCATCGTGACCCCTTTTGAAGATCTACCCGAAGAGGACCAGCAATGGATCATCGAAGGCGAAGGAGGGACCCCCGAAGACGCCTACCAAATGGGCTCATGGTACGGCGTTCGTGGCTTTTTTGAATGGCTGGAATCGCGCGCATATCGCATGCATGTCAGGGTTTTTTTAAGTCGATACCGCAGCTATACAACCTGTAATTCGTGTAAGGGAACTCGCCTTAAATCTGACGCTCTCAATTATAAGATCAACGAAAAAACTCTGCCTGATCTCTGGCAGCTTTCGATCGATGATCTTGCTGAATTTTTTACCACAATCAAGGCACGCCCAAACGACCGCACCACGACGATGCTCTATGAGGAAGTTGGTAACCGCCTCGGTTACCTGCGCGAGGTGGGACTCGGCTACCTCAATCTCGATCGCCCTACCCGTACGCTTTCTGGCGGGGAAACGGAGCGAGTCAATCTGACGACCTGCCTCGGAGCTAGCCTGACCAACACCCTGTTCGTCCTCGACGAGCCTACTGTCGGTCTTCATCCGCGTGACGTTGGTAAGCTAATCGGCATAATGCAACGTCTCCGTGATCTTGGAAATACGTTGGTTGTGGTAGAGCATGAGGAAGCTGTTATTCGTGCAGCAGACCACCTCGTTGATATTGGTCCCGGTCGCGGTGAGGAAGGCGGGCACCTCGTTTACGCGGGCTCAGCAGCCAGCACTGCCGCTCAAGCTAAACTTCTAGCAAAAGCGAATCCGGAGTCGCTCACCCTCCAATACCTCAGCGGAGATCAGGAAATTTCCTTGCCGAAAAAACGGAGAAAGGCCAAGCATCAACTCAAAATCAAAAGAGCTACTCAACACAACCTGAAGAA
>TARA_B100001093_G_scaffold130261_2_pt1 | contig 50034 bp, 43 predicted proteins | sample TARA_B100001093 | Tara Oceans TARA_B100001093 (sample SAMEA2623116) | marine metagenome | biome: marine biome (ENVO:00000447); feature: surface water layer (ENVO:00002042); material: "saline water (ENVO:00002010), including plankton (ENVO:xxxxxxxx)" | depth 5 m | reverse complement strand
ATAGAACCATTAAATTCATATCGATTAAAAGAAAAAGAACCAACCAATTATGGTGATTTTGGATTTAAAATTGGGAAAGTTAATTTTATAAGACAAGGATCCGATATTACTATAGTTTCATATGGATCAACACTAAGGATAGTTGATAAAGCTTGCGATTTACTTAAAGAACATGATATTAATGTTGATTTAATCGATATTCAATCTATAATTCCATTTGATGTTGACAATGAAATTGTTAAAAGTTTAAAATTAACTAATAAATTAATGATAGTTGATGAAGATTTACCTGGGGGAGCGAGCTCATATATTCTTCATAAGATTTTAGAAATTAATAAAGGTTATGATTTTTTAGATTCAAAACCTATTACTTTAACAGCAAAAGAACACAGACCGCCGTATGGGAGTGATGGTGATTATTATTCTAAACCATCAATTGATGATGTATTTGAAACTGTTTACAAGCTAATGCAAGAGTATAATCCCACTAAATACGGATTAAAATTATCCTAATATTTCTAAAGCAAGCTGAGTTAGTATTTTGTCTTCAATTGTTATTGAGTTAACCCCCTTTGACTTTAAATCAAAATCTTTAATTGTGTTTAATACTTTGACAGTTTCTTTCATACTAATATTCATACTGGCATTTCTGAAATCATTTAAAAAAAAAAGATTAATCCCTGTTTTTTTAGAAATTTCAGAACTGGTTAATTTTTGAAGAGATTGAATTTGAAAAATTTTTAAATAGTAATTATACATATTTATTAAAACCAGTTGAATAGGATATTTTTTTGGATTTTTTGAGAAATAATTCGATATTTTAAGAACCTTTGATAGATTTCTTTTACCATATTGATTTTGTAATTCAAATAAATTATATTCATTATTTATTCCAAAATGATCTAAAATTAGTTTTTCATTAATTTCATTTTTATTTTTTTGGCTAATGCTTAACTTTTCAAATTCATTGTTTATTTTACTTAAATTATTTCCTGTAAGATCAGTGATTAATTGAGATGTTTTATAATCTAATTTGAAACCATTTGACCTTGCTATATAAATTACCCAAGACTGTAGTTGATTGTCATAGATTTTTTTAAAATTCAGTATACTTCCATTTTCTTTAAAATAATTTATAAGTTTTGTTTTTTTTGAAAGACCAGGATCATTTGTAAATAAAACAATTAACGATGAACTAGGAATTGATGATAGATTTTTTAAATATTTGTCAATTTCTTTTAATAAACTATTTGATTCTCTTACTAAAAAAAGTTGTTTTTCACCCATCATTGGATAATTACTTGCTTTCAGTAATAAATCTTTAAAATTAATTTCATGACCATATAATATATGTTGATTAAATGATTTTAAATCATTAGGTAGTTTATTCTTAAAAATTTTAATAAACACGTTGGCAAAATATAATTGCTCAGAATTTATAATATATAAATTACAGTTAACATTATTTGATATCGAACTAATCTCTTCTACAAAATGTTCTACATTTGAAATTATATTCATGAAAAAATTAAATTTTAATAATTATAGTTTTAAGTTTAAAAATAAAGATAGTAAACTATATGTGTTTGATATTATTAGAAAAAAATATATTGAATTGACTAAGGAAGAATGGGTTAGGCAAAATACTATTTCTTACTTAATAGACAATTTAAATATACCAAAATCACATATTAACGTTGAAAAAGAATTTATAATAAATAATTTGAAAAAAAGATTTGATATTGCTGTTTTTAATAATAATGGTATATGTTCAATACTTATCGAATGTAAATCCTATGATTTTAAATTAAATGAAAAAGCTATTGATCAATTATTGATATATAATAAATATTTAAAATCTAATTTCTTAATGCTAACAAATGGAGTTAATCATTTATTTTTAAAAAGATCATCAAATAAAGTTGAAAAAATAAATTCTTTACCCTATTATATTGATTTATGAAAGTTGCTATTGTTGTTTTAAATTATAATGGATTAAATTTATTAAAAGTATTTATTCCCCAATTAATTAAGAATTGTGGTGGAATTGACATTTATGTTGTTGACAACAACTCAGAAGATGATAGTATTGATTATATAAATAACTATTATCCAAGTATCAAAATAATTAGAAATAAAGAGAATTTTGGATATGCTGGTGGCTATAATAATGCATTAGGCAAAATCGATACAGATTTATTTATTTGTTTAAATAATGATGCGACATTTATCGAATTTAACTCTTTAAATAATATAATAGAGGTTTTTAAGAAAAATCCAAATATTGTTGCTGCTCAACCAAAAATAATTAATTATTCAAATAGAAATTTTTATGATTATGCGGGTGCATCAGGTGGATTTATTGATATGTTTGGCTATCCATTTTGTAGAGGAAGAATTTTTTCAGAGATTGAAGATGTCTCAAAACACAATACTACCCGAGAAGTTTTTTGGGCAAGCGGATGTTGTTTAGTTATTAGAAAATCCTCTTTTGATTCTGTCAGAGGGTTTGATTCATCTTTTTTTGCTCACATGGAAGAAATAGATTTATGTTGGAGATTGAAAAATAAAAATTTTAGTAATAAAATTGTAGTCATTGGTAATTCAAATGTATATCATTTAGGAGGAGGAACTTTAAACTATAATACAGTCAATAAGCATTATTTAAACTTTAGAAATTCACTAATTATGCTTATAAAAAATTTACCAAAAAAATTATTTATTTTCTCATTATCAGGCAGATTTTTTATTGATTTACTTATATTTTGTTTTTCCATATTAACTTTTAAATTTAAACTAGCTACTGGCATCATTAAAGCTTATTTATATATCACATTTAATATTCTTAAAATTAAAAGAAAAACATTAACTAGAAAATCAAATTTTAAATTCTATTATTGTAAATCAATAGTTTATAATTTCTTTATAAAAAGAAAAAAAACTTTTTCAGAAATTTAGGATAATTTTAACCTAAACTTTTTTTTTATTTTATAAATTTATAAAAATTAAAATCATGAAAAATACCTTTTTATATATTTTGAGTTTTGTTATTTTGTTCACCTCATGTGTGTCTCAAAAGAAATTTGCAGAACTAGAAGCTACAAATCAAAACAATCTTAATCTACTTAATTCTGCTACAGTTAAATTAAACACTTGTCTAGATGAAAAAGCATCTGCTGAAGCAAGTATGAAAGTCCTTAAAGACCAAGTAGTTTTTCTAAAAACTAATAACCAGGATTTAATTAATAATATGGGAAACCTAACAACACTTTCGCAAAAAGGAGCTGAGAATCTAGAAAGGTCCCTGGAAAGTCTTCAAGAAAAAGATCTCGTTATTAGAACTATGCAAGATGCAGTAACTCGAAGAGATTCAGTAACTCTAGCATTAGTAACAAGCTTAAAAGGAGCTTTCATTGATATTAATGATAATGATATTGAAGTTAATGTTGAAAAAGGTGTTGTGTTTATTTCAATTTCTGATAAATTATTATTTAATAGCGGAAGTTATTATGTTTCTGACAGAGCCAAGGAGGTACTTGGTAAAGTCGCTCAAGTAGTTTTAGATAAGCCAGAAATTGAATTTATGGTAGAAGGTCACACAGATGATGTTCCTATACAAAATGAGGTTCTTTTAGATAACTGGGATTTAAGTGTGAAAAGAGCAACCTCTGTCGTTAGGGTTTTACAAAATAACTTTGGTGTTCCCCCAGAAAGAATGACTGCAGCAGGAAGAAGTTCATATATTCCAGTCATGGATAATGATTCTACAGAGGGAAGAGCAAAAAATAGAAGAACCCGAATTGTTGTTCTTCCTAAGCTTGATCAATTTTATGAATTGATTGAAAAAGGAATGAAAGCAGCTTCTAACTAAACTCAAATAATTCATACGAAACTAAAAAAGGGGGATACTTGTGTTCCCCTTTTTTATTTTATTAATTTAAGTTTTGCAAATTTTAATAATACTTTTTTTTCCCCGGAATTTTTAAAATTGATAGTTGCCCTCGAATTTTCTCCATCCTCCTCTATCATCTTAACCTCTCCTTTTCCAAACCTTTCATGGAAAACAATATCATCAACTTTAATATTAATCTTAATATAATTTTGAGATAAATTATGTTTTTTTATTGATGATAAGGTTTTTCTTTTTTTAAAATCTCTAATTCTTAATAATTTATTATCAATGTGAGTAGGTGCACTAATCCTGGATAAATTATTATTGGTATATTTTTTATCAATTTCAGAAAGAAATCTGCTAGGATCGCACTCAATAAGGTTACCCCATTTAAATCTTTGGTTACAGTAACTCAATGTCAAGTTTTTTTCAGCTCTAGTCATAGCAACATAAAAAAGTCTTCTCTCCTCTTCTACTTCTTCTCTTGAATTTATACTCATTATTGATGGAAATAAGTTTTCTTCCATTCCTATAACATAAACAATTGGGAATTCTAGTCCCTTTGCCATGTGTACAGTCATTAAAGATACGCTGTCTTTTGACACTTCTTTGTCGGTCTCAGAATATAACGCAACATCTTCTAAATATTTTGACAATGATTTGTCAGATTCAAATAATTCTTCTTGACCTTGTATAAAATCATTTATACCATTAATTAATTCTTCAATATTTTCAATTCTATTGAATGACTCAAGTGAACCTTCATTTTTATAAAAGTTTATAATATTTATTTTATTAATAATATGTGAAACAGTTTCATATGCATTATTGTTTTTTGAAAAAACTTTAAATGACAGAATTTGATCTTTGAAGTTTTCTAATTTTTCTAATGTTCCCTTATTAATCCTTATTGCAGGGTCATTACAATTTGATATACTCTCAAACAGAGAGATTTGTTGTTTTTCAGAAACTAAAGTTAATTTATCTAGAGTTGTTTGCCCTATTCCTCTTGTTGGAAAATTTATAACTCTTCTCAAGCTTTCTTCATCATTAAGGTTTTCAACTAATCTTAAATATGCTAAAACATCTTTTATCTCTTTTCTTTGGTAAAATGAGACTCCTCCAAAAACTTGATATTCAATATTTATTTTCCTTAAAGCATCTTCGATTGATCGTGATTGAGCATTTGTTCTGTAAAGAACAGCAAATGATGAATTATTTAATAATTCATTGTTTTTTCTTTCAAAAATATTAGAAGCAACATATCTTCCTTCATCGGAGTCAGAAAGAGATTTGTTAATTATTATTTTATCTCCATCATTATTTTCTGTCCATATAGTTTTGTCTAGTTTATATTGATTCTTTTGAATTAAAGAATTTGCACATTGAACAATATTATTAGATGATCTATAGTTTTGCTCTAGTTTATATGTTTTACAATCAGGATAATGTTTTTTAAAATTTAGAATATTATCAATATTTGCTCCCCTAAAACTATAAATGCTTTGTGAATCATCGCCAACAACACAAAGGTTTTGATATCTATCTGAAAGTGCTTTAATTATTAAATATTGAGAATAATTTGTGTCTTGATATTCGTCAACTAAAATATATCTGAATTTGTCTTGATATTTTGATAAAACCTCAGGAAATTTATTGAGTAGTTCATTTGTTTTTAGAAGAAGATCATCAAAATCCATTACTGAAGATCTGAAACATCTATCAACATATCTTTTGTAAATAATACCAAACTCCGGTCTTTTAGATATTTTATCAACCTCAATCATTTCAGTATTATTGAAATAGTTTTCAACTGTAATAAAATTATTTTTAAGCGATGATATGCGATTTCTTATTTGTTTAGTCTTATAGTTATCTTTACTTAGATTGAGTTCTTTAATGATATTTGAAACTAGTCTTTCAGAATCATATGTATCATATATTGTAAAATTTGTAGGATAACCAAGAAGTGAAGCCTCTGTTCGTAAAATTCTAGCAAAAACTGAATGAAAAGTTCCCATCCAAATATTTCTTGATTGAGATTCGCCTACACTTTCTGAAATTCTTTTTTTCATTTCAGAAGCAGCCTTATTTGTAAATGTTAAGGCTAAAATATTAAATGGATCGATTTTCTGATTTATCAAATGAACTATTCTATAGGTTAGAACCCTGGTTTTTCCAGAACCTGCACCCGCGATAACAATAAGAGGTCCATTTTTATGAAGAACAGGAAGTTTTTGTTGATCGTTAAGTTTTTGAAGATATTCAGTCAATTTTTAAGTTTAACTGTTATTAATTTTTAAAGTTAATAAATTAAATTTGGGAAGTGAAAACAAATAAACTAAATACTTCAATTGAGTTTGTTAAAGGAATTGGTAAGTCAAGATCCAAATTAATTAAGGACGAATTAAATATTAATTCATGTTACGATATGTTGTATAATTTTCCTTTTAGATATATAGACAGATCAAAATTTTTTAAAATATCTGAAATGGATAATGAAATGGTAAACGTTCAGATTAAAGGAGTTTTTAAAGATCTTAAATTGGTAAAGTTTTCAAATAAATACAGATTAGAGGGAAAGTTTTTTGATGGACAAAACTACTTAATGATTAATTGGTTTAAAGGTTTAAATTGGATCGAAAAATCCATTGAATTAAATTCTGAATATGTGTTATTTGGGAGATTGTCTTGGTTTAATAAAACACCAACGATGGTTCATCCTGAATTTGAAAAATTAAAGAAAATTTTAAACAAGGGTTTTGTAAAAATTAAACCAGTGTATCACTCAACTGAAAAACTAATTAATCATGGAATTTCTAACAATTTTTTTATTAAAATAATAAAAAATATTTTAGAATATTTAGAAGATGAAATAAGTGAAAATTTAAATAAGGAAATAAACGAAAAATATAGTTTTTTCTCAACTAGAAAATCTTTAATAAATATTCATTTTCCAAAAAATTTTGATAATTTGAATATATCTAAAAATAAAATAATTTATGAAGAGTTTTTTTTTAATCAATTAAAATTTAATTTAATCAAGTTAAATAGAAAAAAATCTAATCCAGGATATTATTTCCCCTCTATCAGTAAAAAGTTTAAACATTTTTATAGTAATAAGCTAAATTTTGAATTAACTAATTCTCAAAAAAAAGTATTGAAAGAAATAAGAAATGACTTTTCAAGTAAAAAACAAATGAATAGACTTTTACAGGGAGATGTTGGTTCTGGAAAAACTATAGTTGCTATAATGTCAATTATAATTTCTGTTGAAAACAGTTATCAATCTTGTGTTGTTGCTCCAACTGAAATTTTAGCTAACCAACATTATAAGTCATTTGTTGAATATTTAAATGATATTAATATAAATATTAAAATTCTTACAGGATCTACACCTAAGTCTCAAAGAAAACTAATACTAAAAGACTTAATTGAAGGAAATATTGATGTTTTAATTGGAACACATGCTCTTTTTGAGGATGATGTAAGATTTAAAAATTTAGCCTATGTAGTAATAGATGAACAACATAAGTTTGGCGTGAATCAAAGAAGTAAAATGTGGAAAAAGAATAATCCACCTCCTCATGTTTTAATTATGACTGCAACTCCTATCCCCAGAACTTTGACTATGAGTATATATGGTGATTTAGATGTATCAATAATTGATGAATTACCCCCTGGAAGAAAAGATGTTGTTACCGTTCATAGAAAAGACAAGAATAGATTAAAAGTTTTTGCATTTCTAAAAGATCAAATTAAATATGGAAGACAAATTTATATTGTATACCCATTAATTGAAGAGTCAAAAAAAATGGACCTTAAATTTCTTGAAGATGGATATGAAAGTTTAATCAGAGAATTTCCTAAAGATAAATACCAAATAGGCATCCTTCATGGCAAAATGAATAATAAAAGTAAAGACTATGAAATGAAGCGTTTTGTTGATGGAAAGACTAATTTATTAATCTCTACGACTGTAATTGAGGTTGGTGTTAATGTGCCAAACTCCTCAGTAATGATTATTGAAAGTGCTGAGAGGTTTGGTTTGTCACAATTGCATCAATTGAGAGGAAGAGTTGGAAGAGGAAATTATGAAAGCTATTGCATATTAATGACAAAAGATTCTTTAAGTGATGATGCTAAAACAAGAATAAAAGCAATGACAACGACAAATAATGGTTTTAAAATTTCAGAAATTGATTTAAAGCTTAGAGGACCAGGAGATGTCTTAGGGACTAGGCAAAGCGGAGATCTAGGATTTAAGCTTGGAGATATTGTTAATGATACTGAAATATTTAATGATGCTTTTAGTGACGTAAAAAAAATATTATCAAACGACTCTGGTTTAAAACTTGTATCCAATAATAATATTAAGAGATTTTTAGTAAATTATTCAAAAAATAAATCCTGGAATATAGTTGGTTAATTAATTATTGATAATATATCTTTACATGAATGAAAATTTCTTTTAACTGGATATCGGATATTATTGATAAAAAATTAGATTTTGAAGAATGTGTTGAAATTTTAACGGATATTGGTTTAGAAGTTGAAAAAACATATGTCTACTCGAATTTTCCGACAGATCTATCTCAATTGCTCATCGGAAATGTTAAGGAATGTGTAAAACATCCAAATGCAGACAGGTTAAAATTGACAACTATTGATATTGGAGAAAAAGATTTTTTAAAAATTGTTTGTGGAGCACCTAATGTTAATATTAATCAAACTGTCATTGTTGCACCAATTGGAGCTAGTATAACATCTAACAATGGAAGTTCTTTTACAATTAAAAATGTAAAAATAAGAGGTGTTGAAAGTAATGGCATGTTATGTGCTGAAGATGAAATTGGAGTAGGAAACAATCATGATGGCATTATTGTTTTAGAAAAAAAAATTAAGCCTGGAACAAGAGTTTCTAAAGTTTATAAACCATACACTGATAAAATCTTAGAAATTGGTTTGACTCCAAACAGATGTGATGCTATTTCTCATTTTGGAGTAGCTAGAGATCTTCGTGCTGCTGTTTCTTACAGAAGCGATAAGCAAATTGAGCTCATTTCGCCATCAATTTCAAATTTTTACAATACAATAATTTCACCAAATCTTAATATTGAAATTAGCGACCCTAATGATTGTAGAAGATTCTGTGGATTAGTTATTGACAATATAGTAGTAAAAGATTCACCTGAGTTTATAAAAAATAGATTAAAAGCCATTGGTTTAAATCCAATTAATAACATTATTGACATAACAAATTATGTTATGCATGAGCTTGGTCAACCACTTCATGCATATGATAGAGATAAAATTAAATCAAACACTATTAGAATTAAAAAATTTAATAAATCAAATAAATTTATAACTCTTGATGCTCAACAAAGACAACTCTACAAAGATGATCTCATGATTTGCGATGAAGATTCACCTATGTGTATGGCGGGAATTTATGGAGGTTTAAATTACTCTGTTTCAGAAAATACAAAAACTATATTTCTTGAAAGTGCTTTCTTTAATCCCGTAACAATAAGAAAATCATCAAAAAAACATGGATTAAACACTGATTCATCATATAGATTTGAAAGAGGTGTTGATTTAGATAATACTGAATTTGCATTAAAACGTGCTGCGGCATTAATAGTGGAATTTTGTGACGGAGAAATAATAAGTGGTTTAATGGATGAATATCCTAAAAAAATTGAAGAAAAAAATATTGTATTAAATTTTAATAGTGTTGATAGTTTAATTGGTTTCAAAATAGATCGATTAAAAATAAAATCAATTTTAAACCTGCTTGATTTTAAAATTAATAATGTTACTGATACATCAGCAGGAATTACAATTCCATTCTACAGACATGACGTAAATAGGGAATGTGATGTCATTGAAGAAATTTTAAGAATCCACGGATATAATAACATTGAAATTAATAAAAAGCTTAACATATCTATTTCATCTCTAGTTAATTCAAATAATAAATTTGAGAATTTAATTTCAGACTATTTGTCTTCGCTGGGATTTAATGAAATAATGAATAATTCTCTAGTTGACAACAAGACAAACGCAGATGAAAAAAACAAAGTGACACTTATAAATTCAATTAGTCTGGATATTTCATCAATGAGAACCTCTTTGCTTCCTGGTATGCTTAAGTCTTTAGCCTATAATATAAACAGGAAAAATAAAAATTTAAAATTTTATGAATTTGGTTCAAAGTATGAAAAAGTAAATGACAAGTATTATGAAAAGAAAGTACTTGGTATACTTATTTCAGGAAATATTATTGATGAATCATGGTATTCAAAAAATATAAAATTTGATTTATATATTTTAAAAAATATAGTATTAAATATATTTAAAAAATTTAGTGTAAAATATATTGAAAAATATTATGAAAGAAAAATTTCATTTAGATATGGAAATGATAAAGCTATAATATCATCACTTAATAAATCTTTACTATCATCATATGAAATTGAAGAGGATAATGTTTTTTATGCCACAATTGAACTTGACAGCTTATACAGTTATAGCTCAAATCAATTTTTTAAAGTAAAAAAGCCCTCAAAATATCCTCTAGTAAGGAGAGATTTTTCTTTTATTATTAAAAACTCAACTGAATTTAATGATTTAAAATTAAGTATAAAAAAAATAAGTAAGTTGATCAAGGAAGTGAAACTAATGGATGTATACAAAGGAAAGCCTCTTAATAAAAATGAGAAATCATATTCATTTTCAATAATCTTAGAAAATGAAAAAAAAACATTAGAAGATTTAGAAATTAATAATATTTCTAAAAAAATAATTAACACAATATCAAAAAAACATAAAGCGGTTCTTAGAGGCTAATAAATTTCTTCTCTGAGTGCTTTAATTTTACTGTCAGCTAAATAATCTTCAAATGACATTAGTTTATCAATAATTCCTTTTTTTCCTATTTCAAGAATTCTATTTCCTACAGAGTTTGCAAACTCATAATCATGTGTGCTAAGAATAATATTTCCTTTAAATTTTATTAATGAATTATTTAAAGTTTGGATTGTTTCTAAATCGAGATGATTTGTAGGCTCATCTAACATTAAAAAATTTGATTTTTCCATCATCATTTTAGATAAAATACATCTAACTTTTTCTCCTCCAGATAAAACAGTACATGATTTTAAAGCTTCTTCTCCACTAAAAATCATTTTACCTAAAAAACCTCTAATAAAAACTTCCTCTCTTTCCTCGTCATTATTTGACCATTGCCTTAACCAATCTATTAAATTAATATTCTTATTAAAAAATAAATCATTATTGAGAGGTAAATATGATTGACTGATAGTGCTTCCCCACTTAAATTCCCCCTGATAGTCTCTATCATTTCCATTTATGATTTCATAAAACCTTGATGTTATTTTAGAGTCTTTTGAGTAGAGTATAACTTTATTACCTTTACTTAACGTAAAATCAATAGGTTTACTTATCTCATCAAAAATAAGTTGATTAACATTTAGAATTTGATCGCCACTTTCCCTTTCCATTTCAAATATAATACCTGGATATCTTCTAGATGATGGTTTAATTTCTTCAATATTTAATTTTTCAATCATTTTCTTTCTGGATGTTGCTTGTTTAGATTTTGCAACGTTTGCGCTGAATCTGGCTATAAAGTCTTCAAGTTCTTTCTTTTTTTCTTCTGCTTTTTTATTCTGCTGTGCTCTTTGTTTTAGTGCCAGTTGACTAGACTCATACCAAAATGAATAATTTCCTGAATAATGAGTTATTTTTCCAAAGTCAATATCTGAAATATGTGTACAAACTGTATCTAAAAAATGTCTATCGTGAGAAACAACAATTACTGTATTTTCATAATTAATAAGAAAGCTTTCTAACCATTTAATTGTTTCAAAATCTAATTCATTTGTTGGTTCATCCATAATTAAAATATCTGGATTTCCGAACAAAGATTGAGCTATTAATACCCTTACTTTCGTTTTTCCATCAAGATCAGACATTAATGTATAATGTAAATTTTCTTCAACACCAAGTTGAGATAATAAGGAAGCAGCATCACTCTCAGCATTCCAACCGTCCATTTCTTCAAATTGATTTTGAAGTTCTCCAACTCTTACTCCATCTTGATCAGAAAAATCTATCTTGGAATATAAGTCATCCATCTCTTTTTTAATCTTATATAAATTTTTATTACCCATTAAAGTGCTTTGAAGTACTTGAAAATCATCAAATGCATTGTGATTTTGTTCAAGGACTGATAATCTTTTTCCTGGTTCTATAAAAACACTTCCAGAGTTCGGATTTAATTTTCCAGATAATATTTTTAAAAAAGTAGATTTTCCAGAACCGTTAGCCCCAATTACACCATAACAATTACCTTTTTTAAATATAGTATTAACATCGTCAAATAGAATTCTTTTCCCAAATTGAACTGATAGATTTGATGTACTTATCATAATTCTGGCAAAAATAACAAAATGAGTTTAAGAGACACATATTTATGTTATTTTTATATAAATGCGAATAATACTTGTTTTTTTAATCATCCTATCTTTCTCTTGTAAAAAGGAAAATAAATCAACTTTTTTTGGCGGTAAGATTTTAAATAAATCTTCTAATAAAATCGTATTAAACAAGGACAATAACCTATTTAAAGATGCCTTAATAAGTAAAGATGGTATATTTAAAATGAAATTTGATTCTTTAAGTTCTGGTCTATATAATTTTTTCTTACAACCAGAATTTCAATATGTTATACTTGAAAAAAATGATAGTTTGTTCATAAGGTTAAATAGTTTGGACTTTGATGAATCTTTAGTGTTTATGGGAATTGGATCATCAAAAAATAATTTTTTAATCGATGTTTTTTTAAATTTTGAATTTAATGAAGCTGAATTAAATAAATTTAATAATAAACCTTTTAATGATTATTTAAATATAATTGACTCCTTAATATTGATTCAAAAAAATAATTTTAATGTTTTTAAGTCTGAAACGAAATTATCTCAATTAAGTGAAAAAATAATTTTAAGTGCTATAAAGTACCCTTATATGGACAAAATCCAGTCTTATGTTCTTAGAAAGAATTTGGATAAAAGTTTATGGAATAATATAAATGATAAATATGAAATTAATTTAAATGATGGAGAATTAGCATATTTTAAATCTTACATAGATTTTATTTATTTATATACTTTTAATTTGACCAGAATATTAAACAATAACATTAACGGTTTAGATTTTCAAATTGAAAGATTGAATATAATTGACAAATTAATATATAATGATAAAATTAAATCAAAGTTATACAGGTTTTTAGCCTTTGAAGTTTTACTTAAAAATAATAATATTACATATAAAGAAAAGTTTATTAAAAATTTTATCAGAATTTCTAAATTTAAATTAATAAACAACGAAGTTTATGATTTATATGAAAATCAAAGAAAACTTATCCCTGGTAATTATTTCCCGTTTTTTGATTTTACTAAAACAAACAGTTCAGAAATAAACATATTAAAAAATAATTTATCAAAAAAAGTGTTGTTTTTTTGGTCTTATGATCAAATACCTCACTCGAATTCTATTCATGAAAAGATTAATGCTCTCAAGAAAATCCATTCTAATTTTGATTATTATTCAATAAATATCAATGATTCTCAATCCAAATGGATTAATAATATAATTGACCTAGAATTGAATAATATAAGAAGTTTAAATTTTAATAATTTAAGCAGAAAGCTTTTAATAAATAATTTAAATAAAGTTTTTTTATTAAATCAAAATAATCAGATTATAAAAATAGATTTAATAGATAATATTAAATTATAAAAAAGCTTAAGAGTTTGATTTTTTGTAATCATCTAAAAACTTTTTTAAGCCAATGTCAGTTAATGGATGATTGAGCAAGCCTTTAATTACTGATAACGGAGTTGTGACCACATCAGCTCCTAATTTTGCACAATCAATTATATGCATTGTATGTCTTACAGACGCAGCTAATATTTCAGTTGAAAAATTATAATTATCATATATTTCACGAATGTCTGCAATTAAATCTAATCCGTTGGAGGAAATATCATCTAACCTTCCAATAAAAGGAGACAAATATGTTGCTCCAGCTTTGGCTGCAATTATTGCTTGACCAGACGAAAACACAAGTGTACAGTTAGTTTTGATATTATTGTCTGAAAAATATTTAATTGCTTTAATTCCTTCTGATATCATTGGGACTTTTACAACTATTTGTGGATTAAGTGAAGCTAGATACTCACCCTCTTTAACTATTCCATCAAAATCTGTTGAAATAACTTCAGCAGAAACATCTCCATTTACGATATCACAAATGTTTAAATAATGATTAATTATATTTTCATGACCACTTATACCCTCTTTTGCCATTAATGATGGATTAGTTGTTACACCATCAAGTATTCCTAAATCTTGTGCTTCTTTAATTTGTTTAAGATTTGCTGTATCTATAAAAAACTTCATTAGTTATTGTATTTAATTAATATTCTCTCAAAGATTAAATCTGGTAAAATTCTTTTCAAAATTATTGAAAACTTTTGAAACAATGTTCCTGCTTTATAGTGAATTTTAGGATTCTTTGTTTTAATTATCTTAAGAACAAGTTTTGAAATAATTATAGGATTACTTCCACTGCTTTCAACATGTTTATTCATCATTTTCCAAGAACGATAGTACTTTTCAAAATAAATAGAATCTTTATTGTTAAATGAATCAATTCTTCTTGAAACAATATTTGTCTTAAAATCACCGGGGGCAATATTTGTAACTTTGATATTATAATCCCGCAGTTCTAGTCTCAAGCTTTCAGTTAAAATTTCTAATGCACTTTTAGAAGCACAATATATTCCTCTGTATGGCAAACCAATATATCCTGCAATTGATGTCATATTTATGATTAGACCTTTTTTATTTTTTCTCATGGAAGGAAGAACCGATTTAATCATTTCAATTGGTCCAAAAAAGTTAGTATTAAAAAGTTTTTCTGTGTCTTTTATTTCAGAATCTTCAATGGGGCCTGTGAAACCTATTCCTGCATTATTAATTAATATATCTATAGATTTTTCCTTTAAAAATATATAGTTTACACAAGAATGTATTTCATCAATATTATTAATATTCGACTTTATAAGGTTAATTTTAGAGTTAGAATAATTAGACGGGTTTCTACAAGTTCCATAAACTTTAAAGTTATTTTTTATTAAAAACTCTCCAATACTTTTACCAATTCCTGATGATGCTCCTGTAATTAATACTACTTTCATAAAAAAAAGGGCAAGAAACTTATATCACACCGCTACAACCATTTACCCTTGCTGTATTCCTACCCTGGGGGATTTGATGGGAGCTGGTTGCATAAGCCCTGCCCACAACAAATATAATATGTTTTAATAAAAGATTTAGAAGTATTACTTTTAATAAATGTTTATGCGAATTAATTTTTATCAATTATTTGTTTTATTAGTTTTTAGTTCTTGTTCTAACGAAAACAAAATTTTTAATATTAACATCAATTCTGAATCTAAAATTTTTAATAAAGAATCAGTACTTTCCCTCGACATAAAATTAAATAATAATCAAATTGATGTTGAAAATTTAAAATTCTTTATTAATGATAATGAAGTTGATAAAAAAACTAAACTGAATAATACTAAGCTAGGAACTAATTTAATTAAAGCTCAATTTGCTTACAAAAATCAACAAAAAACTATTATAAAAGAGATCGATGTATTTAATATAAAGGCTCCAGTCATTTATTCTTATGTAATAATTAAAGAATATCCGCACGACATATCATTATATACGCAAGGACTTGAATTTAATAATAATATATTATTTGAAAGTACTGGACTAAATGGTTTTTCCTCACTGAGAAAGTTTGATGTTTTTAACAACAAATTAATTGATGTTAGGTTTTTAGATGATGAATATTTCGGAGAAGGCCTAACCATCTTCGAAAATAAAATTTTTCAACTTACATGGAAAAATAAAATTGGATTTATTTACGACCTAAATAGCATGAGCATGGAAAGTTCTTTTAATTACGATCAAAGTTTAGAAGGATGGGGTCTAGCAAACGATGGAGAATTTTTATATAAATCTGATGGGACTGAAAAGATTTGGATTATTGATCCTTATTCATATGAGGAGATTAAAAATATTGAAGTAGTAACAAACAAAAAAAAAGTTATGAATATCAATGAACTAGAAATTGTAGATGATAAGATTTATGCAAATACGTATCAGTTTAATAAAGATGTTGTTTTAGTAATTGATAAATCCACTGGTTCTGTTGATGGTATTATAAATTTTGGGGATTTAAGAAATAATTTAAAACAACACGCTGACTTAGATGTCTTAAATGGAATTGCATTCAATAAAAAAAGAAATACTTTTTTTGTAACGGGAAAAAGATGGAACAAAATTTTTGAAGTAAAAATTATTAAAAATTAAATAATTTCTTTCCGGACATTAAAAAATTTACTTTAGTTTTTACTTTTTTTAAGACAACTTCGTTATTAAAGTTTTCAATCACTTCATCAATAAGTTTAACGATTTCAATAATTTCTTTTTTGTCAATTCCTCTTGTTGTTATTGCTGCAGTGCCAAATCTTATTCCCGAAGTTATAAAAGGAGATTTATCATCAAATGGTACCATGTTTTTATTTGCTGTTATATCAGCTTTAACTAAAGCTTCTTCAGCTTGTTTTCCAGTAATGTTTTTATTTCTTAAATCAATCAACATTAAGTGATTGTCTGTTCCACCTGAAATTATATTATAATTTTTATTTAAAAGCTCTTTTGACATTGTTTTTGCATTATTTCTTACTCTGACCATATATTTTAAAAAGTCATCACTAAGAGCTTCTCCAAACCCAATAGCTTTAGCAGCAATCACGTGCTCTAGAGGACCGCCTTGGTTTCCAGGAAAAACACCCATATCTATCTGGTTAGACATTGGTTTTAATTTTCCACTTTTATATTTTAAACCCAAAGGATTATCATAGTCTTTCCCCATTAGTATTAATCCACCTCTGGCTCCCCTGAGCGTTTTATGAGTTGTTGTTGTAACAACATGGCAATGTGGAATTGGATCGTTTAATAAACCTTTTGCAATTAAGCCTGAAGGATGGGAAATATCAGCTAAAAGGAATGCCCCTATTTCATCAGCAATTTCCCTGAACTTACTAAAATCAATATCTCTTGAGTATGCAGATGCTCCAGCTATAATCATTTGAGGTTTTTCTTTAATTGCAGTCTCATAAATATCATTATAGTTGAGCAAACCAGTCTCTTTTTCAACACCATAAAAAGAGGTATTATAAATTCTTCCTGAAAAATTAACGCTGGATCCATGGGTTAAATGTCCGCCGTGTGATAAATCAAAGCCAAGAAGCTTATCACCTGGTTTTAAAAATGCATGAAAAACAGAAGCATTTGCTTGACTTCCTGAATGAGGTTGAACATTAGCATACTCTGCACCAAATAATTCTTTTGCTCTATCTATTGCGATGGATTCAACTTCATCAACTACCTCACATCCACCGTAATATCTTTTTCCTGGGTATCCTTCAGCATATTTATTAGTTAGGACTGATCCGGCAGCATTCATTACGTCTTTACTTACAAAATTTTCTGAAGCAATTAGCTCAATTCCATTTATCTGTCTTTCTTCCTCTTTTCTGATTAAATCAAATATTATTTTTTCGGATTTCATATGAGATTATTTGATTATGCAAGATACTTATTAACTTTGCTTAGTGCAAGAGAAAATCAACATAGTAAATAAAAAGGCAAAGTTCAAATATTTTTTAATTAAAAAATATGTTACTGGACTTGTTTTAAACGGATCAGAAATAAAGTCAATAAGACAAAAAAAAGCAAATATTGATAGATCTTTTTGTGCTTTTTTTGATAATGAATTATATGTTTATAACATCCAAATTGAACATTATATCAATTCAAGTTCTTTTGTAAAGCAAAGAAATAAAATAAAGCTTTTGCTTAATAAAAAAGAATTGTTAAAATTAAAAAAAGAACTCAATAATTTGGGAACTACTATTGTTCCAACAAAATTATTTATTGGCGATAAAGGTTTGGCTAAACTTGAGGTCTACACAGTTAAAGGGAAAAAAAATTATGACAAGAGAGAGGCGATAAAAAAAAGAGAAAATAAAGTAAAAATCGACAGAATTAAAAAATCTAATTAGTATTTGTTTTTTAACATTGGAACAAAACGATAATCACCAAAAGTTTTTTTTTCAAATTTTGTATCATTAATCCTATAAATTAATGTCATTTTTTGTACAGAATCCCCTATTGGCACAACCATTCTCCCACCAATTTTAAGTTGCTTTAAAAGGTTAAGCGGAGGCTTTTTACATGCAGCAGTAATTATAATTTTATCAAATGGAGAAAGATTATCAAATCCTTTGTGACCATCATCCCAAATAATTTTTTCAGGATTCAAATTAATTTCATTTAATATTTTTTTTGATTTTTTATGTAAACTGTAAACTCTTTCAACAGTAAAAACTTTAGCACCTAAGAATACAAGAATTGAGGTTTGAAAACCAGACCCTGTACCAATTTCTAAAATTTTATCATCTTTTTTGACATCTAACAGCTCAGTTTGAAATGCAACAGTAAATGGCTGAGAAATTGTCTGATTATCATCAATAGGAAATGCCTCGTCCTTGTATGCATAAAGTTTAAAATCTTTATGTATAAACATATGCCGTGGAATTTTATAAAAAGCTTCTAATATTTTTTTATTTTTAATTCCTTTTTTAGCTAAGATTCTAATTAATTCATTTCTTAATCCAACTAGCTTTGGTGAATCATACATTAAATAAAAATATTAATTAATTATATATAATTGTAAATTTGCAGAGGAATGTTAAATATTGTAGTAATTGGTGCTGGTCACCTTGGCGAATTTCACATAAAGCTTTTAAATAGCTCAAAACTTTTTAATCTCGTGGGTTTTTATGATTCCGATAAGTTAAGGGTGAAGTTTATTCAAGATAAGTATAATATTAATTTTATTGAAGTTAAAAATATAAGCTCTTTGACAGATTCAATTATAATATCTAATCCAACATCTTTTCATTATGAAACAGCAATTAAGTTCTTAAAAGAAAAAAAACATGTATTTATAGAAAAACCAATCACTTCAACGATAGAACAAGCAGAAAATCTTATTAAATTAAAAAATAAATATAATTTAATTTGTCAAGTCGGTCATGTTGAAAGATTTAATTCAGCATTTTTAAATATCAAAGATTCTTTAGATCCTAAGTTTATTGAATCTCATAGACTATCTTCATACCCCTCCCGTGGAACTGATGTTTCTGTTGTACTTGATTTAATGATTCACGATATTGATATTGTTTTGTCTTTAGTTGATTCCAAGATTAAAAAAATAAATGCTAATGGAACAAAAATAATTAGCACTTCACCTGATATTGCTAATGCTCGAATTGAATTTGAAAATGGTTGTGTTGCTAATCTCACATCTAGTAGATTATCTTTAAAAAAAATGAGGAAAATGAGAATTTTTCAAAAAGACTCATATATTTCCGTTGATTTTGATAGTGGTTCAAGTGAAATTATAAAAATTAAAAACTATGATGGAAATAATAAGTATGCAATGACAATATGTGATTCTCAGGGTGTAGAAAAGGAGATTCTAATTGAAAATATTAAAAATAAAAAAATAAATTCTATAGAGGAGGAACATAATAATTTTTATTATTCAATTATCAACAATAATCAACCTATAGTCTCCTTTGAAAAGGGTAGAAATGCCCTTAAAGTAGCCTTAGAAATTTTAAAAATAATTGAAAATTAAGCATGAATTTTAATTTATTTAAAAATACAGTTCCAGAAAGTGTTAAAATTATTGCAGTCTCTAAAACAAAACCTATAGAAAAAATAAAAGAAATATATGATTTAGGACATAGAGATTTTGGAGAAAACAAAGTACAAGAAATGGTAAAAAAACAGCTAAATCTTCCTAAAGATATAAAGTGGCATTTGATTGGAAAACTTCAAAGAAACAAAGTAAAATATATTGCTCCATTTGTCCATTTAATTCATTCAGTTGACTCAGAAAAATTATTAAACCAAATAAATAAGGAAGGAGTTAAAAACAACAGAGTTATCAATCTGCTTTTACAAATAAAAATATCAAGTGATCCATTAAAAACTGGATTTGATTATGATGATTTAAATAATTTGTTTTCTAATAGTTTTTTAGACAAATATTCGTCAATTAAAGTTCTTGGACTAATGGCTATGGGCTCCGCTGACAAATCTAAAAATGAGAATGAATTTAAAATTCTTTCAAATTTTTTTAAAAAAATTAATAGATTACAAAATTTAAGATATTTATCTCTAGGAATGAGTAATGATTATAAACTTGCTATAAAACATAATTCAAATATGATTAGAATTGGTAGTTTAATTTTTGGATCAAGAAGTTAATGTTTGTAATTATAGACTTAGAAACTACTGGAGGGGTTTTCAATAAAGAAAAAATTATTGAAATAGGATTAATAAAATATGATGGATCAAGAGTTTTAGAAACTTTCCAATCATTAATTAACCCATTTGTAAAAATTGATCCATTTATTGAAAGATTAACAGGAATTAAAAATAAACAGCTATATAAATCTAAAAGTTTTAAATCATACAGTAAAAAAATATATGATTTCTTAAAGGATTCTATAATCGTGGGGCATGATGTTAAATATGATCTTAGAGTTTTAACAAATGAATTTAAAAAGGAAAAAATATTCATAAAAAATAAATCATTGTGCACACTTGAAATGATGAAAGAAAAATATTCAAACTTAAGTTCCTACAAATTAAAATCATTAAGTAAGGAGTTTAATATAGATTTATTTAATCATCACAGAGCTATGGATGACGCTAAAGCAACTCTTGAGCTACTAAAACTATGTAATGAGTAGAAAGAATTTAATTAGTATTTCTGGTCCAACTGCAATTGGAAAGACAAAACTTGGAATATGTTTAGCTAAATCTTTAAAAACTGAAATAATTTCATTTGATTCTAGACAATTTTATAAAGAAATGTTTATAGGAACGGCAGTACCATCAAAAAATGAATTAAATGAAGTTAAACATCATTTTATTCAACACAAATCAATTTTTGATGACTATACAATATATGACTTCTCAGTTGATGCTAATAAATTAATTAAAGAACTTTTCAAATCATTTGATAATATAATTCTGGTTGGTGGATCATATATGTTTCTTAAGTCTATAATATACGGCATTGATAATATTCCAAAAATACCAAATGAAATAAGAAACAATTTAAATAATATTTTAAATAACAAGGGTGTTAATTATTTACAATTAATACTAAAATATAAAGATCCAGAATATTATAAAAAAGTTGATATAAATAATCCAAGAAGGTTGATTAGAGCTTTGGAGGTAATCGAATTCACAAATAAGCCCTATACCTCTTTTTTAACAAACAGAATTAAAAGTATATATAACCACTACCCAATTGTCTTGAATGCTGAAAGAAAAAAAATTTATAATTTAATAAATAACAGAGTTGACTTAATGGTTGAATCTGGTTTAGTCGGGGAAGTAAGAAGACTATACCCATATAGAGATAGGAAAGCATTAAATACAGTTGGATATATGGAGCTTTTTGGTCATTTCAATAATAAGTATTCAATTGATTTTGCAATAGATGAAATAAAAAAAAATACAAGAAGATTTGCTAAAAAACAGATGACATGGATAAACAATTCAGTTGAAGAGCACTTGTGGATTGATAGAAATTATAATTTAGATAATATTTTAAAAAGCTTAAAAAATAAATTCATTTAGATTTTTTCTAATTCTATCATTTACATTATCATTTTTATTTATAAAAAACTTTTTTCCAATTAATTTTTCATATAATTCAATATATCTTCTGCTAACCATAGTTATAACATCATCTGTCATTTCAGGAACATCTTGATTCTTTTTTCCTTGAAAATTATTTTTCATTAACCACTCTCTAAAAAACTCCTTTGACAATTGTTTTTGTTTAAGACCTTTATTTTGTAATTCAGCATAAGAATTCTTATAAAAATACCTAGACGAATCTGGAGTATGAATTTCATCTATCAAATTTATTTTTCCGTTTGAATCATAACCAAATTCATATTTTGTATCAACTAATATTAAATCATTTTTTTCAGCCAAATCTGTACCTCTTTTAAATAATTCTAAACTTTTTTCATGTATAAAATCATAATCCTTTTTACTCAATATTTTTTGATCAATAATTGATTTCGATGAAATATCTTCATCATGTGACCCCTTTTCTGCTTTTGTAGCTGGTGTAATAATTGGAGATTTAAACTTGTCATTTTCATACATATTTTCAGGAAGAATATTTCCGCATAGATTTCTTTTGCCACTATTATAAAATCTATATGAATGACCTGATAAATATCCTCTCACAACCATTTCTATTTTTATTGGATTACATTTTTTACCAATTGAAACATTTGGATCTGGAGAATTAATAAGCCAATTATCAATTATATCATTGCTTAACTCAAGCATTTCAGTAGCAATTTGATTTAAAACTTGGCCTTTAAAAGTTATGCCTTTTGGCATTACTATGTCAAAAGCAGAAATTCTATCTGAGACAATCATTATTAAAATGTCATTATCAATTTCATAGACATCTCTTACCTTTCCAACATACTTGTTTAATTGATTTTTAAAAACAAAATTAGAGTTTAATAAAACCTTACTCATTAGTTAGCGTGTTCAGTTTTTTTATAAGCATCAATTATCTTTTTGACGACTTTATGTCTTATAACATCCTTATCATCTAAATAAACTATGTCAATACCTTCTATATTTTGTAATATTAAGTTAGCTTCTTTTAAACCAGACATTGCAGATCTAGGTAAATCAATCTGTCCAGGATCACCTGTGATCATAAATTTAGCACTTTTCCCCATCCTAGTTAAAAACATTTTCATTTGGTTGTGGGTAGTGTTTTGTCCTTCATCTAAAATAACAAATGCATTATCAAGAGTTCTTCCTCTCATGTAAGCGAGTGGAGCAATTTCAACGATCCCTCTTTTAATATAATCTTCAAGTTTTTCATTAGGGATCATCTCCTTAAGAGCATCATACAAGGGTTGCATATAGGGATCTAATTTGTCTTTTAGATCACCAGGTAAGAAGCCCAAATTTTCTCCAGCTTCAACTGCAGGTCTTGTAAGTATAATTCTTTTTACAATCTTAGATTTCAAAGCTTTAACTGCAATAGCTATTCCAGTATATGTTTTTCCTGTTCCAGCAGGACCAATTGCAAAAACCATATCGTTTCTTTCAAATGACTCAACTAACTTAATCTGGTTAAAAGTATGTGCTTTAATTTTTTTCTTATTTACACCATATAAAATAACTCTACCATTTTCAGACTTAAGTAGTTTACCACCATTTCCATTTACAATTTCAATAATATTTGTTTCGTTTATATCTTGATTTTTTTTTATAAAATATACTAGTGAATCTAGAATAATACATGATTTTAATATTTGTTCTTGATTACCCTCTACAAGGATTTTATCACCCTTTGAAATAAATTTAAGATTTTTAAATTTTTTTCTTAAAACTTTAAGAATATCAAGTTCGCTATTAAAAAAATCAGAGGGATGAATTTCTTTAATGTAGTATTCAAATTTTTCCAAAAAATTACATTAATTAAGTAAATTTATAAAATATAATGTTATTAATCTCTTATTAAATTGTCAATTATTTCTATAACATCTGATTATGGTTTAAAAGATTTCACTGTTGGTTATCTAAAAGGGATGTTATATTCTGAATTAAAAAATCCAACCATAATTGATATTACTCATGAGATTTCACCATATAATATCCTAGAGGCATCATATGTAATTAAAAATTGTTATAAAAGTTTTCCAAGAGGAAGTGTTCATATTATTGATGTTGACGCATCTAAAACACCTGAACAAGAATTAATAATTGCTCTTTTTGATGAACATTATTTTGTTACTGCAAATAATGGAATTTTGTCACTCTTTTCTGAAAATTTGAAACCTAGTAAAGTAATAGAAATTAATTTTGATGGTAATAAATTAGAGGTTTTTTCGAAAGTAGCATCTCATATATCAAGAGGAGGTAATATTAATTTAGTTGGAAATAAACTGACTAGAATAAAACATCTTAAGGATTTAAAAATTAGAATTAAATCAGAAAAACAAATATTAGGAAACGTTATATATATTGATAATTTTGGAAATATAATTACAAACATCACAAGAAACTTTTTTGAAGAATTCAGTAAAGGAAGAAGTTTTTCGATTAATGCAAGAAATATTGTTTTTAATAAAATATATAGTAATTATTCAGATGCAATTAATTTTAATAAAGAAAAAAAATATAGAGAAGAAGAGGGTAAGAAAATTGCAATTTTTAATAGTTCTGGTTATTTAGAACTCGGAGTTTATAAAAGCAATCCCAATACAGTTGGTTCTGCCCAGTCATTATTCGGTTTAAATTATGGAGACATAATATCAATTCTTTTTGAATAAATGTTAATAATTTAATTTTAAAGTACAAGCCAAATAGAATATATTTATATGATGAAATTTATAATATCAAGTTTTGATTTATTAAAAAGTCTACAAGTTCTCGGAACAATTCTTAACACAAACAATACTCTTCCAATATTAGACAACTTTTTGTTTGAACTTGAAAACAACGAATTAAATATAACTTCTTCAGACTTAGAAACTTCTTTGTCAACAAAATTATCAATTCAATCTGAAATTACAGTTAAAATTGCTATTCCTGCAAAACTTCTTACAGATATAATTAGATCACTTCCTGAACAACCGCTTACATTTTCAATTAATGACAATAACACAATTGAAATTAATTCTAATAATGGTAAATATGGTATTGCATATATGGATGGATCTGAATATCCAAAATCAACAGTAATTGAGGATGCATCTAAAATTATTATTAATTCATCAACTCTAGAAAAAATTATTTCATCAACTCTTTTTGCATCTGGAAATGATGATTTGAGACCAGTTATGTCAGGCGTATTCTTTCAAATAAATTCGGAAAACTCATGTTTTGTTGCAACTGACGCTCACAAACTAGTTAAATATACTAGAAATGACATTAACACCTCTGAATCATTTGAGTTTATTGTCCCTAACAAACCACTTAATATTTTAAAAAACATTCTTTCAGATCAAAAAACTGATATAAAAGTTATATTTAATAAATCAAGCGCAATTTTTACTTTTTTAGATTTTAAATTAGTTTGTAGGTTAATTGAAGGAAAATATCCAAATTATGATGCGGTAATTCCAAAAGAAAATCCTAACGTCTTAGTAATTGATCGAGGATTATTATTACAAGCAACAAAAAGAGCCAGTATTTTCTCAAGTAAATCAACAAATCAAGTTAAATTAGCTATTAAGGGTAACTCTCTTAAAATTAGTGCAGAGGACTTAGATTTTAATAATAAATCTGAAGAAACTCTTGAATGCAACTATAATGGTGAAGATATTACTATTGGTTTTAATTCCAGGTTTATTAATGAAATGCTAAACAACTTGAAAAGCGAAAATATTAGAATCGAATTATCCTCACCCAACAGAGCTGGACTTATTTCTCCAGTTAATTCCACTAACGAAAAAGAAGAAATAGTTATGCTTGTTATGCCAATAATGCTTAATTAGAGGTAATAGTCAGTTCTTACAAAATTTGACTTTTTGTTATCAATTAGTTTTCTTAAAATTTCCTTATTATTTTCGTTGTCTTTAGAAGCAACAAAAGTTCTTATTGAAAATGATCTTAATGCATCGTGTACACTTAAAGTTGCAACAGCTGAATCTTTTCTCCCAGTGAATGGATATATATCTGGGCCTCTTTGACAGCTACTGTTTAGGTTTACTCTACATACTAAATTGACTAGTGTGTCTATTAACGGACCTATTTTATTTTCATTATTTCCAAAAATACTTACCTGTTGTCCATAATTAGAATCTGCCATATATTTTATTGGTTCATTTATATTTTTAAATGATATAACTGGAATCACTGGTCCAAATTGTTCATCTTTATATACATCCATGTTTTTTTTAACAGGATATAATATTGCTGGAAAAACAAAATTCTTTTGAGTCTTGCCTCCTTTGTTATTAATAATTTTAGCACCTTTATTAACAGCATCATGAATTAATGAATTTATATATGCTGGTTTATTAGGCTCTGGAAGAGGAGTTAGAAGTGTGTTTTCCCATGGATAGCCTAATTTTAACTTATCAACTGCTATAGCAAACTCTTTAAGAAACTTGTCTTTAATTTTTTCACTAACGTATATGATTTTGATTGCAGTACATCTTTGTCCATTAAAAGACAAGGAGCCATTAATACATTCCTTTATTGTTAAGTCCATGTCTGCGTCATCTAGAATAATTGCTGGATTTTTAGCTTCTAATCCTAAGACTAATCTGAGTCGATTTTTTTGAGGGTGTAATTCTTGAAGAGAATTGGCTGAAGAGCTATGACCAATTAATGCTAAAACGTTAATCTTTCCGGTTTTCATAATTGGAGACGCAATTTCCCTTCCTCTTCCAAAAACGATATTAACAACACCAGGTGGAAAAGATTCTTGAAAAGCATTGAGTAATGGAGCAATAAGTAAAACACCATGTTTAGCAGGCTTGAAAATCGCAGTATTCCCCATTATGATCGCTGGAATTAATAAGGCAAATGTCTCATTTAATGGATAATTGTAAGGCCCTAAACACAAAACAACACCAAGTGGCCCACGTCTGATTAGGGCGCGTACACCGTTGTTATTTTGAAAGTTTGCACCTTCTCTATCAATTTTTTTATATTCAATTATGGTTTCATTTATATAATCAACTGTTCTGTCAAATTCTTTCTCTGAGTCATTCAGATTTTTACCAATTTCCCACATTAAGAGATTAACTATTTCATCTCTTTTTTTTACCATCTTTGAAACAAACATTTCCATACATTTAATTCGCTCATAAACCTTCATTGTAGGCCATTCTCCAGTACCATTATTAAAAGCTTTGTCAGCAGCTTTTAAAGCACTCATAGCATGTTTTTCATCCATTTTTGGAGTTGTTCCTATCTTAATCAATTGATCTGAATCTTTTTCAGCAAAAAGAGTTGAGTTAACATCAACAAAATCACCTTTCCATGTACTTATTTTGCCATTTATTAGGAAGGTTTTATGATTTATAATTTTATTAAATCTGTATTTATTTGGTATATCTTTTCTCATCATATTAAGTAATTGAAAAGTGATTCATTGTTATTTATGTAATCACTGTAAAAGTTGTGTTTTTTCATTCTTTTTACTAAAGGCTTTAAATCTTTCTGGTTTTTTAACTGAATTCCTACTACTGCAGGTCCATTTTCTTTACTTGTTTTTTTAGAATATTCAAAATGAGTTATGTCATCATTTGGACCTAAAATATTAGTTACAAAATCTTTAAGAGCACCTGCTCTTTGTGGAAAATTTATAATGAAATAGTGTTTTAAGTTTGTGTATAATAGAGCTCTTTCCTTAATTACACCCATTCTAGTTATATCATTATTACCTCCACAAACTAAACATAAAACCTTTTTATTTTTAATTTTATTTTTATAAAAATTTAGTGAAGCTAGGCTCATTGCTCCTGCTGGTTCGGCAACAATTCCTTCATTATTATACATATCCAATATCGTTTGACATATATATCCCTCAGGAACAAGAATTATACCATCTAGGTGCTTTTTACATAGTTCAAATGCTATTTTACCAGATTTTTTTACAGCAGCCCCATCAACAAAAGTGTCAATTTTTTTTAATTTTATAAGTTTATTTCTCTTTAATGAGGTGTGCATTGATGCAGCACCAGTAGGTTCAACACCAATAATCTTTGTTTTTGGAGACAACTCTTTAAAAACTGAAATAAACCCTGAAATTAAACCACCCCCACCTATTGGAATGAACAGATAATCAATTGTATCACTTAGTTCTTTAAAAATTTCATATGCAAGTGTTCCTTGACCAGCTATAACTTTTTCATCGTCAAATGGGTGAATAAAAGTTTTGTTGCTTTTTTTACAATAATCAATCGCATCATTGTGGCAATCATCATATGAGTCTCCAACAAGTTTAACTTTTACATATTTACCTCCAAATTCTTTTACTTTTTTTACTTTAATACTAGGTGTTGTATTAGGCATAAAAATAGATCCATTTATTTTTAATTTATTACATGAAAAGGAAACACCTTGTGCGTGATTACCTGCACTTGAACAAACTATTCCTTTTTGTTTTTCTGATTCAGAAAGAGATAAAATCTTATTAAAAGAACCTCTAATTTTAAATGACCTAGTTACTTGTAAGTCTTCTCTTTTAAGATATATGTAAGAGGAATATTTATTGGAGTAAGTATCTGTAATATTAAGAGGAGTACTTAAAATAGTATTATTTAAATTAACTGTAGCTGATTTTATTTCTTCAATTGGAATCAAACTATTATTTTAATTTTTTCATATTACTCATGTTTTTTCTCAGTGTTTTACCAATTTTTTCTATGGGATGGTTTTTGGTGTTTTTATCTAGTTCATTAAGTTCATCTAAATCAAAGTTGTAGTTATTTAAAATTGGCTCTCCAATCATGCCTCTTTCCAGGTTTATCATAAAGTCGTTCAAGAGTGGATGACACTTGTGATTAAACAAATAACATCCATACTCAGCTGTATCAGATATAATTCTATTCATTTCATATAGTTTTTTTCTTGAAATTAAATTTGCAATTAACGGTAGCTCATGAAGAGATTCATAGTATGCTGATTCATCAATAATTCCGTTTTCAACCATTGTTTCAAAGGCAAGTTCTACACCAGATTTTACAAATGACAGCATTAATATTCCATGATCAAAAAATTCCTGGTTTGGTATTTCTTTTGATTGGCTTTTTGTTTTTTCGAATAAAGTTTTTCCGGTTTCTTCTCTCCATTTTAATAGATTTTGATCATCATTGTTCCAATCCTTCATCATTTGAAGTGAAAAAGTACCATCCAAAATATCATTCATATGTTTGTTGAACAATGGTGTCAAAATTGATTTAAGTTTATTGGAAAGTTTGTGTACACAAAATCTAGATTTATCATCTAATCGATTAATCATTCCAACAATTCCATTATGTTTTAATTCTTCAGTGATTGTTTCCCATCCAAATTGTATCAATTTAACTGAATAGGATTGATCAAACCCTAAACTTAACATTTTTTCAAAACACAATAAAGAACCTGTTTGTAGAATACCGCACAAGATTGTCTGCTCTCCCATCAAGTCTGATTTAACCTCTGCTACAAATGATGACTCTAATACTCCTGCCCTGTGACCACCTGTGGCAACAGCATATGCTTTTGCGAGCTCCAAACCGTTTCCATTGGGATCATTTTCAGGATGAACTGCTATTAATGTAGGAACACCAAAACCTCTTAGATACTCTTCTCTAACTTCTGTGCCTGGACATTTTGGAGCAACCATAATTACCGTAATGTCTTTTCTGATTAATGTTCCCTCCTCAACAATATTAAAGCCATGAGAATATGATAAAATTGAATTTTTTTTCATTAAAGGAACAACAGTCTCAATTACATTAGTATGATTTTTATCTGGTGTCAAATTAATAACTAAATCAGCCTCTGGAACTAATTCTTCAAAATTACCAACATTGAAATTATTTTTATTTGCATTTAAAAAAGATTCTTTTTTTGCATCAATAGATGTTTGTCTTAAAACATATGAGATGTCCAAGCCAGAATCTCTCATATTCAATCCTTGATTTAAGCCTTGAGCACCACATCCGACAATTACAATCTTTTTACCGATTAATGCATTTACACCATCGGAAAACTCTTCATTATTCATGAAACGGCATATATTTAGTTGATTTTTTTTCTCTGAATCACTCAAAGTGTTAAAATAATTTCCCATAAATTTATTTAGTTTTTAAAAATTTTGAAATTTCCATTGATTTTTTTGATACAGATATTCTTCCAGATCTAACAAACTGTAACAAGCCATAAGGTTTGAGTTTATGATACAGGTCTTCTGTCTCATCCTTCCATCCTGTTTTTTCAATGACGAAAAAATCTGGTTTAACCGTAACCATGTTTGCTCTACTTTCTTTTATTATGTTTTGTATTTGTCTTTCTTCAAATAAAGACTTAGATTTTACTTTATATAAAGCAGTTTCAAGAAATATTGTTTCTTCATCAGTATGAGAAAAAACAGCGATTACTTCAATTTGTTTTTCTATTTGTTTTACGAGTTTAATAACTTGATCTTCATTAACATTAACAACAAGAATAAACCTATATACATTAGAAATTTCTGATTCTGAAGATGTAACACTTTCAAAATTAATATGTCTTTTAAGAAAAATTGCAGAAATTCTATTTAATAAACCAACGTTGTTTTCAGTATAAATAGAAATAGTATATTTTGTTTTTTTCATTATTCTAGTCTTATTTCTGAAACTGATGATCCAGTAGGAATCATTGGAAATACATTCGCTTCTTTTTCAATAATAACTTCAAGCAAATAAGGGCCGTTGAATTTTAACATTTCCTTAATACCATCATCAAGATTATCTCTTGATGAAACTTTTTTTGATTCAATAAAATATCCTTTTGAAATTGCAACAAAATCAGGATTTACCATCTCAGTTGATGCATATCTTTTTTCAAAAAACATCTGTTGCCACTGTCTAACCATTCCTAAAAAATTATTGTTTAAAATTATAATTTTAACGGCTGCTTTTGTCTGAAATATTGTTCCTAATTCTTGGATAGTCATTTGAAATCCCCCATCTCCTATTACTGCTATTACCTCTCTTTTTTGATCTCCAATTTTTGCTCCTAGAGCAGCGGGTAATGCAAAGCCCATTGTACCTAAGCCACCAGATGTAATATTCGACTTACTTAAGTTAAATTTTGTATATCTACAGGCAACCATTTGATGTTGACCTACATCAGTAACTAATATTGATTCACCATTAGTGTTATTATTTATTGATTTAATGACTTCAGCCATAGAAATTCCACCATCTTTTTTATTGTATTCCTTATCAATTACCTTCTTAAATTCAATGTTATTTAATTTTTTGAATTGATTTAGCCATGAATCATGACTATTGTTTTTAATCATTGGAAGAATTTCTTCTAGAGTTTCCTTAACATTTCCAAGTATTGGAATATCAACTTTAACATTTTTATTAATTTCAGCAGGATCAATTTCAAAATGAATGATTTTAGCTTGTTTCGCATATGATTTCAAATCACCAGTAACTCGATCGTCAAATCTCATCCCAATTGCAATTAACAAGTCACACTCGTTTGTTAATTTATTTGGCCCATAATTTCCATGCATCCCAAGCATTCCTACATTAAGAGGGTGTTGAGTAGAAACAGCAGATAAACCAAGAATAGTCCAAGCAGCAGGAATTCCTGATTTATTAATAAAATTTAAAAACTCAATTTCTGCATTTCCTAATATTACTCCTTGCCCCCACACAATAAATGGTTTTTTAGCTTTGTTAATAAGCTTAGCTGCATCAGACAATAAATTATTGTCAATTTTAGGTATTGAATTATAACTTCTAATTTTTTTGCATTTTTTATATTCAAAATTGTCTATCATTTCAAACTGAGCATCTTTTGTAATATCAATTAAAACAGGTCCGGGTCTTCCTGATTTAGCAATAAAAAATGCTTTTGCAAAAATTTCTGATATTTCAGATGCTTTAGTTATTTGATAATTCCATTTAGTTACTGGAGTTGATATTCCAATGATATCTGTTTCCTGAAATGCGTCAGAGCCAAGAAGATATGAGGCAACTTGACCAGTGATACACACAATTGGTGTAGAATCAATTTGAGCATCGGCAATCCCAGTAACTAAATTTGTAGCTCCAGGTCCTGAAGTTGCAATTGCAACACCAACTTTTCCTGAAGATCTTGCATAGCCTTGAGCAGCATGAGTTGCACCTTGTTCATGCCTGACTAGAATGTGATTAATTCGACTTTCAAACTTATAAAGTTCATCATATACTGGCATAATAGCACCACCAGGATATCCAAAAAGGGTTTCAACCCCTTCGTTAATTAAAGACCAAATAACAGCTTCTGCACCAGTAATATTTTTCAATTTATTTAATTAAGTAGTTACACATCCATTTGAAGCATCAGAAACTAATTTACAATACTTAGATAACGTGCCATCTGAAATATTTAAATCAGGTTTGTCCCAATTAATTCTTCTTTTGTTCAATTCCTTTTCAGTAATTAAAACATTAATTTCGTTTTTTTCAGCATCAATTACAATAGTGTCATTGTTTTTAATCAAAGCAATATTTCCTCCTACGTATGCCTCTGGACTAATATGGCCAACAACAAAACCGTGCGTTCCGCCAGAAAATCTTCCATCTGTAATTAAAGCAACATCCTTACCTAAACCTGCACCAACAATTGCTGATGTTGGTTTAAGCATCTCTGGCATTCCTGGACCACCTTTTGGTCCTTCATATCTTATAACAATAACATTCCCTTTTTTAATTTCACCGTTATTAATTGATAAATTTGCATCAGCTTCAGAATTAAAAACTTTCGCGGAACCTTTGAAATAAAGTCCTTCTTTTCCAGTAATTTTTGCAACAGCACCATTATTTGCTAAATTTCCATATAGTATCCTAATATGACCAGTTTCTTTTATTGGATTATTAATAGGCATTATTATTTTTTGATTATCCTCTAGATCTTTTACATCTTTTAAATTTTCAGAAATTGATTTTCCAGTAACAGTTAAACAAGTTCCATCTAACATATTATTTTTTAACATAAACTTCATCACCGCAGGAATTCCTCCAATATTATGTAAATCCTCCATAAGAAACTTTCCGCTTGGCTTTAAATCTGCTAAAAAAGGTGTACTGTTAGAAATTCTCTGAAAATCATCAATTGAAAAATTAATATTAGCAGTTTTACAAATAGCTAAAATATGAAGAACAGCATTGGTAGAACCACCTAGAACAGTAATTAGTTTGACAGCATTTTCAATAGATTTTTTAGTTAAAATATCCAAGGGTTTAATATCTTTTCTTAAAATATTTATTATGGTGTCTGAAATTTTTAATTTTTCTTCATTTTTATCAACACTAACAGCTGGATTGGAGGAGTTGAATGGTAATGATAAGCCCATTGCTTCTATTGCTGATGCCATAGTGTTAGCAGTATACATTCCACCGCAAGCACCGGGACCTGGACATGATTTGCTTATAACATTGTCATAGTCTTTTTCAGATATTTTTCCTGAAACTTTTTGACCCCAAGCTTCAAAAGCCGAAACAACATCCAGTTTTTTTCCCTTGTAACATCCTGGCGCAATTGTTCCGCCATAAACTAATATCGATGGACGATTTAATCTAATCATTGCCATTAAAGCACCTGGCATATTTTTATCACAGCCAACAACAGAAATTAAAGCATCATAAGACATGCCACTAACAACAGATTCAATTGAATCGGCAATTAGTTCTCTAGATGGTAGAGAGTACTTCATTCCATTAGTTCCCATTGAAATACCGTCGCTTATACCAATAGTATTAAAAATTAATGGTACTGCTAATTTTGAATCAATAGATTCTTTAATCTGAAGAGATAAATTATTTAAGTGCATATTACAAGGATTGCCCTCATATCCAGTACTAGCTATTCCAATAAAAGGTTTTTTAAAGTCCTCTTTTTTTAAACCAATAGCGTGCAACATTGCTTGTGCAGCTGGTTGAGAACCGTGGGTTGTAATTACTTTACTGTACTTATTTAACACCATTTAAAGTAAAAAAAGCTCCAATAAAAGGAGCTATATAGTAAATATAGTATTTATGTTTTTATTTTTTCTATAATTAACTGATAATATCTTGTTATATTAATAATAAATATATTTTTGTCATCAAATTTGAAAGATTTCGATATAATACATAATGCTCAAAAAGAGTTTTTCATTTCAAAAAAGACATTTCCAATTTCTTACAGAATAAATTCACTTAAAAGACTTAAATCAAACATCATAAAATATGAGGATGAAATTTTTAAATCATTAAAAGATGATTTAGGTAAAAGTAAATCTGAAACTTACTTTTCTGAAATTTCTTTACTTTACAACGAAATTAATCTTGCTTTAAAAAATATTAGAAAATGGTCATCAAAAAAAAGAGTTTCATCTTCATTGATTAATTTTATATCATCGGACTATATTTTACCAGAACCTTACGGAGTTACATTAAATATTTCACCATGGAATTATCCATTTCAATTAGCTATTTCGCCTATTATTGGTGCTGTTTCAGCTGGAAATACAGTAGTTTTAAAACCATCTGAATATACACAAAAGACTTCTTGTTTATTAAAAAAAATTATAAATAAAAGTTTCGACAAAAAACATGTTGAAGTAATTCTTGGTGGACCTGAAGTTGGCTCATATCTTTTAAATTTAAAATGGGATTATATATTTTTTACCGGAAGTACACAAATTGGAAAAATTGTTGCAAAAAAAGCTGCTATGTATTTAACACCAACAACTCTGGAACTTGGAGGAAAAAACCCTTGTATAATTGATAAAAATGTTAATTTAAAAGTAGCTGTTAAAAGAATTGTTTGGGGAAAGTTTTTAAACTGTGGTCAAACATGTATTGCACCAGATTTTATTTTATGCAATAAGTTCAAGAAAGAAGAATTTATCAAACTGGTAATTGAAAGAATCAAACATGTATATGGTTTAGATCCAAGTAAGTCTATTAATTACTCAAAAATAATAAGCTCGTCTCATATAAATAGGTTAGATAATTTAATCTCTGATGAAAAAGTTCTCTTCGGAGGGAAATTTAACTTAAAGAAAAGATTTTTTGAACCAACATTAGTTGAAGTTAAATACCCGAATAACAAAATACTCAAAGATGAGATTTTTGGGCCAGTTCTTCCAATAATTGAATATGAATCAGAAAGTGAATTGTATAAAATTTTAAATAATTTTAAAAATCCATTAGCTTTTTATGTTTTTACTAATAGAATAAAGTTTGGAGAAAAGCTAATGAAGGATTTTTCTTTTGGTGGAGGAGCAGTTAATGATACAATTGGTCAAATTATAAACCACAGACTTCCTTTTGGTGGAATTGGAAATTCAGGTCATGGAAAATATCACGGAAAAGAATCTTTTAATACTTTTAGTCATTTTAAACCATACATTATCAAATCCAGATTTTTTGATATTAATTTCAAATATAAAGTTGATGAAAAATCACTTACATTTAGAATTATGAAAAAAATATTTAGATATATATCAATATGATTAAAGATTTTAATGAAGTTATCAAAACTAGAAGATCAGTAAGAGATTTTTTGAAAGAAAATTTAGACATCTCAATTGTAAAAGAATGTATTAAAAATGCAACTCTAGCTCCTAATAGTAGTAATCTTCAATTATGGGAATTTTATCATATTATTAGTGATGAAGTAAAAGCAAATATTTCTAAATCCTGTTTTGATCAACCTGCTGCAAAAACAGCAAACCAATTTGTAATAATTGTAACAAGAAAAGATCTGTGGAAAAGAAGAAGGGATTTTAATTTGAATTTTATTCTAAATAAATTCAAAGATTTATCGGATGTAAAATCTATGAAAAAAAGAAAGAATGCAATTAACTATTACAAATTATTAATTCCAACTCTTTATGGAAATTTTTTAAATATTACAGGTTTTATTAAATATTTAAATGTTTCAATTATTGGACTCTTTAGACCAATATATAGAGAAGTTACATCAACTGACTTGAGAGTTGTTGTTCATAAAAGTGCAGCACTAGCTGCCCAAAATTTCATGCTTAGTATGAGATTTAACGGATATGACACATGTCCAATGGAAGGTTTTGACTCTAAAAGAATTAAAAAAATTATTAATATTCCAAACTCAGCAGAAATAAATATGGTAATTGGATGTGGAATAGGGTCTGAAAAAGGTGTATACTCAGAACAATTTAGAGTTCCATTTAAGGAAGTTTATTTTGAGAAATAAAATTACCTAAACCTTCATTCAACCACCTTTTATATATTTCTGTGTTAGTATACTGTATTGGTGAATTTAAAATTTTTAAATCTGGTGATAATAAAACATAGTATGGTTGAGAATTTATATTAAAATTTAGAGTTTGAAAAGCCGACCATTTTTCACCAACTGTTTCTAAATTTTTTTTATTTCCATTACTATCTCTTATTGTGATTAAGTTTTCTCCTAACCTTGATCTATCATCCACATATAATGATATTAAAATAAACTTATTATTAATTATCTCATATACATCAGGATCAGACCATGTATTCTCCTCTACTCTCCTACAGTTTGCACATGCCCATCCCGTAAAATCTAATAGAATTGGTTTGTTATACTTTTTGCTTATTTCTAATCCTTTTTCAAAACTCTTATAACAGTCAAAAGATAAAGGACAGCTGTTTTCAATTTCATATATTGAATAAAATTCCGGTGGTAATAAACCACTTAAAAAACTAAGATTTGTTTCAGAGTTTTTAGGTATTGATGTTGACATAAACAATGAAAAAAATATAAATACGAGACCTGTAAATGACTTTATGGATATTATTGAATAAAATCTCTTTTTAATATCTTTCAATAGGAACAAACCACAGGTCAAAAATATTATTACCCATATAAAAACAAAAACCTCTCTTTTGAGTAAACCCCAACCTTCGACAAGATCAACATTAGACAAGAACTTAAATGCCAATGCTAGTTCGATAAAACCCAATAAAACTTTCACTGAATTGGTCCAAGACCCAGACTTTGGGAGTTTGGTAACTATATTAGGAAAAATGGCTAACAAAGTGAATGGTAATGAAAGAGCTAATCCAAAACCTAACATTCCATATGTAAGATCAATAGAACCTCCATCTCCAGAGATACTTCCAACTAATAATGTTCCTAGAATTGGCCCTGTGCAAGAAAAAGAAACTAATACTAGAGTTAAAGACATGAAAAAAGTAGATAATAATCCTTTTGAAATATTTGATTTTGAATCTGCTTTATTTACCCAAGAATTGGGAAGAGAAATTTCAAATAAGCCAAATAGTGACAAGGAAAAAACAATAAAAATTATAAAAAATAAAAAATTTAAGACAGGACTAGTAGAAATTTGATTAAGGATTTCTGGATTTATATTTTCGAGGAAATAAAACGGCAAACTTAAAATCAGATAAATCAACACAATAAATGATCCATATGACAACGAATAAAGTTTTGAGTTTTCATTTTTAGAGGAAAAAAATGAAATAGTTAATGGGATCATTGGAAAAACACAAGGTGTTAATAGTGCTAAAAATCCTCCAATAAGTCCAAGCAAAAGAATATTTAGTCTTCTTGAAAAATTATCATCAGTAATTAATTCGATGTTGTTTTTAATTAATTCTTTATTTGTGAAGTTTTTTATTAAATCACTTTGGACAGACGTATAATCAAAAGATTTTAAAGTTATAAATGAATTTGAATTTAAATTGAATTCTAAATCAACATCTCTAAATATACACACTCTATCATCACAAACTTGATAAAATAGTTTTTGATTAATAATATCATTTGAATAAGGTTTTTTCAGTTTTATATCCTGATAATATGTAATGTTATTGATAAAATAGGATTGATCCATGTTAAAAATCGGATCAAACTTAGTAATAGGTTCGGGCTCGACAACATCTCCATAAAAATCAAAATATGATTCCTTTTCAAATTTGAATTCAGTAGGCAAGGCACCTCCCTCAGGTAGGGATTGTGCATATAGCCTCCAACCGTCTTTTATAATACCCTTAGTGACAAGTGTATACTCATTATTTCCATTTTCTATTACAGATGTTGACCAAGTTATTGGAGTGTTTTGAGAATAAATTGAATTTATTAAAAAAAGAAATACTAAATAGATATTTTTAAACATTTACCATTTTTTACTAAATTTCTTTTATCCGCTCTTAATCCTACAATCCATAGTACCTCATCTTTAGAATTTGATAGAATCCACTGTTTATGCTTGTCAAAAATCGACATTTTTTGGTCTTTAAAAAACTTGCTTAACTTTTTTTTTCCATTCATTCCAGTTGGAAAAAAAAAATCACCCTTTTTCCATCTTCTTAATTTAAGGGGTTTTTCAATATTATATCTAATACAAATTTCATTCCTTTTTAAACAAGTTGTGTTATTAAGTGGAATAAGTTTAATGTTAAATGGATGCTTGTTAAGTCCATTTTTAAGAAAATACTCTTTATCTATGATATCTATATTTTTTTTTATAATAACATGATCTCTGTTTGATAAAATAGTGTGAGATTTTGAATCAATTGATTTTCCTGTCGATGATTTAAAAATTTTTAAAAGTTCCATTTTATTATAAAATCCAAATTTTTGAAAATATTCTAATTCAAAAGAATCTACATTGTAAATTTCCCAAATATTTTTTTTTGTTGTGATGTTTTTGTTTTTATCATATTTAAATAGTTTAGATAATTCAAAATGAAAATATTTACTTTTTATATTGTTTTCAAGGTTTGAAATTTTAAATAGTTTTCTAAAATTCTCTCTGTATTTAAAATTCATTTGTTCAATTATGGGTAAAATTAAATTTCTAATTTTATTTCTACTGTATTTATTTATGGAGTTTGAAGAATCATCTCTCCAAATTAAACCATTGTGGAGTGCGTAATTCTTAATTTCAGCTTTTGTAAAATTTAAAATTGGACGAATAATAAATTTGTTAGCAGGTCTGATTCCAATAAATGTTTTATTTTTTTTGCCTCTTAATAAATTCAAAAAAACTGTTTCAATATTGTCATCTAGATGATGGGCTGTAAGTATATAGTCATAATTAAATTTTCTTTTAAGCTTCTTTAAATATTTATATCTAATCTCTCTAGCTGTAGTTTGAATAGATTTTGTATGATTTGATAAATTGTCCAAAAGACAATAAAATTCTATATTATTTACTTTACAGTAGTTGTTAATAAATAACTCATCGTTTTTGCTTTCATCACCCCTTAAGCAATAATTAACATGTGCAACTGAAAAATCACAGTTTGATTTTAACAATAAATCACATAAAACCATACTATCTACACCGCCACTAACTGAAACAAGAAGTTTTTTATTTAAAATTTTATAATTTTTTAAGAATGCTTCAAACATAACTTTAAATATACTACAACAATGAATTTATCATTGCTTCTGCTTTTAGTTTACATTCTTCGTATTCTTTTTCAGGATCTGAAGCAAAAGTTATAGCACTTCCAACATTTATATTTAAATTTTTCTTGTTTGAATTATAGATAATAGATCTAATTACAACATTAAAATCAAAATCTTTTTTTGGAGATATATATCCGATTGATCCACTATATATTCCTCTTTGAGTCTTTTCAAACTCTTCAATAAATTGCATTGAACGAATCTTAGGAGCTCCCGTCATACTTCCCATTGGAAAAGAACTTTTTAAGATTTCAGATAATTTTAATGAATTATTTATTTTAGCTTCAACTGTAGAAATTAATTGATGAACATTTTTAAATGAATACAAGTTTGATAATTCCTTAACTTTTACCGATCCTTTTTTAGCAATTTTAGATAAATCATTCCTAACCAAATCTACAATCATATGGTTTTCTGAAAGTTCTTTAGAGTTGTTTTTTAAATAATTGATGTTTTTTAAATCTTCTTTTAGATTTTTTAGTCGTCTAATGGTGCCTTTAATTGGTTCAGTTATTATTTTATTACCAATTTTTTTAACAAACCTTTCAGGAGATGATGAAATTAAATAAAGAGATTTGAATTTAAAAAAAACACTCATTGGTGATTCAGTTAACGAATTTAGATATTTATAGGATTTAAAAGGATTGATAATTGAGTTATCCGAAAAGTAATCAATGCAAAAATTAAGTTCATATATATCACCTAGCCTAATTCGTTCCTTAATTTTATTAACAGTTTTTATATATTCAATTTTACTAAATCTTTGGTAAAGATTGTATTTTTTAACAGAGGATTCATTGTTACTAGTGTAATTAATTATTTTATGAAATTCTGTGTCAGGGTCATTATTTGGCAAGCATAGTAAATTTATTACATTATCCTTTACAAGGACAACTGTATTTGGTTGAAAAAAATAAAGATTTGGGATATTGTGATTGATTATATTTTTACTTTTAAGATTTTCAATTTCATTTTTTAATTCATATGATAAAAAACCAAAGATCCAATCATTTGTTTTGCTTATAAAACTATCAAGTTTTTGAAGAGAATTCATGCTAGAAGAAATATGACTATTCACTCCATAAGCAAAAACTAAATCATATGTACTTGAAGTGTTATTTGAATTTAAAACAATTGAACAAGTATTTTCCTTTGAAAAAAGAATGATTTTTTCTTTAAACAATTTAATGTCTATTTCTGTAAATTTTTTGCTATTTCTTTTCAACTCTTAAAAATAATTATAAAAAACATCATGTTTAATATTTTTTTTTGATATTTGCATTGTGATCATTTTTGAAACATATTTAAAAAACATACCCAGACGGGTACGCTGTTCATAGGCGTACAAACCATTATTTATCTCAATCAGATAATATACTCCAATAATTAAATTTTATAGAATTGAAAATAGAGATTGCTTCCTTAAAGCATATAAAATATTGTAAAATTATTTCAGAAACCATTACTGAATCTGCAAAAGTAAGAGGTACAGGGATTGCATTGAGAACACCTGAATACATTGAAACAAAAATTAGAAATAAAAATGCTATAATTGCTATTGATAATGGAAATTTTGCTGGTTTTTGTTACATTGAAATTTGGGGACATGGTAAATATGTTGCCCATTCAGGACTGATAGTTTTTCCAAAATATCGAGGTATTGGGCTTGCAAAAAAAATAAAGAAAAAAACTTTTGATTATTCAAAAGAAAAGTTTCCAAATACTAAAATTTTTGGTATTACAACAGGGCTCGCAGTAATGAAAATTAATTATGGATTAGGTTATGAACCAGTAACTTTTTCAGAGTTAACGGATGATAAAGAGTTTTGGAAAGGTTGTCAAACATGTAAAAATTATGATATTCTTCAAAGAACAAAAAGAAAAATGTGTTTGTGTACTGGAATGTTATATAACCCAAATAAAAATAAATGAAAAAAATAGTTTTAGCATACAGTGGAGGTTTAGATACTTCGTATTGTTTAAAAAAATTCTCAAATGATGGATTTAAGGTTCATGCCGTAAGTATTAATACTGGTGGATTTTCAAAAGAAGAATTAAGTAAAATTGAGAAAAATGCATATAAATTAGGCGCATCAAAATATGTCTCAATTGATGCAATTACTAAGTTTTATGAAAAAATTATAAAATTTTTAGTATTTGGAAATGTATTAAGAAATAATATTTATCCTTTGTCGGTAAGCTCCGAAAGAATAATTCAAGCAATTGAAATTGCAAATTATGCTAAAATAAATAATTGTGATTTTATTGCTCATGGTAGTACAGGCGCGGGAAATGATCAAGTTAGATTTGATATGATTTTTCAAATACTAGCTCCAGAAATAAAAATTCTAACTCCAATAAGAGATAATAGTATTTCAAGGGAAGATGAAGTTAATTATTTAAAAAATAATGATATCAATCTAAATTGGGAAAAAGCAAAGTATTCAATAAATAAAGGACTTTGGGGGACAAGTATAGGAGGAGATGAAACTTTAACCTCAAACCAAAAACTTCCTGAAGAAGCTTATCCAAGTAAATTGAAAAATAAAAAAATTAAAAAATTAAGCATTGAATTCGTAGATGGTGAAATTAATGGTATTAATGGAAGGAAAATAAATAAAATAAAAGCAATAGAAATGATTTCTGAAATTTGTGAATCGTATTGTATTGGAAGAAATATACATGTTGGAGATACAATTGTTGGAATTAAGGGTAGAGTTGGTTTTGAGGCTGGTGGACCACAATTAATAATCAAAGCTCATCATTTACTTGAAAAACATACACTAACAAAATGGCAACTATTTCAAAAAGACAGAATATCAGATTTTTATGGAATGTTGTTACACGAGGGACAATACCTAGACCCAGTTATGAGAGATATTGAATCATTTCTAACATCTAGTCAATCTAAGGTTTCAGGAAGTGTAATTATAACTCTTTTTCCATATAGGTTTGAACTTGATGGTATTATATCAAAAAATGATTTAATGAATTCAAAATTTGGATTATATGGCGAAAAAAATAACCTATGGGATTCAGATGATGCAAAGGGTTTTATAAAAATTTTATCAAATCAAAACAAAATTTATCAAAATATAAATGAAAAGAAAAAAAATTAAAATTGGAATTATTGGAGCCTCTGGTTACACAGGAACTGAATTAATAAGATTATTAGTATCTCATCCATATGCTGATTTAAAATTTGCACTTAGCAAAACCTACAACAATAAAAAAATATCCGATATTTTTCCAGATCTTATTGGAGAAACAGATCTCTTCTTTTCAAATAAAATTGAAAAAAAAATAGATGTTTTATTCCTATGTTCAGGGCACAATAAGTCTAAAAAATTTTTGGAGGAAAATGATCTTGAAAAAAATATAAGAATTATTGATTTGAGTCAAGATTTTAGAAACGATAATTTTTGTAAGAAATCAAAAAGAAAATTTGTGTATGGTTTACCAGAAATTAATAAGTCATTAATTGATAATGCATTTAATATTGCTAATCCGGGTTGTTTTGCAACTGCAATCCTCCTTGGATTGATACCCAGTTTCATAAACAACATTCCTGTTAATGATGTTTATACTAATGCGATTACTGGAAGTACCGGAGCAGGTGTTATTCCCTCAGAAAGCACACATTATAGCTGGAGGAATAATAATATAAGTTGGTATAAACCTTTTGAGCATCAGCATCTAGAAGAAATTAAAAACACCTTGTCAAAATTATCAAATAATAAAAAAAATATAAATCTTTTAACATTCAGAGGTCCATTTACAAGAGGGATTTATTGTACTAGCTATTTTAAATCACAAGAATCAATAAATAAAATAATTAATTTTTATGAAAAATTTTATGAAAAAACTGCCTTTGTAAAAATATCATCTAAAGAAATTGATTTAAAAAATGTTATTAATTCTAACAAATGTTTAATTCATTTAAAAAAAGTAGATGATAAAATATTAATTACATCCATAATTGACAATCTTGTGAAGGGAGCATCAGGGCAAGCAATTCAGAACATGAATTTAATGTTTGGAATTGATGAAAAAACTGGAATTAATTTAAAATCAACAATTTATTAAAATGAAAATCGCAATTATAGGAACTGGAAATTTAGGTCTAAGTATTGCTAAGGGCTTGCTTATAAGTGATAAAATCACATCGCTTTTTCTTACAAAAAATAAAACTTCAACAATAGAAGATTATAATGAAATTGATAATGTTTTTGTAACAAATGACAATATTAAAGCTGTTACTGAGTCTGATATAATTATAGTTTCGGTACAACCAAGTGATGCCGTGAATATTTTCAAGAGTATAAAAGATAAAATAAAAGAAAATCATATTATAATTTCAACAATTACTGGGTTAAAGATATTTGAAATAGAAAAAATTATTGGAGCAGATAAAAAGATTATAAGGTCTATGCCAAATACAGCAATATCCGTTAGAAAATCTTTAACTTGTATTTGTTCAAACAATACAGGGTCGCATTTTTTAGATTTATGTATTTCTATTTTTAATAGTATAGGAAAAACAATAATAATCGAAGAAAGCAAAATGCAATCTGCAACAGTTATGTGTGCTAGTGGAATTGCTTTTTGGATGAGAATAATCAGAGCAATGGCTCAAGGTGGAATTGAATTAGGTTTTGAAGCTAAAGATTCCTTAGAGATGTCTTACAGAACTGCAGAAGGAGCAATTAATCTTTTAGAGTTAAACAAAACGCATCCAGAAGAAGAAATTGACAAAGTCACAACACCAAGCGGATGCACAATCAAAGGAATTATTGAAATGGAAAATAAAGGTTTAAGTTCTGCTATAATTCACGGACTGATTTCATCTTACGATAAAATTAATAACATAAAATGAAAAACTTTATAAACATTAATGATGTATCAGATTATAAAAAACTAGTAAATCAAGCTATAGAATTGAAAAAATCTAAGCAAAGTAACATCTCTTTCAATAAAAAAACATTAGGTCTGATTTTTTTTAATCCAAGTTTAAGAACTAGACTTAGTACATTTAAAGCTGCACAAAATCTGGGAATGAATGTAATTGAAATGAACTTTGACAACCAGGGATGGAAATTAGAATTTAACAGTAATGTTATAATGAACTCTGATAAAGCTGAACATATAATTGAAGCAGCTAAAGTTGTTAGTCAATATTGTGATATTGTTGGTATAAGATCATTTGCAACACTGAAAAATAAAAAAGAAGATCAAAAGGAAATAATTATTAATTCATTTAAAAGGTATGGAAGTATTCCGGTATTAAACCTTGAAAGCTCATGTTATCATCCTTTACAAGCTCTTGCAGATGCAATAACAATCGAAGAAAAAAAGATTGTTAAAAAACCTAAAATTATACTTTCTTGGACCCCTCATGTTAAACCGCTTCCCCACGCAGTGGCAAATTCATTTATAAATATGGCAACTAAGCTTAAATATGATATAAAAATTGCTAATCCTAAAGGATATAACTTAGATAAGAATATAACTTGCGGTGTTGAAATAATAAATGATCAAGAAGAAGCTTTTAAAGGGGCAGATTTTGTATATGCTAAAAATTGGTCAAGCTATGATAATTATGGAAAAATTTTGAAAACAGAAAAATCTTGGACAATCGATGATAAAAAAATGGATTTAACTAATAATGGGTTGTTTATGCATTGTCTTCCACTAAGAAGAAATATAGTTGTAAATGATGAGGTCTTAGATAGTAATAAATCAATAGTTGTTGAGCAGTCTAAAAATAGAATTTATAGTTCTCAAATAATTTTAAAAAAATTAATAAATGAAATCTGAACTAACTGTAATAAAAATTGGAGGTAAAATTATTTCAAACTCTGAATTGCTTGATAAGTACATAAAAAAAATAATAAATTTTACTGGAAATATTATTATTGTTCACGGTGGTGGAAATATCGCTAATGAATATTTTAAAGAATATAATCATCCAGTTAAAATGATTGATGGAAGAAGAATTACTGATAAAAAAACTTTGGAAAAACTAGTTATGTTATATAGTGGACTTATAAATAAGAATATTATATCAAAACTAAGTTGTTCTAATAAAAAATATATCGGTTTGAGTGGAGTTGATTCAAAAGTTATTGAAAGTAAAAAAAGAGAAATCAAGGATATTGATTATGGCCATGTTGGTGATATAAAAAAAATTGATGGACATTTTATAAAATTACTGCTTAAAAACAAATCATTCCCTGTTTTTTGTCCAATTACTGCAAACAATAAAGGTGAACTGTTAAACACTAACGCAGATACAATTGCAACAATGATCGCAATTGAAATGACAAAATACTATAATGTTAATTTATTCTATTTTTTTGATAAGCCTGGTGTAATAATAGCTAATAAAGTAATTGGAGAAATTAATGAAAAAAAATATTCGAGTTTTATAAAAAGTAAAGAAATCAAAGATGGAATGATTCCAAAACTAGATAACTCATTTAAAGCAAGAAGAAATGGAGTAAAAAAAGTTTTGATAGGAGATATTAATATATTTGAAAAATCACATAATAGCACTGAGATATGTTTGAATTAAAAAAGCTACAAACTGAAGCAATATGCCTTTTAAAAGAGCTAATTTCAATTAAGTCTTTTTCATTTGAGGAAGATAAAACTGCTTATAAAATTGAAACTTGGCTGAAAAAAAAAGGAATAAAAACTAAAAGAGTTGTAAATAATATTATTTCCTTCAACAAGTATTTTGATGAAAGTAAACCCAACATTCTTCTAAATTCTCATCATGACACAGTTGAACCCAATTCAGCTTATACCAATGACCCCTTTAGTCCTTTGATTATTAATGAAAAATTATATGGACTTGGAAGTAATGATGCCGGTGGAGCACTGGTTAGCTTACTGTCAACTTTTTTACATTTTTATAATAGAAAAGACTTGAAACACAATATAATATTTCTTGCTTCTGCAGAAGAAGAAAGGTCAGGTCCTAATGGAATAAGCAGTGTAATTCCTGAATTGCCAGAAATTGACTTAGCAGTAATTGGAGAACCGACTTTAATGGATATTGCTGTTGCTGAAAAAGGATTAATTGTTTTTGATTTAATAGTCAAGGGAACATCAAGCCATGCTGCTCACAAAAACCTTGATAATTCTATAAACAAGGCAATGAAAATAATTGATAAGATTTCAAAAATAAAATTTTCAAAAAAATCAGACTTATTAGGTGAAGTTAAATTAACAACTACCCAGATTAATGCTGGTGTACAGCATAATGTTGTTCCTGCTGATGTAAAAATTGTTTTGGATGTAAGAGTTAATGATGAATACACTAACATTGAGATTTATGATAAATTAAAGAAAGAGTTAGATTGTGAAATAATTCCAAGAAATTTAAAACTAAACTCTTCATCGATATCAAAAAACCATAAAATTATAAAAGCAGGAAAATCCCTTAATTTTAAAATGTATGGATCTCCTACCCTTTCAGATCAAGCTAAAATTGATTGTAATTCTATAAAATTAGGACCAGGCGATTCATTGAGATCTCATACTGCTAATGAATTTATATATATTAATGAAATTGAGACTGGAATAAAGAAGTATATTGAACTAATTGAAGAATATTTGTTATTATGAAACTTTGGAGTAAAAAAGATAATTTGAATAAGATCATTGAATCATTTACAGTAGGAAATGACAGGTATTATGATATGTACTTGGCAAAGTATGATATAATTGCAAGCAAAGCGCATGCAAAAATGCTTTGTAAAATTGGAATATTAGATCATAATGAAAAAGAATCAATAATTAAAGAACTTAATAATATTAATATATTAATTGAAAATAATGAATTTGATATTGAAGATAATTTTGAAGACATTCATTCAAAAATTGAATTTTATTTAACAGAAAAATTAGGTGATTTAGGTAAAAAAATTCATACAGCAAGATCAAGAAACGATCAAGTGCTTGTAGCATTGCAATTGTTTTTAAAAGATGAGATAGATATAGTTAAAAACGACATAAAAGAATTATTTGAAACTTTAATCTTATTGTCAAATAAATATTCAAACGACCTTCTTCCTGGCTATACTCACTTGCAATCAGCTATGCCCTCATCTTTTGGATTATGGTTTTCATCATATGCAGAAACAATGATTGATGATATTTTATTTTTCAATACAGCTTACGATATTAATAATCAAAACCCTTTAGGAAGTGCAGCAGGTTATGGAAGTTCATTTAAAATTGATAGAAAGTTTACTACGGAAGAGTTAGGTTTTAAACAATTGAAATATAATGTTGTAGCTTCTCAAATGAATAGAGGAAAAATAGAAAAAAGCGTTTCACTTGCCATCAGCTCAATAGCTACTACTCTATCGATTTTTTCATCAGATATTTGCTTATATATGACACAAGAATTTAATTTTATTTCTTTTCCAGACGAATTTACAACTGGATCTAGCATAATGCCTCACAAAAAAAATCCAGATATCTTTGAATTAATTAGAGCAAAATGTAATTCATTAAAATCACTACCTAATGAATTTATTATAATATCAAATAATCTTACAAGTGGATACCACAGAGACTTACAGGTTTACAAGGGGAAAATTATAGAGGCTTTAATTGAAATCAAGGAATGTATTAAAATCTTTAATTATTCAATAAAAAATATAAAAATTAGAAAAAATATTCTGGATGATGAAAAATATAAGTTTATATATTCAGTTGAAAATTTAAATAAACTTGTACAGGATGGTTATAATTTTAGAGATGCTTATAATGAGATATCTAATCAAATTAATAATAAATCGTTCACTCCAAGTAAAAACATAAAACATGAATTAATCGGTGGAATTCATAACTTATGTCTAGATGAAATAAAATTAAAAATGAAAAAAATATTTTAATATTTTCCAATATGAAAAGATTATTATTTGTTGTGTTTTTTTTTCTAATATTTTCCTGCGAAAAAAGTAACAAAAACCCAAATATAATTATATTCATTGCAGATGATGTCAGTTGGGATGATCTGGGATGCTACGGAAATTTAGATGTAAAAACTCCAAATATTGATTATTTAGCTAATAACGGTCTAATTTTTAAAAACACATATCTAACAACAAGCTCATGTAGTCCAAGCAGAAACTCAATACTAACTGGAAGATATCCCCATAACACAGGTGCTGCTGAACTTCATACTGAACCACCACTTGAAATGATATCACTTCCCGAACTTTTAAAAGACAATGACTATTATACATTACAAGCTGGTAAATTTCACATGGGAGAATATGCAAAAAGAGGCTTTAATGAGATCCACGATGAAATAAAAATTAATGGTGACGGTGGTGAGGATTATTGGAATTTCGCTGTTGAAAACAGACCAAAAAACAAACCCTTTTTTATGTGGTTTGCATCGTACGATGCACACAGAAAATGGGGTCAAAATAAATTTTCTGGAACTCACGATCCAGAAGAATTAAAAATACCTAAATACCTAGTTGATGAAAAGCTAACAAGGCAAGACTTGTCAAAATATTACGATGAAATTACACGATTTGATTTTCATATAGGAGAAGTAGTTAAAATATTAAAAAAACAAAAAGTTTTTGACGACACAATGATAATAATCATGGCTGACAATGGCAGACCCTTTCCTCATAGCAAAACTAGACTAAATGATCAAGGTGTTAAAACTCCTTTTGTAATACATTATCCTAAAATAAAATCTAAAATAAAAATTACTGAAAGCTTAATTAGTTCCATAGATATTGCTCCAACCATATTAGAATTAGCAGGAATTAAAGAATTTATATCCTTTCAGGGCATGAGCTTTCTAGATATTATTAAAAATCCAGAAAAATCATTTAGAAATTATGTTTTTGCAGAACATAATTGGCATGATTATGAATCTCATCAGAGAATGGTTAGAAATAAAAGTTTTTTGTATATACGTAATTCACGACCACAGTTTATGCAAGAAGGTCCTCTAGATGCAATAAATAGTTTAACATATATTGATTTAAAAAAAGCTAAAAAAAATCAAACAATTACAGATTTGCAATCTGAAATTTTTATATACCCAAGACCCAAAGAGGAACTCTATGATATAATCAATGATCCATATCAATCAAAGAACCTTTTGATTAACAATAAAGTCCATAATAAATCTGACAACTACTTAGAATTAGTCAATGTATTAAACAAATGGATTGCTGAAACAGATGATGATTTGCCTAAAGAACTTACAAAAGATTGGTATTTGAGAAAACAGAAGCCTTTTAATGAATCTTCAAACCTCAAAACAGAATATCATGGCGTAAGAGGTCAAATGCCTGGTAGTTCTTTAAATGCTGTAAAAAACAACAATAAAGGTCCTTTCTAATTATATATGTAGAGGTCTGTTCTCAAGAGCTGAAAGAGCAGCTTCTTTCATTGCTTCAGAATAGGTCGGATGTGGATGACTCATCATTGAAATATCTTCACATGAAGCTTTAAACTCCATAGCAGTCACTCCTTCAATGATTAAATCTGCAGCTCTAGCACCTATAATATGAACACCAAGTATTTCATCTGATTTCTTATCAGCAATAATTTTTACAAATCCATCTAATTCATTGCTTGCCCTCGATCTACCTAAAGCTCTCATGGGAAACTTACCTACTTTGATTTCATAA